>SL_7KL_010_BRINEDRAFT_10001225_pt1 | contig 12343 bp, 9 predicted proteins | sample SodLak_010_BRINE_FD_10663 | JGI IMG/M metagenome (IMG submission 10663)
TATGATAGAAAGAGACCCCTAATTGTTATTTACGGTGATTTTGTGAATTAGTTCCCACCACCGCCTACAGGTTTTACACGAAATTATGCGGAAATACCTATATACATTGACAACATGTTTTCTGCTGTTGTAGATCTTACGAATCAGGGGCGTTTTCAGATTGTAAAAAATTGCAGAACAACGGATTAGTTGTCTTCTTTAGAAACTCTCTGTGATTCCCCCCGTTTGATGATACCAACATTCGTCAGATTGATCTCATCAAGCTCATTCCCCACAATGTAAAATGTGTCTTCGGATGCGATATCCATACCCTGAACATTTTCTAAATTATGATCTGTTGAAGTCTGAATTTCGGAAAGCGCCCCATTGGATATACCAACACGAATGATCTGACCATATAGGGTTAACGGATACAGCTCCTGATCTCAATCATTGCAGGATAGTCGCACTGACTCAAAAGGTGCATCGGCTACTGCCCTGATCTCCAGCTCATCATCATGTAGAGTTGGTATTTGTGAATACATTACAATGGGCAGGAAAAGGATATCAACAGCAGTAGGTAACGTTTGATCATGATGATTTTATTCAGGTTTAGTCTAAATGACTGTATTTATTTTGCTGCGTAAATGATTATTCAGCACTGAAAGCGATGACTGAGCTGGGCGGCAAATCTACGGTAATGATGTTTCCGCTGATCCGGTAACCGGAAAATTGATTCATTGTCACTCTTTCCGGATCGTCGAATGTATTCACATCATTAAAGTTTTCAGCCGTTAAGATTCTGCCGTTGCCGAGCGATTGAACTTCACCGCCGCGTATTTCAATCTCAACCTGACGTGAACCGTGTGGATTTTTATTGGTGATGGTGAATCCGATCTGACCGCCGCTGTTTTTTGATGCGGTCATACTGATATCCGGGATGCTTTCTTCGCCATAGGAATACTCCGTAACCTGATGGAAATGGGCATTCAGGAGCTTTGTGTCGTGATGAATGCGGTAGAGGTCAAATATGTGGTAGGTGGGAGTTTTCACCATTTGATCGCCATCGGTAAGGATCATCGCCTGCAGCACGTTTATCATTTGGGCAATGTTGGCCATTCGTACGCGATCGCTGTGTTTGTTGAGGATATCGAGCGTAATGGATGCGATGAGTGCATCACGAAGGGAGTTTTGCTGCTCCAGAAATCCAGGATTGGTTCCGGGGTATGGGTCGGTCCATATCCCCCATTCATCCACAACCAGGGCTACATTTTTTTCGGGATCAAATTTGTCCATTCGGTTGGTGTGCCCTCTCACATACTCATCCATCAATAGCGAGCGCTGAAGTCCGGCAAAATAAAGATCTTCATCAAAATCGATCGAAGGGCCTTTGGCGTCCCAGTCTGCAGTGGGAATTACATAATAATGCAGAGATACACCCTCCATCATATCGGCCGCCTCCTGCATCATATGTTCGGTCCAGTCATATTCGGTGTCGTACCGCCCGCTTGCCACACGAAACAGTTCATGCCCGCTGAAATTTTTAGTAAACGTGGCATACTGTCGATAAAGATCAGCGTAGAATTCAACCTTCATGTTACCGCCGCATCCCCAGCTTTCATTTCCCACGCCGATATATTTGACGCCCCAGGGCTCATCGCGGCCGTTTTCGCGCCTCATGTTTGCAAGAGTGCTCTCACCATCGTAATTCAGATATTCCAGCCAACGAGCCATCTCTCTCGGCGTTCCGCTGCCAACATTCATAGCTATAACCGGCTCGGCTTCAATCAGCTCCATCAATCGAAGAAACTCATGCGTGCCAAAACTATTATCCTCTTCCACCATTCCCCAGTGGGTGTTGATCCGTACCGGGCGCTCATCTGCCGGACCGATACCATCTTTCCAGTGGTATTCATCCGCAAAACAGCCGCCGGGCCAGCGCACATTGGGAACTTCGAGATCCCGAAGTGCTTGCAGAACATCATTCCTGTACCCTTCCGTATTCGGAATATCTGAATCCTCCCCCACCCAGATGCCGCCATAAATTCCCCGGCCAAGATGTTCGGCAAACTGACCGTAAATGTGTTTGCTGATCTCACTCAGTTCCTGATCGGCATTTATTATAATTCGATTCTGCTGAGCAACCGACTGAGTATTCATTAATAAGAAGATTGTTATTGAAGCTATAATGAGCTTACATGATTCTTGGATTACCATCCTCAATTTGTATTTCGTTAAAATTGTTTACCGATTATTATCCGGTATTTGTAAATAATAACTTCTAATTGATGCAGAAGATCTGTTAGTATACAAAAATTCAAATTCTTTAAAACCTAAATTCAATTCTTGATTTGGAAAGAATATTGGAGATAAACAGTTGAATATACTGAATATAAATGTGTGACAAGGCAAGGTAATGAAGTTAAGCAATAACAAAAATGTAACATCTTTTTCTATAACATTACCCGACGATAAAATTACAATACCTTCTAACAGGTCGATACTTTTAAATTTCAGTTTCATAGGACTTTTGCTCCTCCTAAAATTTTAGGGAATCCACCAAATAATGAAGCCAAAACTCTCGGTTAGTGAAATTTTTGCCTCATGATCATGTTCCATCACAGCGGATATCACCTGGCATTGTTTAGTTCTTTGATCTGCCGATTCTGGCTCTGAATGGTGAGGCCGGAAATCCTTCTTTGTTATACAGATTAGCGTTTTCAGGATTATCAGCCCAGGCGTAGCGAACTGCAACCGGATCAGGTACCGCATCGCTGCTCACAATAACCCGATCACCGTCAATCCGGGCATTTGCCCAAACAAATTGACCATCCGGACCTGAAACAGCAAACTCACGAAGCTCCTCTCCTTTTGCGGTCAGGCCGCTGCCTGTATGCAGGAATGAGAGTGTTACGAGATGACCATCTATATCCATAGAATCATATATAGGTCCGGATTGCACAACGTTTTCATTATACGCCACGCCAAATGCAGACGCCGCCAGCCGCTCTCCCACATCTCTTTTATTCAGCGGATGGATATCATTCCACTCTCCGATATCAATGGCTACCGCCATTCCCGTATTGGGCAGTGATAAAGTTTGAAGCTGTGCATCTCTTAGCTCTGCCCAGTTGCTTTCCGTTGGTTCATCTCTTGGCTCCATATAATTGGCAAGCTGCACATACAGAAATGGAAAATCGCCGATGCCCCACCGCTGTCGCCAGTTGTTGATCAAAGCGGGAAAAAGTTCGCGATACTCATCAGGCCGGCCGGTATTGGATTCACCCTGGTACCAGATCACTCCTTTGATGGAGGTTTTTAGAAGCGGAGAAATCATCGCGTTAAAGAGACCCACAGGTTTCCAGCGGACAAATGTCTGGCCGGGCAATGGATCCATCTCTGCACCGACTTTATACTTCCACTCCCCCTTCAGATTCACAGTATCTGTTTCTGTGGTGAGTTCATACGGTTTATCGGGGATAAACCCGCCCTTACCGCTTTGATTGATCACACGAACAGATATTGTATTTTCACCTTCGGTAAGCACTCCCTGCGGAACATCATACCATCGCGGCGGATATTGATAGGTCGTATTTCCAACAAAGGTACCGTTCACAAAAACTGAATCAGCATCCACGATAACACCGAGCTCCAGTTTTGCTGAATTACGGGACCATTCCTCATCCAGAGTAAGCTTTTTTTGAAACCAAACGGCTCCGTTTATAGCTCCTGTTTCCGTATCGGCCCAATATCCGGGAATTGACATACGTTCCCAGTCTTCCGTATAGATATCCGGCTCATACCAGGTGTTATTCGGGTCACTGAGTCCGGTGTCGTTTTGATTCAACTCATCATGCCACGCCTCCGATCTCTGCTGATCCTCTCTTTCGATATCGGCAATCAGCTCATCATCTTTAAATCGCTGTGCTTCCTCATAATGATCCGGGAAATCTTTCAAAGCATTCTCACTGATCCACGCCTCAGCCGGGGACCCGCCCAGACCGGAAAGAATGATTCCAACCGGAACATCAAACCGGTGCTGTATCGATTTCGCAAAAAACAGAGCCACAGCAGAGAACTCCTGAACGCTTTCCGGTGAGGCTCGCTGCCAGTGACCCGAAATCAGATCTGTCTCTTCGGTTTTGAAATTATACCGTTTCGGAACTTCGAAATACCGGATTTCCGGATAGTTTGCTGAATCAATCACATCCTGGTACAGCGGAGCCACCCTTCGCATCGGCAATTCAATATTCGATTGACCCGATGCAACCCACACATCGCCGATCAGAATATCTTCGATGGTAACCGTGTTTGACGCTTCTATTATCATTTCGTACGGGCCACCGGCTTCCAGTCTGGCCAGTGTAATTTCCCATTCTCCCTCACCGTCAGCCCTGGTTTGATGGGTTTCTCCCAAAAAATGTACAGTTACACCCTCATCAGCCGATGCCCAACCCCAAATTTTCACATCGGCATCACGCTGCAGTACCATACCGTCAGATACAAGCCGAGGAAGCGAAACCTGTGCAAAAACCGGAAGAGTTAAAATAAGGAAGAGAAACAGAAAAGCAGCAGATCGTTTATTCATCATGGAAAAGACACTGTTTTGTTTGATTTAAATCTGAGCAGTGGTCATCACCACAATCGAAAATCGATGTGCCCTGTTACCAGTTGAAGAGCGTCCCGTCTTCTTTTCGATTTACCGGGAGATAGGCTCGTTCATACGGATATTTTTTTGCCTTCTCTTCGTTGATGTCCACCCCTAGGCCGGGCTCATCTCCGGGATACATATAACCGTCATTAAATGTGTAGGCGTGTGGAAAGAGCTCGTCCGTCAATTCATTATGCGGCATTCGCTCCTGGATACCGAAATGTAGAGCTGCAGCCATATTTACTCACAATTATGTATGCTTGTTAAATTTAATTTATGATAAACTGATGTGTGAAAGTTATCATCCTGTGTGATCTGGCTTCCGATGCCGACATTTCAAAACTAAATAATCAACGATGTTCTTCAGCCAGTTCGATGATTGCGTGATAAGCCGGTTTCGGCTCCCAGTTCCGGTCAAAAATCAGGGTGTAATTCGTTCGTCCCCTTACCGGCCAGTTGTTTTTCCAGGAGTCGCCATCGGTAACGCCCCAGAATGTTACCCGCGTGATATCGTCACTGTGGCGCAGGTAGATCTCAAATATATCCCGGTAACGGTCGGTGAGTTGCTGCTGCACGGAATCGGGAAGTGCATCGGGATAGGGATTCAGTTCTTCCCGCATCTCTGCAGATGCCGAAACATCAGCGCCCATATACTCAAATGCTGGCGGTAGTACGTCGATGTCCAGCTCAGTTACCATCACATCGAGACCGAGCGCGGCAAATTCAGTGATCGTCTTTTCGATCTCTTCAAGTTCAGGAAAATCGAGCATAAAGTGCCCCTGGGTTCCGATACCGGTTATAGGTGCACCGTTCTCCTGCAGGTACTCAACAAGGCGGATTGCCCCTTCCCGCTTCGACGGAATTTCCAGGGAGTAATCATTATAGTAGAGTTCCGCATCGGGATCGACTTCATGGGCGTATTCAAACGCTTTCACAAGAAAGTCTTTCCCGATGATTCGATACCAATATGTGTCCCGCATGGAACCGTCATCCACAATAGCTTCGTTTACTACATCCCAACCATGGACACGCCCTTTGTAGCGATCCACAACGGTGTGAATATGATTTCTCATTCGCTCCAAGAGCGCATCCCGACTCAGCAATTCGCCATTCTCGTCATAAAAAACCCAGTCCGGTGTTTGGCTGTGCCACACGAGTGTATGACCCACAACAAACATATCGTTCTCTTCTGCCAGGTCTATCATGGCGTCAGCAGCTACAAAATCGTATACGCCAGGCTCAGGATGTATGATTTCCCATTTCATTACATTCTCGGCCGTAACGGCGTTGAATTCGCGAACGGCAAGATCCTGTCCGCGCTGATCTTCCCCGTAAATCTGGCGTTCATTTAGGGCTGTTCCAATCATAAAGGCATCGCTGAATGCATTTCTTAACGTTTGCTCTTCTTCATCCTGCTGATCCGTCGTAGAATTACATCCAATTAAGAGCAGTGATATAAGCGTTATTAAGATTGTTTTCATTGGTTTTTATCTGTGAATTTATGGATCTAATGAATTTACTCCTGGTCTTTATCCTTCCTGGCCAAAAGATCTTCCTCAATTTTTACCATTTGTATATCCCTCAGCGGATAAAACAGCATAATGGCACCACCGATAAAGCCAAAAATGGCCGGATATACACTCATCAGAAGTTTAATACCGAGAAGGGTGTCTTCGGTTTGTACGGCAAGCGGAACGAAGTTATGAAACTCCAGCATCCATCCGGTGATGGCTCCGCCAAATGTTAGGCCGAGTTTTAACATGAAGAGAGAAGCGGCCATGATGAGCGCCGTTGCCCGTCGACCAAATTTCCATTCTCCGTAATCAGCTGCATCGGTGTAAATTGCCCATTGTAGAACCGATACCGATCCAAAAAAGAACGATACCATGACATTGAGCACGTACATCAGGATCACATTATCCGGTTCCAGGAAGAAAAATGCACATGAAAATGCTGCACTTGAAAGCAAAAATCCGGAGTAGACAAATTTCTTGTCAAGCAGCTTGGTGAAGTATTTTGTCAGAACCGCACCAATGAGTGTTGCAATCGTTCCAGCAGTGATAAACGAAGATGTGAACAGGGCATACGTAAGGTCAATGTTCCAGCCGAGCAGGTTTAACTGCTGATCGCCTACAAAATAGCGGAAATAGTAGGCGGTAGATGAACCGCGCATTACAATATAAGTGAGCTGAAAAAGTGTAGCCAATCCAACCAAAACCCATGGTTTGTTCATGAACAGATCTTTCAGGTCGGCAGAAGGCTTGTTTCGAACCTCTTTCTCCGGGGATACTCTCTCCCTGGTTAAATAAAACGTCGCAAACAATAGAGCAACTGCAAGTGCACCGTATGCAATCATTGTCATTTGCCAGCCAAGAGCTTCATTTCCATTCCCGAAATATTCAACAAGGCCAAGTGTGGCTGCCCCTACAATTACCTGGCCACCAAAAGCAGCCACAAACCGAAAGGAGGACACTTCTGTTCTCTCCATCGAGTTCGGCGTAATTACGCCCATCAGTGCTGCATAAGGTACGTTAACGGCCGTATAAAGCATCATCAACAGCATGTAAGTTGCATAGGCGTAAATCAACTTGCCTGAATCGCCCAGATCAGGTGTCGTAAATACGAGCACCCCGCCAACCGCAAGCGGAATGGCAAAACTGATGATGTAGGGGCGAAATTTACCCCATCGCGTCTGAGTTCGGTCCGCTATCATTCCCATAACCGGATCCGTAACGGCATCCCACACACGGGTAACCAGCATCATGGTTCCCATAGCAGCGGCAGGAATTCCGAAAACATCTGTATAAAATATGGGCAGGAACAGAACAAAGGTCTGGAAATACAGATTCGATGCCATATCCCCAAGACCATACCCGACTTTCTCTTTGAACGTTAATCGTGGACGTTCAAGCTTCACCCCGTTATCACCTGAGTTGTTCAATTGATTTGTATGATTGAGTTAGTGTTAATTCTGTTTTAGATTTTATGTGCCCTTCTCTTATACAACTTCGAGCGTAACTTTTGTCAGATCTTCATCCTGTGAAGAAGTTCCAATCATGAGCTCAAATTCGCCCGGTTCAACAACATACTCCATATTAATGTCATGAAATGCCAGTGAATCCGGTTTGATCTGAAACTCAACGGTTTTGGTTTCACCCGGTTTTAGCCAGACTTTCTCAAAACCTTTAAGCTCTTTTACAGGCCGGGTTACCGTGCTGACCAGATCCCGGATGTAGAGCTGAACCACTTCCGATCCTTCACGATCACCGGTGTTTGTAATCTCACACGATACTGTCGTAGAATCGTACGCTTCGATCGTGGAATCTTTCAGACTGATGCTGCCAATTTCGAATTCCGTATAGCTGAGGCCAAACCCGAACGGATAGAGAGGTGTTACCACATCATGCAGAAACCCGCGCCTGTCGGACGGTTTATGGTTGTAATACGCAGGAATGTGTCCTACAGATCTTGGTATGGTGATCGGCAGTTTTCCGCCGGGATTGTAATCTCCCACCAAAACATCCGCCACAGCCCGGCCGGTCTCCTGTCCAAGGTACCAGCATTCAAATATTGCGCTTGCATGTTCGCTCAGATAGTTTGTAGCGAGCGGACGTCCGTTAAACAGAAATGCAATGACCGGCTTACCGGTTTTGATCATCTCTTTGATCAGTTCTTCCTGCCTGCCGAACAATGTGATGTCAGTACGATCCCCCATATGGCGGATATCCCACGATTCACGGGAGGTCTGCTCATTGCCTCCGATGGCGAGTACAATCACATCTGCCTCTTCAGCAACTTTTACCGCTTCAGCAATCGATTTCAGATCGTCTTTCTCATCAGGCAGAACCACGGCATCTTGATTCCATGAGCCGCCAACGGTAATTTTGCACCCTTCGCTGTAGAGAATTTCAGCTTTGTCGCCAACCTTTTCACGAATGCCTTCCAGTACGGAGATCTCTTTTTTCGGCACACCGCTGTATCCGCCCAGAAGACTTCTGTCTGCATTTGGGCCGATAACGGCGATTTTATTCACCTCGTCGAGATTTATCGGCAGTGTTTTACTTTCGTTTTTCAGAAGGGTGATGGTCTCCTTCGCTGCCTCATAAGCCAGTTCTGCATTTTCTTTCGATCCGCAGATTCGGTCCGCTTCATCCGGATCNACNTANGGATCNTCGAAAAGTCCGAGCCTGAATTTCCAGTAGAGCATCGGACGAACAAGTCCNTCNATCAGGGACTCATCNACGCTGCCTTCTTCCACAAGTTCNTTCAGAAANAGATAGCAGTCCGGCTCAGGAAACTCCATGTTTACACCGGCTTTAACCGCAAGTTCAGCCGCCTGCTTCTTATCTTTTGCCACAAAATGGCCGTGCGTATCGGGGCGATCGTTTAGCTCCCAAATCGCGTAATAATCTGATACTACAAATCCTTCAAAACCCCACTCATCACGTAAAACATCCCTCAGCAGCCATTTACTGGCATGAGATGGAACGCCATCAATTTCGTTGTATGATGCCATCACACTAATTGCATCGGCTTTTTGCAGCACTTCTTTGAACGGCGGCAGAAAGACTTCTCGAAGCACCCGTTCCGATACATTCACCGGTGCACAATTCATGCCGGATTCCGGATCCCCATGGGCTGCAAAGTGCTTAAGTGTGGCCAGCACATGTTTTCTGTTGTTAAAAGAGGCGTCGCCCTGGAAACCTTTCACTGCGGACAGACCCATTTGAGTAATCAGGTAAGGATCTTCGCCAAATGTCTCTTCAACACGGCCCCAGCGAGGATCACGGGCTACATCAAGTACCGGGGTCAGCGCCTGATGGCCGCCTCTTACACGAGTCTCTTCAGCGGTCATGGCATAGAGTTTTTCAATCAGATCGGGATTGAATGTTCCTGCAAGACCAATCGGCTGCGAAAAGCTTGTGCTGTCTTTAGCTGCAAGTCCGTGCAGGCACTCTTCGTGAAAAATGACCGGAATGCCGAGACGTGAGTTTTCAATAAAAAATTTCTGGATTCGATTGGTCAGTTCAGCCATTTCCCGGGCCGTAGTACCTCCGCCGGAATCGTTCGGGCGCCCTACCTGACCAAGGCCATTGCCGTGTTTGTACGAATCTTTTGCCTTTTTTTCATCAAATTTTCCATTCTTGTCAAGAAGAGTATCAGCCTTTTGATTCCAGACGCACATCAGTTGTGCAATTTTATCCTCCAGAGTCATTAAAGATAGCAGATCGTCAGTTCTCTCATCCGGTGAAAGATCAGAATCTTTAAATTTTGCTTCAGATACCGAGCGTAGGTTAGATTGTGTAGCCATTTTATTATTCGTTATTAATTTCTTCTTTCTGATTATTCATCAATTATATCGGTTAGTTGTACCAGGGATCCGGCACGTAAATAATATGCTCAAGATCGATGTAGTGCTGCAGATCGTGCTCCGGCTGTTCATATTGCTCTGGTATTTCCATCCTCGAATGTGTCTGGAAATAGAGCACGCATGAATCTCTCCATCGGACAGCGTCTCTCTCCTGTATTTTCAACAGAGCTTTAACATGTTCAAATCGTTCATCATCAATCAGCCCTTCCATATCATTCCATTGTTCCTGCATCCAGCGAACCTGCTCAACACCTTCGTAATATTTGTGAACAAGCTCTTCCCAAAGGGTTCGGCCGGATTCCATTTCATGATTCCAGCTGACATGGTGAAACCAAAGCAGGTAATCTTCAGGAATCTGATCCAGGTCCCGGAAGATGCTGGCTACCGGTTCGTGATATTGCTCTACTGCGTTTGACCCTGTTTCGGTACGGTCAAAACCAATGCCGTAATCATCGGCTTTGTGATAATAGGCGGATGTCCAGTCAGGACGGGATGATTCTGAATGCCACGGAGCGGGTCCGTAGTGGTGGCCCTGGGCATAGAGGTGAGTAAGACCCAGCGGGTTGCGATAGTTCACCCCGGCTTCACGCGATTCCATCATAATTTCCGTAACCGGATCGATGAACTCGTTGTTGTTTGTGAATGTCATCCGGATCCACTCATCGGCAATTTCTTCTGCTGACAGTGTGTGATCCCACGCGAGTCGCCCATAAGCGTACCAGCTCGACTGCACAAACGGGTGGCCGGTCCAGTTTCGGTCGGTTCCCGGGTTGATCACTCCTGCCATTCCGGTCAGTTCGTAGTCGAAAACCGATCCGTCCACAACTTTTGCTACAGTTGAGCCCTCACCTTTAGCATATGTATCTTCATTCAGAACTTCGGTAAAGAGCGGCCCCTGGTAGGCAAGGTGCAGATTAAAACCGAAGTACTCCTGAGTGACCTGCAGCTCAATCATCGTATTGGTTTCTGGCAGTGCGCCAAATAGCGGTGAAAAGGGTTCTCTCGGCTGAAAGTCGATTGGTCCGTTTTTCACCTGGAGAATGACGTTATCCTTGAATTTTCCGTCAAGCGGCACAAATTCATCATACGCTTCCCGGAACCGGTCACCCTGCTCGGGGTCATAAACAAATGCCCGCCAGAATACGACTCCGCCGTGCGGCTCAAGAGCATCTGCCAAAACATTTACGCCCTGAGCGTGATCTCGTCCATAACCGTGCGGTCCGGGCTGACCTTCTGAATCCGCTTTTACGAGAAATCCGCCGAAATCGGGAATTCGCTCATAAATTTCATCCGCTTTATCAGCCCAAAATTCAATGACGCCGGGATCAAGCGGATCGGCCGTATCCAAACCTCCAATCCGAACGGGTGAGTGAAAGTTAATCGACAGAAACATCTGGATGCCGTACGGGCGAAAAATATCGGCCAGTACTTCAACTTTCTCAAGAAACTGATCTGTCAGGATTAGCGGATCTGCATTTACGTTGTTAATGGCTGCAGCATTAATCCCAATAGATGCGTTGATACGTGCATAATCGGTGTAGCGGGGATGCTTGTACTCCGGCAGNGTNCCCCANTCCCANAATGAAAGACCCGCATATCCCCTTTCCACGAGGCGNTCNAGATTATCCCAGTGATTAACNACCCGAAANTGAACCTTCGGTGCGGTTTCATAAGAAATTCCATCCAGATCGGTGTTCGTCTGTATTTTTCGTAATAAGCCAAAAACNCCATACAGGACTCCAATATCTTCATTCGCCGCGATGATGNTATGTACATTTCCATTGTGTTCGGTATGGCGGATCAAATATCCTTCATCGCCCAGCTGCCGGAGATCGTCCTCGAGCCCGAGGGCTGCAATGGTTCCCGAATTGGCCGGCGTTCCTGCAGCCACGGAGCTGCGGCTCAATTCGGGGCGGTTCTCGATTTCTATATCAAGCAGACCGCTTAACCCATCGAGGAGTTCTTTTTCGGCAGCTTCCAGTGTAGGCGTATCTGTGGCTATCTGAATTTGATGAATCTGGCTGCGATACTGTTCAAGCAGCTGATCATCGTCAATTTTATCATATTTGAGCCACATTCTATATCCATCCTGTCCGAATACTGCGGTTCCGGAAAGCAGAATGAAGGTTAGAAGCAAAATGGTAGCATTTTTTAATTTTGTCATGAAATTCATTCGTGAAATTCAGGTTTAAAAACCGATGGAGTTACCACCATGAACCGGCAGGTTTACACAGGTAATAAATTTTGTTGTATCTGAAGCCAGAAAGAGGGCTGCTACTGCAATATTTTCAGGTTCTCCCAGCTTTTCTTCTCCCCTGCCAGTGATTACCACGGAGGCACCA
>SL_7KL_010_BRINEDRAFT_10001227_pt1 | contig 12338 bp, 13 predicted proteins | sample SodLak_010_BRINE_FD_10663 | JGI IMG/M metagenome (IMG submission 10663)
GCAGCAGTAAACGATGGGGCCCATCCGGTGCACTGGCCCACCGGTTGTAGCCGGGGTTGAGTTGATAAAGCGTTTCCATATCAATGCCCGCGAGCTCAGCTGCTAAGGCTAGGTCAAACTGATGATCTAATTCCACCGCGGTAATGGCAGGCGCGTTATCGATCGGCATTAACGCAACCTCATACTTATCTGGGTCGAGTACGATGTCGCGCACGGCGAGTAGGCGAGGCACATACTGCATTGTTTCGCGAGGTAGGCTCAGCGACCAGTAATCTGTGGGTCTACCAGCCGCCTCATTGCGGGCTACCGCCCTTGATACTGTACCTTGACCCGCATTATAAGCGGCAAAGGCAAGTAGCCAATCGCCATCAAAGAACTCATGGAGGTAGCTTAGGTAAGTCAGTGCAGCTTCGGTAGAGGCCAGCACATCACGGCGGCCGTCGTACCACCAGTTTTGATCAAGCCCAAAATGTTGGCCGGTGCTGGGAATGAACTGCCATAGACCAGCGGCGCGGCCATGCGAGTAGGCTAAGGGCTGATAGGCGCTTTCCACGATTGGCAGAAGTGCAACTTCCATGGGTAGATTGCGCGCATCGATCTCCTCGGTGATGTGGAACAGATAGGGCTCTGCTCGCTCACTCACCGTTTGCCAGTAGCCGGTCAGTCCTGCGTAGCGCTTTTTTTCGGCGGCGACTCGGCCAGGTTCCCCAGCGGGGAGATCAAGCCCAGCGCGGATTCGCTCCCAGACATCGGTCGCCTCCGAGGGCATGTGTTCGGGTTGGGCGAGTTGTTCTGGAAAGATGCCGATAGGCTCACCTACTGAGGCAGATGCCGGTGAAAAATAGCCACCGCCACCGGGAGGGGTAGTTCTGTCTCTGCTGCCGCTATCCGGTAGTGATGCACAGCCGGCAATCAACAGAATCAGGGTAAGCGGCAATCCGCGCTGAAGGTGATGCATGCAATATTCCTAAAATTGGTCTTTCCAGCGTCTCAGCGCTGCGAAAACATCAACCGGGTTGGAGAGCGGTTGCCCCGCCCATTGGCTGGTACGGGTAATTATCTCGGCATTGTCCCACCGCAGAAAGGGGTTTGTCGCCTTTTCTTCCGCGATCGTGGAGGGCAACGTAATGCCCTGACGCTGGCGCTGAACACGAACAGACTCGAGTCGAGCCGATAAGGCGCCATTGTTTGGATCCACTGCCATGGCAAATTCAAGATTGTTCAATGTGTACTCATGGCCGCAGTAAATTCGAGTTTCATCGGGTAGCGCTCTAAGCACTGCCAGATACTGCTGCATCTGCGCGGCTGTGCCTTCAAAGAGCCGGCCGCACCCTCCGGCAAATAATGCATCGCCTGCCAGCAAAATGCCATCCCCGTAATAAACGATATGATCCAGTGTGTGCCCCGGGGTGGCGATCACGTTTAATCGAGTCTGAAGCCCGGGTAGTGCAATGGTATCGCCGTCGCTTACGGGATGCGTAATTCCACTGATTGCTGAATGAGCGGGGCCAAAAACTGCTGTGTTTTGTTGCGCGAGTGCTTTCAGCCCGGCCGTATGATCCTGATGATGATGGGTAATCAAAATCGCAGAGATCTCAACGCCCAGCCCAACAACCGCTGACTGAACAGGCGCGGCTTCGCCGGGGTCAACAATCGCTGCCTGACCGGTTTGTGGTTGCCTCAACAGCCACGTGTAATTGTCTGCTAAGGTTGGGATGGGTGATATCTCGATCATTCGAGTAATGCTAACCCGACTCGGGTCTGGTCTCAAATTAGGTTTTGTTGTGATAAAGGAGGGCGGCAGACGCGATGCAATCGCTGCATACCTGGTTTGCTTCCTCAGCCGGCCAAGAGCTGGCTGAGCGAGAGGTGCGCTTGCTGAATCGCCGCCTTGCCGGGCTGTATGCCACGCGAGTCTTGCAAGTGGGAGCTTATGGCGCGGGACATTGCCCGGCCGTTTTTGGCCGTGCGCGGCAGTGGATCATCGATAATTGGTCGCAAGGGCCCATCGACCTGCAGGCGGAGTCTGAGATTTTGCCGCTTGCCAATGAAAGCGTGGATGTCGTGATTTTAATCCACCAGCTCGAATTTTCTGCACGGCCGCATCAAATCATGCGGGAGGCCGTCCGGGTATTGGCGCCTGAGGGCCATTTGCTGGTGCTAAGCTTCAATCCGTTTAGTTTATGGGGAGCGCGACGATTGCTCTCCTTCGGTGCTGCCGCTGCACCTTGGTCGGGGCGTTATCTCAGCGCCCTTCGGCTATCCGACTGGATGTTAGTGCTCGGTCTGACCCCTCGCCGATCGGATGCCCTGGCTCTGTTACCGCCATTTGCCCTGCGCTGGCTGCCTCGGCAGCGGTTGCACAGCATGCCGTATAATCAAAGCTTGGGGCCGTTGTTTCGCTGGGCTGGCGGTGTCAATTTAGTGATAGGTCAAAAACGGGTGCCGGGTTCAACTTATCCGTCTTTACGCCGGTTGCGTAAACTTGAAATGAACCCGCGCGGTTGGGCTGGGGTTGGTGCTCGCCGCACATACCAGGAGACGGGCAATGAAAAAAATTGAGATGTATACCGATGGCGCATGCCGAGGCAATCCCGGGCCCGGCGGCTGGGGGGTGCTATTGCGTAACGGTGAGAGTGAACGCACGCTTTATGGCGGCGAGCCGGAGACGACAAATAATCGTATGGAGTTAACGGCAGCGATCGAGGGGTTAGCTGCACTCTCTGAGCCCTGTCGAGTGGAGCTGACCACTGACTCGGAGTACGTGCGTCGAGGGATTACCGAATGGATGCAAGCCTGGAAGCAGCGGAATTGGCGAACAGCGGCACGTAAACCCGTTGCTAATCGTGACCTGTGGGAACGTTTGGATGCGATTGCCAGTGCGCATGATGTTCGCTGGCACTGGGTTCGCGGCCACTCTGGTCATGTGGATAATGAACGAGTGGATGCACTGGCAAACCAGGCGATCGATGAACTGCACAAGGAAGACCGGTAATGCGACAGGTCATTTTGGATACTGAAACGACGGGTTTGGCCCCGGAAGACGGCCATCGAGTCATCGAAATCGGTTGTTATGAGATCGAGCAGCGTCGCCCCACTGGAGCGCGCTTTCACCGGTATCTTAACCCCGGGCGCGCGGTTGATCCGGAGGCACTGGCGGTGCACGGGCTCAGCGATGAGTTTCTTGCCGATAAGCCACGCTTTTCAGACATTGCCCAAGAATTTATTGAGTTTATTCGTGATGCTGAGCTGATTATTCACAATGCGCCATTTGATGTCGGCTTTTTGGATCATGAGCTGGGTCGCATGGGTGCGGCTTGGGGCCGAGTGGCGGATCATTGTAGCGTGGTTGATAGTCTTGAGCTTGCGCGGCGGCGTCATCCGGGGCAGCGCAATAGCCTAGATGCGTTATGCCGCCGCTATGGGATTGATAATACGCGACGGGAACTCCACGGCGCGTTACTCGATGCCGAGCTTTTAGCCGAAGTTTATTTGGCAATGACCGGTGGGCAAGCCACACTGCAGCTGGGTGGCACAGCTTCTGGTGCAGTGGATGCGGAAGTAGCGCCAATCCAGCGCTTAAGCAAAGATCGGCCTGCGCTGGCGATGCCACAGCCAAATGCCGCCGCATTGCAGGCGCATCAGGCATGGTTGGAATACCTTGGGGAACAGCAGCTTGAGGAAAAGGCATGACAACACCACTTACCGGGCCCGTGAATACGGTGACTTTCGATCTTGATTTTACGTTGTGGGATCTCACCGGCGTTTTGCATCATGCCGAATCGGTCGCGCAGGGGCGCATTGAGCAGCGTTATCCCTCAGTTGGGGCGCTGTTTGATATCGATGGGTTACGTCGGTTGCGCGACGAGGTTGCACACAGCTGCCCTGATATTGCGCATGATGTCACCGCGCTACGACGTGAGGCTTTGCGTCGAGCCGGTGGTGCTGGCGGTCTTCATGGAGCGGCACTCGATGGCATGGTAGATGATGTTTTTGAGGCTTTTTTAGAGGCGAGGCATGCCGTACGTCTTTACGATGATGCTATCCCGCTGCTTGATGCTTTACACGGTAAAGTACGCCTCGGTGCTATTACTAACGGCAATGCCGAGGTGCATCGCTTGGGTCTAGATCGGTATTTCGATTTTGCCCTCTCGGCAGTGGAAATTGGTGCGGCCAAGCCCTCTCGGCTGGTTTTTGAGACGGCACTGAATCGTGCCGGCGGCGCTGCCTCGAGCATTGTTCACGTGGGTGATGATGTTTATAGCGATGTAACGGGCGCTGCTCAATTTGGCATGCAGGCGGTCTGGTTGAATCGGGAGGCTGCCGCATGGCCAGCTGACGTGCCACCGGTGGCACACCACGAAGTGTCGAGTTTAGGCGAGTTGCAAGGCATGCTGCTGGGTATGATGGATTCGGCGGTGGCGCGGTAATGCAGGGATTTGGCCTGATTGTAATCGGCGATGAGCTGCTCTCCGGTAAACGCCGGGATAAACACTTTGCGCATTTGCTTTCATTGTTGAGTACGCGTGGTTTGGAGTTACGTTGGGTGCGGTTTATCAGTGACGATGCACCACTGATTACCCAAACGTTGCGCGAAACGCGGGCCGGTATGGATGTCGTATTTAGCTGCGGCGGCATTGGCGCCACACCGGATGACCGCACACGCCAGTGTGCCGCTGAGGCATGGGGCGTTACAACTCAGCCGCATCCCGAGGGCATGCAAGCGCTGGAGGCCCGCTTTGGCCGGCCGGTTGAGCCCCCGCATCGGGTGCGGTTGGTGGAATTTCCCTCAGGCGCGCGTTTAATCCCGAATCCGATCAATCAGATCCCCGGTTTTAGTTTAGATAGGCATCATTTTCTGCCCGGCTTTCCAAACATGGCGTGGCCTATGATGGCGTGGGTGCTCGATAATGAATATCACGATTGGCAGGATGCGGCTCGTTTGGCGGAGCAAGCGATTGGCGTTGAAGGCGCGCGGGAGAGTGATGTTATTCCGTTGTTAGAGCGCTTTGAACAGGCGAATCCGACGTTAAGACTGTCTTGCCTTCCAAACACCCGTGCTAAGGGTTTTTCGCTGGAACTTGGCTTGCGCGGCGCGCCCGATGAAGTGGCAGAGGGTATGCAGGTGCTGCAGCAGGAGATTGCCGCTTTGGGTTTTGCTTGGCAGCCCATTGTGATTGGTCAGCCGCATGAGTAGTGATCAATTAACCCTTCGGTATTTTTGGCCGCTGCTCTGGGTCACCGTTTTAATGGTTGCAGCGCCGCTGGCTGGGGTGTGGATTGCCGGCGGTGATCCAAGTTTGTTTGTTCGATTCCCGCCGCGTCCGCTGGAGGCGGCTCCCGGGAGTTTTACGCCGCTGATTTTTGCGATTTACCTCATCGCAATTGTCGGTGTGTTGGCGCCTTTCGTGGTGCAAGTAGTGAAGAGTGCATGGCAATTACCCGCGCCGCAGACGGGCCAGACACGCGCGCTGGTTGCGTATCCGCTCTGGGGTTGGGCAGGTCTGCTTCTGCTTGGCGTAAGTTGGGTGGTGGCGTGGGTGCCGATTCCTGGGCTTGAAGAAGCCCGTCGGTTAAGTTTCACTCCCCTTTGGGTTGGTTATACGGTAGCCGTGAGTGCTTGGGTGCTGCGCCGCGGCGGCCGCGTTATGCTGGTGGAGGAGCCGGTGCGGTTTCTCGCGCTTTTCCCGGCCAGCGCTTTGTTTTGGTATCTCTTCGAATTTCTTAATCAATTTACGGGCAACTGGATTTATGAAGGCACTGGGGTGGGTACGCATGAGGCTTTTGAGTGGTTTCTGCGCTCTGCATTGCCTTTTAGTACCGTGTTGCCTGCGGTGTTGGTCACCCGTGATTGGCTAGCAACTTGGCCCATTCTCAGTGGCGGGCTAGACCGATTTGCACCGATTAAGCCGCAACGGCCGCAGCGGGCTGCCGTGCTGGCGTTGCTAATCGGTACGCTGGGTTTGGTCACAGTGGCAATCTGGCCTGAGGCGCTGTATTCGTTTTTATGGTCTGCCCCACCACTGCTCATGATTGCGTTGCAGGCGCTCAATGGTCAGCGGCACCTGTTTGCGCCTGTGGCACAGGGTGACTGGCGTGATCCGTGGTTAACTGTGATGGCCGCGCTGTTTTGTGGGTTCTGTTGGGAGTTGTGGAATGTGTTTAGCTTGGCACGTTGGACTTACCATATTCCCCATGCGCAGGTGCTGCATTTGTTTGAGATGCCTTTGTTGGGCTATGCTGGCTATCTTCCTTTTGGTATCACCTGTGCAGTCGCCGCACAGCTTCTAACGGGCATGGATTCGCGAGCCCGGCATCTGGAGCCGCGATGAGACAAAAACCGAGTCTTTTAATTTGGGTGCTGACGATGTTAGTGCTGGTCTTGGCAGGTGTTTTTATCCCTTATGGTTTGCTGGGCGGTGGTGAACCCGGCTTTGCGATTGCTATTTTCTGGCTCGTATTTGGCCTAGCAGTTGCGCTCATGATCGGTCTAGGTGTGGCGCGCTGGCGGGATCAAGCATGATCGCCCCCGGGCTTGTCTGGCTCGTGATTGGTGCTTTTGCCGCGTTAGGTATCGGTATTGCATTACTGGCAGCAAGGGCGAACAGTGGAACAGCCACGGATTATTATCTGGGTGGCCGTGCGGTGGGTGGTATGGTGGCCGGGCTTTCTTACGCGGCAACCACTTACTCGGCGTTTATGCTGGTGGTGCTGACGGGGCTGACCTATCGGGGCGGCATCGGTGCGTTGGGCTTTGAATTAATTTACTTTGCCGGTTTGTCGTTATTAGTACTTTTTGCGCCGCGATTTTGGCTGGTTGCGAAACGCTGGGGTTTTATCTCACCGGCTGAGATGGTGGGGGCCCGTTACGGCGATCGGCGGGTTGCGCAGGTCATGGCGGCAGTCAGTTTGGTCTTTCTCTTGCCCTACTGTACAACGCAGATGGCGGGTATTGGGCTGCTCCTATCAGGCGTGACCGGCGGGTCGATCAGCTTGTTTCAAGCTATTGCCGTGGGAGCCGCATTAGCCATGTTCTGGGCCGTTGTTGCGGGCCTGCGCTCGGTTGCATGGACTGATGCAGCATTGTCCGCCGTTATGGTGGTATCCGGATTGTTAGCGGTGGGATTTGCGGTGTCGGCACTAGGCGGTTGGGGGAGCTTCCTGACAACGGCGCGCACAGAGCATGCGGACTGGCTGGATGTGCCAGGGCCAGGTCTCTGGAGCTTTGGCACTTTTGTTGCCTTATCCTTCCCCTGGTTTTTCTTTGCACTCTCCAATCCCCAGGTCAGTCAGCGGTTATTCATTTTGCGTGATTTCTCAGCAATGCGGCGGATGATTCTTTGGGTACTGGGATTTGGCCTGCTCTTTACGCTGATTGCCGTTGTGTGGGGGTTCGCTGCGTTACAGCTTGCGCCTGACCTCGAGAATACGTCGATGGCCACACCAGCGCTGCTGACCTCCGGCGTTATTCCGGTGTGGGTCGCATTATTATTGATTCTTGGGATCTTGTCGGCGGCTGTCTCAACGCTGGACTCGATTGCCCTGACCGTTGGTGCGATGGTGGCGCGAGACTTCGTCCGTCGCGAGCGAAACCCCAGCGATGCCCGTCAGATTATGGCGGGCCGAATTGTCATGGTCATTGTGATTTTATTTGCCAGTTATTTTGCCCTGCAGCAGGCGCAAATTGTTGATCAACTTGCGGCGTTATCAGCAGCGGGGCTGCTCGTGGCCGTGCCGCCGATCATCGGCGCGTTCTTCTGGCGGCGGGGCACTGCAGCGGGTGCGTTGGCGGGGATGTTAGGCGGTTCCGTTGTAGCGATCTGGCTCGCGATCTTTGCTGGCGTCAGTGTATTTAATCCGGTTTTACCATTTTCTGTTGCCGCTGTGAGTTTAGGGTTGTTTGTCATTGGCAGCTTAATGTCGCAGCCCCGGGAAGGCGCGCTCGATTTTCAAGGTGAAATTGCAGACGCATTAGTCAAGCACAGAGCGCAGTAAATCATCACGGAGTGTTCTCGACAGGGGGGATGACTCATCGAGCCAGATGCCAAAATAGGCAGCGGCAAAATCAGCTCCCTCTACTGTGCCAACCGGTTCGCCATTAAAACTCAGCTGAGTGCCGGCGCCCGGCACATAATCCATGCGATATCGATCACCGTCGCTGACAGATTCGAATAGATCATGAAATGCATCGATTGCTGGCTGCAGTGCGGCCAGTTGCTCAGGTGTGCGTTGTGCTTCCAGCTTGGTATTTGCCGCCAAGATGATGTCGTCAGCAGAAATGGTATGAAAATATTCAATCTCTAGTCGCCGTGGCGTCTGCGCATCGAGCACGGCGTTACGCTGAGTCTCAGTAGGGACGTAGAGCCCGGCGGCATAAACCGTAAAGACGATTCGATACCGCGCTACTCCGGTGCCGGTAAGCGTCAAGGGCTGCTCCGCCAGAGTGATTTGTCTTGGAAATTCGGCGCCGTTTTGTTCTACCGCGCTCATCGCCTGTGGCGCGCAGAGTAACGCAAGCAGGATTAGCAGCCAGCGTGAACGTTTAGCTTTAGGGTGATTCATTTTTAGTCTGCCGTGGGTTGACGTTGGAAAAACAGAGTAACGCGGCCCACTCTAAACCCGAATTTAGTGACATCGGCGGTGTTGATCAGCACCTCATCATCGATGAGATACATCCAGTCATTAAACGTTAAATTCCAGGTCCGATCGCCCACATCCAATGCGAGCACATAAACCCAATTCAGTGCATTGCCGCTGCGGGTGCCGCTCGCGGTGCCGACAATATCCCCGGCGCGGCCGGTATAGGTCTGCTCGTCAAGCCGGTCGATTTCCCAGACCCGACGCTCCGTGCTGCCATCGTCATAAACAAAATGCTCATCAAGTACGATGCGATCTCCCTCGACCTGACCATCAATATCGACAGTAAACCGGCGCTGGACTTTGCCATTTCTGGTTTGGAACATACCCCAGGCTTTCACCTGCCCGTCGAAGTACTCTTCGATCAGAAACGTTGGGGTCTCTTCTTCATAATCGCTGGGGCTTACGCCAGCACAGGCGGTCAGTAACAGTGTTGCTGCCAATACTGCGGCTGCGAAGCGAATTCGTTGGGCCGACATAACTTTCTCCCTTGCATGGATGCGTTGTAACTCTATCATGGGGCATCGGTTCACTTGATGGGAGTCCTTTCATGTCGCATGAAGCGGAAATTGACAAGCTACTTCGCAGTGAAGAGGTGGTGGTCTTCCACTCTTCAGTGACGGATTTGGCTGATCTGGATGAGCAGCTTGAGCAGTCCGGCCGCAGCTGGCGCGCCATTGAGCTGGGTATGGGCTCAGCAGATAATCGAGATTTCTTTGCTGCGCTTAAGGCCCGCACGGGGTTAAAGACATTGCCCCAGGTCTTCATTAACGGGCGCTTTGTCGGTGGGTTGCGAGCCACACAAGCGCTGCTTGCTAAAAAAGCGTCAGCGTCCATGGCAGCAAAATGGATGGGGTATCTGGGGCTGGTACCGTTTCTGTTTGGAGCCATTGGGCTCTGGCTGGGTTTGACTTGGCTCGCCCCGGTTTTGATCGCGTATGGTGCGGTCATTCTCTCTTTCGTGGGCGCAATTTATTGGGGGCTTGCCATGGCACAGCCGCGCGCTCGGGCGAGCATTTATTATGCCTCGGTTCTGCCTGCCCTAGTGGGCTGGGTGGCTTTGTTAGCGCCAAAAATTATTGGCCTGCCTTTGTTGGCGGCGGCATTTGTCGGCTGGCGGGTTTGGGAGCAAACCGCTCCTGGTGTGATATTGCCGGGGTGGTTTCGAACATTAAGAACCGTCCTCACCGCCGGAGCGGCAATCTGTCTGTTTGCGGGGTGGCTAGTTTTGTTGCCATTTATAGGTAGGGGGTAAACAGCCAGGCGGTCGCATCACGAATTCTTGGCAATAAAGGCCGATCGTCAAGCTCCTCCAATGTGATGCGATGTGCAGATTGTCGAGCCTGTTCGATATGCGCGGCCATCGTTTCGCCAAATTGGGCATCATAGACCTCAACGACCACTTCGAAATTGAGCCTCAAACTCCGGGGGTCAAGATTGGCAGAGCCAACCTGAGTGTAGTGACGATCTACAACAAAGAGTTTGCTGTGATCAAACAGGCCGTCTTGATAGTAAACTCGTACGCCCCATTTAACGAGCTCCCAGAGCATATTGCGAGTAGCCCAGTGCATAAACGGGAGGTTGTTCTTTCCCGGCAAAATAATATCGACCTGCGTGCCGCGAACCGCCGCAGCTTGAAGTGCCGCCACAAGCTCTCGTGGTGGTAAAAAATAGGGGGTCATGATGGCCACCCGCTCACGCGCCGCCGCTACTGCGCCAACGAGCACCATCGTCAGTCGGTGTAAGTCTTCATCCGGGCCATCAATGATGGCGCGGCATAATGCCTTGCCCTGAGGCTCGGGCAGGGTGGCAGGGGGCGGTTCATTGCGCTGCCCGGTCGTGAACTCCCAGTCATCCAAAAAGACCTGTTCGAGTTGTTCTGTCAGCGCTCCGTCGATGCGAAAGTGCACATCGCGAATGCCTGTTTTGGGCGGTAAACGATGAATTAAATGCCGATCCCCGATGTTCATGCCGCCGGTAAAAGCGGTTTTGCCATCAATGAGCAGCAACTTACGGTGATTGCGGAGGTTGATCAGCGGGCTCGGGGGGAGCAGCCTCGGTCGCAAAAACCGGGCATACGGAACCTTGCGACGACGCATTAGCCAACGAATGGGTGGCCAGGAGTACCACTCCCCGGCACCGTCAAGAAGCACGCGCACATCCACACCGCGGGCGCTGGCGTTGGCAAGTTCCTCCACAAAGTCTTTGCCCGTTTGGTTGCTCTCAAAAATATAGGTGGAAAGGTAGATACGCTCTTTTGCTTGGCGAATCGCCTCTTGCATGGCCGGATACGCTGCTTCGCCACCGATGAGTTTGTAGATTGCGTTGGCGTGGGTCATCGGGAGCCCTGTCACAGCACTGGAGATTTGCGCCTGTGTGCTGAATGCCGCGGGGATGTCTGTAGGGACACCGGGGAGGGGCGGCGGCGCAGGTGAGGGGCTGGTATGGCTGCGAAGGCGCTGCGCGCGAACACGAATTCGGTTAATGCCGATAAAGAAGTATAAAATAGGCCCCAACACAGGAAAAATAAGGCAGCCGGCTATCCAGGCAAACGCAGCAGCCGGTTCACGCTTATACAAAAGGGCATGCAGAGCCGCTCCGGTAGACATGACCAGCACGCCAATAACAATTATCCATTGGAGCAGCTGCATTGTGTCTGGAAGCCTCCCCGGCTAGTATCCAAGTATGACAATATTTCGATCTTGCTTACTTTGCCTTGTGTCCTTGCTGATGTCGACGGCAGCAGCCAATGACAGAGCACTTCCAAAACCCCCCGAGCTCGCCTCGGCGGTGGAGTTCTGGAAGCAGATCTACACGAGCGTTTCCGTTGATCGGGGTTTGATACACGATGCCGGGTTTGATTTAACAGTTCTTGGCGAAATCACCGTGGCGAGGCCGCCTCATTGGGCTGAGCGTCGTCAGCAGGTGCGCAGCGGGCTTGAACAATACCGGTCAGCATTGCGAGCGCTGGCAGCGCAGCAGGGTGTACCTCAGGATGCGCTGCAAACCCAGATTGCAGATCGCCTGCCGGCCGGGCTCAAAGCGGACGATTATTTAGCGATTGCCGAGCGGCTGCGCTTTCAAGGCGGGCTCAAAGAACGGTTTCATGAGGGTTTGGTTCGATCTGGGCAATGGCGTGAGCACATCGAAGCGGTATTAGCGGAGTATCAACTCCCCGCCGAGCTAGTGGCATTGCCGCATGTCGAGTCCTCGTTTAATCCGGTGGCCCGCTCTCATGCTGGCGCGGCTGGATTGTGGCAGTTTACGGTGGGCACGGGTCGAGAATATATGCGGGTTGACCGGGTGCTTGATGAGCGCCTAGATCCTTGGCTCAGTAGCGTTGCCGCCGCGCGGCTACTCAGCCATAACTACTCTCAGCTTGAGAGCTGGCCTTTGGCGATTACGGCCTATAACCATGGCCTTAACGGCATGCGCCGCGCAGTTCGGGAGGTGGGTAGCCGTGATTACGTGATGGTTCGGGAGAATTACGCTGGGCCTAGGTTTGGTTTTGCGTCGCGTAATTTCTATCCTTCGCTGTTAGCAGCGGCGGAAGTGGATCGTGATGCAGAGCGTTATTTTGGACCGATTGCCTATGATGCACCAGTGGATCCCCTGCGGATTGAGCTGGAGCATTACACGCCGATTTCAGTACTATCGGCTTCGCTTGGTTTATCCCGGGCCGATTTGCAAAGGCTTAACCC
>SL_7KL_010_BRINEDRAFT_10001229_pt1 | contig 12325 bp, 12 predicted proteins | sample SodLak_010_BRINE_FD_10663 | JGI IMG/M metagenome (IMG submission 10663)
AGGTGGGTGAGGCGCTCCCGCACTGGCACAGCGGCGGTGCATGGGTCGATGTCGCCGATCGCGACGCCCTGTATGAAACGATGGATAAGGGCGCTTAGGCCTTCGCATGTTTGTTATCGACACCAATGTGTTGCTGTACTCGGTCGATGCCGACAGTGAATTTCATTTGCCCTGTCGGGCGCTGATTGAGAAGGCACGCGGGCAGGCGGTACCTTGGTATGTAACTTGGAGTATCTGCTATGAATTTCTGCGTGTGGCGACCCACCCGCGCGTATACCGAAATCCGTGGACCAGCCAGGCTGCGTGGGGCTTCATCCAGACCTTACTGGCCTGCCCAGGGCTAAGTGTGCTGACCCCAACGCGGCAGCACGCGGCGGTGCTCAGTCAATGCCTAGACGAGTTGCCGGAAGTGCGCGGCAATTTGGTGCATGACCTGCGTATCGCAACCTTAATGCGTGAGCACGGCATCACTCGCATCGTGACTCGAGACAGCGATTTCCACCGCTTCAGGTTTATCGAAGTGGTCGATCCGTTGCGCTTGGGCTCGGTGAGTTAGCAGGCAGCGTGTAGCAAGGGCGTCGGGCGGTGTTGAACCATAGCGCTGCGCACACTGGCGATCTGACCATTTGAGCGTAAATGTTCAAATAGTCAAGACTGCTTGCATTATCACGCTCATATAGTCAGGTTTTGGCCAGCGTGGAACACAGCGCCATGTCTATCGAGACGGTGGGCGACAGTGGGTGTTTAAGGGCGTTGCGAGAAGAGATGGTGGCTACGGGTGGACTCGAACCACCGACCCCAGCATTATGAGTGCTGTGCTCTAACCGGCTGAGCTACGTAGCCATCAGGTAGCCAAGCATTATCGGACAGTCGCTGGCAGAGGTCAAGGACGGCGCCTACATCATCCCAAGGACAGCCTGCAGCCTCTGATCAATCAGGGCCATTTCTGTGTCGTTCAGTTGCGCCAGCGGCCCGTCACTGAGGCGCCCAGTGTCCAGTGTCTGCACCTTATCGACCATCACCCAAGATGCTTTGCGCAAGCGGCCGCGCGGCGCAATCTCCACGCGCAGGGCATCGGCACCTGCCCACCGTTGCGATGTCAGCGGCAACACCATCACCGTTCCGGTTGAGGCCTGCGTCAGCCAGTCGGCCTGGATGATGATGCAGGGCCGTGCTTTGCCGATCTCTCGGCCGCGCAAGGGTTTGAAGCTGGCCACCCAGATTTGTCCGCGCTGCATGGTCAATCCCACCACACTTCGTCGGGATCCTTCCCCGCCGCGCGCTCTTCGCGCTCAATGCCGTCCAGCCAGTCGCTGAGGCCTTGTTCGGCGCTGGCGATGCCCTGGTCTTTGTCGCGGGGATGGGAATACAGGACATGGGCTGCTTGGCGCATGTCCTCAATGATGCGCTCCTTATGGCGGCGAGTGAGGTACTCGCTGACCGCCTCGCGCACCAGGTCCGAGCGACTGCGCTGAGTGCGTTGCGTCTCGGCTTCGAGGCGCGCTTCGACTTCCGGTGGCAAGCGTACGCTGAGGTTGGTCATGTGTCATACATTCTGTCATACAAAACGTATACATAGGATACGGGTAGGACTCCCATTCGGCAAGCACCCACTCCATGCATACGCCAGCGCATGGTACCCTGTGAGTCAGTTTATTTTGAGGTCTGACCATGCCGCAGTACAAAGCGCCCGTTGATGATTTTCAGTTTCTGTACAACGAGTTTTTAGATCTCTCGGCGTGCGCTGAACTGCCGACCATGGCCGAGGCCAGCCCCGATGTCATTGAGGCGGTGCTGACCGAAGCCGCCAAGGTCGCTGAGTCGGTGTTGCAGCCCATCAACGCCATCGGCGATGAGGTCGGCTGTCAGTTGGACGAGACCACTCATGAAGTGCGCATGCCGGCGGGTTTTGCTGAGGCGTATCGCGATTACTGTGAGGGGGGTTGGACCGGCCTCATTGCCGATCCCAACTACGGTGGCCAAGGCCTGCCCAATTTTGTCGGGCTGGCGGTGTCGGAGATGATCAACGCCACCAACCCATCCTTTGGGGCCTATCCGGGCCTGACCTTGGGTGCTTACGAGGTCATCCACCATCATGGCAGCGAGGCGCAGAAAGCCACTTACCTGCCCAACATGGTCAATGGCCAGTGGGGCGGCACCATGAACCTCACCGAGCCACATTGCGGCACCGATCTTGGATTGCTGCGCACGCGCGCGGATCGCCAAGACGACGGCAGCTACCGCATCACCGGCAAAAAAATCTGGATCTCGGCCGGCGAGCACGACATGGTCGACAACATCATTCACTTGGTGCTGGCGCGCACCCCCGATGCGCCCTCCGGCACCCGCGGCATCAGCCTGTTTATCGTGCCCAAAGTTTTGGTCAACGACGACGGCAGCTTAGGCGAGCGCAATGGCGTCACCTGCGTAGGCCTGGAAAAGAAAATGGGCATCAAGGCCTCGGCCACCTGCGAGATGGAATACACCAACGCGGTCGGGTATCTGATTGGTGAAGAGCAGCGTGGACTGTCTTACATGTTCACCATGATGAACGCGGCGCGTTTGGTCACCGGCATCCAGGGCTTGGGCATGGCCTCCGCCGCCTATCAAGCGGCAGTGACTTTTGCCCGCGAGCGCTTGCAGGGCCGCAGCCTAGACGGCGCCAAGTATCCTGATAAAGCCGCCGATCCGATTCTGGTGCACCCCGATGTGCGCAAAATGTTGCTGATCTCACGCGCCTCGATTGAAGGTGCGCGCGCCCTGGGCCTGTACACCGGCGTGCAGCTGGAGCTGGAATTCCATCATCCCGATGAGGCCGTGCGCCGCCAAGCGGGTTACTGGGTGGCACTGATGACACCCATCATCAAGGCCTACTTCACTGACATGGGCAGCGAAGTCACCAACCTAGGCATGCAAGTGCATGGCGGCGCTGGCTACGTGCGCGACACCGGCGTTGAGCAGTTTGTGCGCGATGTCCGCATCACGCAAATTTATGAGGGCACCAATGGCGTGCAAGCGCTGGACTTGGTCGGCCGTAAGCTGATCGCCAACCAAGGCGAGAACCTCAAGGCCTTCTTTACCCCGGTGATGGCCTTGATTGCTGAGCATGAGCAAAACGAGGCCTCGGCGGAGTTCATTCAGCCCTTAAAAGCCGCAGCGCAGTTGCTGCAAGACACCACTGCGTGGGTCTATCAGCAAATGAGCAAAAATCCCTTGGAAGCGGGCGCGGCGGGCACCGATTACTTGCGCTTGTTTGCGCTCACCGCCATGGCGTTCATGTGGGCCAAGATGGCCGTGATTGCCCAGCAGCAGCTGGCGGCCGGCCAGGGCAAAGCGGTGTTTTATCAAGCCAAGCTCGACACTGCGCGCTTTTTTATGACGCGCATGCTGCCAGAGACCGACTCCTTGGCACAGAAGGTCAAAGCCGGCGCGGCGCCGTTGATGGACTTCAACGACGAGGCGTTTTAAGCGGGGAAGCTGCGCCCGAACGCATCCTGATAGCGCTGCTTGATGTCGTCGGGCGTGAAGTCGTGGTGCTGGGGCCCAGCGTGCTCGATCTTGAGCGCACCCATCAGCGAGCCCAGGCAACAGGCATCCACAGCATCCCAGCCCTGCGCCAAGCCAAACAGCAAGCCAGCGCGGTAGGCGTCACCGCAACCGGTTGGGTCGATGATTTGACTGGCCGGCGCGGGATCAATCCACTCGCGCTGGCCGGGCTCGATCAGTTCTGAGCCTTTGGCACCATGGGTGATGATCAGGCCACCGCCCAAGCGCTCCAGCGCGGCCTCGCGGCTCAGTCCGGTGCGTTCGGCCAGCATCTCCCACTCATAAGAGTTCAGCGTCAGCCACTCGGCGTTGTCGATCATGCGCAATAACTCGTCGCCGTCAAACATCGGCAAGCCCTGACCCGGGTCAAAAATGTGCGGAATGCCGGCGGCAGCAAACTGATCTGAGTGTTTGAGCATGGCCTCTTTGCCATCGGGCGAGATGCTGCCAAAGCGAACGCCGGCATCGGTGGGGATGGCTTGTTCATGGTTGGCGTTCATTGCGCCCGGGTGGAAGGCGGTGATTTGGTTGTCATCCAGATCGGTGGTGATGTAGGCCTGGGCCGTGTATTGCTCGGGTTTGGTCTGGACGTAGTCGCAGCAAATGCCTTGCTCGGCCAAGTGCCGGGCATAGGGCTCAAAATCGCCGCCAACGGTGGCCATGGGCAGGGGATCGCCGCCGAGTTTTTTTAAGCTGTAGGCAATGTTGCCGGCGCAGCCGCCGAAGTTGCGGTGCAGTTCAGGCACCAAAAACGCCACATTCAACATGTGGGTTTTGTCGGGCAGGATATGGTCTTTGAAGCGTTGTGGGAACACCATGATGGTGTCAAAGGCTAACGAGCCACAGATCATTACGGACATCTGGCCGTCCTCGGCACGGGTTCTGCACTATTGTACGGGTTACACGCTGGCCAATGCACGCTACAATAAGCCAGCAGCGCCGTCTGGGGTCGATGGGTCGACCCTGGCCGTGCATCAAGCTCCGGAGAACTCATGTTTAAGTGGTTGCGTGGCATTTTTTCCAATGACCTCTCGATTGACCTCGGGACGGCCAATACCCTCATTTTTGTACCGGGGCGGGGCATTGTGCTCAACGAGCCCTCGGTAGTGGCGGTGCGCATGGAACGCGGCCCGGGTGGGCCACAGTCGGTGGCAGCGGTGGGCACAGAAGCAAAAAAAATGCTCGGCCGCACGCCGGGCAACATGCGCACCACGCGACCACTTAAAGATGGCGTCATTGCTGACTTCGACATGACCGAGCAGATGCTGCAACAGTTCATTCGCAAGGTGCACGAGTCGCGATTCTTGCGCCCCAGCCCGCGTGTGTTGGTGTGCGTGCCGTGCTCCTCAACTCAAGTGGAGCGCCGCGCCATCAAAGAGTCGGCCGAAGGGGCCGGTGCCCGCGAGGTGTTTTTGATTGAAGAGCCCATGGCCGCGGCCATTGGTGCGGGCATTCCCATTCACGAGGCGCGTGGCTCGATGGTGCTGGACATTGGTGGCGGCACCACCGAAGTGGCGGTGATCTCACTCAACGGCATTGTCTACTCCAGCTCGGTGCGCATGGGGGGCGATCATTTTGATGAGGCCATCGTCAATTACGTGCGCCGCTCGTATGGCACCTTGATTGGCGAGAGCACGGCCGAGCGCATTAAAATGGAAATCGGCTGCGCCGTGCCGCCCACCGAAAGCAAGGAGATGCAAGTCTCCGGCCGCAGCCTGGCGGAGGGTGTGCCAAAAATGATCACCGTTACATCGGCCGAGGCGATGGAAGCCTTGAACGAGTCTCTGGCAACCATCGTCGGCGCAGTGAAAACTGCCCTCGAACAAACGCCGCCAGAGCTGTGTGCGGACGTTGCGGAGACCGGCATTGTGCTGACGGGGGGTGGCGCATTGTTGCGTGATCTGGACAAGCTGATTGCGCAAGAAACGGGCCTCCCGGTCATCATTGCCGATGATCCACTGACCTGCGTCGCCCGTGGCGGTGGCCGTGCCCTGGAGATGATGGATGAGAACCGCGGCGACTTTTTCTCCTCCCACTGAGCCTGGGTGGAGGACTTAAGTTACCGGTGGTCATCTCACGTCGCGACGCCCCCGCCTCGATCAAGCTGATACAGCAGGTGGCGCCGCTGCTCGTGTATGCGGCNCTGGCGGCCGGTTTGTTGTGGGTTGATCGACATCAGATCTACAGCAGCCTCGTTCACAACACCCTTCGCACCGTCGCCGAGCCCGTCTACCGTTTGGTTGAATGGCCGCTGCAGGTAGGCCAGCGCGGTCTGATCTGGCTACAGGACCAGAGCCGGCTCAGCGCCGAACTGGAAACAGCGCGGGCGCTGAATGCCGCCCTGCGAGCGGACATGCAATTGCGTGACGGCTTGGCAGCAGAAAACCAGCTGTTGCGTCAGCAGCTGGGCTTGCCCGGTGTCGCTCAATGGACGGTTCAGTCGGCCGCAGTCAGCGCTTTGGCGGCGCCCCGGCAGGGTCATTTTATTCGCATCCGCTTTGATCCGGCGCAGCCGCTGTCTCGCGGCCAACCGGTGATTGATGGCGACGGTGTGCTCGGCCAAGTCGAGCACGTGCGCACACGTTCGGCCGATGTCACACTGATTACCGATCCAGACCATGCTTTGCCCGTGCGCATTGAGCGCACCGGTGAGTTGACCTTGGCGCATGGCGGTGGTCAACGCGGTGATCTCCATCTGCGTGAGTTGCCCATGAACATCGACTTGCAGCCGGGCGATCGCTTGCTCACCTCGGGCCTTGATGAGGTTTTCCCGGCGGACTTGCCGGTGGCGCTGATTAGCACGGTGGAGCGTAGTCAGGGGCAGGCCTTTGCGGAGGCCCGCGCCGCACTGTTGGCGCAGCCGCAGCGGGCACACTTTGTCAGTGTGTTGGCACCGCAAGCGCCGCTTCTAGAGCCGGTGTCTGAGCAGGGCCTGGACTTGGAGCAGGAGTTGGGCTCGGAGCCGTCACCGTGAGCAGCCGGCTGCAGCCGATGACCGCTTTATTGCCCGCCTCAGTCTTGGTCGCCATGCTGTGGCCCTTGTTGCCATGGCCAGAGAGGGTGGCTTGGGTGACACCGTTGTGGTTGATGTTGGTCACCATGTATTGGAATCTGGAGACCGGCCGCTTGCGCCACTTGGGTGTGGCCTTTTTGCTTGGCCTGACTTTTGATGTGCTGCATGGCGGCAGCTTGGGACACTACGCCTTGGTCATGGTGGTGCTGGTGTTTGCGCTGAATCAGTATCGCAATCGACTGCGCTTTTTCCCGCCGTGGCAGCAGGCGTCTCTTGTGTTTGTGGTGTTGTCGCTGGAGCGCTTGGCCTCTGCATTTTGGTGGGTGTTTCTGGACGGCGTATGGCCGCCCGCGCTGTGGTGGATGGCGGCATTGACGGGCGCAGCGCTCTGGCCTTGGTTGTTCCTGCTGTTAGACCGCTTGCGTTTTCGCGGGCGCCGCCGCTGATATGAGGGTGCGGCCACACAAGACCACGCCACTGCGCGATGAGCAGCGGGAGCTGAACCTGATTGAGGGGCGGTTTCGGGTGTTGGCGCTGATCATGATGTTAGGGGTTGTGGCCTTGCTGGCCCGCTTCGCTTGGCTGCAGATCCTCGACCATGACACCTATGCCAGTCGCGCTGACAGCAATCGCATTAGCCTGCGCGCGCTGCCCCCCAATCGCGGTTTGATTGTTGATCGGCATGGACAAGTGCTGGCCGAGAATCGGCCCAGCCATCGCTTGGATTTGATTCCAGAGCGCATTGTCGACCTGCCAGCCACTTTGGATGAGCTGGCGGAATTGATTGAGCTTACTGCTGACGACCTGCAACGCTTTGAGCAACAGCGCATGCGCTCGCGTCGCTTCCAACCGGTCACCTTAAAAAGCCAGTTGAGCAGCGAGCAAGTGGCGCGCTTGGCGGTGCATCGGCATCGTTTACCTGGCGTAGAAATACAGCCTTATTTGGTGCGCCATTATCCGCATGGTGAGTTGCTGGCTCATGTGTTGGGCTACGTCGGCCGCATTGATGAGGCCGATCGGCAGCGCTTGGGGCGCGAGCGCTATCGCGGTGTCAGCCACACGGGTCGCACCGGCATCGAGCGCTTTTATGAAGATCGCCTGCATGGCCAACCGGGCTTTGAGCGCGCCGAGACCAATGCCGTTGGCCGCCGCATCGCCGTGCTCGAGCGCACCGATCCGGTACCAGGTGAGACCTTGCAACTGACGCTTGATTTGGAACTGCAGCGCGCAGCCCGTGAGGCCATGGGCGAGCAGGTTGGCGCGGTGGTGTTGATGACTGTGGACGGCGGCGAGGTGCTGGCTTTACTGAGTCAGCCGGGTTTNGACCCCAACGCTTTTGTCAACGGCATTGGCTCAGCCGCCTACCAAGCTTTGCTCACCGACCCCAAACGGCCCTTATTCAATCGCTTTCTTGGCGGCGGCTATGAGCCAGGCTCGACCATCAAACCACTGATCGCCTTGGCTGGACTCAATGAGGGCTTGATTACGCCCCGCACACAAATTTGGTCTGATGGCAGTTTTCAATTGCCTGGCCAGCAGCGCCGTTACCGCGACTGGCGGCGCGGTGGCCATGGCCGCGTTGATTTAGAGAAAGCCTTGGCTGAGTCAGTCAATGTGTATTTCTATCAGTTGGCTGCGGACTTGGGTGTTGATCGCCTCAGCCGGGCCTTGGCCTTGTTTGGCGTCGGCCAGCTGACCGGTATTGATCTTGATGGCGAGCAGACTGGCGTGCTGCCCAGCCGACGCTGGAAGCAGGAGCGGTTCGGTGAACCGTGGTTTCCTGGCGAGACGGTGATCACCGGTATCGGCCAAGGTTTTACCGTGCTGACACCGCTGCAGTTGGCGCAAATTGGCGCCATATTGGCCGGACGCGGTGAAGCGTCACCGCCGCGGCTGGTCACGCCTGAGCCGCCACGCCAGTGGGTGGACTACGCGCCGGACCACTGGGATGCCGTGATCAATGGCCTGGCCGCCGTCATCCATGGCCCAACTGGCACAGCGCGGGCTGAAGCGCGCCGCGTGCCGACCCGTTTTGCCGGCAAAACCGGCACCGCGCAGGTGTTTGGCTTGCCTGACGAGGCCGATATGGAGTCGGCGCTTGATGCGGAGGATCGCCCTTTTCACCTGCGCAATCATGCATTGTTTGTGGGCTTTGCGCCGTTGGATGCGCCGCGTTATGTGGTCGCCGTCGTCGCTGAGCATGGCGGCGGTGGTGCCAGTGTCGCGGCGCCCATTGCTGCTCAGGTGTTGGCGGCGGCTTTGAACGCTTCGGATGCGGAGCAGTCGCCATGATGTCGGTGCTGAGCAGGCTAAGTGACGGGGTTGTGCGTTGGCGCCTGGACCCATGGCTGATGGCCCTGTTGATGCTGTTGATGGCCTTGGGGTTGGTGTTGCTCTATAGCGCTGGGGAACAAAGTGTGGCGTTGGTGCAAAAACAAGCCGTGCGCCTCGGCGTGGGTCTGGTTGCTTTGTTTGTGTTGGCGCAGTTGTCTCGACCCATCTTGGTGTTGGTCGCGCCATGGGCTTATGCCGGTGCCTTGCTGATGTTGCTGCTCACCCTATGGCTGGGGGTGGGCACGGGCGCGCAACGCTGGCTGGATTTGGGGGTGGTGCGGTTTCAGCCGTCTGAGGCCATGAAGTTGGCGCTGCCGCTGATGCTGGCGGCCTGGCTGAGTGAGCGGCCGTTGCCACCGAGGTGGTGGGGGCTTGTCGGTGGCGCCGCATTGATCGCGGTGCCGGTGGTGTTGATCATCGCCCAGCCCGACTTGGGTTCGGGTTTGTTGCTGCTGGGCTGTGGCCTTGGCGTGTTGTTTGTGGCCGGCTTGAGTTGGCGATTGATTGGCCTGTCAGTGCTTGCCATGCTGGCCGTTGTGCCCGTGTTGTGGGCTAACTTACTGGATTATCAGCGCGCCCGCGTGTTGGTGTTTCTCAACCCCGAGCGTGATCCATTGGGCGAGGGCTGGAACATCATTCAGTCTAAGATTGCCGTGGGTTCGGGCGGGCTGAGTGGCAAGGGCTGGTTGTCCGGCTCGCAGTCTAATTTGGAATTTCTGCCTGAGCCGCACACGGACTTTATTTTGGCGGTGCTGGCTGAGGAGTTTGGTTGGTTGGGCGTGGCCGCGGTGTTGCTGCTCTACAGCGCCATTATCCTGCGCGCCCTGTATCTGACCGTGCATGCACGGCATGCGTTTGCGCGCCTGTTGGGCGGTGGCCTGATGGCGGCGTTCTTCTTATACATGTTGGTGAATGCCGCGATGGTCAGCGGCTTGATGCCAGTGGTTGGGGTGCCGTTGCCGTTGGTCAGTTATGGCGGTACGTCGGCGGCAACCATTTTGGCTGGATTTGGTCTGATTATGGGTCAGTACTCACGACGCCGCATGATGGCGTAGTGGGGGGTATGATGGCCAGCGAAAATTATTATTTGCGTGCGATGGAGGCAAGTTAATGGGCAGTGCGTTAATGGGCAATGCGGCAAGTGGATGGCGGGGTCAGTGCAAGGGGCTGGGCGTTTTGGCGGTGGTGTTGGGGTTGATGTGGTCGTTGACGTCAACAACCAGTTTCGCGGAGCCTCATCCGGGCGCCGAGGCGTTCGTCGAACGTATGGCGGCGCGCCATGACCTGGATCCCGATGACATTCGTGCCGTGCTCAATGAGGCGCGCTATCAGCAGTCCATCATCGATGCCATCACACGACCCGCCGAAGCGCGTCCGTGGCATCAGTATCGACCAATTTTTATGACCGAGGCGCGCATCGCCGGTGGTGCCGAGTTCTGGCGCGCCAATCAGGCGCTGTTGGAAGACGTGCAGCAGCGCCTCAATGTGCCCATTGAAATCATTGTCGCCATCGTCGGCGTTGAGACCAACTATGGCATGAACACCGGCAGCTTCCGGGTCATCGATGCGCTCGCCACCCTGGGCTTTTATTTCCCGCGGCGCGCGGAGTTCTTTGCCAGCGAGCTGGGCCACTTCATGGCGCTGGCGCGTGAAGAAAACCTGCCGCTGACTGAAGTGCGTGGCTCTTACGCGGGCGCCATGGGATTGGGTCAGTTTATTCCGTCCAGTTATCGCGCCTACGCGGTCGATTTTGATGGCAGCGGCGCGCGTGACTTGTGGCGTTCATTGCCCGATGCCTTAGGGTCGGTGGCCAACTACTTGGCCGAGCACGGTTGGCAATGGGGTGAGCCCTTGGTGTTGCCAGTGACTTCAGTGCCCGATGACTTGGATGTGCAGTTCAACATCAACCTCAATCACACTTTGGCCGAACTGGCTGATATGGGCATTGCCTTTGATCGCGGGGATCGCGCCGCGGATGAGCGTGCCACGTTGGTCACCTTGGAGCACGAGGACGGCTTTGAATACTGGCTGGGCTTGAATAACTTCTATGTCATCACCCGCTACAACCGTTCACCGCTGTATGCCATGGCGGTGTTGCAGTTGGCTGAAGCCATTGCTGAGCGTGCCCCGCCATGCGCCTTGGACTGCTGATTGCGATCAGCCTAGTGCTGGTTGGCTGTGCGCGTGAAGTGGTCGATGGCGCGCCGCTGGATGGGCACGCTTTCGATGTCACGCAGGTGATCCCGGCTGAGCCGCGCTTGGAACCGCGTAGCGCTTACGGCAATCACTCTCCTTATGAGGTGTTTGGTCGGCGTTATGAGGTGAAGGACAGTTCTGAGGGGTATGTCGAGCGCGGCATCGCTTCTTGGTATGGCACGCTGTTTCATGGCCGTTTGACCTCATCGGGCGAGCCCTACGACCTCTACCAGATGACCGCAGCCCACAAAACGCTGCCCTTGCCTACCTATGTCGAGGTCGAGCACCTCGGGACGGGGCAGATCATTGTTGTGCGTGTCAACGACCGCGGCCCCTTTGTCGACGACCGCATCATCGACTTGTCATGGGCTGCTGCGGTCAAGCTGGGCATGGATCAGGCGGGTCTGGCGCCGGTGGAGGTGCGGGCGATCAGTTTTGATCAGCCGCAGCCGCGGATCGCGCGGCCGGCACGGGTGCCAGTGATGGTGCAGGTGGCGGCCTTCTCTGATCGCGAGCGCGCCGAGCAGACTGCAGGCAGTTTGCGGGCGCAGCTCGATCGACCCGTGCAGGTGGCGCACGCGCGCACCCGCAATGGATCTTTGTGGCGGGTGCAGCTGGGCCCGCTTAGCGATACGGAGCTGGCCATTGCCATCAAAGCACAAATTGAATCCTTGGGCTTTGAGGGCATCCGATACGTGTATCCTTGATCATTCGGCGGCGGATTTTTGCCCGTATCATCTTGAATTGAAACAACTGGATTGACCACACCATGGATAGACAGACGACAGGCAGGTTGAGGCGGGGCGGGCTGTGGCTGGCCGCGATGGGGCTGGGGCTGATGCTGAGTCCACTGAACACGGTGTCGGCGCAGATGCCCATGCCAGCGCCACCGCAGGTGGCCGCCAGCAGTTTGATTTTGAAAGATTTCGACAGTGGCATGACCGTCACAGAGCGCGATGCCGACCTGCGTGTCGAGCCAGCCAGCATCACCAAGCTGATGACCTCTTATGTGGCTTTCCGTGAGATCGCCGCTGGCAATCTGAGTTTGGACGATGAAGTAGTGGTGTCAGAGCGAGCATGGCGCACCATCGGTTCGCGCATGTTTGTCGAGGTGGGCAGCCGTGTGCGCGTAGAGGACTTGCTCAAAGGCATCATCATCCAGTCTGGCAATGATGCCAGTGTGGCCTTGGCCGAACACATCGCCGGCAGTGAGGAAGTGTTTGCCGCGATCATGAA
>SL_7KL_010_BRINEDRAFT_10001230_pt1 | contig 12320 bp, 7 predicted proteins | sample SodLak_010_BRINE_FD_10663 | JGI IMG/M metagenome (IMG submission 10663)
CCGCCGGAACCGGCTTTGCGGCGCTGGCGGGCGTTCGTTATGCCCCCTGCATTGCGTTGATGGCCGCCGTCGAAGGCCGGACCGACCTGCACGAAACGTCGCGCGAACTGTACGGGCAACCACTGGCATGGGTTGCCCGGAACGGCACCAAACCTGGCCGAAATGCGGAATCCGAGACCCTCGTGGCCCACGCTGGCCCCGACTGGTCCCGCGAGCACATCCAGGAAGACCCGGATCAACTGGCCCATCCGCTACTGAGCGCCCTGCGGCCCCTGCTCGGCTCCGCCCGCCTGCTCCAGCATCAGGTCCACCGGTGGCTGTACGCGCGAGTCGAGCAGGCCGCCGGCCGCCCCTGCCTCTGGGACGCTGGACAGCGCCTGGGCGCCTGCGGGGACTGGGCCCTGGGACCGCGCGTCGAGTCGGCATTCGACAGCGGCCAGGCCCTGGCAGACGCGGTCCTCGAGAACCTTCCCGCCCTGCACAGGGGCACCCCATGACCGGCCTCGTCGACACCGACGGCGACGCACCAGACGAACGCGCCGCCCTTTTCCCGCCGTCACGGGCGGCCGCCCTGGAGCGACTGTCGGATTTTGTCCCCCGCGCGGGACGTCACTATGCGGCCCAGCGAAACCGCGATCCCGGGCCCGGTGGACGCGACAACGTATCACTGCTCTCGCCCTACATCCGCCACCGGGCCATCACGGAAAACGAGGTGGTCGCACGGGTCCTGGCCCGGCATTCGCCCGAGGCGGCCGAGAAGTTTATCCAGGAAGTCTTCTGGCGTACCTACTGGAAGGGGTGGCTGCAGATACGCCCCCGCGTCTGGCAGACCTTCGTGGAAGAACGCGACACCGACCGGGCACGCCTCGCCGAAGACGATGGTCTGCGCGAGGCCATCGCCGCGGCCGAGGCCGGGCGCAGCGGAGTCGACGGATTCGACCAATGGGCCCGCGAACTGGTCGCAACCGGGTATCTGCACAACCATGCGCGCATGTGGTTTGCGTCGATCTGGATCTTCACCCTGAGGCTGCCGTGGACGTTGGGGGCGGACTTCTTCCTGCGCCATCTGCTCGATGCCGACCCTGCCTCCAACACCCTGGGCTGGCGCTGGGTCGCGGGCATCCAGACGCCGGGCAAGACCTACCTCGCAACGCCCGACAATATTGCCCGATTTACCGACAATCGGTTCGGTCCGCAGGGTCTGGCGTCCGAAGCGCCCGCTATCCGCGACGAGAGTCCGCCTGCTGCTGGGGCCCTCCCGGGCCCGCGAACCCTGCCGCGCGGCCGGCGCGTGCTCCTCCTGTTGCATGGCGACGACTTCAGCGGTCAGGAAGTATTGCCGAAGGAGACCGACGTGGCGGCAATCGCCGTCGCCCGGCGCGGCCACCCTGACATGCCCTGGCCTTTTGGGGCCGCGACTGGCCACTGGGTAGACACGCTAGCCGAGGATGCGGCGCGGCGCGCGGGGGAGAGCCTACAGCAGCCCGCAACCGTTCTCCCGCAACTCCATGCGGAGACCCTCCGGTCGCAGTGTGCCGCCGCCGGCGTGACTACCATCGCCACACCGGAGGCGCCTGTCGGGCCCCTGGCCGACGCCCTGGATGTCATTGCTCACGAGCTGGCGGAAGACGGAATCGAGGTCATTCCGCTGCGCCGGATGTGGGACGATCTCGCCTGGCCCCATGCCACCCACGGATTCTTCCGGTTCAAACGCCAGATCCCCGAACTGCTCGCCCGGAACAACCTGTAGCGCCAGGCAGCCCAATCAGGTGGGGAGCATTCGATTCAGCAGGTATCGCTCCTGATCGAGGCTCTCGATCGCGCCGGGACGTACCGACCAACCGAACATGGCCGACTCACTTCTGCACAACTTGACGCAACCAACCAAGGGAGAGGCAAAGGTCAAGGTCTGCCCCCCGTGATTCTTGCGCACCCAGCCATGCCCGCAACGGCGAGATCGTCGTCGCCCTGATCGATGGCGAAGAAGCCACCCTAAAGCGCATCGAGCAAACGCCAGAACAGGTCCTGCTGCACGCAGCGAACCCAGCGTATCCTCCGCTCACCCTCGTCCCTGAACAGCTGCAAATCCAAGGGGTACTCGTCGGACTAATGCGGCGTTACTCGGCCTAATTTGTTCCCTGCCTGCGTCTGAGTTTCGCGGCCGCGAAACTGGTCGGATCCCACACCAAAATTGGTTGCGAGCCATCTGTTTCGCGGCCGCGAAACCAACCAAGACACGAGGCGCCCTGGCGCCCTCGAAAGCAGAGTTAAAAAGCGAGAAATGGACGCGCAAAAAGACGGTACCACGGGAGGGTTCGACGGTGGTTTCGCGGGCGCGAAACTCGCATGACAATGATTCTCAGGCGAGGGGCAGGACTTCCATCATTCCCTTTAGCCCTAAATGGAATGATGGAAGTCCTGCCCCTCGCGAATGATTCGGCAGACAGAAATGACACAGCGGTCATCATTCACTTTAGGCCTAAAGTGAATGATGGAAGTTCTGCCCCTTGTGTCAAATTCTCCGTTTTCGAAATGACTCAACTTCCATGTTTCACTTTAGGCCTAAAGGGAATGATGGAAGTTGAGCACATTCGGGGTGGCTAGGCTACGGATCGTCCGCCCAAAACCTAAAGTGAATGATGGGTCATCATTCCAAATAGTTAATACAGTGGACAGAACCCGGGGTCAGTTCCCCTGAACGAAAGACCCAATCCGAGGCCTTCGACCTCAGCGGGCCTTTCCGCGAGAAGAAGTCGACGGTGGAGGGCAACGACGCCATAGGCCAATGGCATCGCATGGATTCCGCGGCCCAATTCGTATTCCGCTAACCACATCGCCCGATCGATCGTGTCCCGCGGCACATCTGGTCGGCTCCATCGTGTGGCAGCCCGCCATAGACATCGCCGCATATCCTCTATCCTTGGTTCCTTCGAGTACCGATACCACTCATACCCACTCGGAGTCATCACCGCTATGGCGTGTATCACTCGTCCGTCGTAGTCGATCCCCACCGCCGAAGACGCTTCGAGCGACCCCAATATCCATTCCGCCTCATGCCATTGCATCGATTAGCTCCTGCTGCGCCCGGACGTAATCGGCAGCAACCGACGACATAGCATCGCGGAGCACCCAATCCCCGGTCACAGCAGAGTGCACAGCAGCGGCCAGATCTCCACTGGGGCTCCCTTCCCACTCGCGCGCCACCGAGCGCAGACATACCACCAGCGCGGATCCCAGTATCTCCTTTGCCTCCGCATCAGGCATGCCGATGCTGGTAATCTCCTGGCCGATCTCGTGGAGGGCCCGCTCCACGTACACTTCTGCGATCACCGCCGCTAACCCCCAAAGTGCGTAGGTCTCGCCGGAAACCAAGGTCGGATCAATCTCGCTGACAACGAGTTCGACCCTATGCTCGATTACTGAAGCCTCTATCACCATCGAGGCTGACCCCGAACACAATTTCCGCACCGTGCAACTGCAGGGCCGATAATCCAGCCCAAGGAGTGCGCATATCCGTTGCGCGAAAATGCCCGAACTCACCCCACTGGATAGGTCATAGAGCATGTGATCGTGACTCGATGAGGCGTTGATGAAAATCGACCGGCCATCGCTCAACGCCACTCTATAGCTGCGCCACCATCCGGCGGATGGCCCCATCCCAATAGTCGCTGGAGCTGTTTGGAACCTATATGTCTTCATATCGCTATCCCTCGTGATTGTTGGTTTCGTCCTGCCCGTCTGGCATGGAGGAGACCAACGTATCCGAGTAATCATCACTGTCCATTTCTTGTAAGGTCTAGAACCCCAAGGAGACGAAATGACTGAAGGCTCTCAGAGACCACTGTGCGCGTCAGCCGCACTACGTGAAAAACGACCTATGCAGAATTAATCGAAATCGGGCACGGTAGTACGCGTATCAACGGTAAGCCCTAGATCTAGGGAGAAGCCGAGAAAGCCAAGGAAAGCCCAAAGATACGAAAAGGAAAGCGAAAATGGATACGAAACAAATCGACACGCTAATCACCATCCGCGACGTATGCGACATGACACGCCTGTCGCGAGCGTCGATCTATCGATTGCTCCAGCGCGATGCCTTTCCGGCTCCCCGTCGAATCAGCGCTCGGTGCGTCAGATGGCGCCTCTCCAGCATTGAACGCTGGATCGATAAGCTGCCTGCCAACCAAGATGCAGAGTGATCAGGGCACTAAAGTGTTGGGGCACGCGTGGTTGCAAACGGCGTGGGCAGGCATCACGGCGAGCACGCGTCATTCGGAAGCGTGAGGCGCGCCAGAGATGCAGGGAGAGGGGCGTGAAGCTCCATCCAGGTAAACGACCCCAACTGGCTCGCTGTCCCTGGATGGCTTGGTGTTCGTGGCGTGTGAGTTGGTACCCGGTGGGCGGCCCTGGCCGACTTCTCGCCCCGACAGGGCGTGGGCACACTGCGAGCCCCGCGGGGGACGTAGCCCGAGGAGGCGGCGGAGACGACGCACGAGCCGTTTCGGCAATTTATCCCAGGCTTTGCACGTGNGCCTCAGACACATACCCCAGATGGCCGACCATCGTCCGGCTATCAGTGCATCGCCATCCACCGCGCCAGTCGCTTGGTCTATCTGGCGCTCCAGAGGGCTCGCAGAGTGCCGAGGCCGCGACAAGTATTCCGAAAAAGCGGCTGTGCAACGCTCCTTGCCATATGAGCCATGCCTTGTACGAGAACCGAAAGAAATCTACTGGTCGCTTTGGCGCCGCCCGAGAGCGGAAGCCGGCGGGGAGCATCCCTGCGACCGGCTGTGTGCCGAGAAAGACATCGACCGCCGTCTGATCCGCCCCCAAAGGGCCCCAGACCAACGGTATGGTCGTAAGCTTCAACCGCCGCATCACCGACCTGCTGCTGACGCGCCCCTTTCACTTGGGTCAGTGCTTCAGGGGTGAAAGAGGAAGCCCCGGCCACGCAGGACTTAGAACCGCTATCCGATAGCGCGGAGCAGAGTCACTACGACTGCTTGGATCTGGTGACAACTACGCTGACCGATAGGAACCTGCGGGAAAGGGCAAAGAGGCATTGCGAACACAGGGCGGCCGTGGATCTGCCCGCAGCCCGGTCGAGCACGCACCCCCGTTTGGCGCCACGGGTATGCCTCTTGCGCTCGGCCGACCCCGGTTTCGTATATGGCCAGGGCCTGTTTTGTCTATGTGTCCAGCACTTCGGCCGTGTCGTCGGCGAGACGGTCCAGCANAATCTACAAGTCGGACGGGGCGTCTAGGTCAATTGTTACCTGTTGGCCCGGTTTTCGTGCCTCGGGAAGCGTAGGGCCCAAAAAAGAAAAGCCCCGCCAGTAATTTACCGGCGGGGCCTACCGTTCCTAAGAATGGCACACAGGATGGTATATATGGCGTTTTTTGCCCTATAACTTCCTGATTTTCTGGGGTGTTTGGTGGAGCGGAGGAGGATCGAACTCCCGACCTTCGCATTGCGAACGCGACGCTCTCCCAGCTGAGCTACCGCCCCAAACAGGACGCGCATTCTAGCAACTCCACCGGGTGGCGGGAAGCCCCGCCCGCACAAGATTCGCGAGACGCCCCGCCGTGCCTCGGGATCACCTTTTCGCGCCGCACGTCACGGAACTTGGGCCTGGACCCGGTCTAGCATTAGGGCATGTCCGTCACCCACATCCAACGACCCGGGGCGACCGACCCCAGCCTCCGGCGCGCGGGTCTGGCCACACGACGGCCCGCTGCTCGCTCGATATACTGTCCGACATGAGTTTGTCCGTTCGCATCCTTGGCGCCAGTGGCGGGATTGGCCCGGGCCGGCGTACCACATCCATCCTCATCGATAACGACATCCTTATCGACGCGGGCAGTGGCGTGGGCGATCTGACCCTGGAGGAGCTGCGGCGCATTCGCCATGTCTTCCTGACCCACTCGCACCTGGACCATATCGCCTTCCTCCCGATGCTGGCGGACATGGTCTACAGCCCGGATGCCCCGCCCGTCCACGTTCACGGCCTCCCGGCAACACTCAAGGCCCTGTGCGATCACGTCTTCAACTGGGTGATCTGGCCGGACTTCACCCGTCTGCCACGGCCCGATCAGCCCTTGATCCGCCTGGAGTCGCTGCAACCCGGTCACAGCATCGCGGTGGAACATCGCGAGATCCAGGTGCTGCCCGCCCGCCATACCGTGCCCGCGGTCGGCTACAGCGTCACCAACAGCGACGGCGCCGCCTTCGCCTTCAGCGGCGACACGACCTCCTCGCACCTGCTCTGGCCCGCGCTGAACGCCCTGCCCCACCTCGATCTGCTGATGATCGAGACCGGCCTCCCAGACGAGATGGAGGGCATGGCGGATCTGGCCAAGCACTACACCCCGCAGCACCTGGGCGAGGACCTGGCACAACTGCAGCACCGCCCGCGCATTGCCATTACCCATCTCAAGCCCGGCCACGAACAGGCCATCCGCCAGCAGCTCGCCCGCTCGCCGCACCACGACGGCATGATCTTCCTGCACGGCGACGAACGCTTCGAACTCGGCGCCCACCCTTAGCGGTTACTCATCGCACGTCATCCACGGCGATCGGTCGCGAGCCGCCCGAACACGCCACAGGCTGGTTGTCGCCGCACCACCTCCCGTTCACACGCCTGTAACATCCCTGTTATCTAATGCGGCCCAGGTAATCACGAGACGGAGCCATGGCCACTCGAATTCTGCTGGTGGAAGATGATGCAGCGATCCGCGAGATGCTGCAGGTGCCGTTCCAGAAGGCGGGCTACGAGGTCCGCGAGGCCGGAGATGTCCGCTCGGCAAAATCCCTCCTGCTGGAAGACCCGCCGGATCTGATCCTGCTGGACTGGATGCTGCCGGACATCAGCGGCATCGACTGGGCGCGTACGCTCAAGACCAGCCCCGTCACCAAGGACATCCCGCTGATCATGCTGACTGCCCGCGGCGAGGAAGAAGACCGCGTGCGCGGCCTGGATGTCGGCGCCGACGACTACGTAACCAAACCGTTCTCGCCGCGCGAGCTGGTCGCGCGCATGAAGGCCGTGCTGCGCCGCACCTCGCCCACCACCAGCGAGGAACCGATCGAGATCGAGGGCCTGCGTCTGGATCCCGTCTCGCATCGCATCACCGGCAACGGCGCGGCCATCAGCATGGGCCCGACCGAGTACAACTTGCTGCACTTCTTCATGACCCATCAGGATCGGGTGTTCAGCCGCGAACAGCTGCTGGACAAGGTCTGGGGCACCAACGTCTATGTGGAGGAACGCACGGTGGATGTTCACATCCGCCGCCTGCGCAAGGCGCTGGCCGACACCGGGCATGACCACCTGGTGCAAACCGTGCGTGGTTCAGGGTACCGTTTCTCGCAACTTCCCTGACCTTCGGCGGTCCCCGTGCAGCCCCGCAAGACCTGGCCCGACATCCTCATTACCAGCCTGCTGATCGCGCTGCCGCTCCTGGCGCTTGGCTGGGCGACCGGCCAGTTCTGGCCCACCCTGGCGTTTCTGCTTGGGGCTGCACTGGCCTGGAACATCGCCAACCTGCTGTGGCTGGAGACCTGGCTGCGCCGGGGCGGCCGTGCCGACCCACCGGACGTGCGCGGCCTGTGGGGCGTGATCTTCGACCACCTCTACCGCCGCCGCAGACGCCACGAGAACCGCGTGCATCGGTTGCGCCAGCTGCTGGAGCGCTACCGGGACTCGGCGAAGGCCATGCCCGACGCGGTAGTGGTCCTGAACGATGACCTGCGCATCGAGTGGCTGAACGACATGTCCTGCCAGCTGCTCGGGCTCCACTGGCCGCGCGACGAGGGCCAGCGCATTACCCACCTCCTGCGCCACCCGGAGTTCCTGACGTTCATGGAACGTGCCCGCGAGTCCCTCGCGCGGGTGACCGTGCCCTCCCCGCTGGACAGCGAACGCCAACTGGAGATGCGCATGCTCCCCTATGGCGACGCGCAGTACCTGCTGCTGGCCCGGGACACCACCCACCTGCACCGCCTGGAGGTCATGCGCCGCGACTTCATCGCCAACGTCTCGCACGAGCTGCGCACGCCGCTGACCGTACTCTACGGCGTCACCGAGAGCCTGGAAGACGAACTGGAGGACCAGCCTCAGCTCGCGCGTTCGGTCCAGATGCTGCGCGAACAGTCCGAGCGCATGAAACTGCTGGTGGACGACCTGCTGCTGCTCTCACGCCTGGAGACCGGCGAAACCACCGGCCCGCAGGACTGGTTCAACCCGTTCCCACTATTCCAGAAGCTGACGGACGAGGCACGCATCCTTTCGGGCACGGAAGCGCACGCGATCGTGCTGGACGCCGACCCCAAACTGGAGTTCCAGGGCAACCCGGACGAACTGCGCTCGGCCTGCGCCAACCTGCTGTTCAATGCCGTGAAGTACACCCCTGGCGGGACCACCATCACCCTGCGCTGGCGCGCCGACGACGACGGTGNGCGCCTGAGCGTCGAGGACACCGGGCCNGGNATNGCCAGCCATCACCTCGGGCGCCTGACCGAACGTTTCTATCGCGTGGATGCCGGACGCACCCAGTCNCGCGGCGGGACAGGCCTGGGCCTGGCCATCGTCAANCANGTCCTCGCCCGCCATGAAGGCCACCTCGCCATCGAGAGCCAGGTCGGCCGCGGCAGCCGCTTCACCTGCCTGTTCCCCCTGACCCGCATCCGCCGCGCCGAACCCTCCGGCCCCTCCAACTAACGTCATTGCGAGGGCCCGCAGGGCCCGTGGCAATCGTCCGCAAACGCCCCGAACCCATGGGCCTTTCGGACCGATTTTCGCGTCGCTTCGCTCCTCGCAATGACCTATACCAATACCCGTCATTGCAAGCGCAACGAAGTAATCACCCCCCACGAACCCGGCCCCATCCCTACCGGGCCAGATGTCACGCGGCTGTCACAAGCGCGTCACGCAACTGCAAGCACCGCTCCCGATAATTCGTCATCAAGGACCGAGCCACTCGGCCTTGAAAACCTCAAGCAAGCCCAAGGGAGTACACCCATGTTGTTGAAGCGAAGCATCCTCGCGCTGGCCACGGCCACAGCCCTCGCCATCGCCCCGCTGACCGCCGCGGCTGAAGTCGATGCCGACATCCCGGCCTACGAGACGGTCTCCGGCATCTCCGGCAACCTGTCGAGCATCGGTTCCGACACCCTGAACAACCTCATGACCCTGTGGGCGGAAGAATTCCAGGGCTTCTACCCGAACGTGAACGTCCAGATCCAGGGTGCCGGCACCTCCACCGCCCCGCCCGCCCTGACCGAAGGCACCGCCGACTTCGGCCCGATGTCGCGCATGCCGCGTGACAGCGAACATGCCGAGTTCGAACAGCGCCACGGCTACGAGATGACCGCCGTGCCGGTCGCCATCGACACCATCGCCGTGTTCGTGAACCGCGACAACCCGATCGAAGGCATGAGCATCGATCAGGTCGACGCCGTCTTCTCCTCCACCCGCCGCTGTGGCGGTGCCGAGGACATCACCCGCTGGGGTCAGCTCGGACTGGAAGGCTCGTGGGCCAACCGTGACATCACCCTGTACAGCCGTAACGCCGTCTCCGGCACCTACGGGTACTTCCGCCAGCACGCCCTGTGCGATGGCGACTTCAAGAACGCCATCAACGAACAGCCGGGTTCCGCCTCGGTGGTTCAGGGCGTCTCCGAGTCCCTGAACGGCATCGGGTACTCCGGCATCGGGTACTCCACCTCCGGCGTGCGCGCCATCCCGCTGGGCACCGAAGAAGGCAACTACTTCGAGCCGAACGGCGAGAACGCCGCCTCCGGTGACTACCCGCTGGCCCGCTTCCTCTACGTGATGGTCAACAAGCACCCGGAAGACGGCCTGACCCCGCGCGCGGCCGAGTTCCTGAAGATGGTGCTGTCGAAGGAAGGCCAGGAGGTCGTGGTGCGTGACGGCTTCATCCCACTGCCGGCCACGGTCGCCGAGCGCGAGCGCAAGAACCTCGGTCTGGAATAAACCGGGCGCAGNACCCGCGCCCNGGGAATGGGTGCAAAGGCCGGGACCCAAGGGTTCCGGCCTTTTTTGTGCAGTGCGCGCAGGCCTTCCTCGCCCACCGGTCAACCAGCCGTCACATGGATGTCACGTCCCTGTCACATAGCGGCCGTAGCATCACGCCCCGACATCCAATGGTTTTGCACGCCCTTCGCGGCGGCTCTCAGGGGAACTTCATGTCCACCGCCACCATCGCCCCGCGTCTCGCCGGTTTCCAGCGCTGGCGCCGCACCAAGGATCGCTCCGCGCGCTACATGATCGGGTTTTTCGGGATCGCCGTGGTCGGCGCCCTCACCCTCATGTTCGTCTACCTGCTGAGCGAAACCCTGCCGATGTTCCAGGGCGCCAAGCTCGACCCCCTGACCGAGTACGCCGCCCCCGGCGGCGCCGATACCCGCACCGTGCACCTGGCGGTGAATCGCCACCGCGAAATGGCCGTGCGCATCACCGACGACCGGCGTGCCGTGTTCTTCCGCCCGAATACCGGCGAGATCGTGCGCGAACAGACCTTGCCGATTCCCGATGACGTCCGGGTCACCAGTTTCACCGCGGCCGAGCCGCGTACCCGCCTGGTGGCGCTTGGCCTCGACAACGGGCAGGTCCTCGCCATCGAGTACGAATACAACGAACGCTTCACCCCCGAGGGCCGCGAATATGACCCACGCGTGGTCTACCCGCTGGGTGACGAAGACTCNGCACTGCTGGATATCGACGGCGATGGCCCCGCCATCAGCGTGGTCGGGATCCAGCGCGGGTCCAGCGGTATTCGTGTCGCCGCCACCACCGAAGACGGCCACATCCGTCTGGTCCAGTTCGAGGAGACCACCTCGATGATGACCGGCGANACCCAGGTGCGCCGCAGTGCCTACGACATGCCCGCCCTGCCAGAAGGCAGCACGGCCACCCGCATCCTCCTCGACATCACCGGCCGCATCATGCTCGTGGGCGACGACCAGGGGCGCCTGCACTCCTACGANATCCGTCGTCCGGCCAGCGCGACCCTGGAAGACAGCAAGCGCGTGATTCGCGGAGACGANGCCGAAGTCACCTCGCTCGAGTACCTCTTGGGCACGGTGTCGATCGTCGTGGGCGGCTCGGACGGATCGGTCACCCAGTACATGCTGGTGCGCGACGCCGACAACGTGAACCGCATCACCCGCGTGCGCGAATTCCCCGCGCACGCGGGGGCCATCACCAACACCCAGCCCGAATACATCCGCAAGGGCTTCCTGACCGCCGACGAAACCGGCCAGATCAAGATCCACTACCCCACCTCGCAGCGCACCCTGGTGGAACGCCAGATTACCGATCAGGCGCTGCATCGAGTGTACGTGGACCCGCGCAACCGCCTGCTGATCGCGATCGACGAGGCCGAGAACTGGCACCTGCAGCGCCTGGAGAACCGTCATCCGGAGGTCTCCTTCCACGTGCTGTGGCAGAAGGTCTGGTACGAGGGGCGCTCGGGTGGCGACTATGTCTGGCAATCCTCCTCGGCCACCGACGAGTTCGAACCCAAGTTCTCGCTGATCCCCCTGACCATCGGCACCATCAAGGCCGCCTTCTACGCCATGTTGTTCGCCACCCCGCTGGCGATCATGGGGGCAATCTACAGCGCCTACTTCATGTCGGCGCGCATGCGCACGCTCACCAAGCCGTCGATCGAGCTGATGGAGGCGCTGCCCACGGTCATCCTCGGCTTCCTCGCAGGGCTGTGGCTGGCCCCGTTCATCGAGGCGAACCTCCCCGCCGTCGCGAGCATCCTGATTCTGCTGCCGCTGTCCATGCTGCTGATGGCCTTCGTCTGGACCCGTGTGCTCCCCGAGCAGGTCCGCGCATTCATACCGGCGGGCTGGGAGGCCGCAATCCTGATCCCGGTGATCCTGCTGGTGGGCTGGTTCGCGGTGACGCTGAGCCCCCTGATCGAGATCTGGATGTTCGGCGGCGACGCGCGCCAGTGGCTGACCGACAACGGCATCACCTACGACCAGCGCAACGCCCTCGTGATCGGCATCGCCATGGGCTTCGCGGTGATCCCGACCATTTACTCGATTTCCGAGGATGCCGTGTTCAACGTGCCCAAGCACCTGACCCAGGGTTCGCTGGCGCTGGGGGCCACACCCTGGCAGACCGTAGTGCGCGTGGTCCTGCTGACCGCCAGCCCGGGGATCTTCTCGGCGGTCATGATCGGCTTCGGCCGCGCCGTCGGCGAGACCATGATCGTGCTGATGGCGACCGGGAACTCGCCGGTGGTCAATTTCAACATCTTCGAGGGCATGCGCACGCTCTCCGCCA
>SL_7KL_010_BRINEDRAFT_10001231_pt1 | contig 12318 bp, 11 predicted proteins | sample SodLak_010_BRINE_FD_10663 | JGI IMG/M metagenome (IMG submission 10663)
TTGCTTTTTCTTCTTCTTCTTTAATGTATTGCGCAATTTGTTGACTCATTTCATCTTCTACTCGTTTGAAAATTAATTCTTTTGCTTCACTTTCAGTGTAATTTGCAATTTCATGTAGTTTTTCGTTTTGTTCTTCAATTAAACGCTCTAGCTTGCTATCTTTTTCATCTAAGGCTACTTTTTTCTCTTCGACTTGTTGTTCCTTGCGGTCAATATTTTCCTCACGTCTATCTAAATTTAACGCTCTATTATCAAGCGTTTTCTCACGTTGGAAAATCTTGTTTTCTTGGGCAGAAATCTCTTGTTTACGTTCTTTTATCTCTTTATCTGCCGCAGATTTAAGGCCGTGAATTTCTTGTTTAGTATCAAGTATTGTCTGACGTTTCGTCTTTTCTGCTTGTTTTTCTGCGTCGTCGATTAATTGTTTAGCTTCAGCCTGAGCTTTTTCAAAGCCCTTTTCCACAAGGACAGCACGAATAATTACCCCTGCAAAAATCCCTATGATTAAAATTAGCAAACCGGAGACGATTAATATTAGTGGATCCATATTAATTCCTCCGTCCGTTTTATAAAATATATTTCATGTTTCAAGCTCTTAAAAGAGCTTTCTAAAAAATCAAATTTAAATAATTATTTTAACAACAAATTGTATCTTCCATTATACATGGTATAAAGTTCAAAAGTCAAACAATATTACTAGGTCTAAAAGAATAGTTTTTTTAATGTTTGCCTTATTTTATTCCATTTAAATCACTTTTTATCTTGACTTACAATAAGTTCTAAATTAAAAACGAGATACGATTTATTTATATTTTGTTTTAAAAAATTTTCGGTCGTATTATAATAGAATGTGTACATCCATGAAATAATAATATTTGTTTATTAAAAGGGGGCAGTTATTATGAATAAAACACACAAACCATTGTATTTTGTTTTGTATGAATCATTGAAAGAAAAAATTATTCATAAAGCCATCAAACCCGGTAGTAAACTTCCCTCCATCAGAGAATTAGCGAGAAACCAAAACATTTCAACAACAACCGTTGAAAATGCCTATCAACAACTACTTATTGAAGGGTATATTGAAAGTCGACCTAAGAGTGGGTATTATGCTTTAGATGTGAATCCCCCGTTAAAAACTACTCCTATAAATAATGCATCCTCAACAAGTAAAAAATCTTCCCCTTTAAATGATGCCCAAAACCCAGACTTTTTTAATACGGATATTTACCGTAAAATCGTGAACAATATTTATGCTTCTAATCAAGATTTATTTACCCCGTGTCAAAGTAGTGGAGAAACGGAATTAAAAAAAGCTATTCAAGCCCATCTCCATAAACTTAGAAATGTTTATACGTTGGATGATTCCATTATCATTACTTCGGGAATTCAACAAATGATTATGCAAATAACACCTTACATTAAAAAAAGAGTGGTTGCTTATTTGAAACCTGGGTTTAGTCGTGCTTTAAACATGTTTGAAACCTTAGGCTATGAATTGATTGGATGTGAAAGTGTTGAATCCCTTTTAAAAGAAAAAGCTAGCATCATTTATTTATCGCCTTCAAACACATATCCTTCCGGTGAAGTCATCCCTATTCAAGCGCGCGAAAAATTGATTCATTACGCAAAACAAAATAATGCGTATATCTTAGAAGATGATTATAACCATCTATTTAGGTATAATGCCTATCAAATCCCCGCTATGGTGTCTTTATCAGGTGGTGAAAACGTCATCTATGTTGGATCATTTTCTAGAAACACATTAATATCAATGCGTCTTGGATACATGGTTTTACCCCCATCATTAAAATCTATTTATGACTCTAATAGATTCACACAAACAGTTAGTAAAATCGAGCAACTCGCAATGGCGGATTTTATTCAACAAGGACATTATCAAAGACACTTAAAACAATTGGCCAAAAAATCTAAACGTCAAAATGATTTAATTAAATCCGCTTTAAAACCTTATATGGAGAACCCAAAATATCAAATTTATGGACTCCAAAGTAACATGCATTTTGTGATTACTGCGCATGATAATATGGTTAAACAAAAATTTGTTAAAAACTTAGAAAAACATAATTTAACGTATCGTACATTTGAAGAAAAACCGCTTGACTTATTGGTTCCATACAGTGGAATTGATCAATCAAAAATTCAAAAGACAATTGATAAAATATTCTCTTGAAACAAATAAATCCCTACCAAAAATTTGGTAGGGATTTGGTTATGCAGGATTTTCCATTTTTTCACGGATTTGTGCTGAAATTTTTTCAAAAAGCTCAGGATTTTCTTTTAAATATTTTTTAACATTTTCTCTACCTTGGCCAATTTTTTCACCTTCATAAGAGAACCATGATCCACTTTTTTTGATGATTTCATCTTCAACTGCTAAATCAATGATTTCTCCTTCTTTAGAGATGCCTTGACCATAAACAATATCGACTTCAGCGGTTTTAAACGGTGGCGCAATTTTATTTTTAACCACTTTAATTTTTGTACGGTTCCCAACGATATCGTTTCCAATTTTAAGTTGTTCACCACGTCTAATCTCAATACGAACTGAACTATAAAATTTTAAAGCTCTTCCACCGGGTGTGGTTTCGGGGTTTCCAAACATAATGCCAACTTTTTCACGAATTTGGTTAATAAAAACCGCAGTCGTGTTCGATTTAGAAATCGCTCCAGATAATTTACGCATAGCTTGAGACATTAATCGTGCTTGAAGTCCTACATGTGAACTTCCCATATCTCCACGAATTTCGGCTTCTGGGACTAAGGCAGCAACACTATCTACTACAACAATATCAACAGCATTTGAACGAATTAGGGCTTCAGTAATTTCTAACGCTTGTTCTCCTGTATCCGGTTGTGAAATGATTAAATTATCTGTATCAACCCCTAAAGCTTTTGCATATTTAGGGTCTAAGGCATGCTCTGCGTCAATAAATGCTGCATACCCTCCAGCGGCCTGAGCTTGAGCGATTGCATGAAGCGCAAACGTTGTTTTCCCTGATGATTCAGGCCCATACATTTCAACAATTCTTCCTCTTGGATAACCCCCGATCCCTAGTGCACTATCTAAAGCTAGTGAACCAGATGAAACTTTATCAATTTCTCTAGCTGCACCTTCATCACCGAGTAGCATTACTGAGCCTTTACCGTGATTTTTTTCAATATCTTTCATTGCTTGATTTAACGCCTTTTGGCGGTCATCTTTTTTAGCCATAATTATTCCTCCTTCAAACCTATGATACGTTCAAGTCAATGGCTTTTCTTTTATTGATTTGAAGTATCTTTAAAACTATGTTGATTTTTAACAATATACTCCAACCCTGAGATAATCGTTAAAGCCGTCCCAATATATAATAAAATCATACCAACATTGACACTTAAATTCCCAACATCAAATGCCGGGATATGGAACAGTAATATTACTAACGCTACCATGGTTGAGGCTGTTTTATATTTCCCTAATTTTGATGCGGCAATGACATTGCCACCATCAACAGCAACTAAGCGAATACCAGTTACGATAAACTCACGCGTTAAAATAACTAATACAACCCACATCGGGATAACATTAATATCTTGAAGCATTAACAAAGCAAACATCACCAATAGCTTATCCGCAAGTGGATCTAAAAATTTTCCGAAGACCGTGATTAATTCATATCGCCTTGCTAAATATCCATCTAAAAAATCAGTAATTGATGCTAAAACAAATAAAACACCAATTGCTATAGAGTATCCATTTAATACAAGTGGATCTCCAAACGCTTTATCTAAATAATAAAGCACGACCATAAAAGGAATCAATAATACCCTTAATATCGTTAATTGATTTGGTATATTCATAACCTCACCTCACGCGTAATTATATCACAACAAAGGGCATATAAAAATATCAAAAATAGAAAGTTAAAAGAATTATAGATTGTTTCAATTTGAATAATAAATTACTATAAAAATAGAGTTATTCAATTCAGTTTGATAAGGGTGGAGGATAATGTATGTGTGGTAGATTTACTTTAACAATAGATGAAAAATTTCTTTTAAACACATTAAATGATTATTTTCATGAAAACTTTAAAGCACAAGATTTAAACTTACCAAGCTATAATATTGCACCTTCACAACAAGTGCTTGGAATGATGCAAGGCGATTCTAAATTAGAGTTAAATACATTTCAGTGGGGCTTTATCCCCCCTTGGTGGAATAAAGACTCTAAATTAAAACCAATGATTAACGCTCGAAGTGAAACCGTTGAGGAGAAAAAACTTTTTAAACAATCTATCCAATATAAACGGTGTGTAATTTTTGCCAATGGATTTTATGAATGGGATCAGTATTCAAAAGTTCCTTACTACTTTTTTTCGCCTACCAATCCTTTATTTGCGTTTGCCGCGATTTATGAAAACCATCCACAAAAAGGGTTAAGTGTTGCGCTTTTAACAAAACCGGCTCAAGATGTTTTAAAAGTACACCATTCCCGTTCACCAGTAATTTTATCTTTGGGAAATATTAAGCAATGGATCAATCCAAACACTGATTTAAAAACAGTAAAATCTATACTAGATAATGCTTTTATCAATTTAAAGAAACATCCTGTAGATGAACGTGTGAATCACGTACATAATAATGATTCAACCTTAATTGAGCCGTCAAATCCACAAACACTATTTGATTTATAATTTTTTCTGAAAGGCTTTTCAGTGTATTGCAATTCTAAATTTTTAGTGTACGCTTGTAAGTGGTTAGTAACGTATAAGATCAGAAATAGGGTCTGATTGTCTCTACGCCGACACCTTAAATGTTGGTACTACGCTACGTCATATTTTTAAATATGCTATGATTTTGTAGCCTTCCCTATTTTTGTATGCTTATTCGGTATTAACACAAAAAATTTGGGAGGCTTTTTTCATGGAATCTATTTTGTCCTTTTTCAAGATTGAAGAACGTGGCTCTACACTTAAAACAGAATTATTAGCGGGGCTTACAACGTTCTTAGCCATGGCATACATTCTGCCCGTTAACTCTAGTATGCTTGGCCAAACAGGAATGCCTGTAGCCGGGGTCTTTTTTGCAACAGTTATGGCTTCAATGATTGCTGCAATTATTATGGGGTGGGTTGCGAATTACCCTGTAGCATTAGCACCTGGAATGGGGATTAATGCGTTTTTCACCTACACCGTTGTCTTCGCCTATGGACTCAGTTGGGAAGCCGCGTTAGGGGCTGTATTAATTAGTGGTATCTTATTCTTAATCCTTTCTATTAGTGGACTAAGAAAAATGATCATTGACGCAATCCCACGCGGATTAAAATTTGCGGTTGGCGCAGGGATTGGATTTTTCATTACTTTTATTGGACTAACGAACATGGGGGTTATTGTTGGTGACCCTGCGACCTACGTTGCTTTAGGGGATTTAACGGAACCCGCCGTGTTACTCGGATTATTCGGTTTGATTTTGGTTGTTATTCTCTACGCAGCAGGCAACAGATTTGCACTGATTATATCTATTATAACCACAGCGGTTATTGGATTGATTTTAGCTCAAATGGGTGTTTCTAACATGCCAAGCATGGCAGGAAGCCAAGAAGGACTTTTCGAAGGCGCATCAGAAACATTTCTTGCAGCCTTTAGAGGGTTAGGAGAGCTATTTTCATTACCACAGGCCGCTTTTATTATATTCACTTTCTTATTTGTTGATTTCTTCGATACTGCAGGAACACTTATTGCGGTTGGCGATCGTGCGGGATTAATGGATGATAACGGTGAATTAAAAGATGGAAACAAAGCGTTATTAACGGTGAATTAAAAGATGGAAACAAAGCGTTATTGGCTGATTCTATTGGAACGGTTTCAGGCGCATTATTTGGAACCTCTACGGTAACATCTTATATAGAATCTTCTACAGGGATTGAACAAGGGGGAAGAACTGGTTTAACGGCTTTAACCGTCGGGTTCTTATTCTTAGTATCGCTGATTGCTTACCCAATAATCGGTATTTTTACCGGGGTTGTTGATGCAGACAGTGGGATGGAGTATTCACCCGTTACGTCCATGGCACTTGTCATGGTTGGAGCGTTGATGGTTTCACAGTTAAAGCATATTGACTTTGATGATAAACCATTACTCATTAGTGCCTTTTTAACCATTGTATTTATGATTTTCACGTATTCTATCGCTGAAGGCATTGCTGTTGGATTCATCTTCTACCCAATCGCCATGTTCTTCGCAAAAAGACATAAAGAGGTCAATCCCATCATGTATTTCCTAATGGCATTCTTCATTCTATTCTTCGTATTAGACGCAATCATCATTTAAATAATTATCCCTTTTCTCTTTTAGAGATTAGGGATATTTTTTTAAAAATATATTAAATTTTAAGGAGTCGATATTATGGAACAAAAAAAATTGTTAATTGAAATTGATGAGAAGCCCTCATCACTTGGAAAGTGGTTTTTACTTTCCTTACAACATGTGTTTGGAATGTTTTCAGCTACCATTTTAGTGCCGCTGCTCACAGGTTTAGATATTGGCGTTGCATTAATTGCAAGCGGCATTGGAACCCTTTGTTATATCGCTTTAACCAAAGGAAAAGTCCCGATTTATTTAGGATCTTCGTTTGCCTACATTGCGGCGATTACCTTCGCGGTTTCACAAGGCGGGGAAACGTCTGCTTTTACGGCTTTAATGGGGGTAGGGTTAATATACGTTGCTGTAGGAACCATTTTAAACTTTACAGGCTCAGAGTGGATCAATAAACTCTTACCACCGGTTGTTATAGGCCCTGTTATTGTGGTTATTGGGTTATCCCTTGCTTATGTGGCAGTAAACTCATTAGGGTTGGGTGATTCAAATGATGGAAACTTATTGATAGGATTTGTCACCTTTTTAGCAGCCGCTATGTTTTCACTAAAAGCCAAAGGGTTCTTTAAAATTATACCTTTCATACTCGCGATTGTGGTAGGATATGGCTTCTCTGTAGTGATTGGGGAAGTTTCACTTGCTAATACGTTTAGTGGGGTCTCCATTATCAATGTGCCTAACTTTCAATTTATAGGGACCTACCGTTTAGATTTCACCATGCTTGCTTTATTCTTACCTTTATCCTTTGTAACCATTGCCGAACACATTGGAGATCATAAAGTTCTTGGAGAAATTACGGGTAAAGATTTTCTAAAAGAACCGGGATTAAAAAGAACATTATTAGGCGATGGCGTCGCAACCTTCTTAAGTGCTTCAATTGGAGGACCTGCCAATACGTCTTATGGAGAAAATACAGGCATTATCGCAATGAATAAAGTGGGGAGTGTTTATGTCATCGGTTTAGCCGCAATCATAGCCATCTTCTTAGGGTTCTCTGGACATGTTCAAGCCTTCATACTAAGCATACCAAATGGAGTCATTGGTGGGATTACTGTCATCTTGTATGGATTGATTGCTGCGAACGGAATTAAAGTTCTCGCCAAAGAAAATGTAGATCTTTCACATAACCGTAACTTAATTATAGTCTCTACCATCCTCATTATTGGAGTCGGTGGGGCAGTGATCCAAATTAGTGATGTTGCTTCGCTTTCAGGAATGTCACTTGCTGCTTTAACAGGAATCTTACTCAATCAATTCTTACCTAAAGAAAATAATAAAGATCAAGAAACCATAAAAGCGAAAAAAACAAGCCCAGAAAACGCATAACACAAAACTAAAAAAACATCATATCTACAGTTGATTGACTGTGGATATGATGTTTTTATTTATTTTATTCTTAATCGACTAAACACGCATCATCTGAACTTTCATGGTCTAAGACACTGTAATTATCAAACACAAAGCCTGAAAATTGTAAACTACCAAAATACTCCGTAAAGAAAATTCTTTCTAAATGAACGTGAGCGCCTATGTTATTCACAATGCTTCTCAATGCACTATCAGGAATACCATAAATATATAAAGACTCACCCTCATCACACAAGTAATAATCGCCACCTTCATAGGTTAATGTCCCTTCAACTTCTACAAAAGTTTGAAGATACTCATCAGGATTATCAATAAGTTCACCAATCGTAACCTCTTGTGGTTCAGCGGTAAATAGTGGATCGTCTTGACCCCACATACGGCGGTCATTCGCATCCGCATTACTTTGTGCCAGTTGGTAAGCTACACTAAATTTTGAATTGGTCGTTCCACTTGTATAAGAAAGGCCTAATTCAACGAGTTCTAAATTTAAGTTTCTACCATCTGCCCACACTGTCACTAAATCGCGACCAAATGTTCCCGTTCTTCCAATACTTGGATGCGGGGTAGGATGGCCATCTTCAGGATGGGGTTCATACTCTAAAACAATCGTATCTGCATCTTCTAAAATATCACAAATATATTCTGTTGCGTAAGGTCCCCACGGTTCGATGGTGGATGTTGCTTCTGGAGCATCGATAAATAAATATCTTGCTGAAAATGTGTTCCCCCCTTGAATTGGCGCAAACCTTGTTGTGTCTCCATCGATACACCCTTCATAAGTTACTTCGCCAATGCCATCATCCGGGAACTGTTTGCCTTCATAGTCACTTGGATCTAAACGTACTTGATCCGCAATAGGGGTTTCATCATAATTCGCATGATCAATGGTTTTACCATATACAGTCATATCTTCTTCTACTAAATAATCATTTTCAAAAGGGTCTTCGAATGATTCATCTAAGAACCAACCCATAAAATGTTTTCCGCTAATTTTTGGAACGGGTTGTCCGATGGTTCCTGCTTCTTCTATGGTTCTTACATCATGAACGTCGCCATCCACTTCAAAGGTTACTTCAATTTCACTACTGCATGCATATAAAACAAAAATACTTAAAAACAATGTTAAACTTAACGATATTTTTTTCATTATTCTTACATCCTTTATCAAATTGTAACCGTTTTATTTCCGTTAAATTTTAACATACTTTATATGAGTGTGCAATAAAAAACACCTACTCACTGGCAGGGGTTTCTAAGGTTTGTAAATTACTCATTATGCCTTTGTTTTCACTTTTAGAAGGCAGTTCTTTTTTAAGCGCGCGCTTAGAAAGCGTTAAGAGAACAAAGCTTAAAATAAACATTCCTGCAGCTACATCAAATACTAAAGTAGGATTATAATCATAAAGAAATCCACTAATTAATGGACCAAGCACCATTCCCGTTGAAAAAAATGAATGTCTTACACCCATGATTGTGCCATATTTTTCTTTGGGGGCGTTTAAGGAAATGTAGTTTTGCTCAAATGGTTGAAACGCATTTTTCATCACATAATATAATAAAAAGACACTATAAAGCATGATAAAAAAGTACTGTGACCTAAAAACTATAAAAACAATAATGGCTGAAAAAATTTGTATGGCTTGCATGATTTTAAGGTCAATATTTAGTTTAGATAATCTAGGAACCAAAACGAAGTTCGTAAATAGTCCTACAAATCCTGTTACCATAATGAACGTTCCTAATTGTCTTGGTGAATAGCCTAAATCAATCATGTAAACATCAAAGTATTTAGAAAGTGTCGATGCTGAGATGGTCGCTAACGTTAAGGCAAACAAAAACAAAAGTAAAGAACGGTCTAGTTTAGCGGCATCTTTAAAGTTTTGTAAAAAAGAACGCTGCGTCACAACATTTCGAGTGGTTTCTTTCATACTTAAGGCAATATATAAAACCAAAAAAGCATTAAACACCGCTTGAACGATAAAGACTTCACGAATGAAGTAATCACCCATAATACCACCAATTTGATACCCTATGGTTGTCCCTAAAGCAAACATCGCAACACTAAATGAAATGAATTTTGTCCGTTTATCCAATGCCACAATACTAATCAAATGTGAAAGCATTAATGTTAAATAAGCCGATACACCAAATCCGCTTATAAAACGTGCAAAGGTCATCACAATAGGGTTTTCAAACACCACAAATAAAAATTGGCCAGCGCTATAAATTAAAAGGCCAATGACAATAAAAAGTTTCTTAGACCCGCGGTCGCCTAATATGCCCCAAATAGGTGCCCCAATCAACATTCCAAGCGACATCGCCGCAAAGAAAAACCCGAACATAAAGCCGGGTAAGCCTAAATCATTGACATAAGTTGGAGTAATGGGATGTGCAAAATTGTGAATGATTCCTTGAAGTAAATAATAACTTAATGTAATGATTATGAAAATTGAATAGCCTTTAGCTTTCAAGAAGGTTCTCCATAGTTTTCAACGTTATGGTAAACATCTTGCACATCTTCGATATCATTAAGCATATCTAACATTTTTTCAAAGACTTCTAAAGCTTCGCTATCTAGGGCAACGTTGTTTTGTGCATACCATGAAGCATTTGAATGAATAATATTAAGTTTTGCATCTCTTAATACACTTTCGATTTTATCTAAATCATAGCCTTGTGCAATGATTAAAAAGTTATCTTCATGGGTGATAATATCGTTGACTTCAATATCATTTTCAAGTAAAACTTCCAAAAGCGTATCTTCATCCTTGACATCTACCACTATTTTTGAGAGGTGATCATACATATATTCAACCGATCCATTGACACCTAATTTATATCCTTGTTTGGTAAATGCATGACGCACTTCACTGACTGTTCGATTCACATTATCCGTCAATGTATCGACTAAAAAGGCACTCCCACCAGGCCCAAAGCCTTCGTAGCGCTGAAAATCATAAACAACATCATCATTGCCTTCGGCTTTTTTTATATTTCTATGAATAATATCGGCGGGCACATCATCTTTTTTTGCACGCTCGATTAAATGTTTTAACGCCAAGTTACTCTCTAAATTGGTGCCGCCTTTTTTAGCCGTCATATAGATTTCTTTACCGTATTTCGAATAAACTTTTGTTTTTTTGGCTTGGGTTTTAGCCATGGCTTCTTTTCGTACTTCATAAATTCTACCCATTTATATCACCTTATTATTCTGAATTCTTTAAATCTGTCGATTGTTTATTTAAAACAACGTAACCCTCTTTAAATAATCTACCAAGTGCACGTTTAAACGCCGCTTTTGACATATTAAAAGCATTGAAAATATCATCTGGAGAACTTTTATCCGTTAAAGGAATCGTCCCCCCAGATTCTTTTATATAATCTAAAATACGCTGCGCATCGGTTTCAAGCATCGATTCTTTTTGTTCGATCAATGTTGCATTATAATGGGCATCGTCTCTTTTTACCGTAATGGTTGCGTCTAAAACTTCACCAACGCGGTGTTGTTTTCTTGTATGCTTATAATAGATGAATATTTCATGGCCTTCTTTCGTAAAAGCAACCACCCCTTCATCATCGACACGAAAAACAATCAGTTCAACTTTTTGTCCTTCTTCTAGCGGTTCACTAGGTTTAATAAACTCTTTAACCTTAAACCTTGATACGGGTCTAGCCACCATTTGGCGTTTGGCAGTTTTTAAATAACAAAGAAGCGTATCGCCTTTATTCGGCCAATGTTTTTTCATGTAAGGTAAGTCATCTTTAGAGACTAACATATCTTTAGAAAGCCCCACATCCACAAAAACCCCTAGTCCTTCTTTTTTCTCAACAACCTTAACAAAATCTGGGTGATGCATATCAATATAAGGCGTTTTTGTCGTTGCGACAAACCCCTTAGAATGATCAATATATAAAAAAGCTTCTATAAAGTCGCCTACACTTAATTCCTTATCACATTCATTAAAAGGAAGTAAAATATTGCCTTCATCATGAATTAAAATATAGCCATCATCCGTTTTTTTTCCTACTTGAAACAAATTTTTGTCACCGGTTTGTAACTTTGGCATCAAAATCACCTCTACTAATTATATCAAATCTGTATGATTATAACACGGAAAGTGTTGTTTTTAAAACAATAAGTGCAAATATGATTGCTTTTTATAGGTGAGTTTGATAGAATATTATCGCTTATGAAATTATGGAGGTGAAACACTATGGCAAATATGGCCCAACAAAGAAAGCGCGTGAGACAAGACGCGAAAATCAGAAGTGCGAACAGAGTATTTAAATCAGGTCTTAAAACAAGCATGAAACGTGTCGAGGTATTAATCGAACAAGGTAAAAAAGAAGAAGCACAAGTTGCATTTAACACCGCAAACAAAAAATTAGACAAAGCGCTTGTTAAAGGAATTTATCATAAAAACAAAGTGGCGCGTCAAAAGTCACGTTTACAAACAAAAATTAACGCGCTTTAATTTTTTAAACCCTGTATATTAAAACAAAAACGTCCATTTTGAGACGTTTTTGTTTTTTTATGTAGAAAGGATAAACATTTCAACCGCATGTTTTT
>SL_7KL_010_BRINEDRAFT_10001235_pt1 | contig 12311 bp, 11 predicted proteins | sample SodLak_010_BRINE_FD_10663 | JGI IMG/M metagenome (IMG submission 10663)
GCCGGGTTGGCCGCCTACTCCTTCTTTCCAAAAAAGCCAGCTATTAAGTATGATCCCGTCCATACAAACCAATTAAGCATGATTTAGAATCGAACTCAGGTTGTTAGGAGAGCTATCGCCCTCACTGGATGAGCTCGACAGTTTTTTGAAATATCCCTATCTGGCACTCGATGACGATATCGGTGTGTTGTATTATGTATTTAATACGGACTATTCCGTTATGAGATATGACCTGGAATCGGGCCGGACGGACAGGGTATCTGATATTCGCCCGCAGGCATACAGGACCCGTACACTTCCGTTTGATCACAATAATTCATACCACTTTTCCACGCAGTACAGCAGGCAAATGAACCTGGATCTGACTCGGGTTATGGAGGTGGGAATTGTAAATGATTTCCTTGTTGTAGCCTGGCGTAATGCCAATGAGGGGATTCTGGAGAGTGTCTACTACGACCCGCAGAATTACGACCACTTCGGTATAGCCTACTCCCTGCCAGATTTTGACCGCGCTTGGCAATTCACTCTTCCCGGACCATTACTCGGGTTCTGGAATGATCACCTTCTGATTGAGGAAAACGATGACATCATGGAATTCACGATTGGATTCTATGATATTCAGTTTAGATAGAGAGGAAGGTATATTACTCAGGGTAGGAGTCTTAATTGATTCAAAATCTAAAAAGACCCTTTCACGTTCTCTATATTTTTCTGTTACTTAAACTCGAATTGAACAATTAATTAGAAGAAAACCATGACCCCAATCATCTTACTCCACGGAGCACTTGGAACATCCGATCAACTGAAACCCCTTGCTCAACGAATTGATAGTGAGCGGCCGGTACATCTGATGAACTTTGAAGGGCATGGTGCAGAATCCGTTTCTGACCGGCCGTTTCGGATGGAGTATTTTGTGGAGAACGTTCTGGACTTTATGGATCAGCACGGAATTGACCGGGCAGATTTTTTCGGCTACAGTATGGGCGGGTATGTAGCGATGATGCTGGCAAAAATTCACCCGGAAAGAGTTGGGAAGATTACCACACTGGGTACGGTATTGATGTGGAGTTCTGAAGTGGCAGAGCGCGAGGTGAAATTCCTGAATCCGGATAAAATCAGGGAGAAGGTCCCGGCTTTTGCGGCTGAGCTGGAGGATCGTCACCCTGCCGGATGGGAGAATGTAGCAGCGAAGACTAAGGATCTGCTGCTCGATCTGGGTAAGAATCCGCGCATTTCCAAATCTGAGTGGAGTTCAATATCACAGCCGGTTCGAATTCATACGGGCGACCGGGATGCCACGGCAGGAATTGAGCAGAGTATGGCTGTTTACAGAGAGCTTCAGAATGGTGAGCTGATGGTGTTGCCGGATACTCCACACCCGGTGGAACGCGCTAATATCAAACTTCTGGCCGAATCTCTGAACGACTTTTTTGGCTGATTTGAATTAGAACAAAATCATAAATCCGGCGATTAAAATGCCGGGTGTGATGGCTAAAATTAGCAGGATGAGCAGTGTTAGGCTCCTCTTGATTCCCACAAAAAATGAGAAGATCAGGCCTTTAACGAGTGTGTTTGTAACTGCGGCGAGTAAAATTCCCATCACAGCTACCTCTTCGCTCAGGTTATCCTGAGACATCCGGGATAATGAGAGGGTGATCGCATCCACATCCATCAGGCCGGAAATAACGGAGAGTGCGTAAACTCCCTGGTCTCCAAACCACTCCTGCATTCCTTCGGACAGGACGAGGATTGCGCCCAGAAGCAGTCCGAATTTGATAGCTGTTGCTAGCTGAAAGGGGTTTTTGATCCTTAAAGGGGTAGCCTCTTCGATATCAACCCGATACTTCCAAAGCCAGGTGCCGGCCATTATCAATCCTAAAAACATCGCTAAAATGGGTGGCAGAAGTTCATCAAGAAGGTTGTGGTTTACAATACTGACTTCTACAAAAACCCGTATGAACATAATCGAGGAAGCCATTAAAACACCGGCCATGAACAGGAAAGTGGTGGTGCTTTTTTTAGCAAATTGAGCCAGACTGATAGTAACAGCCGTAGATGATGCGAGTCCGCCCACAAAGGATGTGAGCATTGTACCCAGGTTTTTTCCGGCAATTTTGATGGCTACATATCCCACGAATGAGAGTCCGCTGATGAGAACCACCATCCACCAGACCCAATAAGGGTTGAAGGCGTCCCAGGGGCCGTACCCTTCGTTTGGTAAGAGGGGGAGAAGTACAACGGAGATTACTAACAGCTTTGTCCAGGCGTGAATCTCTTTTTTATTGATGTTTCGAAGCCAGCGGTGGAGGGTGGGTTTATATCCTAAAAAGGCAGTCACTACAACAGTAGCACCAAGAGCGGGCAGTTCATACCCAAATACAGACCATGCCGAAAGCGCAAATACCAGCATGAGAGTGAAGGCGGTTGTTGCGCCCACGTCTTCATCCCGTTTTACATCGGCGAGGTGTGCGGCGATGATCATGGCTGTAACGGAGAGAAACGCTACGGCCAGAACCCACTCATTGATTTCATTGGCAAGCAGGCCCCAGATTCCGCCGAGAAGTCCGACAACGGAGAATGTTCGGATACCGGCCATTCGGGCGCCTTCTTTCTCATCCCGTTCACTCCAGCCCCGCTCAATTCCGATCAGCAGTCCAATGGACAGGGCAATCAGAAGGGAAAGTGATATGTCGTGTAGTTCCTGCATACGAGGTATCTAAATCTTTTATGAAACTACTTATAAGTTAACGATAAATGAGGTAATGGTGTTTCCTGTTCAAAATGGAAGCCAAGATAAACTTTACAAAATTGGTTGAAACTTACGGGCAAAGGTTCCTATATTTGGGGTCTGTTATAAAAACGATTTTAAAGTCGTATAGCAGATATTTATTGATCAGTACCAAAATGCACCCGTAGCTCAACTGGATAGAGTACCTGACTACGAATCAGGCGGTTCCAAGTTCGAATCTTGGCGGGTGTACCACTAAAAAGCCCCTTATTCTAAATAGAGTAAGGGGCTTTTTTATATCTGTAAATTGACAAAAAAATCTGAGCGTTGGTGTTCCGAAGCAGTGCTTCGGGGTTCGAATCCTCTCGGGTGTATATCCCCAAAGCCTATGAATTGCAATGATTTATAGGCTTTTTTATTTTCGTTAGGTGTGAAATAACAGATCCAAGCGTTGACCTTGTGGAGGCATGCTCCGCGGATCCCCACAAAGTGATCAGACTTAGGAGGCCTCGCGATGGATACATGAGTGATTTGATTGTCTAATTTGAAGCATCATAAATTGTAGATCTTTTGCATTTTTTATCTCAAATCATCGGTCTATTTACAGGGAATATGTAACCTCATATACTCCTCCTCCATCTAGCGCTATAAAAATTTTTTCTTCGGTATCAACCGTAATGAGTTGCATGTCGAGGATACCTCCAAAGGGTTCATCTTCGAAAACTTCCTCTTCCCAGGTTTCTCCCTTGTTGCGACTGTAAAATAGTCTCAGAGGTTGGGGGTCGTCAACTAATTTAAGCCAGCCACCGGCAAAGACGGTATTTGGATCGAGATTGCTGATTGAAATTCCAAAAAAGAAACGGAAGTTATGATGCTTGTCGATTGACGTTTGCCAGCTCTCTCCATCGTTATCGGTTTTCATCAGTGCTCCTTCATATCCGGCGTAAATGGTTTGAGGGCTCTGATTATCAAAAACAATTTCTTTAACCGTCGTGGGGTTGGGCACTAAATCGGTCCATCGGTCGATTTCTTCTTCATCAATCAGCCGCACCAGGTAACCGTCTTCTATGGGCCCCTGGCCTCCTGCCCAAAGCTCATTCTCTTTCTGAGGATTTATCGCAATGGCTGACGTTGGATTGGCCATTGCATCCCAGTCTCCCCAGATAAGTTCCCAGCTGTTTCCTGTGTCTCCGGATTTGGAAATAGTATTAGAGCCTGTGGCGTAGATAGTGTCTGTATGGGTTGGATGTCTTAAAAATTCAGACAATATGTGTTGGTCATTGTTTCCACCAAAGTTCGATTCTACCACCTGCCATGATTCACCCTGGTTTTCCGTTCTGTAAATTTCATATTCATGCTCTTCATTTATGTTAACAACTGATGCTAAAAAAGTATGGTCAGAATAGATCAGAAAGGTTTCTATATTGTTATCTTGCAGTCCGATAGGATCAAAGTTACCTCCCGATTGAATGTTTTTTCGATAGAGTCCATCATTTGTAGCGGCATAAAGAAGATTGCCCTCTATTTCGATTTGATTCACAGTGAGCCCATCCAGCCCCAGCGCATTCCATTCAAAAGAGGGTGGTTTCGGATCTGTGGTGTCTGTGCCGCAGGAAATTAGAATGAGTGTGAAAGAGAGAAGAATGGATAAGATAAGTTTGTTCATCATACTGCTTATGAACTTTGAGTTATTAATTAGCTTTTTATGCACTAAGTCTGTCAGTAATCCCCCAGAAGTGGGGTGTCTCTTTCGCTTAAGGTGCTGACTTAGTATAACTTCGTTGATCATTCACATATGGATAACGAAATCCAATCATTCGTGTTTCATTTTTTTCGCTGCTATTGAATCTTATACCCATCCATAAGTAGGATTTTAATCGGAACCGGAGATAGGAGTCTGCAAGCTCAAAGCAACTCAGATGGAATTTGTAATCAGTGAAGATCACATGTAATTCTCGACAAGTATTATGGGCATTATCCAAGAGGCTTGCAAATTGATCAGATGATGATAAAGAGTTTCTTGCGGTTGCGGATGCTGACTATCAATCCAATACTCATTTGCAATACTGTGGTGTTGATTAGCCGGCTGTAAGTAAAGAAAACGACATGCACGAGAGAGTGAGAAAAGTTAACTCATCACAAAAAAAAAGGAATCCACAAAACGCATAATATGCTTTCATGAACTCCTTGAGATAAGATCTTAATATTGATAGCAGATGTAAAAGTCAGAGATTACTGATGACGCCTGACTCTCTTTCTGCTGTTGCTGCTTTTCTTTCGGTTACCGTTTCCATTGCTTTTGCCACGATTTTTCTGTGACTTCCGCTGCTGCTGTTTTGCCGGCTGCGGAGGATTGTTATCCTGCAGCGGGAAATCATGCTCGTCAATGACGGGAATCTTTTTGCCAATCAGTTTTTCAATGTCTCGCATATACTCTTTCTCAATGGCATCACAAAAAGAGAGTGCGGTTCCGTCAGCTCCGGCGCGTCCGGTTCTTCCAATCCGGTGAACATAGGTTTCCGGAATATTTGGAATCTCATAATTGATCACGTAGTGCAGTTCATCCACATCAATACCGCGAGCGGCAATATCGGTAGCGACCAGAACCCGGGTTCGCTGATCCTTGAAATTGCCCAGTGCTTTCTGTCGTGCAGATTGTGACTTGTTACCATGAATGGCTTCAGCCTGGATATTTCTGCCGTTCAGCAGTTTCACAACTTTATTAGCGCCGTGCTTGGTCCTTGTAAACACAAGGGCCGATTTGATCTCATCATCCTGAAGCACATCGATCAGCAGATTCTTCTTGTTGCCTTTATCTACGAAATAGAGTCCCTGCTGAATAGCATCCACTGTTGGAGACTCGGGAGTTACCTCAATTTTTGTTGGATTGTGAAGGATAGAGTTCGACAGTTTCACGATCTCATTTGGCATGGTAGCCGAAAAGAAGAGGTTCTGTCGTTTTTTGGGAAGAACGGCCAGTAACTTTTTGATATCGTTAATAAACCCCATGTCGAGCATGCGGTCTGCCTCATCCAAAACGAAAATTTCGATATTGGACAGAGAGATAAATCCCTGGTTCATCAGGTCGAGCAGGCGACCGGGTGTGGCGGTTAAAATATCAACGCCCTGTTTCAATTTCTTTACCTGGCTCTTTTGATTTACGCCGCCAAAAATCACGGCAGTCGTCAGGCCGGTATATCGTCCGTAGCTTTGGAAGCTTTCGTCAATCTGGATGGCCAGTTCGCGGGTAGGCGTAACAATCAGGCTTCTGATATTTCTGTTACGATCCCTGCTCTTGTTTTTGCTTAGATTTTCCAGAATAGGAATTGCAAAAGCGGCTGTTTTACCGGTACCGGTCTGTGCGCATCCCAAAAGATCTGTTCCTTTGAGTGCGATGGGAATGGCTTGTGATTGAATTGGTGTGGGTTTCGTGTATCCTTCTTCTTTTAAAGATCTGAGGATTGGATCTGTTAAATTCAGTGAATTAAATGTCATATAGGGTATAAAATGAAAAAAGCCCGCTTTCAAATTAAAAGCCGGGCTTAAATAATGTGAACTTCAATGTACGGAATTAATAGGTGGTATCCTTGTTTGGCAGTTGAATGGTGAGTAGGTGCGACAGCAGATCTGCCGGGTGGTCGTTGCACAGCGGAGCTGTGGGCGAGGATAGGCACTCGTCGGGAGCTTTGCTCCCCGACGACAACGGACAGTTCTGCTGTCAAAATTCAAACAGAGTGACAGGTATTAATGACTCCAACCCCAGATAGTTTCTCATTGATGAATACCTCCAATCTTCCGGACGATCTACAAATCCCCGTTTAACGGGATTGTTATGGATGTACTCTATTTTCTGAATCATCATCTCGTCACTAAATATTTTCTTGGGATAATATCCTTCCTGCCATAACTGATGTACTGAATCAGCATGAGATGGATTTTTGGATTTTCTCATTTTGTATAGTTGGAAGGTGTGCCCGTTTTCAGAAAAGAGATCAACAATGACTCTTGCTGTCCAGGATTTAAAAGCCTGTATTTGCTGTGGAAGTTTATCGTTCTGAACAATCATATGTATATGATTCTCCATGATTACATATGCATAAACGGTTGTGCTTCTTTTATTTTGAATAAATTCGAGAGCATCAAGAACTACCTGTGCTGCCAGGGGATTAGAGAAAATCGGATATCCTTCCACTAAACTGCTGGTGATGAAATAAGGATAGTTTGTATCGTAAACCCGGTATCTTGTTCGTCCCAAAATTCAAATATTACTGAATAGTTGATGGTATATGGGTATGAACCTGGAATCCGGGATTCCTTACAAAATTTTTAGACCCGGGATTTGTGTGCGGCAGCAGAGCTGCCGGGTGGTCGCCTCACAGCGGAGCTGTGAACGAGGAGAGACACTCGTCGGGAGCTCTGCTCCCTGACGAAACCGGACAGCTACGCTGTCAAAAATTCCATTTGATGGATCCGGCTACGACACTCCCGGCATTGGAGAAAGCGGAATCATCACTTCCAATAAAGATCTGTGTGAGAAGATTCAAGTCAACATCCTGAAAAAGGGACCAGGTGACGGATGGTGAAATAAACAACGCTTCCTCATCAGGGTAGGTGATGGCTGCGAGAGAACCGCTTAAAATAGGAGAGAAAGGGTAGGAACCTTGTCCAGATAGCTGAAAACGAGAAAATGAGGGATTGTCTGCGGATAGAGGTTCACCTAAAAGCAGAAAATCATCTCGTCCACCGTTCTTGTTGTATAGGGCTTCAACAATCAGAAAGAGGCTGTTATCAAACATATGATCTGCTGAAACAGCTGCAATCAGATTGGTGGTTTTTTCGCCGGGCTGATCTTCAAGGTTTGCAAAAAACATCACTTCGCCTTTAAAGCCGGTTTGATTGATGCTTCCGGCCCAGCCACCGCCAACCGCCCATCGGTGTTGATAATATCCCGTAATGAGTTGAATGTCATAGCCGCTGGTGTTGAAACCATACAGCATGGCAGCTACAGAATTTTTTACTTCCCGGGCAGGTCGATAAGCTAATTCTACCCGTGAGGCCCAATCCAAAAAGTACTGAACTCGAATGGCATCGGTCCCCGGCCTTTCGGGATAATCAAAGTCGTAGAAGGAGTAGATGTTAAAGAGATCATTCGGGTTTGATATCGTGTTGACTCCCCAGTTGACCCGCTGACGCCCAACTGTGACCCGCCAGTCTCCGCTGTACCAGTCGAGATTAAGCCTGTCAGGGATGTGATGCAGCAGCCATTTTTCCTGATCTGCAATGAGCCATGAAAGATTCACAAGTCCGTCATCCTGATCGATTGCCTCGGAATAGAACGGAATATCCTGCACGAGGTCCCCTGCAAAAATCCGTGTTCGCATCTCCCAGTTAAACGTGAGGTCGGGAGATAGATACCATTGAAGATTAAGCCGATTTTGCAGACGGTATTCCCAGAAAGAATCTTTTTTAAAAGGAGGGGGCAGATCCGCATTGATCCAAACCGGCATTCCCTGAACGTATCCTGAAAGCTCAAAATCATCCGATTGAAATTGCGCAAAAGCATTGGCTGAGCAAAGTAAAAAAGTCGATATGAGGATCAGGTATTTCAATTTAGAGTTATAATTTTGTTAGTAAAATCTCCCCTTGAGGGGAGTACCGCCTTTAGGCGGGGTGGGGTGTTTTGGGTTTATGGTATTTAACTGATTACTAAGAAATTAATGATTTATTACACCCCTCCCATGCTCAAGCATGGACTCCCTCAAGGGGAGATTTTCTTTTCATCTTTATGAATAGCCCCATCCACCATAGTGATTACCCTTCTGGCCCGATCGATCACCCGCTGATCGTGCGTGGAAAAAATAAAAGTCACATTCTCCTCTCGGTTCATCTTCTCCATCATGTCCAGGAGGTTCATCGCCGAATCGGTATCGAGGTTGGCTGTGGGTTCATCTGCCAGAATAAACTTGGGGCGAGAGGCCAGGGCCCGCGCTACCGCCACTCTCTGCTGCTCGCCACCGGAGAGTTGTTTTGGACGAGAATCAAATTTCCCTTTAAGTCCCACCGCGGTTAAAAGCTCCTCAGCCCGCTCTTTCATCTCCTGTTTATTCCATTTCTGGAGCAGCATGATGAACGACACATTTTCGTAGGCCGTGAAAACCGGGATTAAGTTATAGGCCTGGAATACAAAACCGATATTATTTAACCGAAAGTCGATCAGCTTGCTGTCTTTCATTCCTGTAATTCGGGTGCCATCCACTTCTACATAGCCATCTGATGGTGTATCGAGTCCGCCAATCATATTTAAAAGCGTAGTTTTCCCTGAACCGGATGGCCCGCGGACCGTTGTGAACTCTCCCTCTTCAAACTCCAGGTTTACATCGCGAAGGGCGTGGACAGGTACCGTTTCCGGATTGTACACTTTGGATAAGTTATGTGTGGTTATAATTGCCATGGTTTTTCGGTTTAAACAGTTAAACAGTTTTACAGTATGCCAGTGCCAACATTTTACAGTGACAGAAAAATTTATAATCCCACCTGACACACTGATCAACTGTTGGCACTGAAAATTGTTAATCTCTCACAACTTCGCCGGGTTTTAACCTTAGGGCCTTAATTGCCGGGTAGATGGCGGCAAGCAGGGCGGTAATAACTACTAATATAATTGTGGTTAGGTAATCGCTTGTATATGCAATTGGGTACACCACTGCATCGTATCCAAACTGCGCCATCGACTCACCACCCATCGAAGACATATCAAATCCCTTTTCACCTACATATTCAAGTGTTAAGTAGGTCAGTATCAACCCAACTGTCGCTCCCGAAAGCGTAAGTATTACCGATTCCAGCATAATCATCATGAATACGCGAAGTTTGCTCATTCCAATGGCCAGAAGCATTCCCAGCTCCTTCATCCGTTCAAAAATGGCCATCAGCATCGTATTTAGAATCCCGAATGCGAGCGCCAGCATAATGACGCCCATGATGTAGACAATCAGGTTTCCGCCCATATCCGTGATGTAGCGCAATTCAGGTGAAAGTTCGTACCAGCTCTCAGCAGAAATATTATCAAACGTGTTGTTTAAATCCACAGTTAGGCCATCTGCCAACTCTTCATTCTGTAACATCATAGCTAATTCGTGGTACACAGCTCCGCCCAGCAGTTCTTGTAAATCTTCTGCCTTTACAAATACGTTTCTCTCATCGTATGGTGTGGAAGCTGTCTTAAAAATCCCGGTAATATTAAATGAAGCTGATGTTAACTCGTTATCCAGATCCTGAAACGTGAGGACGATTCTGTTCCCAATTTCCACATTCAATTTCTCAGCAAGCTTTTCTCCCAAAAGAACAGGATTTCGAATATCACTATCTAAATATTCTCCGGCTATAACGTTTTCGTGAAACGTAGTCGTAGCTCGTTCCGACTCGGTTTGAACCCCTCTGATTTGTACTCCTGATGAAGTAAGCGGTGACTGGATCATTCCATCCGCGAGAGTCCGGGCAGCATAAGAGTGCACACGTTCATCGTCATCCAGGAACGAAAAAATCTCATCTGTACCGGGCACATACATCGATATCTCTCTCTCCGTCAAGAACTCAGGATGATGCACCTGTGCGTGGGTAATATCTTCCTGGATCAGATTATCAAACCGTTGCTGAATCCATCCATTGGTCAACGCAGAGACCAATATTCCGGCCCATAGACCGGCTATAATAGCTCCCATCAGCACGCCGCTGCGAGCCGGGTGCCTCCAGATGTTTCGCCATGATATGGATAGAAGCATTTTCATATTGATTCGTCGTGAGTTTTTTTCGCTGGAATTCGATTTGACAAAGAGTTCCCCCTTCGAAGGGGGACAGGGGGATGATCTAAAACCCACTCTTCAATAACTCTTTCTACATTTCGTATTTCTTCTAAAACTTCTTCATCAGTAAATCTTAAAACTGTAAATCCCAACTTTTCGAGTCTCTTTTGTCTTTTTTGATCTAAAACCCATTGTTCCTCCCATTCATGTGTATATCCATCTACTTCAATAATCAGCATCAATTCCTTACACATAAAATCAGCGATAAAAAAGTGAACCGGGCGTTGCCGTAAAAACGTATAACCGTGCATTTGCCGCCCGCGCAATACCTCATTCCATAGCTTTATTTCAGCTTTTGTAGCTTGTTTGCGAAGCCTGCGTGCGTACTCTTTCAATTTTTTATTGTAATACAGGTTTGAACTGTTCATTTTTCCACCGATTTAATTCCGGGTGATCATCCCCCCGCCCCCCTTAAAAGGGAGAGGTTCGTTGCTGAAATATTCACTTTGCGCGTTGCGCTATGCTTTCGATGCCTCCAGTATTTTAAGCGTTAATATTTTAATGGTTGGATATAGACAGATCAGAGTAGTGAGGATAAATATGATAACACCCTGCCGGAAAAATATATCGGGAGCGATTGCCGCGGGCATTACCGGTTCTATCCCCCAGTCCGCCACCAGATCTTCCATGTCGCCACCGAGCACAATTGGGTTAAAGTGAAAATAGAGTATGGGAAAAATTCCCAATCCAAATCCGGCCAATACTCCTAAAATGGTGATGAAAAACGTCTCTATGAATACCACGAACGCCAGCTTTATACGCTTCATCCCCACGGAAAGCAGAATGCCAAACTCTCTCAGGCGTTCGAGTGTCATGGTTAAAATGGTACCGAAAATCCCAAAACCGATGACTATATAAAGAATTCCCATCATCAATTGCGTTTGAGCCTGGTCAAACTCCAGGGCTTCCACCAGTTCGGGAATCATCTCTCTCCACGTTTTAACGACCAATTCATCATCCTGCAGAACCGATGGCAACATCTCTGCTACCCGCTCTACATCACGCGTTCGATTGGGAGTTACAAGAAGTGCTGTAATACGATCTTCTGCAGACAGTAGCCACTGTGCATCCGGAAGAGACATGTATACAAGCTGGTTATTCATCTCGCGGGTAGGGTGGTGCATCAACCCGGAAATTTCGTACAGGTTTGATGCGGTCATCCCAAAGCGTCCCTGTCCCAGCAGCGCAAGTGTATCACCAACCGTTAACTCCAGGCGATTGGCCAGCCCTTCACTTACAACCACTTTACCATCACCCGGTTCAAAAAATCGCCCTTCCGTTAGCCGATCCTTCAGGTTATTCAGCCGATCTTCCCGATCTACATCTATTCCCAGTACAAATGCTCCGCGGGTAATGTCTGCTCCGGCTGCAAGCATAAAAGTCTCTATACGCGGGATGGTATATTCAACCTGTTCCGCCCCGGAAATTCTTTGGGAAAGCTCATCACTATAGAGAAAAGCGTTATCCAGTGATGGCTCACTTTCGTACCTGTAATCCTGCACCTGAATATATCCGGTATGAAAGCGCGTCATATTTTCGATCATAGTATTGTGCGCGCCCCGCTCCAGCGACTCCAGGAAAAGAGCAAACACCACGGCAAACATAATCGAACTGATCGTGATCAGCGTTCGCCGCTTATTCCTCCAGATATTTCGCCATGCAAGTTTTAGGTACATTTTTTTTCAGGTTTCGTTGTTAACGTTCCCCCTTCGAAGGGGGAT
>SL_7KL_010_BRINEDRAFT_10001236_pt1 | contig 12307 bp, 7 predicted proteins | sample SodLak_010_BRINE_FD_10663 | JGI IMG/M metagenome (IMG submission 10663)
AAAACGGGCAGAAAATCACGGTCGAGAACGGCAAGCTCAACGTGCCGGACAACCCCATTATCGGTTATGTCGAAGGCGATGGTATCGGCCCCGACATTACCCGTGCGTCCATGCGAGTCTGGGACGCGGCGGTCGAAAAGGCCTACGGTGGCAAGCGCAAGATCCACTGGGCCGAATTGTTCATGGGTGAGAAAGCCGCCGGCATCTATGACGGCGACTATTTCCCGGAAGAAACCAAGTCGGCGCTGCAGGACTTGCTGGTTTCCATCAAGGGGCCGCTGACAACACCGGTGGGCGGCGGCTTTCGTTCGCTCAATGTGTCACTGCGGCAGGAACTGGACCTTTACGCCTGCGTCCGGCCGGTACGCCACTACGAGGGTGTGCCATCACCGCTGAAGAAGCCGGAAGACGTGGACGTGGTGATCTTCCGCGAAAACACCGAAGACGTTTATGCCGGTATTGAATATCAGTCCGGCAGCGACGAGAACAAAAAGCTTGCCCGCTTCCTGCGCGAGGAGATGGGTGCGAATTTCTTCGAGGATGCGGGTCTGGGGGTCAAACCCATCTCCGAGTTCGGTACCAAGCGGCTGGTGCGCAAGGCCATCCAGTACGCCATCGACCAGCGTCGCGAGAGCGTCACCCTGGTGCACAAGGGCAACATCATGAAGTTCACCGAGGGTGCCTTCCGCACCTGGGGGTACGAACTTGCCCGCGAGGAATTCCCGAACCAGACCATCACGGAAGAAGAGCTTTACAGCACCTACGGTGGCAAACGCCCCGAAGGGAAAGTGGTGATCAAGGACCGAATCGCCGACATCATTTTCCAGATGATGCTCCTGCGGCCCAACGAATTTGACGTGATCGCGACCATGAACCTGAACGGCGACTATCTCTCCGATGCTGTCGCCGCCGAAGTGGGCGGTGTCGGCATCGCGCCGGGCGCCAACATGAGTGACAACGTCGCCGTGTTTGAAGCGACCCACGGCACCGCGCCGAAGTATGCCGGCCAGGACAAGGTCAATCCCGGCTCGCTGCTGTTCTCCGGGGTCATGCTGCTGGAGCACATTGGCTGGCAGGAAGCGGCTGACCTGATCACCGCCGCCTACCAGGAGGTCGTTACCAGCCGCATCGTCACCTACGACTTCGCCCGTCAGATCGAGGGCGCCTCGGAGGTCAAGACCAGCCAGTTCGGCAACGCCATTATCGATCAGATTCGCGGTGGCCTTGATATCGAGCAATACCGTCAGGAACGCGAGCAGGCCATCAAACAGGACCGCAAGGTCCGCGAGATGCGTCGCGTCTCTTCGCCGCTGGACGAGATGATCGCCTCCGGCCGCACACCGCATACCGTGGGGGATCTGATGAATCCAAGCCCGGTCTCGGTGCCGCCGGAAACCACCGTCGAAGACGCCATGCACCTGATGCGCGAGAAGCACATCTCCAGCATCATGGCGCGGCCGGGTGAAGACGGTCAGTGGGGCATCATGACCCAGCGCGACGTTCTCAGCCGCGTGGTTTCCGCCAACCGCACACCGAAAACCACCCGCGTCACCGAGGTTGCATCGAAACCGCTGGTCACCGTTCCCGTCGACATGACCCTGCAGGAATGTGCCGAGAAGATGACCAACTCCAACATCCGCCGGGTCGCCGTCATCGACAAGGACCAGGAGCCGATCGGCATCATTTCCGATACCGACATCTTTGCCAGCGTCGAACAATTCGGGTTGCCAGAGTAGGAGTCCGGCCCTGCGGGCGAAAAGGGGCTGAATATCGCTGAGGGGGCTGGGCTGCTACCCAGCCCCCTCAGCGGGACGCACTGGTACCGGGCACACAACGCAATAACAAGGGCCGTCAAATCGGTCGAGGGGTGCTTTTTTGCGCTTCAAGGGGCTTTCATGACCACCAAGAACACCGATCTGCCGCTGCGGGAGAACATCCGGCAGTTGGGCGATCTGCTGGGCGAGACGCTGCAGGAACAGGGCGGCAAGGAACTGTTCGACACCGTGGAAAAGGTACGTCTCCTGGCCAAGGAAGCCCGCGCGGGCAATGCGGAGGCCGCGGCGCAGCTGGAGCAGACCCTGACCGGACTGGATGATCACATGATCATGCCCATCGCCCGGGCCTTCTCCCACTTTCTGAACCTGGCCAACATCGCCGAGCAGCATCATCGCGTCCGGCGCAGCCGGGCCTGGGCCATGGATCCGGAGTCACGCCCGGCGCGGGGCTCGCTGGAGGACACGCTGTCCCGGCTGGCAGCGAACACGGATCCGGATGTACTGCATCGAGTCGCCTGCGAAATGCAGATCGGCCTGGTGCTGACCGCGCATCCTACCGAGATCACACGCCGTACCCTGCTGCAGAAGCACAACCGGATTGCCCGCCTGCTCGATCAGCAGGATCGTCAGGACCTGACACCGGAAGAACGCCAGGACCTGGAAACTGATCTCAAGCGCGAGGTCACCTCAGCCTGGTTCACCGATGAGATCCGGCAACGCCGGCCATCACCGCTGGACGAGGCGCGCTGGGGCTACGCAGTAGTCGAGCAGACGCTGTGGGATGCAATTCCGCGCAACGCACGGCGCCTCGACCGAACCCTGCGCAAGCACACCGGCAAGGGGCTACCGCTGGATGCCGCGCCGATCCGTTTCGGCTCCTGGATGGGCGGTGATCGCGACGGCAACCCCCGGGTCACCGCGCGGGTCACCCGCCAATCCTGCCTGCTGGCTCGCTGGATGGCGGCCACCCAGTACGAGCGCGACATCAACATGCTGGTCGACGAATTGTCGGTGCAGTGCATGGACGAGGATCTGCGGGCGAAGGTCGGCGACGCCTGGGAACCATACCGGGTGCTGCTGAAACGGGTGCGGGCCCGCATGCGGCTGACCATCCGCTGGGTCGAAGCCCGCCTGGAAGGCCGCAACGCCCCCGAGGGTGAGGTCTATCTGAAGACCGACGAACTGCTGACCACGCTGATGGAGTGCTATCACTCGCTGCATCGCTGCGGCGCCGGCGTGCTGGCGGACGGAAATCTGCTGGATACCCTGCGCCGGGTTGCCTGCTTTGGCCTGACCCTGATGCGCATCGATATCCGCCAGGAGGCCGATCGCCACACCGAGGCCCTGGACGCCATCACCCGGGCCATCGGTCTCGGCAGCTATCAGGAATGGGATGAACAGGAGCGGCAAGGGTTCCTGATTCGTGAACTGGGCAGCAAGCGGCCGCTGATTCCGCATCACTTCGAAGCCAATGATGATGTCCGCGAAGTGCTGGACACCTTCGAGGTGATTGCCGAACAGGCCGCTGAAAGCCTGGGCGCCTACATCATTTCGATGGCCTCCAAGCCGTCCGACATACTCGCCGTCGAACTGCTGCAGAAAGAGGCCGGGGTTCAGAAACCCATGCCGGTGGTGCCGCTGTTCGAAACCCTGGATGACCTGGAAGGCGCCGAGGAAACCCTGGAACGTCTGCTGACCATCGACGCCTATCGTGAGCACATTGGCGGCCACCAGGAAGTGATGATCGGCTATTCGGATTCGGGCAAGGACGCCGGGCACCTGACCGCCGCCTGGGCGCTGTACCAGACCCAGGAGCGTCTGCTCGCCTGTTGTCGCCGGCAGGGCGTGAAGCTCTCGCTGTTTCATGGCCGCGGTGGCTCCATCGGCCGTGGCGGTGGCCCGACCCATGCGGCCATCCTGTCGCAGCCCCCTGGCTCGGTCAGTGGCAGCCTGCGGGTCACCGAGCAGGGTGAGGTCATCCAGGCGAAGTTCGGCATGCCGGGGATCGCGCTGCGAAACCTGGAGCTCTATACCACCGCCGTCCTCGAGGCGACCCTGCAGCCGCCGCCGGATCCGAAGCAGGAATGGCGCGATGCGATGGATCTGCTGGCCGACGTCGCTGCAAAAAGTTATCGCGGCATGATTCGCGAGACCGACGGCTTCGTCGATTACTTCCGCTCGGCAACGCCGGAGCAGGAAATCGCCGGTCTGACCATCGGCTCACGCCCGGCCAGGCGCAAGACCGGCGGTGGCGTTGAAACCCTTCGGGCCATTCCGTGGATCTTCAGCTGGACCCAGACCCGGCTGCTGCTGCCGGCCTGGCTCGGCGTCGGCGAGGCGCTGGACGAGGCGTACCAGCGAGACCTGACCGAGGAACTCCGCACCATGTTCCGTGAATGGCCGTTCTTCCGGGCCTTCATCGACATGGTGGAGATGGTGCTGGCCAAGGGCGATCCGGCGGTCGCAGCGCAGTACGACAAGCGGCTGGTACCAGCGGAATTGCAGCCTCTGGGTGAGGACCTGCGTGCCCGCTTCAGCAAGACACTGGACAAGGTGCTGGCGATCAGCGGCCACGAACGACCCCTGGATGACTTCCCGGTGGTGCGCCGCTCCGTGGATGTGCGCAACCCCTATGTCGATCCGCTCAACCGGCTGCAGGTGGAACTGCTGCATCGGGTGCGCCACGGCAACGAGGACGATCTGCGAAAGGCGCTGATGGTCGCCATCAACGGTATTGCCGCTGGTATGCGGAATACGGGATAAACCATACGTTTTACGTGTAACGTTTTAGGTTTTATGTGATTCCACGGGGGCATGGACAGGCCACCTTTAGCAGTCGTGTCCGCATAGCCCTTCGATAATACGGACGCCTTTGTGCAAGCCTATAAACACGAGTTTCTTGATTTTGCGCTGGATCTTGGCGTGCTGCGGTTTGGCGAGTTCACGCTGAAATCCGGACGGCAAAGCCCCTATTTCTTCAATACGGGCCTGTTCAATACCGGCGGCAGCATTGGCCGCCTGGGTCAGTTCTACGCCCAGGCCCTGCTCGATCGCGGACCAGGCTTCGACATGCTTTACGGTCCCGCCTACAAGGGCATTCCGCTGGCCACCTCGGTCGCCATCGCTCTGGCCGGGGCCGGCCGCGACCTGCCGTGGGCCTTCAATCGCAAGGAAGCCAAGGACCACGGCGAGGGCGGACAGCTGGTTGGCGCGCCGTTGCAGGGACGGGTCCTGGTGGTGGACGATGTGATCTCGGCCGGGACATCGGTGCGCGAGTCGGTCGCCATCATTGAGGCCGCCGGCGCCAGTCTGGCCGGCGTCGCCATTGCCCTGGACCGCCAGGAACGCGGCAATGGCGACACCTCCGCCGTGCAGCAGGTGGCGACCGAACTTGGTGTGCCGGTGGTGGCCGTGGCAACGCTGGACGACCTGGTGCACTGGCTGGAGAGCAAGGGTGATCGCAAGGCCGAACTCAGCGCCATCCGCAGCTACCGCGAACGTTACGGCGCCTGAAGTTGGCCGTCTCGGGGGCTGGCACTGCATCGTGCTGTACCTGCTCCTCAGCGGTATCCCGTCCTCGCTCTCCGCCATCGATCGCATGCAGCTGGAGATCGCTGCCATCGACGGCGCCTTCGGCCAGATTGTTGGTGCCGAACTCAGCCTGCGACCCTCTGATCCCGCCGATCTCCAACTGCGTGCGCGCGAACTGATCCTTGCCGATGGCACCCGTCTGCAGGACCTGCGACTGCACTGCGAGGCGGCAGACGTCCGCCTGTTTCACTCCATCCGCTGCGACGATGCACGCCTGCAGCTGCGCCATGACGAGAGCGATCAGCTCTCCCTGCGTGGCAAGCTGGACTGGAACATGGTCGACGGTGCCATCGCGGCCCAGCTGACCAGTGCAGACTTTGGCGGTGAAACCCGCCTGACGCTGGACTGGAGCAATCAGGCTGGCAGTCTCCGGCTGCAGGCCGAACAGGCGGACGCGGCCATAATCTGGCCATGGCTGCCGCTGGGGGCCGACTGGGAAGCAAGCGGCAGCCTGTCGCTGGATCTGCAACTGGACCTGGCCAGCAACGGCGGCATTGGCTCGCTGGATCTGCGGGCAGGTACACAGAACCTGGCGGTGGCGAGCCCTGATGGCGCGATAGCCAGCGATGGCCTCGATCTGGACCTGGATCTGCAACTCAGACAGCAGGCCGGACGCTGGGAAGCGCGCTTATCCGGTCGCAGCCTTGGCGGACAGGCCTATATCGATCCGGTCTTCCTGGATCTGGACCAGGCGCCGATGACCCTGGCGGCGAACGGGATTATCCGCGATACGGAACTGCGCCTTGAACAGGCCGAACTCCACCATGCGGGCATCGGCCGCCTTTTGGCCAACGGCACGGTTACGCTGTCGAATCCCCTGCAGCATCAACTCGATCTCAATGTCCGCGACCTGACCCTGGACGGTGGCTACCGTGTCTACCTGCAGCCGTTCCTGATCGGCGGCGCCCTGGACAATCTGGATGCGGAGGGCCGGCTGCGAGCGGATCTGCGGCTGCTGAATGGCGATCCAGTGCGACTTTTTGCCGAATTGGAACAAACCGCACTGCGCGATCGGCGGGAACGTTTCCATGTCGAGGGTCTGGCCGCCAGCGTGGTCTGGCCGTCCATCGACGACACCCAGCACAGCTGGATCGGCTGGTCAGAGGCCGGTCTCTACCGTGTGGCCCTGGGCGCCACAGATATGCAGGCACAACTGCTGCGGGACGGGCTGCGACTGCTGGCAACGTTGCGGCTTCCGGTGGAGAACGGGCGCCTGCTGGTACATCACCTGGAACTCACGGGCCTGGGTTCCGCACATGTGCAGGTGGACCTGGATGCGGAACTGGAACCACTGAGCCTGAACCGGCTGTCCCGGGCCCTGGGCTGGCCCGAACTGGGTGGCCGCATCGGCGGCCGCCTGCCGGGGCTGCGTTACCAGGACGGCGAGATCATCTTCGACGGCGCCCTGCGCGCCGAACTGTTCGACGGTCAGGTGACAATTGACGGTCTGCGACTGCGCGACCCGCTTGGCGTGCTGCCGACACTGCAGGCGGATGCAACCATTCGCAACCTGGATCTGGAGCAGGTCACGTCCACCTTCGAGATCGGGCGAATTACCGGGCGTCTGCATGCGGATATCGACGATCTGATGCTGGAGAACTGGCAGCCCGCCCGCTTCAATGCCCGGCTGTACACGCCCGAGGACGACCGCTCGGCGCGGCGCATCAGTCAGCGAGCGATCAATACCATTTCCAGCGTTTCCGGTGGGGGCGGTGGCGCCACTGCGTTACTGCAGCGCAGTGCCTTGCAGTTCTTCGACACCTTCCGCTACGACCGCCTGGCCCTGGCGTGTGAGCTGCGGGACGAGATCTGCCACATGGACGGGCTGGAGGAGCGGGATGGCGGCTACGTCATCATTCGCGGAAGCGGCCTGCCGCGAATCGATGTCCTCGGTTTCAATCGTCGGGTGAGCTGGCCGGTACTGATTGAACAGCTCGGCGCCGTGATGGAGCAGCAGGAGCAGAACGAAGCTGAATAGCCCGGAAAACCCTGTCTCAATCGATGGGATGTTTACGCGCCAGTTCCTCGATATGCCCACGTAACCCGGTGGCGCTGGCCACGTCCAGTTCGATGGCGATACCCGTTTCGGCGCTTTCGTCGAGATTTCCGGCCTTGGTGACAGCATCCATCACGTCTTTCACCCGACGGGCCTCGACCAGAATCATGAGCACTGTCCTGAAGCCCATGACCTCGAGACCGAAAAGCCCATACTGCCGTTTGAGACCTTGCCCCTGGGCCTGGCCGATCACTGTTGCACCAGTGGCGCCAGCCGCTCTTGCGGCATCCAGCACCCTATCCGCACAGTCTTCGCTGACGAACACCAAGACCAGTTTGAATTCCATCGTACCTCCCGGAGGCCCGCCGGTTTATCGTGCCTGAGGAAGTTTCCTTAATCGACCAGTCATCGCAAACGACTCGACATGCGGTGCACAAGATTCTGCTTTTCGGAGCGTACCAGGCTCACCGCCATCCAGGCTGATTGCTAGAATCCGCCTTTGCGCATGCGATTCCCGCGTCACTACTCTGCCGCCCCGAACTCCGCCAGGGTCAGACTGCCTGCAAGGCAGGCGAAGTCTGAACTCGATAATTCCGGTTAAGGAAACACTGATTTATTCCCGCGTCTGCGCCCGAGACCGGTTTTGGTCATCTGGCAAGGCGCGGTGCCGGTTCGGTAGCCGTAGCTACCGGGCCGGTGAGCGCAACGCCGCCAGGGGCCAAAACCGGCCGGGCCCTTCGGGTTGGGCCGCATTTTTCCCGACTGCTGCGTTGCGCTGCTTGACCGCAGAATAACTGCGGCGCAGCGCAGCGCGCCTTGACTCGGAAAAAATGCGGCCTCCAACGAAGGCGTGCGAATAAATCAGTGTCTCCCTAGGGGGAATGGATCAGATTCGTAGGGTGCATTAAGCGCAGCGAATGCACGCGGTGTGAGGCGCTGGACGTCGGAACAGGGAAGGTTTTCGGTTTTCGGACAAGGGAGGCCAGGGGCTGGTTCTGGTCTTCAGTGTGATCCGCCATGATTCCGGCGCAAGCCTCTCGGTGCCCATCTCGGCGAACGCCCAACGCGGTCTTGTCTGGTCCGAACACCTTCCTTGTCCGAAAACCTTTTTTGTCGTCATTCCGCGGGTCCGCGTGGATCCGCTTCGCTTGATCCACCCTACGAAGGCTTCGACAATCCGGGGTGGTTTCGTAGGGTGCATTAAGCGCAGCGAATGCACGCGGTGTGATCCGCCATGATTCCGGCGCAAGCCTCTCGGTGCCCACCTCGGCGAACGCCCAACCCGGCCTTGTCTGGTCCGAACATCTTCCTTGTCCGAAAACCTTTTTTGTCGTCATTCAGCGCGTCCGCGTGGATCCGCTTCGCTTGATCCACCCTACGAAGGCTTCGACAATCCGGGGTGGTTTCGTAGGGTGCATTAAGCGCAGCGAATGCACGCAGTGTGATCCGCCATGATTCCGGCGCAAGCGTCTCGGTGCCCACCTCGGCGAACGCTGCGCTTGACCCGCCCTATGACAATCAGCCGGACTCGACGGTGTTGCTGTCCCGGGGGAAGGCGACCAGATGCTGGGCGTCGATGCGGATACCGACTTCTTCGCCCGGCTCGTGGTTATGGTGGCTCGGAAACAGGGACAGGATCCGGGTGCCGTTGGGCAGTGCCAGCGTGTACACCGTTTCGGCGCCGGTGAAGGCCTTTTTCACCACGGTGGCGCGCAGTGACGCATCCGGATCGGGCTGCACATCGTCCGGCCGCAGCAACACGTCCACCGCCGTGCCCCTGGGCCAGCCGTAGGACCGATTGCCCCGGATCACGCCGACTTCCGTATCCAGCGTTTCATGGTCGAGCAGGGTCGCGCGAACGAAACGCCCCTGGCCGACAAATTCCGCGACAAAGCGGTCAATCGGCTCGTGATACAGATTGTATGGCGTATCCCACTGCACGATCTGGCCATCACGCATGACACCCACGTGATCCGCCATGGCGAAGGCCTCGCGCTGGTCATGGGTCACCATGACCGCAGTGATGCCCTCGGCCTTGAGGATGTCATGCACCTCGGTACCCAGACGTTCGCGCAGATCCACGTCCAGGCTGGAAAACGGTTCATCCATCAGGATCAGGGTCGGCCGTGGTGCCATGGCTCGCGCCAGCGCCACCCGTTGCTGCTGGCCGCCGGAGAGCTCATGGGGAAAGCGATCGCCGATGTCCGGCAGATTGATCATGCACAGCAGGTCCGTCACCCGCCGGCGTTGCTCGTTGGCTGGCCGGCCATGCAGGCCGAAGGCGATATTGTCGCGTACGGTCAAATGGGGGAATAGCGCATTGTCCTGAAACACCATGCCCAGGCGGCGCTTCTCGGGGGCGACCATGGTGTCCGGGGTCGAGACTATTTGACCGGCGAGTTCCACCTCGCCTGCCGATACTGGATGAAAGCCGGCGATGGTGCGCAGGGTCGTGGTCTTGCCGCAGCCGCTGGGGCCCAGCAGCACGGCGATGTTGCCGCGCCGGATGCGAAATCCGAGACCACGGGCAACCGGCTCCCCGGCCACGTCCAGGTCCACGCGGCGCAGCTCAAGCAGCACATCGGTTTCCCTGGCGGCATCGCCATCGAGCCTGAATCGGATCTCGGTTGGCACAACTTCCGGCACGGACTCAGTCCTCGTTCAGCAGCAGCCATTCCAGCAGTGCCTTCTGCGCATGCAGGCGGTTCTCGGCCTCGTCCCAGACCACGCTTTGCGGGCCGTCGATGACCTCGGCATCCACTTCCTCGCCGCGATGGGCTGGCAGGCAATGCATGAACAAAGCATCGTCTGTCGCCTGCGCCATCATCGTCGTGGTCACACGGTACGGCGCAAACGCCGTTTCGCGGGTGGTCTGCTCCTCTTCCTGCCCCATGCTTGCCCAGACGTCGGTGACCACCAGGTCTGCCCCATGGACCGCCTGCATCGGATCGCGTTCGATCCGCACCCGGCCACCGGCCTGTTGCATCAGGCCGTGATCCGGATCAAAGCCGTCCGGACAGGCGATGACCAGTTCGAAATCAAGCAGCGCGGCGGCTTCCATGTAGGAATGGCACATGTTGTTGCCATCACCGACCCAGGTCACGCGCCGGCCCTGCAGTGAGCCACGGTGTTCCATATACGTCTGGATGTCGGCCAGCAACTGGCAGGGGTGGTGGCTATCGGACAGGCCATTGATCACCGGCACCCGGGAGTGGGCGGCAAAGCGCTCCAGGATGTCGTGACCGAAGGTCCGGATCATGACCACATCGACCATGCGTGACAGCACGCGGGCGGTATCTTCCACCGGTTCGCCACGGCCCAGCTGGCTGTCACGCGGTGACAGGAAGATGGCGCTGCCACCAAGCTGCGCCATGCCGGCCTCGAACGAGACCCGCGTCCGGGTCGAGGATTTCTCGAACACCATGCCCAGCACCTTGCCGCGCAACGGCTGGTGCAGCGTGCCGTCGTACTGCAACTGCTTCAGCTCGCGTGCCCGGCGCATCAGGAAATCCAGCTCGCTCGAGCTGAGATCGGACAGGGCAAGAAAATGCCGCGATTGCATGCGGTGAATCCTCGTTGATCAGGCCAGGAACCGGCGTATCAGCCGGACCACCTGGTGAATGAGTTGCTCGGCCTCCGCGTCACTCAGGATCAGCGGTGGCAGCAAGCGGATAGTCTGGCCTGCAGTGACATTGATCAGTAGCCGCTCGGTAAGGGCCTCGGCCACCAGATCGCCGCTGGGCCGGTCCAGTTCGATGCCCAGCATCAGGCCCTTGCCACGGATGTCGCGGACACCCGGCAGATTTCCCAACTCACGACGAAAGGCATCCAGCAGATGCTGGCCGAGTTGTTCCGCCCTTTCCGTGAGGCCCTCATGTTCCACGGTCTCCAATACGGCCAGTGCCGCCGCCGAGGCCAGCGGGTTGCCGCCGAAGGTGGAGCCGTGGCTGCCCGGTTGCAGGATATCGGCCGCTGCGCCGCGGGCAAGGCAGGCGCCGATGGGTACGCCATTGCCCAGGCCCTTTGCCGAGGTCAGCACATCGGGCCGGGCACTGCCGTGCTGGAAGGCGAACCAGCGACCGGTGCGGCCGATACCGGTCTGCACCTCGTCACAGATCATCAGGCAATCGTGCTGATTGCAGAGCAGACGCACGCCCTCCAGGTACCCCTTACCTGGCACGCGAATGCCGCCCTCGCCCTGAATCGGCTCCAGCAGCACGGCAACGATGGATGGATCGTCAGCCAGTGCCTTGCCTATGGCCGGCAGATCATTGAACGGCACCCGGGTAAATCCCGGCAGCAGGGGCTCGAACCCCTGTTGCGCCTTGCGGTTGCCGGTCGCGGTCAGCGTCGCCATGGTGCGGCCATGGAAGGCGTTATCCATTACCAGGATGCGCGGTTCGGCGATGCCTCGACTATGACCATACAGCCGCGCCAGCTTGATTGCTGCCTCGTTGGCCTCGGCGCCAGAGTTGCAGAAGAAGGCCCGGTCCATGCCGCTGATCTCGCATAACCTCGATGCGAGCTGCTCCTGCAGCGGCAGGTGATAGAGGTTGGAGGTGTGGACCAGCGTTCGGGCCTGCTCCGCCACTGCCGCGGCTACCGCCGGGTGGGCATGACCAAGACCACAGACCGCGATCCCTGACAGCCCGTCCAGGTAGCGTGTGCCGGCCTCATCCTCGACCCAGGCGCCCTCGCCGCGGACGAAGCGCACCGGCAGGCGACCGTAGGTCTGCATCAGGGACTGTTGCTGCAAGAGTTACCGTCTCCAGAAACGCAAAACGGCAGCGCCAAAGACGGCGCTGCCGGAAATTAAGGAGACACTGATCTATTTTCACGCCTGCGTTGGAGTCCGCCTTTTTCTCCGAGGCAAAGCGTGAAAATAGATCAGTGTCTCCTTCGGAGTATAAGGCGGCCGTTGGCGGGGCGCCAGACCCCGCCGGGG
>SL_7KL_010_BRINEDRAFT_10001237_pt1 | contig 12301 bp, 17 predicted proteins | sample SodLak_010_BRINE_FD_10663 | JGI IMG/M metagenome (IMG submission 10663)
TGGTGCGACCAAATGTAACCGTTGCCGTTGTGATTGATACGTCAGGATCTATGGGTGAGAAAGAACTTTCCACGGCCATAGCAGAAGTAGGCGGGATTATAAAAAGCCATGTTGGGCCGGAAGGCATTGAGGTTCTATCTGTTGATGCGGCACTTAGTGCATCACAAAAAGTATTTAGTAAGCGGCAAATAAAACTATCCGGTGGCGGCGGCACAGATATGGGTGTAGGCATTAAGGCCGTAGATGAACGCAGAAACAAACCCGATTTCTGTGTAGTGATAACCGATGGGTACACACCATGGCCCGAAACAAAACCGGGAATGGAAGTGGTAATTGCACTCACCGAATCAAACCAAAAAAACAACTGCCCGAGTTATGCAAGAACCGTTGTTATCGAGTGATAATTTTTTACACCAAAAAAAGTATAGCGTATACACCATACGCAGGAGTTTGTTCGCGGATATTAGTGATACATCATTAGTATCTATTTATGAACACCCTATATTTGAAATGAAAATTGTAGCGGCATGAAAATAGAGTTTAGCCACCATAAAAACTTAGTAGTAGAGATTGCCGGTAGAAAGAGAAATGTTCGCCGAAGCTATAACGTGAACAAAATTCTTTCCGGGGCCGAGGTGATTAACAAACTAACCGCCTACCCGATTACCATAACACTATCCCCGCCTGAAATTATACTCAGTAAACTCATAACAAATGCACAGCGCCGTAGAGAACCCATACTTTATCTATCATCATACATTGTGGGAAGGGATGTGTATATGGTAGGCCACAAGTTCTTTAACGGCCAACGATTTTCGCACCGGGGCACAACCTTCTTTAAAGAAGAAGGTAAGCTATACAGAGAAATTGAACCCAACAGTGAGGAAATGAGAATGATTGAATCAGCCTACAAAAGCGCAAATGTATTGGAGGGGTTATGATGGCGAATAGAGTAAACGATTTACGTTTTGGAGTATCCTGCCAAGAACTTCACAAGAAATTCTTTATACGGTCTAAAAGCAGGCAGGAGAAAAAAAGTAAAGGAACTCAAACCACAACAGTACATTACCTAAATAAACCGTGGGAAAGAATATCATTCACCTGGATGAAGTATAATCTTGAAGGCTCTTCATATAATTATAGTAGAAGCATCCGAAACCAGCCAATGACATCCGTAAACATAGACAACTTTCCGGTAAGTATATCTACTACGCGCCATAGCGCAATGCAAAAGTCTCTCCTGTCACTTCAAAACTTTAACAGTATAAAAAGAACACTTTCACACTTGCCAATAAACGATCAGTTAAGGTATGAGAATATTATATGCCAGGTATTTTCTGCCATTATACACGAAAATGTAGACAACCTGCCGAGTGTTGAGGAGATCAATCAAGCCCGGGAGCTGTACAACCACAACAAAACCGCAAACAAATTGATAGATCTAAGTTTCGGCAGTAAATAGAGTTTATTGCCGATAATTGGTTCGATATTAAGGTCAGTTACACCTAACGACATTAAAATCGATCCGGTTTGAGGTATTGTCAGAAATACTGTAAATATTTCTGACAAGTTTAAAATATCCCGCAGTTGTCAAAGATTACTTGACATCTGTCAATTTTAGTAAACACTTATCCACCATTGTATGCTATTTTTACCATTCAACCGGATTGATTTAAAAACAGAAAATTCAACCATATTGGTTATATGAAATACGGAAACATTATACACCCAAACCTGAACTGCCGCATTAAAAAAGGAACAAAATCTGTTGTGGCCCTGGGTGGGTTGTTTGAAGGAGTGGAGTTTCATGTTAGAAAATTCAAGTTTGGGCGAGGACATAGGTATAGCTTTAAAACAAAATATTTCGGGATCACAGTCAGCTTATCAGATTCATACGGTTATGAAATGGAGAATGATAAATCCAAAATGGAGTTTGTGAAGGAGGTTTTAGAGAATAACAATTTAATGAAGTTTGCGCCGGAGCTTGATAAGGCTATGCATTACATGAGTGATGAGCAATCACAGGAAATTTACCTGTTTGTTGATGAAGTGAACCACGCCCTCCAAACATTAACGCCTTCACTGCTTCCAGGAGAAAAAAGAGCCGCCAAAATGCTTGAAACTATTAAGGCGGCTCAGACATCTAAAAAGCTTGAAGAGATTTAAATAAACCAACTAATCAAACCACTGCCAAAGAGCATTATCAACCAAGTGAATGGCAGGTCATCGTCCATATCATCCATATCACTCAAGTCAGTTCCCGATCCGCTGTTCTGCGGGCCGTCACCGCCTGAGTTCCCACCTGATCCATTACCACCCAACATTACCATATTAAGTGCTTTTACTTGCGTACTGTAGCGGTCATTCCCATCTTTATCGGTCCATTTATTGGTTTCAATTGGGCCTTCAAAATATGCCAAGTCTCCTTTGTTAAGGTACTGATCACATATATCGGCCAGCTTACCCCAAACTACAACCCGGTGCCATTCTGTTTTCTCCTGCTGATCACCGTTACGGTCTTTATACCTTTCGGTAGTAGCAACACTTATGGTAGCAACCGATGTGTTTGATTGTGTCTGTCGAAGCTCGGGATCATCCCCAAGTCGCCCTATAATCATCGCTTTATTGAGAGAACTCATAATTTATCCTGTTATTTATTATAGCCGTGGCGGGATCGATACCGCTTGGCTTTCTTTTTGTTTGATATCCATTTATCGATCATGGATTTTGTTACAATCGTTTTTACATACCCTATTTTATGGCTGTAAAGCGGGTAAATATTAATCCCCTCATGCTCCACTTTATACACCACAATATTATTTGATCTCCGGTATTCAACCGGCGCTTCACCACTCACTATCTGCTGTGTAATTCTCCGAATGTCAGTTAGAGACAACACAATTCCGTACCGCTCAAGAGCCCGTTCCTGCACATGACAAAAATCATCTGTATTTACTTTCATAATTCCTTCATTAAAATGCCGGTTCATCATCCCAATCATCTTTGTACGGCGTTCGTACATTATCATGCATAAACTCATCACCCTGGTAGCTTAGATCTCGGAATGATGTTGAATGCTCTTCGAAAAATAGCTTTGCCGTTCCCACCGGTCCGTTCCGCTGCTTGGCCACAATACATTCGGCCACCCCTTTTGTAGGTTCTCCTGACTCATCTACATCAATTTTGTAATATTCAGGCCTGTAAAGGAACATCACCACATCGGCATCCTGCTCAATAGCTCCTGATTCACGCAAATCCGAAAGCTGTGGGCGCTTATCCCCACCCCTCGACTCTACAGCCCTACTCAACTGAGATAGAGCCACTACAGGGATATTTTCCTCCATAGCTATTTTTTTAAGACCCCGAGAAATACTTGCAATCTCCTGCTCCCGGTTCCCGCTCGAACTGTTTTTACCACTCATCAACTGCAGGTAATCCACAAAAACAATTCGGATGCTGTGTTGATTGATATACCTCTTCACTTTCGATCGGAGCTGGACAATGGAAAGCGTAGGTGTGTCATCGAGAATAATCGGTAGGTGTTGTAGCTCTCCGGCAGCTTGATAGAAATCCTCCTCCTCACTGTCTGTCAGCGTTCCTCTCTGCAAGTTTTTAATATTCACACCTCCGTGCATACCGATAAACCGATCAGCAAGACTTACCTCCCCCATCTCCATAGAGAAAACTACGGCAGGTTCATTGTCAAAATCAGAGTATGGAGGGTTAGCGGCGTTCTTTGCCAGTGTTAGTGCAAGCCCCGTTTTACCCATTGATGGGCGGGCCGCAAGGATATACAGGTTTGTTTTCTGGAATCCGGACAGAATATTATCGAGATCTTTAAGCCCCGAAGGTATTCCAACAATCCCCTTCCCTCTCTCCTTTGCGATCTCATATTTTTCAACACTATCGGGGATGATATCGACCAACAACCGACCAACCTTTTTCGATGACCCCGCACCAAGATTCATTATCATCGATTCATTTTCTGATAGCAGATCATGGGCCTCTACGGTATCATCGTACGATTTTTGATACATCTCGTAATAGCTCACGCCCATCTGACGCTTCATGGATTTCTCTTTCAGAATACTGCAATACCGTTCAAGCTCTTCTTCAACATAAATCTCAGATGGTAGATCAATCAGGTAGTTATCCGCACTCACCCCGGACTTAAGACCCCCTCTATCCTCAACAAGCTGCGCTACAGTAAGCATATCAATCTCCTGTGCATCGGCATACAGATCGTACACGCACTGAAATATTTTTTCATGATCCGGCTGATAGATGTCATCCGGGTTCAGCATGTCCAGAGCAATAGGTACATACGACGGCTCCATGTTTTCTACAATGCATTTAATCACTGCTTTTTCAATCTCAGGTGCTTGTGGTGGTGCTTTTTTAGTTTTCTTATTGCTCATATCGATATCTCTTTTTTCCGTTAACGTCTACGATTTTGTAATCAGAAACTTTCCTGTTGCCATGGAGTGATACTTCATCCAGCATCTCCTCCCGTGTTAAATCTTGGTTGTTAATCTTTTGCTGTTTTAAAATAGATTTCTGTATCTCAGCCAGGTTTTTCCTCATCCCCGATGTTGAACTTACCGTTGTGCTCCAAAAGTCATCCTCAGTGGCAAACTGACAAAGTTCAAATATCTCATGTAGGCTGAGTTCATCACTGGTTTTCATCAGTCGGATAGGATCTCGCCATTTCGAAATAGTAGCATCCCTCATGTGCTTGTGAGTCTCGGGAATATTTTGAGCAATCATCTTGTACACCCGAAAAGTTAATCGATCTATCAGCTCATCTTCATCAGCTCCATCAGAGAAATCGAAGTCCCGTTTAGACAGATCAGAAATCGGTCTGTTGTTTCGGCTTGGCGAAACAGAAACATGTTCTTCTTTTTCTTCTTTTTCTTCTTCTTCTTCTTCTTCTTCTTGGGATGTAGTATCCATACTGTATGAAGCAGTATCCATACCGCTTATATACTGTATCAATGATGTATCCTTTACCTCCTTTAACAGGCTCTCAACGTGTATTTTCATTTTCGGAGAGCTACTTTTATTGTGATAGTAGAAGTTTACTACCAAAATCTCTTTTGTCTCCTCAGAAGAGACAACTTTGCCTGCTTTTTCGAAGTATTTTAACAGTTCCGATACCCTATCTATACTGTATCCTGTTTCGAATGCGGCCCGCCTCAAAGAGAACTCATAAAGGCCAATTTGATTTACTCTCGGATTGGTAATGAGATAGAGGTAAAAGAACTTTTGCTCCGGCTCCAAATCCTCTAAATCCGGGTCGGTCCAAAAGTCATCATGTATTTTTCTGTATGCCATATTAACTCCTTTGCTCTGTAGTTTTTTCTTCCATTGATAAACCTCGAAATATGTTTGATTCTATTATTAGACTATCTACACTCATAGCTTCACAACCTCCATGATATTATGAGCGGCTTGATGCGTTGTAACTACGCCTGAGTCGCAGTAGTAACCCAATCGTGACCTAAGCCTCTTTAGACTTGCTTGATGTCCGCAGAACGTAATTTTGCGATCATCAGATTTATACCAGTGCTTAAACTCATCTACCCCAAAAGAATTAGGGTCGAACAACTCTTCATCTTTTTCTGTCATTGTAATTCCTCGTATTGCTGTATAGTTTTAAATAGTTGAAGTGCTACCTGCGGAACTATGGCGTTACCCCCTCCTTTGATGGATTCGTTTCTCCACTTCGAAAAGGTAATTCCGTCCAGCTTGGTGGGAACCCCATCATTTCCATTACAAACCGGGGATTGAGTTGGGAAGTCTCTCCATGCTTCGGTTCGGGCATAACACATTCTGCCATGTATCTCCTGTCCTTCCTGTGTGTCCAGGCCTTTCCGGCTGTTTTCGGGTGATTCATATCGTTGGCTCTTGGTGTCGGTAGAAGTCCCGACTCCTTTATCCAATTCGGTAACGAATCTTTTGGATTCCCTTTTCTTATTTGGGCTTTCTCCCCTCTCGGCCCTTTGAAGTCCCTTGTTGATGGCGTAGGCAACAAACCATACTCGGTATCTTTGGTGGGGAGCGTTGACACCCGCAGCTGGAAGTATGTACGGTTGAACGGTGTACCCTTCATTTTCCAATTCATCTTGCACCTCTTCGAACACCATCCCGTCTGACCAATTAACAATTCCGTAAACGTTTTCTCCCACGATCCAACGTGGTTCAATCTCTTTAATCGCTCTAAGCATCTCCGGCCAGAGATGTCGCTCGTCCTCTTTCCCGCGTCTCTTTCCCGCTTGGCTGTATGGTTGGCATGGGAAGCCCCCTGTGAGGATGTCGATTTTTCCGTTCCAAACAGTGAAGTCTGTTTTTGTGATGTCTCCATAGCTTTCGGCCTCCGGCCAGTAGTAATTCAAAATTTGTTGCCCAAACTCATTCCATTCGCAGTGGAATTTATTATTCCACCCCATCCATTCAGCAGCTAAATCAAAGCCGCCGATCCCGCTAAATAGTGATCCGTGATTCATAATAGTGGCAAAAATTTGCTACTCCTCAGTTAAAAAAAATCAGGAATGGATATCCCCGTGTTTGCGTCTGCAATACTCTGCTATTAAATAGGCATCTGCATTTGCATTGACGATCTTCTCATCCGGGAATAGTTGTTGGGCCATCCCTTTCAGACGGCGCTTAAAATCCGTCTGTGATTCGCTCTTCTTTTTCTTTTTAATGGAGAGTGACTTCTGCCATGTACGCGGTGTCTTTAACTCAAAGGGTATACCGGCAAGCAGTATCATCCCCTGGCTCTTACCGTAACTCTCGCCGAATGTAAATGTGGTGCTTACACCCTGCCCCGGAAATGCGTGAACCTTCTCAAGAACGCACATTTCAACCATGTCAGCCCACTTTTTTACCCACTCACAGCGGTCGTGCTCGGTTGTATTGTCGTGACGTATGCTGCTTATTACGTCACCCCGTTCATCCAGTATTGCCATAGCTCCGCTCTTACCCGGATCTATTCCCATATAACATCTCGGTTCATTATCAGTCATTGTCTATCCAGTAATATGTGTTCGGTTCTGTTGAGGTGATGATGTTGAACTGATATCCGTTCTTCCTCAAAAAATGGATATGCTGACGCAGATTTTTAACGCCATGCTCGTCCGCTTTCTCCGGGGTTAAATGAACCCCCTCCTTCAGTAGTCGAAGTACCGTACCTTTTTGGGTTTCCTTTTTTTCCATAGATGATATATCCCCACAAGTAGCAAAAAATTGCTACTTGTTAGGGAAATTTTTTAATCTTCCTCTTTGGCTTTCTTCGCTTCCTGCTTCTTGCGAAGTTTTTGATGGGATTCCCGAATCCTCTCCTTCCATTGTTGGGCAGATTCATCGGTAATATCATCGGTCGCCTCTTTCGATAGCTTATCTTGATCCTCTTTAGGAAGGTACTTGCTGTACTCCAACAGGTATTTCACATCTTTATCCGATGCTAATTTCGGTCCGGTATCCTCTTCGACCTCTTCCTGTTCTTCACTATCATCTACCTCTTCGTACTCAGCATCCTGAACATCCTCTTCCTTTTCAGGTTTCTCCTTGTTGTTTTTGGAAGTCACCTCATCAAGAACCTGATTGGCAAGTCCATCATTATTCGATTTTGCCTCAACCCCACCTTCTTCATCGAGTTGTACGCTCTCCTCAATAATTTCAGCCTGTCCGAGACCCATTACAAGATCAGGAAACACAGAATCGATTAATCGCGATCGGGCCTTATACTTACGCATATCTTTCGGGTACTGGTTGTGAACGTTGCCCAACTTAGCACGTTTCACATCTTCAACGGAAAACTCACGGGCCTGCGCTTGCTCACCCACTCGTTTACCTACACAAATAGATGTGCTGTCCGGATCTACATCTTCCAGGTGTTCCCACCCGTCAATGTTATCCCGAGCGTATGCAAACGCTTCGTTATCTTCCAGTATAAAATCACACTTCGGATGGCTCCTTACAATAGCGATTGGGGCATCTCCCCACATGGAAGCTCTGCCGTTAATTACGGCAATGTTCCTTAGAGAATTCATAGCTGACAGGCCAACCTCTTGGCCCCAGCTAAGGGCTACAAAAACATCCTGTGGCTTTCCTTGATATGCCTTCGGCACAAGGGCGCTGCTTGCAAGGTAGTTACAGTATTTTTTCGCCTCCTCAAACGTCTGCGGTAATTTTGTAAACGCATTATCCGGGAGATTTTTATTTCCGTGCAGTTCTACTGCGGTATTATTCGATTCACTCATTGGCTAATTCACCTTTTGGTTTGCGTAATCGGAAAGTGCGACTACGCGGTTTTGTTTTATAAGCATCGTATAGACTCTTACGTGATGATCTCAATTTCTTGGTATCGAGTTTCTCTTCTGTTTCCGTAAACTCTTTGGCCACATCGGGGTTATCATTCATAAATGAATCTTCATCAAATGTGTGCGATGTTTTGTGGCTGCATAGAATTTCACCATTGTACTCCAATAGCTCGGCATCTTGCATGTGCTCTTTGATGTTAAACTCAAGCATCTCTTTTTGATCTTTGAGATCAGAAATCTCATCCCGTATGCTGTGTAGATTCATGTAATCCTCTACAATCTGTGGGGTAGCCTCAACTTTAGTGGGTTTGCTTTCCGGAAATATCTTTTTGATATCCTCATCATTCATGGCGGGAGGGCAATTATTTTGGAGTACATACTCATCCCAAAAATAGAGCTCCCTCTCTTTGATCTCTTCAATCAATTTATCATTCCGCTCGATGTAGTGGTTCACAACCGTGTCGCGGTCCTTAATCCACATACTCAGCCATGCAAAATCATACCCTGATACCATCATATTATGTTGGCACTGCAGATAATAGGCAACAGGGTACATCCCCTTCTCTGAATCCAATACGCGATCCAATATGGTTTTTCCCTCCCATACACCGGGCCCGTGGCCATAATCACAAACAATACCATCGAGGTTTCCCCGTAACACGCTATGATCAGGGTGAATACGTATCTTATGATCCTCAATCACCTTTTTATCCTCCTGCTTCATAAAAAGTGGTTTCACAACAGACTGTTCAGCCAGGTGGCCGATCTCCATTGATGTATTTGTGATATTTTGGATCATATCCGGATTGGTTTTATCAATCCAAATATCAATCGGAGTTCTGTACTTGTTAAATCCTAAAACAGCAGAGCAATCAGAACCGCCTATGCCATCTTTACGATGGCGCAGCCAGTCCCGCTCACTCATGCCCTTAGTGGGAATGTAGTTCTTCATACTCCTGTTGGTTAAGAATCCCGGAATCTATCATCATTCGTTCCAGGTATTTAATTTTTCTATTCAATTCATTCGCCATACTGTCAAACCTTTCGCTCGATGGTTTCCCGTTATCGATGAATGGATTTTCCAGGTCTTGTAAGAACTTATCATCTTTAGGTATATCATCGTGTATGGATTGCATGGTACATGCTGCCTCTACAAGTTGAACATGATTAATTTGTAATTGTGTTAGGCTTTTGCTGTTTTTGGACATAGCTCTATTGTATTATTGATTAATATTTACCCCTCACTTCGTAGGTTTCTATGAATTTTTCTACCGATGACCGTGGTATTCTTTTTACACCTGAGCGCTGAACAATGGTAAAAACCGGTGTTTCAGAATTTTGCCATCTGTAGAAAGTCCTTTTCGAAATCTGTAATTTCTTGCACACCTCTTGCACCGTATACATGTCGGGGATCATTTCTTCCCTCATAGAGTTTATCTGATCTGTTACATGATCTTTTAATTCCTGAACTTGTGCTTCTGTCATACTTCCAGCCCCGTATTTTCAATTACGCGCTTTAGATAATTTCTTACTTTTGAAGATTTGCGTGGGTTTTTACGTGTGCGAGCAACAAGAGATGTAGATACCCTAAGAGATTGAGCAACGTCCCTGTTCGTCATACCTCGCCGGCTGAGAGCTATAAAAGATTTTTCTTCGAACGTCAAGTCATCAATAGACTTAACATACATTTTGTCTGAGCTTTTATGCACGCTTAAAATTTGTAATTAAATTCAATTAGTTGTAGATTTGGTTCAAACAAGAACCATCACGGTTGACATTTGAACCTACCGAAGGATAAAAGATTGAAATATTAGTTGCAACATTAATTGCTACATATTTCAAAAATGTTATCATGTTCTCTCAATAAATATCATTTAGCAAAACCTAAAAAAGAGGTAATATTATGACTGAAAAAACAAAAAAGAGAGGGATGTCCTATACCATTAACTATCAAAATATTGGTGGGAACATTCTACGAGCACTTGAAAAGCGAAATAAAACACAAACTTGGCTTGCCGAAGAAATTGGCGTAGACAAAACCCACGTTAATAAATGGGTGAAAAACAAGGTGCGCCCAGGATCAAAATACTTAGATCGAATATGCCGGGCCCTGGACTACAAAGCCGAAGAGATTATTACGGGAATGTTTGAAGATGAAAGGACATACAAGAAGCCGTCATACGAAACAGTAGAAGAGCCCGAGGCTATATACGATGGTGAGCTACAACTTATCGAAACCTATATCGATACTATTATTAACTCTGAAAAGCGTGAAGTAAAAATAGGATACAAAAAACGTTTACTCTCTCTTATCGAGACAATAATTGTGCAGTGATTACCCTATAGATTACCCAATTGAAATCACAACTCTCTCTAAACAATTGTTTATTAAACATTTAACACTCTGTGGTTGTAACTCTACCCGGGGAGCTTTTTTTGCTACTCCATTGTTACTTAGCAACTTTATATGCCACTTTGTTGTAATTTTCTTTGCAACTGTGTCAACAATATGCTAACATACCAGCCACAGGGTGACAAAATGTTTACCCAATTGTTTGTGAAAACAAAGGACTGGTATTATGGCAACACTAAAAATTGTATTACGTACCGATAAGAATCCGGATAGTGATGGAGCTTATCAATTACACCTACGCATATCTCATAAAAGGTCAACGCGGTATATAAAACTTTTCCCGTTTAACCTCCCCGAAGATCAGTGGAGTTACCGGACCGAAAGTATACGAGCCGCACACCCGCGTCATGCCTCCTACAATCAGAAAATTAAAGAGGTTTTTAACGAGGCTCAGGAGACGGTAGACTTTTACCTGATGGATCACCGCGATGCTACAGTTGCAGAGCTTAAAAAGGAGATCCTAAAGCAGAGACAGAAATCTGACAAAAAGGGATTTATTGCTTTTTCAAAAGAGATCATTCAGGGGTTTCGGGATGAGGACCGTGTGCGTTATGCCAACCGGTGCTCTGCTGTTATTGTAAAACTTGAGGAGTTTGCAGGCGGTGAAGTTCAGTTCGATGAAATGGATGTATCTTTTCTGCGCAGATTTAAAACACACCTTTTTAAGGTGCGTGGGAACTCTCAAAATACAGTGTACGGTAACTTTAAGGTCATGAGAACATTTTACCGACAAGCCATTATGGAGGGCCTTGCCAATCAGGGTGATAACCCCTTTTTCCTTTTTAAGGTAAAGAAAGAGGCAGTTCATAAAGATCATCTATCGATGGATCACCTGGTAAAGATGAGCAAGCTGAAACTTGATGGTCGTGCCGACCTTGTAAGAGACTCCTTTCTGTTTTCATTTTGGTGCGCCGGCATCCGGTTCTCTGATATATGCAAGCTGGAATGGCCAAACATTCATAATAATAACACACTTGTCTACACAATGGGGAAAACTAAGGCCAGTGAGGGAAGTAAAAAATATATTGAACTCTCCCCTCCCGCCATGAACATTCTCCAAAAATATAATAAGAAGGTGAAGAAAATATCCCATAAGAACTACATTTTCCCGTGGCTTGATGGGGATAAAAAATACACAGCAGAAGAGCGTGTAGACAGAATAGGTAGTCTTAACGCTTACGGAAACTCATTACTGAAAGATATCGCCAAAGAGATTGAATTTGATGGGCGGTTAACATTCCATATCTCACGACACACCTTTACATCTGTAGCCGATGAGGTAGCCGACTTGAGTGTTAAGCAGTTGCAGGCACTACTTGGTCACTCCGATTCACGTACAACCGAAGTGTACCGAAACAGCCTGAACCGCAAGAAAGATATTGATGCCATGAATAAATTCTACGACAACATTAAATCAAACTTTGGGTGATGGATATGAGTAATTCAGAAAAGGACGCGGTAGCGTCCGCCGTTGATGCGATTGTTATTTGCAATATTATGGCTAAAGAGATGGAAGATATTATTATTGAAAAGATACGGAGTAGGCAGGAAGTCGGCTTGGAAA
>SL_7KL_010_BRINEDRAFT_10001238_pt1 | contig 12283 bp, 14 predicted proteins | sample SodLak_010_BRINE_FD_10663 | JGI IMG/M metagenome (IMG submission 10663)
CACCGTTGCCGTTGCCATTTCCGTTTCCGTTTCCGTTTCCAGTACAACCTGCGAGCCCTGCAGCACCGATCGCTGCGGCCCCAGTCACGAACGTACGTCTGTCAATATCACGTACCATAGCATACGGAATGTCAGTGGACTGTATAAACTTAGCCCTCAACACGATATTTTCAGAAAAATAAGAGGTAACAAAACCAAATATACACAGTAGAGCCACTCTTTCCCAGATGTTATCGGTGATATAGCACACAGTGGCAGTCTCTCAAAACGTTTGATTTGGCGGTCGCGGATAGTCTGATCTGTAACACCGGATATGTGTCTCTCAGACTTCAATACAGTCTGGACAGCGCATTTGTCCATTGACGCGACCAAGCGCTGCACTGAGAGACCCACAGACTTCACAAATACTATGATGTGCCCCAAACTCATCCTGTGCGTCAGTTGACTGCTCCCGTTCAGTTGGTTGGTGCTCAGACAAGAACTCGTCAGCATCTATCTCACCTGTTGCTAACAGCAGGTCCCGTTCTGTTACGACACCGATCGGCCCATTTCCATTGACAACCAATACTGACGAGGTATCGTCGGTAAAGAACCGTTCGCGGACGGCAGAAAGAGCAGCGTCGGCTGTTACAATAACTGGATTTTCACGCACAAGCGTTCCGACTGTACGAGTTACTGGATCACCCTCGAGCAACGCTTCAAGCATATCGTGGACTGTGAGTCGGCCGACGGGGTCATTTCCACGAAGAACGATTATGGAGTCCGATTCTTCTTCGGTAAGCAGTGATGCCGCATCAGCGAGCGTATCCGATTCACTGACACCAATAAATTCATGACGCATTACATCTCGTGCTGTGGTAGTAGTTTGCATGGGTGGAGATACACGGCAGGAGAGTAAAAGATGCATGCAGAATCATTATATTTGTGTGCGTCGTACACTCAGCACCTACATTTTTCTCTGCGTAAAATCCGTAGTTTCAAACACACTGCGGTTCCTACGGCGCGTAATGACTATTCCATCGTTTGTTATCGGCATTGCAGGGGGCACTGGTGCTGGAAAGACAACCGTGGCTCGTTTAATTACGGAAAATGTGGGTGATTCGGTCACACGCATTCCCGTTGACAACTATTACAAAGACCTCAGTCACCTTCCGATCGAAGAGCGTGAGACCGTGAACTACGATCATCCCTCCGCCTTTGAGTGGTCGCTTTTGCGAACCCAACTTGAGAACCTGCTTGAAGGGCGATCGATTGAGATGCCAGAGTATGATTTCACCGCTCATAACCGAAAATCCGATCGGACAATCGTTGAGCCAACGGACGTAATTGTTCTTGAAGGTATTTTTGCACTCTATGATGAAAAGGTCACAGAGATGCTTGATCTCCGGCTCTATGTTGAGACTGACGCAGATGTTCGGATTCTTCGGCGTATTCAGCGCGATGTTATTGACCGTGGTCGGAAATTGGAAGGTGTAATGCAACAATATCTTGATACTGTTAAACCGATGCACGAACAATTCATTGAACCAACAAAGAGCCACGCGGATCTGATCATTCCTGAAGGTGCAAATAGCGTGGCGGTGAACCTCCTTGAGGAGAAGATTCGAACAGAGGTCGAAGGGAACAGCAGTCGGAATTGGGAGCGTGATTCAATTGAGAACGAGCTCACAGGGACGTTAGAAATAGAAGACGATTAGCTGAGAGAATTATCCGCGAGTCCGAACAAACTCGTCTGCACCTTCGTAGAACCAGTATCCACCTCGGCGCATTGCCCGTCCAAGCGCTTGATGAAGTTCAACAAAGTCTTCAAATTCCGCTTCAGGCACTTCTTCAAAGATTTCTCGCACGGAAACGACCGTCTCATAATCAATCCGGACAGGATCGTCCCCATACTCGGTGACAAACTCGTCTTTATTGAGTGGGAAATCTTCCTGCTCGTCGATTTTCTTTGCGATAATCGCGTGGCCGTAGTTCCGTCCACCCTCACTCCCTTTTTCTCCATCTGGGTCGTGTGGCCAATCCATGCTCACTTGTTACAAACGAGGTGGGATAGTCGTTACGTTCCAGTTTGGGACACGCCGAAGTGAACGGTAATGCCTTTAGCCGGTGCGAAATAACGAGAGGTCAATGGACGATCGGACACGAAACTATCTCCACGGTCGCTTTCGGGACTACTACCGACAAGCGACAATAACACCGCCACCGGCTGCAAATGAGCGTGAGTGGGGCCATATCCCATGGACTGCTGGAAATGGGACAACAATGATCCGACACCAGTCACAGCTTGATCTCGGCGATCTTTCTGATTTCTTCACGCGGACTGCACCACGGCATGCATATTTTTCGGCGGGGCGGTATCGCGATCCTGGTGCTAGTACGATGGGTAACAAAGGCTGGAACGAAGCCGATCTTGTGTTCGATCTTGATGCAGACCATCTTCCTGGTGTGGACCCAGACGAAACGACGTATAAAGAGATGCTTGCAGAGTGTAAAAATATCTTGCATCGACTACTTTCTTTTCTTGAAGATGATTTTGCATTCAACGATATGGAGATTGTCTTCTCCGGTGGACGAGGATACCACGTACACGTTCGGGATGAATCAGTCCGATCGCTTGGTAGTGATGGCCGAACAGAGATTGTCGACTATGTCCGCGGTGTTGCATTGGACACAGAGAGTTTGATCCAAACGGTCTCGAAAGCAGGGACGACCCAACGAATGCTGCGGAACCATGGCGGTTGGGGAAAACGCATTCACGCTGAACTGTTGACACTGACGACTGAGCTCCAATCGATGTCAGAAGCCGATGCGATCGAGCGGCTTGAATCAGTTGATGGGATTGGTGCAGGTCGAGCAAAAACAATCTACGGTGCCGTCGTCCGAAACCCGGATGCAATCGCCGCAGGCAATATGGAGGCCGGTGGGCCAGGTATCCGGATATTGGTGGATGCAATTGTTGAGCAGGTTATCACAGAACAGACTGCACCGATTGATGAGCCGGTCACGACGGACATCCACCGTCTTATTCGACTTCCAGGAACGCTTCATGGTGGCAGCGGATTAGAAGTCAAACGGATCGAACGAGAGGAACTTGAATCATTTGACCCCCTTCGTGATGCAGTCCCACGCAGATTTATTGGTCAAGAAATCGCAGTCAACTGCGAGCAGCCACTGACTGTCGAACTTAATGGCGATACTACTAAGTTACCCGAGGGTGTGAGTATCGTACCGGAATACGTCGGTCTCTTCCTCATGTGTCGAGGCGACGCAACGAAAGCACGCGAATAACACCAGCTCTCTACAACGAATGAATCTTGACGAACTCCGATCTGTGCAGGACACCGAGCGCCGAAAAGATAGCCTCCAGCATCTTCGTGACGATTTTTATCAGGAGGTTGCAACCTATCTTTCGGATCTCAAATCAGCGCGCGATCGTCGCGCAGAGCAGGTTGAGAATCCGTTCTCCGATGAGGAGATTCGCCGGATGTCCGATGAGATTGAAACGGCAGAAGATATTTCCGAGTCACTGTACGAGCGACGAGTTGGAAAGGTAGTCAAACTCTCTAGTTTTGCTGCTGCAGAGATGCCTGTTGATAAGGAGGGTATGACTACCCAAGAGTACGAACTGTTTGTTTCACTTGTCGATCGGATTAAAGAGCACAAAGCCGAGATTTTAAGTGTACTTACGGGTCGATCGTCTCCGATGGAGACCAGTTTAGAAACCCAGACAGACACCGCCGAAGAGAAACCTGCGGATGAGACGTCAACGGATGGGATGTTGGCTGATGTGATGGGTACAGACGCAGAACCCACACCAAACCATTCTCCATCACCGACAGCAAACGAATCTACTGCCGGAGAAATTGATTCATCTCCAACATCCGATGTAGATGCAGAACAACAGCATACACCGGTTTCTCCAGCCTCTGCACCTGATGGCATTCCTCCGGAGGGGCCGGTGGGCGGTGCAAGTGCGAATGGGCAGGCAGCGGAGACGCCATCTCCGTCAACCACTGACTCGTCCGACTCGGAAGGTGCTGTTTCCGAGCAGCATACAACACGGTCAGACACTGTGTCTGGTGAGAAAAGTGACGCAAGTGGGACAAGCGCCAAGACAGAGACAGAGACCGATCGACAAACTGTTCGGATCAAGGCCGATGTTGGCTCTATCTTTGGTGTTGATGAGCGCGAGTACACACTGAAAGCAGAGGATATTGTCCAACTACCAGCAGCCAATGCAAAGCCATTAGTCGATCGGGACGCCGCTGAGCTACTCAAATAACAATCTTTGATGCTGTTTCTCGGAACTGTTTTGCAGCTACCGGCCGGAGTGGGGGTATGCTTGCTAACGGAGCCGACGCCCCACTGTTTACACTTCCAAATCAGGATGGAGACGGCGTCTCACTCGAAACCTATCGTGGCTCACACGTTGTACTCTACTTTTATCCACGCGCAGACACACCCGGCTGTACAACCGAAGCCTGTGGATTTCGCGATGCATGGGATCAGTTCACTGATGCGGGTATCTCCGTGCTTGCAGTCAGTGATGACCCGGTGTCCGACCTGCGCACGTTCGCTGATAAATACAATCTCCCATTTGAGCTCTTGTCTGATCCGGATGGAGACGTTTCAAAACTGTATGACTCATACGGTGAAAAGCAGATGTTTGGGAACACGTTTGACGGCGTCTTTCGGAACAGCTACGTTATCGATCCTGATGGGACGATTACACATGTGTATGAAGGCGTCTCGCCCGAGGGACACGCCGAAGAGATTCTCTCTGATCTGTCGTCGTAACGTTGTTCGGACAGTCACCAATTAGCTACTGAATCGGCAATCTGTTTTCGTTTGAGCAGCACAAAACCAAAGAAGATTGTTAGAAACCCGAGAACAGTGGTTGCTGTAATTGACTCACCCAACAGAAGCCATCCAGCAATGGTCGCAATAATCGGTACAACGTACGATACAAGATTAATCTCAAATGGACCTAATTCGTTTAATAGTGTGAAATAAATGCTGTAGGCGATTGCGCTCGGAAAAATTCCTAAATATACAAGGGCAATAACTGCAAGCGGATCGTGCAATGGGTTCACGGCTGTTGCTTCAAATACGCCACTCACAAGATGCACACCGATCGCTGCGCCAAGCAATCCCCATGCGGTGATCGTTACGCTTGGAGTCGCTGTTTCGACACGACGCAATAGGACACTCCCGATCGAAATCGAGACGACTGCGATCGAAATCAATCCCACCCCGAATGTGACTCCTCCTGTGAGATTATTCGGATCAGGCTGTGCAACCAATCCCACACCGACGAGTCCGACAGCGATTCCAATAAGGCCGACTGTATCAATCCGGCCACGCTCGAGCAACAACGCAACTGACGCAGCCGTTGTAATCGGTACTAGGCTGTATACAATCGCTGCGATCCCACTCGTCGTGTACTGCTGACCAACAAAGAGAAGCGCATTGTTTACACCAATAATAAAAAATGCACTGATAGCGACGGCAGTCCAATCACCTCGGGTCTGTGGAAGCGGTTGGGTACTCCGTAACAAAACATATCCTAACAGCACCACTGCAGCAATGTCAAATCGGAGTGCAACAAACCAAAGTGGGGGAAGCGTTTCGAGCCCAACCTCGATCGCAACGTAGGTTGTTCCCCAAAATACTGCCAACAACGCAAAAAGGCCAATAGATCGAAATGATGCCACATCGGTATACGCGCGCTCAACCGTGATATGTGGTCTGTTTTTGACTGTGTGACAGTGTAGCCACCACACCACGTTTCCGGTGAAATAAACTGAATATTCGTGTTGGATTCACGCGGGTGTATTAGTAGCCGCGTGTGATGAGATAGTCCGCGATCTCACAGAGAAGCGTCCGAGCATGGTTATCTGGGAGCACCTCCAGTTGTGCTTTGGAACGATCTGTGAGATCCTCTGCCATCTCTCGAGCATATGCGATACTTCCGACTGCTTCAAGCTCTGCGACAGCCTCATCGATCGCGTCCTCAGTAACACTCTCTGGATCGGTTGTGTCAATGAGATTGGCAACATCAACACCCTGTTGTTTTGCATGGAGTGTGATGAGCGTCTCTTTATTCTCGACGAGGTCTGAACCGCGCTGTTTACCGAGCTTCTCGCTTGGTACGGTAAGATCGAGAACGTCGTCTTGAATTTGGAACGCACGCCCCGAATCAATTCCGTACTGGTACAGTGCATCAACAACGTCACCATCTGCACCCATCAGAACTGCCGGAACAGCAGCGGCAGCGCCGTACAGTACGGCCGTTTTTAGCTCAACCATTTCCAGATACTCCTCTGGAAGGACGCTGTCTCGGCCTTCAAATGAAACATCGAGCGCTTGACCTTCACAGATCTCTGTACACGTTGTTGATAGGAGCCGCATTGATTCAAGTGCATCCTCCGGTGCAGCGCCGGTGTTAGTCATGATCTCAAACGCTTTTGAGTACAGTGTATCTCCTGCAAGAATTGCAGTAGACGTATCGTACTGCTTGTGAACGGATGGAACTCCTCGACGAAGATCATCATCATCCATAATGTCGTCGTGGATCAGGGTAAATGACTGGATAATCTCGATCGAGACTGCTGCTTTCATCATATCAATTGCCCCATCTGAAAGGGTTGGGAACGATCGATATGGGGTTGAAAGCGGTTCCACGTCTGCAAGCGATTCTGCAGCGAGTAACGTCACTGTTGGACGGAGCCGCTTCCCACCTGCTTCGAGAATGTATCTCGATGCTTCGTAGAGCCGCTCTGGTTTCTGTAGCGGTAGCTCTTTATCGATCGCGCTGTTGACGAGCTCACGGCGCTCACCAACTGCGTGCAAGACGCGCTCTTCCGTCGCGTTCTGTGTCATTACTCCACCAATTTGATCATGTTGCCGTTTCGTGTGACATGCACATCACGGCCCAGTTCGTAGCCCTGATTCTCACAGAGATCAACGTACGGTGCAAAGCCTTTGAGGTTCTGGTGCGCTGGAATCACGTGCTGTGGCTGTAGGGCATCCAACATTTCATAATGACCCTCTTCTCGGAGGTGCCCTGAAACGTGGATATCGTCGTAAATCCGTGCACCCTGCATCTTCAGAAGCCGCTCGGATTGGTACCGTTGTCCCTCGTTGGTTGGCTCTGGAATCACTCGTGCAGAGAAAATGACTTTGTCACCATCATCCAGTTCGAATGGCGTTTCACCGCGGCCCATTCGAGTCAACATTGCACGTGGCTCTCCTTGATGGCCGGTGACAATCGGGAGGAAGTTCTCTTTGCCTTCCTTCATAATTCGTTTGAACGTCCGATCAACGGATTTTCGATGACCGTACATCCCCAGATTCTCAGGGAATTCAACAAAGTTGAGTCGCTCTGCGGTGCCGGAGTATTTTTCCATTGATCGACCGAGCAACACCGGCTCACGACCGATCTCCTCTGCAAACTCGACGAGCGATTTCACACGTGCAATGTGGCTCGAGAATGTGGTTGCGACAATACCACCATCGTAGTCCTCAATGGAGTACATAACATCTTTGAGATGACGACGTGCAACGGATTCAGATGGTGTGCGGCCCTTCCGGCCTGCGTTGGTACAGTCTTCAATGTATGCGAGGACGCCTTCGCCTTCGCGGCCAATCTCACGGAAGCGTTTCATGTCGATCGGATCACCAAGTACTGGTGAGTGGTCCATTCGCTTGTCGAGGCCGTAGACAATCGCTCCCTCTGGTGTGTGAAGGACTGGGTTGATCGCGTCGATAATCGAGTGGGTGACGTTGACAAACTCAAGCTCGCACTTTTCGCCGATCGACATCGTCTCGCCGGCAGACATCTTCACCAGATCGTTCTCTACGGTGAACTTGTTTTCTCCTTGGAGCTGCTGTTTGACGAGTTCGATCGTAAACGGTGTTGCGACGATCGGTGCGTTGTATCGGTGTGCAAGCTTTGAGAGTGCGCCAATGTGGTCAAGGTGGCCATGTGTTGGGACGATCGCTTGCACGTCTCCTTCGAGGTCACTCATGACTCGATCGTCCGGGATGGCACCCATGTCGATCAGGTCCAAACTATGCATCTTTTCAGTCTCGACGTTGTCGTGGATGAGAACCTGCGAGAGGTTCAGACCCATATCGAAGATGACGACATCGTCGCCTGCGCGGACGGCCGTCATCTGACGACCGACCTCCTCATAACCGCCAATGGTTGCGATTTCAATTTCCATGGTTATCGTAGTGTGTTGTGGTTCCGAGCATCGAAATGCCACGTTGTGGCGATGTTGCTCACGTAAATCCGCGTGGGGGCCACGAGCCCCGGCCGGTCTGGTCCGTCGGTGTTCGACCCCGCTATGATTCGGCTGGTGCGATCGAAAATGCACCCGTTTCCGAAACACTTGCCCGCGGGTTTTCGGTATTGGTGGTTGTACGTCCTCTATTAAAAACTCGTGGGTTCGGTTATCGTCTTGTACCGAACGATTCGGTACGTTTATTACTCGCTCGGCGACCCGTTGAAACATGAGTGGACGACCGTTGGACGTACTCGAAGGCGCACTCGCACAGACAGTAACCGTCCGACTCAAAGACGGTGATACGGTCTACGGACAGCTTTCAGGCTATGACCAACACATGAACGTCGTACTTGATGCGGATGACTCCGTCATTGACGAGGCTGTTCTGGGTGACCCTACAGCAGAGCCGATCGAAGACACAACCATTATACGCGGCGATAACGTCGTTTCGATAACTGTATGACTGGAGCCGGAACACCGTCTCAAGGGAAGAAGAACAAGACGACACACGTCAAATGTCGACGCTGTGGCGAAAAATCATACCACGTCCGGAAAAAGGTCTGCTCGTCATGCGGCTTCGGAAAATCCGCAAAACGCCGCGACTACGAGTGGAAGACAAAGGCTGGCGAGTAATCGATACTCGTTTTTCCTTCTCTATACATTCACCAATCGCTGAGCGATTTCTCTCCCTCTTTTTTCGGTTCTATCTCCAACGCTGCACGTACTGACAACGAGACCGACAGCGCTGCATTTTCACGCTTGAATACACAAACATGCATATTTCAACAGCGAGAATGCATCGTTTGAACCAAACACGTGTCTTTTTACCCATTGACTCATTGTATACTGTATATGCCACAGGGCCGGGATTTCGGCGGCTATACTGATGGGCCGACAGAAAAATGCGGTGTCGTTGGGATCTCTTTGGACGATCGTAACGCTGCGCGACCACTGTACTACTCGTTGTACGCGCTGCAACACCGTGGACAAGAATCCGCGGGGATCGTTACTCACGATGGATTCCAACAACACAGCCACGTTGAAATGGGGCTTGTTGGCGATGCGTTCTCGGAGAATGACCTTGATTCGCTCAACGGAGCAACAGGGATTGGTCACGTTCGATATCCCACTGCTGGGAGCGTCAACTCCTGTTGCGCACAGCCATTCTCGGTCTCATTCAAATCGGGGTCATTAGGGCTCTCACACAACGGAAATCTCGTCAATGCTGATGAGATCCGCGAAGAACTCGAAAACCTTGGTCATGCGTTCACCTCGGATGGGGATACAGAAGTTATTGCACACGACATTGCGCGAAATCTGCTGGACGAGGATCTGATCCGTGCCGTCAAACGAACGATGGAGCGGATCCATGGCTCATACTCGCTTGCGATTATGCATGATGACGTAGTGATTGGTGTTCGAGATCCACAAGGAAATCGACCGCTCTGCATCGGTGAACTTGAGGACGGCTACGTTCTTGCCTCCGAATCTGCCGTCATCGACACCCTCGATGGTGAGTTAATCCGCGACGTTCGGCCAGGTGAACTCGTCGTGCTTGAGCGCGGTGGCGCAGGATATGACTCATATCAGCTCGTTCAAGAAGAAAACACCGCCCACTGCTTTTTTGAACACGTCTATTTTGCTCGACCGGACTCAATTATTGATGAAAAACTTGTGTATGAGGTGCGAAGAGAGCTTGGCCGACAGCTCTGGGAAGAAAGTGGTGTTGAATCTGATGTTGTGATGCCCGTGCCTGACTCTGGACGTGCGTTTGCCTCTGGCTATGCTGATGCCGCAAACGAAACAACGGCTACCGGAGAGCCTCGTGAGGAAGATGATACCGGTGTTGAGTTTGCGGAAGGGCTGATGAAGAATCGGTACGTTGGACGGACGTTTATTATGCCGACACAGGATGAGCGCGAACGGGCTGTCAGGCTCAAGCTCAATCCGATCAAAAGCACGATCGAAGGGAAAACCGTGACCATCATCGACGACTCGATCGTCCGTGGAACAACATCAATGCAGCTTGTGAGCCTTCTCAAGGATGCCGGCGCAGAAGAAGTCCATATGCGAATTGGTGCACCACCGATCATTGCGCCGTGTTATATGGGTATTGATATGGCAACCAGAGATGAACTTATTGCAGCGAATAAAAGCGTTGCCGAAATTTGTGAGACAATCGAAGCAGACTCACTCGCGTATCTCTCAATTGATGCCGTTGCGTCCGCACTCGAACGCAGTCGTGCCGATCTTTGCCTTGGTTGTGTGACTGGTGAGTATCCGTACGATATTGATGGTGAGACAACTGATCGGGATGTCTCTCGACCAGACATCGGAACACAAGAGCCAGTCACCGCAGACGACTAATCGGTGGGTGTAACATTCTCAGCGGGTGAGATCCGGAGTTGTACTTATTGTCTACGCCAGCGTATGCTTTGGTTATGAGCGATGCAACAGCTCCACGTATCGATCGGCGTGACTGTTTACGCCTTGGTGTTGGACTGACTGCCGCGGCTGCACTCTCGAGACCGGTCGCCGCACAAGAAGAGCCGTATGATGGTTGGTTTGATGACGTTGATAATTATGAGGGTACGTCGGACTTCCGTGGTGAGGAGACGGTAACAGTCACTGTTGGGGCCGGTGATGACGGATTACTGTACGATCCTCCAGCGATCGCGATCGACGAGGGAACAACAGTTGTGTGGGAGTGGACCGGCGAAGGCGGTGGTCATAACGTCGTTGAGAGTGATGGCGAATTTGAGAGCGAAATTGTCGATGATGATGGGCATACATTTGAGCACACCTTTGAAGGAGCGGGAATCTTCACATACGTCTGTACGCCGCATGAAGCGCTTGGAATGAAGGGTGCCGTTGCGGTTGGTGATGCGATCGATGAGGAGGCACTCATCGATGCAGACACGGACGAAGATACGGCTGAAAATGGTGACGGCGACGAGGAAGCCGAACCGGCAGCCGGGTTTCTTGATGATTTCCCTATCCCACCTGCGTATCTAATTGGCGGTGCAGGGATTGTTGCACTGTTGTCACCAGCGCTGTTTGCAGTGCTGTTAAAATTTGTCTACAATCCTGGAGACGTAGATGGTGATAGTGACGGCAAAGTATACGGTCAGTAAAGCACGTATAAGAACAGATACACGACGATTCCGAGGCTGAACGAGATTAACCACAGAACAGCCGCAATTTTTCCGACTGTCTTGTGCCGTGTATCATATATCTCCGCCACAGGGCGTGTCCCTGCGAGCAATAGCGCGTAGAAGACGAATGGAACACAGATTACGGCCAACAGTATGTGGACCGCAAGCGTTGGGAGATAGATGTAGAGGTAGACTGTCTCCGGCCCCGGGAACTCGCCGGGTCCCAAAAGTGCAACACGATAGAGGTAGAACACGAGAAATCCAGCAAACAGGGCGAACGATGCAAGCATGAATTTTTTGTGTGTTCCAACACGGTTCTGTCTGATTGCGCGCCATCCTGCAAGAATTGTGCCGATCGCCGCAAGGCTCAGCACAACATTAAGATGCGGAATGAGTGCCAGCAATGGGTCGAACCGGGGGATAACTGACTGTGGGATTGCTTGAAGGACAGCCCCCCCCCCGATGCTCAAGAGTGCAGTAAGTGCAGGGACATTATTTTTGAGCGTGGAACGTTCCATGGCAGCTATTGGGATGCTCGATCGAAAATGGTTCTGACTTGTGTGAGCCGTCAGTTGATAGATTCGATCGCCGTGGCGATGTCACACAGAGTCACAGCGCCAGCAAAAGGAAGGGCTTTTATCTTCCCCACGGATACGAGAAAACGCAGAAAACACGCAACGAGCGTGGGTAGCCAAGCCAGGCCAACGGCGCAGCGTTGAGGGCGCTGTCCTGTAGAGGTCCGCCGGTTCAAATCCGGTCCCACGCATCGTTTAGGTGGTACACCCACCCGATGCAGGTGTTGCTCTCAGGCAGCACCCACGCACATTTTCCAAAAAC
>SL_7KL_010_BRINEDRAFT_10001239_pt1 | contig 12276 bp, 9 predicted proteins | sample SodLak_010_BRINE_FD_10663 | JGI IMG/M metagenome (IMG submission 10663)
GTGATAGGAATTTTGATTTCACGACCCAATTCTTCACGCCGAATTCATCTGGCCAATACTTTTTTGGGCAGTCAGAGGCGCCCGTCGATACGGTCATGATTGTCTACAAAGGTGAGTTCAATCCAGAGAATCCATCGGAAAATTTCTTCTCGTACAATGATGATTTTGGCAACCAGTTCGATGGCACCGATTGGGATGGAACATTGCCCGACGGCATAACAGTTATCAGTTGTTCTGATCCCGAGGAGCTTCCGCGCCCTGAGCTTTGTCCCGTCGGTCGAGCCGACCTAGAGGCCGGCCAAGCGTACCACATCGTGATCTCGACGTTTTCGTCGACAGGCGATCTGAGTCTGCCTTTGCGGTTTTTCGTATTCGGGCCGGACGGGGTTCTCGTCGGGGAGGAAGCGGCGGCGTTTGCTGCGAAGCTGTTCGAGACGGTTGTCGCTGGCCAGCCGCAGCAGCCGTCCGGCACCTATCTCGATACTGTCTTCGCAAATCTGGACCCGAATAGCCGCCTCGCAATGGCATTGAGGAATTTCGCTGCCCTCGATGACGGCGACCGGCAGCGCTTTGTCGAGAGCATGGGATCCAACGTGTCTGTCGCGGGAACGTCGCTCGTGAGGCAGCAGATCGGGCAAGCCACGATTTCGACGGTGAACAGCCGGATCAGGACCATAAGGAACTCACAGGGCGTCGGTTTTTCCGGCGGTCTGAACACGTCCGGCTTCACCGGCGGAACGCCCTCCACACCTGCGACAGCTTATGCCGGGCTCCGAGGCGCCTCCTCTCCCCTCGAAGGATCCGATACGGCCTCTCTCGCCGGGCTCGCATCCTCGATGTCTTTTCAAGGCGATGTCGCCGTGGGCGAAGCCAGCCTGTGGAGTGAGGGGTATTTCGGACGAGGAACCGCGCCATCGCTCAGCTACAGTTTTTTCGGTGGGGCCGTGGGCATTGATCGGCTCATCACCGAAGATTTCCTGCTCGGCGGCTTTGCCGGGCTCGGCCATGGTCGTGCCGACGGTTCCGACCCGGCTCGGGCGCGCGTGCGATCCGACAATGTGAGCTTTGGCGGATACACGGCATGGTATCGGGGGCCCCTTACCATCAGCGGCAAGGCAACGTTGTCTCTCAGCCGAAACAAGAACCGTCGCACCATTGCCGGCCTTGGTTTCGAAACCGTCGAGGGCAATAATGATGGTCGAGAGATATCCGTATCGGGTGGGCTCAACTATCGCTTTGACCTGACCGACAGGTGGTCGCTGTCGCCGAACTGGGAACTGACCCACAGCTGGAATCGTCAATCAGCCTACACGGAAGAAGGCGACAGTCCTCTCACGCTGACCTATTCCGGCTCGCGTCAACAGGTCTGGAACAGTGTCCTCGGTTTCGATACGCAGCTGAATATCGCGGCGAATGGCAGGTCATCCGCAGCCGTCTTTGCGGGAGCGGGATGGGGACATACGATCCAATCCGGCGGAGCGGTTCGTGCCGCACTTTCGGCTGACGCGACAGGCAACAGCTTTACCTTGCGGCCATCATCGCGCCATCAGAACAGTCTCGAGCTAAACAGCGGCTTTTCGTTCATGCGCGCCCTTGATCACGGGAGGCAGGTATCGGTCCGGGCTGCCTACGAGGGGTCATTCACCCAGGATGAAACCCGTCACACCGGGCGTCTAGCGTTGTTCTATCGATGGTGATGATGTGACCTGTCATGAACCTTCATCGATGTGCGCAGTGACTTTGGACCCAACCGGACACGCCCGTTCGTGACCGCAGGCTACCGCCAGGATGCCGGCAACGGCGCGAGCTTGACCGGGGATCTTCGCATCAGTCGGGCCTTTAACGGCAAAAGCCTCGTCGTCGGTGTCGGGACCAGTTGCTTATGGCGCTTTTGAGCAGCAAAGAAGCGTTGAGCTCTGCTGAACTGCCCCTGACGCCCACCAACGTCACGAATGGATCACTCCGACATGCAACATGGCACCCGCTCCCCCATCCTTACCCATTTTGGTCTTGCGTTGCTGGGAGCGGTTCTGTCGCTTTCCATTGCGTCCGGCGCCGGTGCTCAAGGGATGATGGTCGAGATCGATCTTCCGGACAAGCTCGGGAGCACGCATGAAATCGCGGCTGCACCGGATGGCGCGATCTGGGTCAGCCAGATGCTTCAACACAAGCTCGTGCGGATTTCGCCCGACGGCGAGGAAGTGCGCTTCTTCGACATGCCAGCGGATACCGGGCCACACGGGCTCAAGTTCGACCATGACGGGCAGCTTTGGCTGACCTTCCAGTTCACTGACGAAATCGTGGAAATCGGCCCTGACGGAGGCATACTCGCGCGGCATGAGATCCCGTCCCCGGGTGCCGGGCCTCATGGCCTCGGGATCGGCCCGGATAACACCATCTGGTGGACGGGCAAGACCGGAGACATGATCGGTCGCTTCGATCCGAAGACGGGTGCCACGACGATCTTCCCGCTCGACCATGTTCCGGCAACGCCGATCTACATCGTCGCCGATGAGGCGGGTTCGATGTGGTTTACGGAACTCGAGGGCAGCCGGCTGGGCCGGATCGATCCGCAGGGGCAGCTCGCGTTCTTCGAGCTGCCGACCAGGGATGCACGCCCGATCGCAGTGTTTCCAGGCCCCGATGCGCAGATCTGGTTCACGGAGGAGCGCGGCAACGCCTATGGGCGCGTCACCCATGAGGGGCGTGTCGAGGAATTTCCGACCGGTGTGGCAGGCGGAGAGCTTGCCAGTGCGACATTCGACGATGCCGATAATCTGTGGATCCAGTTCAACACCCCGGACATCATTCAACGGATCGCGCCCGACGGAACGCGGATGACATTTCCGCTATCGACGCGTGATGCCGTCCAGCACAGGATCATCATCGGCCCGGACGGGCGGGTCTGGTTCACCGAGCTCGAAAGCGACAAGGTCGGGTACATTATTCCGGAATAACCCGCCCTTTGATTGCTGCGCATGGCCGCACTCCATGGCAAGGTGCTTGCACGCGGGCTACTCGGGTTTCTCCAGTTTCTGTGCGCAAACAGCGTAGAGCTTATGCGGGTTCTCCGCCCCCGGCTTGTCGCCCAAACGAAACAGGATCTCGCTGCCGATCTCGTTGCCTCCCGCAGCATCGAAACCCATCGGCTCGAAAGTCGCGCGTAGATTCTCGTTGCAGGCCTCTATCGTCTCGAAAGCCGGGGCAGGCGGCATCTGAACCATCTGAACCGAACCCTCCGGGCTGAGTACCACAAGGCTGATCACGAAGAGGATATTGCTTGGTTCCATTGCCATATCCCAGGGATAAGATGACGTCGTAGCGACCGGATCGGCTCTTATTGCCGTCTGTTCCAAAGCGCGCCCGTTCAGGTTTGATCGGGCATGCCTGTTTTCTGCATACGCAACCATTCCGCCAGCGCCCGATGGACAATATCCTTGCGGCTGACCCGCGCCCGTGCTGCGGCCTGGTCGATATCGGCCAGGAGCCCCGGTGGAATGCGGACAAAGGCAGGGCTCACGGCGCTGATCGGCTGGGTCGTGTTTTCCAGGTTGACGGTGTTTGGTTTTTTCATGGCTTCCAGGCGCCGTGGCAATCGTGTTCCAACAATTCCAGCTATGCTCAACGCACCCGTAAAGTCAGGCAACGGATCCCAAAGGCCTGCGGCGTTGTTGCATCCCCTGCGACAGGGTGAATGCTGCAGCTGATAAACAGACAGGAACCCGGCTGGTAAAGGTTTGGAAAGGGCAATTGATTCCAAAACACTGCCAATCATCCAGTATTCCCACCAAGGCGAAGTCAACCTCTCGATTCACCGAACGCAAAGCCGCGGGATGAACATGTGCGTCCATTCAGCGGCCCTTGTCGTCCATCGGGACACGGTGGCCCGGTATCGAGCAGCTTGTCTACGAAACGGGGGCCCACCGCACATGGCTCTGCGCAGGGCTATCGTGACAGGGCGGCATGCACCGTTTCCGAAGGCCACCATGACAGCGATCGTGCACGCAAATCAAAAATTGCTTTCTGCCTTCAGTATTTACATATTGCCACATTTGAAACAGAATTAAATTACTAAAATTCTATTCATTCATAAAAATATGGATTTACCTAAACATAGATTGCGATTGAACTTCGAATTTTCTCAAGAATTATGCTTTATTACGCTGCTACAAGCGAACCAGAAGGAGCAAGATTATGAAAATAATCTCTGCCCATTACTGGATTTCCTCAAGGATGAGGATTTGCCGAACTGCGTTCCGGATGCGTGATCGGTTTGGTGACCGGGCGCTCGTTGTTGCGCTTTAGCGGTATCAGGTCGCTGTACGCCTTGGCGGGGTTCGCCAGCGATCGTTCTGGCGCAGCCTCTGTCAAGAGATCATGGACCAGCTCCGACGCAGGGACTTTATCAGGAAGGCGATGCGCGAAGCTGCACGCGATCAGGCAAACCTGAAGCGTTGAGCGAACCGGCCTTATGTCCTCGTTACGGGTTCCATGCTGCGAAACTGTTTTGCCCATTTCGCCAGGACCATGGGTTCGGCCGGCAGATCGGAAAACCGAACCCCCTTCCGTGAGAGGGTACGAGACACCGCCATGAAACTGTCGAGGTCATCGCATTCACGCAAGAGAATCAGAACCAGCCTCTCGGCTTCGATAACCGAATGTGGCCCAGGTTTGCGCCCGCCTGTTTCCGCGCTCCCGGCCTGCGGGCTCCCTGTTGGCCGTGCTCCTGTGTCAGTGCGATAATCGGCGAGGAAGATAATATTCGAGGTTGCCGTCATCACGCACTGGCCCCCATCCGTTCACAGGCGTGGCTCAGGATCCGTCGCAGTCGCTGTTGCTGGATGCGCCTGATCTTGAGCGCTTCATGGCCCCGATCGGCGTAATCGAGCTTCCAGGCCATGAATTCCTCGACCGTCAACCGATAGCGCTCACACGCCTCCTCGAGGCTGAGCAAGCCGCCATCCACAACGGCAACAAGCATGGCCTTCCGGCGCCAGACCCAGCGGGTTGAATCCGTGGGCGGGAGATCGGCAAGGGAGATTGGCTGGCCGNTCGGACACAAGACCGGATTTCGCTNGGATTTCATGGNCGTCACCTGAACAGNTNTGCTTCCANTGGCTGCATCGGCAGTCAACATGCTCGCACNNCAGGATCCGCGAATTTGCTGTAAGANTAACCCGTTATCGATTCCATATTCGCATGAATATNGGTTCAAACTGGAGCTTGANATCTATGGTTNTCCGGGCGCNTGNCTGTTCAGGCTGCCATCATCAGCAAATCTTCGAGAAGGCAGATCTGCCGGATAGCATGATGTCGTGATTTGAGATGCAATCTGAGCCCCCATGCCGAGACGACTGCGTTGGTGCCCGCGTGCTGCCGCACACGACGATTCTGCGTGGATACCCCGGGGATCTCTTCGCAAGCGTTCGCGGCAAGCTTTTCCTGTACAAGATCGGGCTGGCGCGTTCAGTTCGCCGGTTTCGCATACGGGATGCGCAAGGTGAAGCGAGCGCCATCGCCGACGTTCTCGACGGCGATTTCCCCTGACGCGCCACGGATGATCTCCAGGGCTGACGACAGGCCGATACCGGTTCCCTTGCCGGCTTCCTTCGTGGTGAAGAACGGTTCGAATATTTTCGAGCGGATCACCTTGGGCACGCCACCCCCGGTGTCCTCGACGACGATGCAGGCGCTGCCACGATCGGCAAAGCAGGCTATCGTGACACGCCTTGACACCGGATGATGCGCAAGGATCGCATCGCGGGCATTCGTCAGGAGATTGATGATCACGGTTTCCAGTGAGGAGGAGGCCAGCGGAACCGCATCGCAGGGCTCGATGCGGGAAACCAGTTCGATGCCGGCCAACTCGAGTTGCTGACCGACGAGAACGAGGCCATTCCGCGTCGCCGCGGCGGGATCGCAGCTGTCTGTTTCGCCGGGGCGACGGGCGATTCCGCGCGCGGTCTCCATCAATGTTCCGATGCGCGCGGCACTGGCCTCGATACGGTCCAGCTTCGCCAGGAGGTATGGCTGCGCCACCGTGCCTGTTTCGATCTTGCGCTTCAGATTGCCGATTGCGAGCATGATCGTCGTGATGGGGGTGCCGATTTCGTGGGAGAGGCCGGCTGTGATCTCGCCGAGTGAGGTGAGATTGGCCATCGCCACGGCCTTCTGGCCGGTTGCCAGGCGCTCCCGCAGCATTGCGGCGATATAATACTGGCGGATTGCATAACCGGCGAGCACCATACCGGTGAGGAAGAGCCACCAGGCAACCTCGTAGACCCAGACCACGCCCATTCTGGGAACCAGAGGGGTTGCCACGAGGAGATACAGGCGGTGACGTTCCAGAACCTGCGCCCACCCGACACGCGCGACCCCGTCGATCGGCGAGACGAAGGCGACGCCCTGCGTTCCCTTGCGAATAATCTGTTCTTGCAATGACTTCAGCGGCACTTCGACGCCGAAAGTGTCGTCATCACCCGTGACCGATCGCGCGCGGATGACGCCATCGAGCCCTGTCAGGGCAATGAGTGATCCCTCGTCCATCGGGAAGGTCGAATACAGGTCGAGGAAATCGCTCACTGCGTAGGAGGCAACAAGCACACCGTCGAGTGCGCCCTGAGGACCGCGAAACGCCTTGGTGAACTGGATGGTCCATTGCCCCGAGATCCGACCGAGTACGGGCACGGAGATGAACATGCGGTCGTAGTCCAGCATGCCGTCGACATGGACGCGGATATGCTCACGATCATTGAGGTCGACCGGTGTCACGGCTCCCTGTGAGGACGCAACGGTCCATCCATCAGCGCCGACCAGGGTCAGCTGGACGATGCTGCTCGGCAAGCCCCGGCTTTCGAGGTAGCCCTGTGCATCGGCGGGGTCAGCCGCCGCTGCCAGCCGGAGGATCGTGTCGTCCATGAGGGCTTCGACGGCATTGGCCGTGCGCTCGAAGGTCGCGGCCAGAAACGCGGCTGTGGCCCTTGCCTCGGACGTGATCTCAGCCTGCACATCCGTCACGACGGTGCGGTGTACGGCGACATGGCCTGCGAGCCCAATGACCACGACGAGGACAATGATCCAGGCCCGGTGAAGGCCGGTTGACAGCGGGCGCAGGAGCTTCACAGGTACGGATTCTTTTTTCTTGTTCATTCCAAAGCAATCACGGCGGTACGGCAACAAATCCATCTGCGCCAACTGCGTGATGCATATTCGAGAGACATCTTCCAAAATCAAGCTTGGCAATAAAATTTTTCTTTGGAAAAAAATTTCGTGTGTGTGTTCATGAATACAATGGATACATTAGATTGATAATAAAATATATCAAAAATGGATGAGTTTTGCTCCAAAATGGAACGAATATTATTGAATAGAATGTTCTGATTTACATTTTGTTCATTGTTTTTGTTGAATTTGGACATGCGTGTTTTCGACCAACGGCACGCAACGTCGTTGTGGCATGGTATCGAGAATTCCCAAGCTCCAGTCACGGTATGGTACCATGCCACAAACACCGTGCAGACATCTCAAGATCTGGATTGTTGATTTCCATCGGGAAGTGACCCGGTAGGGTTCGGAGTTTCGACTGAGATTTGACCCGCTTGAAGGTTGTGTTCTGGGGGTCAGATGGGCGTCAAGTTATAGTTTGCCTCCTTCCCGTTTCGGGCTGCGGCTGCTGAGCTCGTTTTGAAACGGAAGCTGTCGTTGCCGGTTTCGAGGATGTGGCAGCGATGCGTCAGGCGATCGAGCAGGGCGGTGGTCATTTTGGCGTCGAGGAAGACCGTCGCCCATTCGCTGAAGCTGAGGTTTGTCGTGATGACGACGCTTGTGCGCTCGTAGAGTTTGCTCAGGAGATGGAAGAGCAGTGCGCCGCCGGAGGCGCTGAACGGCAGGTAGCCGAGTTCATCGAGGATCACGAGATCGAGGCGGGTGAGGCTTTCGGCGATCTGACCGGCTTTACCTTTTGCCTTTTCCTGTTCGAGCGCGTTGACGAGCTCGATGGTCGAAAAGAAGCGGACCTTTCGCCGGTGATGCTCGATGGCCTGGATGCCAAGGGCCGTCGCGACATGGGTTTTTCCTGTTCCCGGGCCGCCGATCAGAACGGCGTTCTGGGCACCCTCGAGGAATTCACACCGGTGAAGCTGACGCACCGTTGCCTCATTGATCTCGCTGGATGCGAAGTCGAAGCCGGAGAGGTCCTTGTAGGCCGGGAAGCGTGCGACCTTCAGATGATAGGCGATCGAGCGCACCTCACGTTCGGCCAGTTCAGCCTTGAGCAGCTGGGACAGGATCGGCATGGCGGCATCGAATGCCGGTGCGCCCTGTTCGATCAGATCGGCGACGGCCTGCGACATACCGTACATCTTGAGGCTGCGGAGCATGATGACGATGGCGCCGCTGGCAGGATCATGACGCATGGCGGCCTCCGTCATTTGTGAGGCGCAGGCCATCATAGCGCTCGACATTCGCCATCGGCTCGCGGCTCAGGATCAGCGCCTGTGGCGTGTCGATATCCGGGGTGCCGCTTGTCGTGCCGTCAATGAGGCGATGCAACAGGTTCAGGACATGGGTCTTGGTCGACACGCCTTCGGCCAGTGCGCATTCCACGGCGGTCAGCACAGCCTCCTCATCGTGCTGCAGGACGAGCGCGAGAATATCGACCATCTCCCGATCTCCGCCGGGACGGCGCAACATCTGATCCTGCAACTGCCTGAAGGCCATGGGCAATTCCGCGAAGGGTGCCCCGTTCCGCAGTGCCCCGGGCTTTCGCTGGATGACGGCCAGATAGTGTCGCCAGTCATAGATCGTGCGGGGCAGTTGCTTGTGGGAGCGGTCGATGACGCGCGGATGCTCGCAGAGGATTTGCCCTTCTGCGGCCACCACCAGCCGATCGGGATAGATCCGCAGACTGACGGGGCGGTTGGCGAATGACGCCGGAACGCTGTAGCGATTGCGCTCGAAGTTGATCAGGCAGGTCGGCGAGACGCGCTTGCTCTGCTCGACGAAGCCGTCGAAGGCGGGGGGCAGCGGCATCAGCGCGGCCTGCTCCTCGGCCCAGACAGCAGCAATGGTTCCGGGCAGAGCCCCGTGTGGAATCTCGTGCCACAGCTCCAGGCAGCGCTGTTCCAGCCAGGCGTTCAGCGCAGCCAGATCGGGAAAGTTCGGCATCGGCTGCCACAGGCGTGGTCGTGCGTCCTGAACGTTCTTCTCGACCTGTCCCTTCTCCCAGCCCGAGGCGGGATTGCAGAACGCCGGTTCAAAGACGTAATGGCTCGTCATCGCGAGGAACCGGTTATTGACCTGACGTTCCTTGCCGCGACCGACGCGATCGACTGCGGTGCGCATGTTGTCGTAGATGCCGCGCCCCGGCACGCCGCCGAAAACGCGGAACCCGTGCCAATGGGCATCGAACAGCATCTCGTGGGTCTGGAGCAGATAAGCCCGCAGCAGGAAGGCTCGGCTGTGCGACAGCTTGATATGGGCGACCTGCAGCTTGGTGCGCTCGCCGCCGAGGACAGCGTAATCCTCACTCCAGTCGAACTGGAATGCCTCGCCAGGGCGAAAGGCCAGAGGGACGAAGGTACCACGCCCCGTCGTCTGTTGCTCCCGCTGGCGATCCATCCGCCAGGTCCGGGCAAAGGCTGCAACGCGATTGTAGGAACCGGTGAAGCCGAGAGCCATCAGATCGGCATGAAGCTGCTTCAGCGTTCGGCGCTGCTTGCGCGATTTGCCGGCCTCCGTCTTCAGCCAGGCACCCAGCTTCTCAGCGAAAGGATCAAGCTTGCTCGCCCTTTGGGGCGTCGCGAACTTCGGTTCGACGGTACCCGCGTTCAGATACTTCTTGATGGTGTTCCGCGACAAACCAGTGCGTCGCGAAATCTCGCGAAGCGGCAGCTTCTCCCGCAATGCCATCCGGCGAATGATGTTCAAAAGTCCCATGTGGATCACACTGTAGTCCCCCACCGCATGCCGCGTTGGGGAAAGGGTCACATGGGTCAAATCTCAGTGGAAATTCCGAACCCTGCCGGATCACTTCTCAATGAAAATCAACATGTACGAATATGATTTCGGAAACGGATGGGTCCACGAGTTCAGCTTGAAGCGTGTTGCCGGCGAGACCCGAACGCGATATCCCTCATGCATTGATGGCGCACGCAATGCGCCACCAGAAGATGTCGGCGGGCCATTCGGCTATGCAGAATTCCTCATGGTCTGGCATGATCCCTCGCATGAGGATCACGAGTCTATGCGACGCTGGGCCGGGCGGAAGTTTGATCCAGAGCGCATTGAGCCGGAGATTTCGACAAAAGCGATCCGCAAAGCACTCAGACGCTGCCGTGGTGGGTATCGCTTCGGCATCGAAGGCTGATTGTTCGGCGATAGCTCTCGCGTTACGCATGCACGGGATGCCGCACGAGGTAAACGGGCGGACGCATTCTGCACGCACAACCTTATATGGCGCTCGAATCAGGGTTGATTTCGCAGTTGACAGAGCATAACATTATGCATATCGCATTGCTCAGACAACGGGAAAAGCGTTTATTTATCAAGGCCTTGGAGGTTTTGACTGCACTCCCCTAGGGAGCGCCAAATTCTTTCTCAAGTCGTAATATCAAACGCTTTTCGCGCCGTCTTCCGATCTTCGATGAGAAGGAGGTCAGAGATGTCGAAACGCGAGGAGGCTGCCGCCGTGCCGGCGAGCCGCTTCAGGCGCATTCGGCGTTGACCCATCAATGGAAATGTTCACCGCTCGATGGCGCGTTTGAAGGCGGGGCGCACAAGAGACCCGAGATTGGCGAAGCGGCAATGGCGCTTGCATGCCGCCGCACAGTTTCTTCGTGAGTATCCGGGTTGGATCCGCGAATACGAGCGCGCCCATGCCATGCGAGCGGCGCTTTTGTCCGCCCTGGCCCGAACCGCTTTGAACATGGTGCTCCAGGCATCGGGCAGCGGAAAACCGAAGCTGCAATGCACCAGAGTGCCGCTGCGTCATTGTGTATGTATTGACATCAATTCATCGGCAATGGTTCGCTGGTGCTTCGCCTCACAACGTGATTCCTGATCCGTCCCGTGGAACCGGGACGTTCTCGCATGCATTTTCGTCGTGCAGCAGGCCATCGCGCAGCAGGAAGAGGAGTCGCTTGATGACCACCAGCAAAGCCGCCGCCATCGCCCCCGATGACGCCGCTTCGTTCTTCACCGATACACGCGCGCGCACCGAGGCCCTCGTCGCGCCTCTCGTACCGGAAGACATGATGCTGCAATCGATGGAGGATGCCAGCCCCGCCAAGTGGCATCTCGCGCACACGACATGGTTCTTCGAAGAGTTCGTCCTGAGAAAATATCTCCCGGATTACCGCGCGATCGATGACCGCTTCGCCTTTCTGTTCAACTCTTATTACGTGCAAGCGGGCCCCCGCCACGCCCGCGACAAGCGGGGCATGATTTCCCGCCCCGACAATGCGGCGGTCATGGCCTATCGCGCCCATGTGGATGAGGCGCTCGGGACGTTGCTCGCCAGCGACCGCGATGACAGCAACGAGATCGCGGAACTGGTGGAACTCGGCTGCCATCACGAGATGCAGCATCAGGAACTGCTCGTGACCGACCTGCTGCACGGCCTTTCCCATAACCCGCTCCTGCCCGCTTATCGCGCTCCCGAACCGATGCCGGTCACCGGCGAGGTGGCGCTCGAATTCACCCGGCATGACGGTGGCCTCGTCGAGATCGGCCATGACGGGAACGGATTCGCCTATGATTGCGAGGGGCCGCGCCACAAGACCTGGCTCGACCCGTTCGCGATCGCGCAAAGGCCGGTGACGAACCGGGACTGGATCCGGTTCATGGAGGATGGCGGCTATGAAAACCAGGCGCTGTGGCTGAGCGACGGCTGGGCCTGCCGCCAGCGCGAGGGCTGGGACACGCCGCTCTACTGGTGGCAGCAGGACGATGCCTGGTGGAACTTCACCCTGCGCGGGCCCCAACCCATCAATCCGGACGCGCCGGTATGCCATGTCAGCTATTACGAGGCCGATGCCTTCGCCCGCTGGGCCGGCGCGCGTCTGCCCACGGAGGCGGAATGGGAGGTGGCGTTCCGCGATCGGCCCATAGTGGGTAATTTTCTCGAAAAATCGCAGTTCCGGCCGCTCCCCGGCAACGGGCCCTGGGGCGATGTCTGGGAGTGGACGCAAAGTCCGTTCACCCCCTATCCGGGTTTTCGCCCGCCCGATGGCGCCATCGGCGAGTACAATGGCAAGTTCATGGTCAACCAGGTGGTCC
>SL_7KL_010_BRINEDRAFT_10001242_pt1 | contig 12265 bp, 25 predicted proteins | sample SodLak_010_BRINE_FD_10663 | JGI IMG/M metagenome (IMG submission 10663)
TCCAGCAACTGCAGCAGGTTCTCACCCGTCGCACCGCGCTGGCGAGCCGCTTCTTTGTAATAGTTGCGGAACTGACGCTCCAGCACGCCGTACATGCGACGAACTTTCTGCTTCTCTCGCAACTGCAACGCGTACTCAGACAACCGCTGACGACGTGCATCACCATGTTGACCAGGCAGCTGAGTCAGCTTGCACTTGGAGTCAAGGCCACGCACTGGGCTCTTAAGCCCAAGGTCAACCCCTTCACGACGCGCTAATTTACAGGTGGGTCCGATATATCTGGCCATAATAATGTTATCTCTGATTCAGTCTCTAAAGGTCACGCTGGGTGACTTACACTCGACGCTTTTTCGGTGGCCGACAACCATTGTGCGGAATCGGCGTGACATCAATGATGTTGGTAATTTTGAAGCCCACGTTGTTCAATGAGCGCACGGAAGACTCACGCCCCGGCCCCGGGCCGTTGACGTGAACCTCCAAGTTCTTCATGCCGTACTCTTGAGCGGTGCGTCCGGCATTCTCAGCTGCCACCTGGGCGGCAAAAGGGGTGGACTTACGTGAACCACGGAAGCCGGAACCACCACTGGTTGCCCACGCCAGAGTGTTGCCTTGGCGATCGGTGATGGTAATGATGGTGTTGTTGAATGAGGCATGTACGTGAGCAATGCCGTCAACAACGACCTTTTTGACTTTTTTCTTTGCACGAGTCTGGGGCTTAGCCATGCCTAATTATCCTCTGATCGGCCGACGCGGACCCTTGCGGGTGCGGGCGTTAGTGCGGGTCCGCTGGCCACGCACGGGCAGGCCGCGGCGATGACGCAGACCACGGTAGCAGCCCAGATCCATAAGCCGCTTGATGTTCATGCCCACTTCGCGGCGCAAATCACCTTCCACGGTCATGGTGGAGACTTGCTGACGCAGCTTTTCTTGCTCAGCCTCGGTCAGATCACGCACACGCGTGTTCGGCTGGATACCCGTCAACTCGCAGAGTTGATAGGCCCGCGTGCGGCCAATGCCATAAATGTGTGTCAATGCCACCCAAGTGTGTGCTTGGAGCGGAAGATTGACGCCTGCAATACGAGCCATTAACGATCTCCTGAAACAATGCTTGGGCGGCCAGACAAAACGCCGACGTAACCCACAATTATAGCGCCACAGCGCCCTTTACTCAAGGACATCAAGGCGTTCAACCCTGCCGCTGCTTGTGCTTGGGGTCGGAACAAATCACGAACACCACACCACGGCGACGAACCACTTTGCAATTGCGGCAAATTTTCTTGACTGATGCCTGAACTTTCATGATTGCACTCCAAATAAACCATTGCGCCCGTGGTAGACGGCCTAACGCCGCACGACTCCAGAACGGCCATAACCCTTAAGATTTGATTTCTTCAACAGACTGTCATACTGATGCGACATCAGATGCGCCTGCAATTGCGCCATGAAGTCCATGGTGACAATAACGATAATCAGCAAAGATGTGCCGCCAAAATAGAACGGCACATTCCAGCGCAGCATCAGAAACTCTGGCAATAAACACACCGCCACCAGATAAATCGCACCCACCGCTGTCAAACGCGTCAAGACGTAGTCGATATAGTCTGCGGTTTGACGGCCGGGACGAATGCCGGGGATGAATGCACCCGACTTCTTCAGGTTGTCAGCCGTCTCGCGAGAATTAAAAACGATCGCGGTGTAGAAGAAACAGAAAAACGCGATTAAACCACCGTACAGCGTCACATAGATGGGCTGCCCAGGGCTGAGTTGCTGTGACACATTTTGCAGCCAACTGACACTCTCGGCCTGGCCAAACCATGTCGAAATGGTGGCGGGAAACAGCACCAAGCTTGAGGCAAAAATGGCTGGGATTACGCCCGCCATGTTGACTTTCAAGGGCAAGTGGGTGGACTGGCTGCGGTAGGCTTGGCGACCTTGACGCTGGGCGTAGTTGACCGTAATACGGCGCTGGCCACGCTCAACGAACACCACAAAGGCTGTCACCGCGAAGGCCAGCAGCAACAAGAACATGGCTATACCGGCCCCGAGCTGGCCCGTGTTGACCATTTCCAGGGTCGCGCCCAAGGCATTCGGCAATTCCGCCACAATGCCAGCAAAAATGATGATCGAGATGCCGTTACCAATGCCGCGCTCAGTGATCTGCTCACCCAACCACATCAGGAAGATGGTGCCCGCTGTTAGCGTCACCACCGCCGCCATGACAAAGCCAACGCCGGGGGCGATGACAACGGGCAGACCGGCGCCCGCGCTTTGGCTCTGCAAGGCAATGGCCACACCGAANGACTGGAAGGCCGCTAACACAACNGTGAAATACCGTGTGTACTGAGTGATTTTACGGCGCCCCGACTCACCCTCTTTACGCAGCGCAGAGAGTTGGGGAATGGCGTGACTCATCAGCTGCATGATGATCGCGGCTGAGATGTAGGGCATTACACCCAAGGCAAAAATAGAGAAGCGACCCAGCGCACCCCCGGAGAACATGTTGAAAATGTCAACAATAGTGCCCCGAGTCATGTCCATTAAATCAACCAGCGCGATCGGGTTGATGCCAGGCACCGGAATAAAGGTGCCAAAACGGAACACCAGCAAGGCCATCAGGACCAGCAGCAGCCGTTGGCGCAGCTCCTTGAGCCGCCCCATGCCGCTGAGCATATCTGCCATGCCTGAAGCGCTGGCGGCCATTACTCGACCTTACCCCCAGCGGCTTCAATCGCTTGGATCGCGCCCTTGGTCACATGGATGCCGCGCACGGTGATCGCTCGATTAATTTCCCCACGGGCCACCAAACGGACTTTCTTAGCCCGGTTGTCGATCACCCCTGCCGCTTTCAGAGAGGCCAAGTCAATGACATCGCCCGACACGGCGGCCAGATGATAGAGCCGCACTTCACGCGTGTCGCGGTTGACCGCACTGCGGAAGCCCACTTTGGGCAGCCGGCGCTGCAGCGGCATTTGACCGCCCTCAAAGCCGACCTGAACTTTGCCGCCAGAACGCGACTTCTGGCCTTTGTGGCCACGGCCAGCGGTCTTGCCCAGTCCCGAGCCAATGCCGCGACCGACGCGCTTGCGCTTGGTGCGACTGCCTTCTGCGGACTTAATGGTATTGAGTTTCATAATCGCTTCCAATCCAATGTCATGATTAGGCGGCGTCTTCGACACGCAGCAGGTAGCGCACTTTATTGACTGCGCCACGAATGGCTGGTGTGTCTTCCACCACAACGCTGTGGTTGACGCGCCGCAAGCCTAGGCCTCGCACCGTGGCGCGATGATGGCCAATGGTGCCNATCAGGCTTTTAATCAGCGTCACCTTGAGCTGCTTGCCTGCCGTTGCCGGCTTGGCNGCTGCTTTTTCGGGCGCTGCCTTTTTCGCAGGTGCCTTNTTGGCGGCCGCCTTNTTAGCCGTCGACTTCTTAGCCGTCGACTTCTTAGCCGTCGACTTCTTAGCCGTCGACTTCTTGGCTGCGGTCTTCTTCTTGCTCACCTTCTTTTTGGTCTGCTCATCAACCATGATGCTGCAACACCTCTTCAATTGACTTGCCACGCTTGATGGCTACAAATTCGGGCGACATCATCGCCTGCAGGCCCTTCACCGTGGCGCGCACCAAGTTGATGGGATTATTAGACCCAACACTTTTAGCCAACACGTTGCTGACACCGACCGCCTCAAACACTGCACGCATGGCGCCGCCGGCAATCACACCGGTACCGTCAGAGGCCGGCTGCATGTACACGCGCGAGCCACTGTGCGCGGACTTGATCGGGTGCCACAAAGTGCCCTTGTTGAGCGAGATGCGAACCATGTCGCGGCGGGCACGCTCCATCGCCTTCTGGATGGCCAACGGCACTTCACGCGCCTTGCCATAACCGAAGCCGACTTTGCCATCGCCATCACCCACCACCGCCAATGCGGTGAAGCTGAATTGACGGCCGCCTTTGACCACCTTGACAACCCGGTTGACGGCAACCAGTTTTTCGATCAGGTCATCGCCTTGCTGCTGCTGTTCTCTCGCCATATCGATTCCGTGTCCTTAATTAGAACTTCAGACCGGCTTCACGCGCCGCATCTGCCAGGGCCTTTACGCGGCCGTGATATTTGAATCCAGAACGGTCAAAGGCGACACCGGTGATACCGGCAGCCAGACCTCGCTCAGCGATGGCCTTGCCAACCGCCTTGGCTGCTTCGACATCGCAGGTGCTCTTCAAGCCGTCTCGCACGTCTTTTTGCAGGGTTGAAGCCGCTGCCACGGTGCGCCCTTCTGCGCACAAAATGATTTGTGCATACAAGTGCCGGCCACTGCGGTGAATGGACAAGCGCGGCACCCCAGAACGCCGGATGCGTGCACGGTTGCGGCGCGATCTGCGCAGTCGGGATTCGTTTTTCTCGCTCATCAGCCTTTACCTCAAGCCTTCTTGGCTTCTTTCATGATCACGCGCTCATCGGCATAGCGAACACCTTTGCCCTTGTAAGGCTCAGGCGGCCTAAACGCGCGAATTTCTGCGGCCACTTGGCCAACCTTTTGCTTGTCAATGCCCGAGATAATGATCTCGGTTTGACTGGGGCACTCAATGGTGATGCCCTCTGGAATGGCATAGTCCACGGGATGACTGAAACCCAACTGCAGGTTCAGTGCCTTTCCCGACACGGCGGCACGATAGCCCACGCCGATCAAGGTCAGGCGCTTGCTAAAGCCTTCCGTCACGCCCAAGACCATGTTGTTGATCAGTGCGCGCATGGTGCCCGCCATGGCCGTGGCGCCCGCTTCTTTTGCAGCCACATTCACGACACTGTCTTCGAGCTTCAAATCCACCGTTGGGTGCATGGCCATGGACAAGGTGCCTTTGGCACCTTTCACGCTGACCTCGCCCTGGTCATACTTGAGCTCAGCACCTTTCGGCAATTCAATGGGGCTGTTGGCAATTCTAGACATGATTCACTCCGGCCTTAGGCCACCACACACAGGACTTCACCGCCGCGGCCTTCGGCACGCGCGCGGGCATCAGTCATCACCCCAGCCGAGGTGCTGACAATGGCGACACCAAGCCCATCCAACACTCGCGGTATCGCAGTGTGACCAAAATACTGCCGCCGGCCAGGCTTACTGACCCGGTCGAGGCGATCAATCACACCACGCCCTTCGACATATTTCAGGTCAATCACCAGATCCCGCTTAGCACCACTACCTTCAATGTGGGCATCACGAATGTAGCCTTCCGCCTTCAGGACCTCTGCAACAGCCGCCTTGACTGACGAGGCTGGCATGGTCACCTGACGCTTACGAACGGCCTGCGCATTTTTGATGCGCACCAGCATGTCAGCAATTGGATCAGTCATACTCATTTCAGTGCTCTCCTTACCAGCTGGCCTTACGCAGACCAGGCACCTCGCCTTTCATGGCGGCTTCACGCAACTTGTTGCGCGCCAAACCGAATTTCCGATACACGCCGCGCGGCCGACCGGTCACACGACAACGACTGCGCTTGCGCGACGGGCTAGAATCACGCGGCAGCTTATTCAGCGCGTTCATGGCGGCCTGCTTGTCCTCATACTCGGCATGTGGATCAGCAATCACCTTTTTCAGCTCAGCGCGCTTGTTGGCATAGCGAGTGGACAGCTTTTCGCGTCTCACTTCTCGCTGGATCATTGAAGTCTTTGCCATAGTTTTGCCTTTAATCTCTTAGTGTCGGGTCTCAGCGGGCACGGAACGGGAAGCCGAACGCCTCAAGCAGGGCCAAGCCCTCTGCGTCATTGGCTGCCGATGTCGTCACCGCGATGTCCATGCCACGGATGGCATCAATTTGATCGTAGTTAATCTCGGGGAAGATGATTTGCTCTTTCACACCGAGGTTGTAGTTGCCGCGGCCATCAAATGACTTCGGGCTCACACCGCGGAAGTCACGCACACGCGGCAGCGAGATCGTCACCAAACGGTCAAAGAATTCCCACATGCGATCACGACGCAGGGTGACTTTGGCGCCAATCGGGTAGCCGTCGCGGATTTTAAAGCTGGCCACGGATTTCCTGGCCACGGTCACCACGGGACGTTGCCCAGTGATTGACGCCAACTCAGCGACTGCCTTTTCCACCACTTTCTTGTCAGCCACGGCCTCGCCGAGCCCCATATTGATGGTGATCTTCTCAATCCGCGGCACCTGCATGGGATTGGCATAACCAAACTTTTCCACCAATGCTGGCACCACAGTTTCTTTATATACAGTTTGCAACCTTGCCATCACTGCTGCCTCAAATATCGACGACTTCGCCGGTCGAGCGGAACACTCGAACCTTGCGGCCATCTTCTAGAAACTTAAACCCAACCCGATCACCCTTATCCGTGGCCGGGTTATACAACATCACGTTGGACGCATCGATGGGCGCTTCGCGCTCAATGATGCCACCAGGCTTTTGTGCCTGCGGATCCGGCTTTTGGTGACGCTTGATCATGTTCACGTTCTCCACCAGCATGCGCTGATCTGGGAACACCTTGAGCACGTGACCACGTTGGCCCTTGCTGCGACCAGCAATGACAATGACCTCGTCGCCCTTGCGAATGCGTTGCATCATCGACTCCTTAAAGCACTTCCGGCGCCAACGAAACGATTTTCATAAACCGTTCCGAGCGCAATTCACGAGTGACCGGCCCAAAAATACGCGTGCCAATCGGCTCCAGCTTGGCGTTCAGTAACACCGCCGCATTGCCATCAAAACGGATCACTGATCCGTCACGGCGACGCACCCCTTTTGCGGTGCGCACGACGACGGCGTTGTACACCTCGCCCTTTTTAACTTTGCCGCGCGGGATGGCGTCTTTCACGGTCACCTTGATGACATCGCCAATGCGGGCGTAGCGACGCTTGGAACCTCCAAGCACCTTAATACACATGACCTCGCGCGCGCCGCTGTTATCGGCTGCTGACAGTCTTGATTGCATCTGGATCATGGCAGCGGACTCCGTTGGCTGTTACTGCGCTCGTTCAACAATTTCAATCACTTTCCAAGACTTGGACTTGGAAATAGGACGCGTCTCGGCGATGCGAACAACATCACCTTCATTGCATTCATTGGCCTCATCATGGGCGTGCACCTTGCTTGAACGGCGAATGTACTTGCCGTATAGCGGATGCTTGATCAGGCGCTCAAGCTGCACAGTAACGGTCTTGTCCATCTTGTTAGAGGTGACACGACCGACCTGGCTGCGCTGCGCCGCCTGCTCGCCAGACTGTGCGGTGTTGCTGGTCTCACTCATGACGCTGACTTCCGTTCGGTATTCTGGTTAATCATGGTTTTAATGCGCGCGATGTCGCGACGCACACGGCGAATTTCGTGGCGGCCGGTCAGTGACCCGCTGGCGTGCTGAATGCGCAATTCAAACTGTTCTTTGCGCAACGCAAGCAACAAGTCATTGAGCTCGGTCGCTGACTTTTGTGCCAATTCACTGGCTTTCATCACCCGACACTCCTTGCCACAAAGGCTGTCTTCACGCTGAGCTTGGCTGCCGCGCGACGGAACGCCTCGCGGGCAATCTCTTCGTTGACGCCTTGAATCTCATAAATCATGCGGCCAGGCTGAATCGGAGCCACCCAGTACTCAACGTTGCCTTTGCCCTTACCCATACGCACTTCGACCGGTTTTTTGGTGATCGGCTTATCGGGAAACACCCGGATCCACAGCTTACCGCCACGCTTGACGTGACGGGTAATGGCCCGACGCGCTGATTCGATCTGACGCGCGGTGATGAATCCTCGGGTGGTCGCTTGCAAACCGAACTCGCCGAAGCTGACTCGGTTACCGACCTGCGCCAAGCCACGGTTGCGGCCCTTCTGCGTCTTCCGAAATTTGGTTCGTTTTGGCTGCAACATGCTCAGCTCTCCTTACGACCGCCACGACCGCCGCTCTTCTCAGCAGCTGCCTCTTCATGCAGATTAAACACATCACCCTTGTAGACCCAGACCTTGATGCCAATCACCCCGTAGGTGGTTTTGGCAACGGCGGTGCCATAGTCAACATCAGCGCGCAATGTGTGCAAAGGCACGCGGCCTTCGCGATACCACTCACTGCGAGCAATGTCGGCGCCATTCAAACGACCACCGACCTGCACCTTGATGCCCAATGCACCCAAGCGCATGGCGTTGCCCACCGCACGCTTCATGGCGCGACGGAACATCACACGCCGCTCAAGTTGCTGCGCAATCGACTCGGCGACCAGGTGGGCATCGAGCTCAGGCTTGCGGATCTCATTGACCCGGATGTGCGTGGGCACGCCCATGATTTGGCTGACCTTGGCACGCAGCCGATCAATGTCTTCGCCTTTCTTGCCAATGACAATGCCAGGACGGGCGGTGTGCACCGTAATCTCAGCTGACTTGGCTGGGCGCTCAATCTGGATGTGACTGACTGCCGCTTGGCTCAACTCTTTGGCCAGAAACTCGCGCGCCTGCAAATCAGCGTTGAGATAGTCCGCATAGTCGCGGCCTTCTGCGTACCACTTTGCGCTCCAATCTTTGGAGATGCCGAGGCGAATGCCGGTTGGATGTACTTTCTGACCCATGATTTAGTCCTGTCCGTCAACCACAACAGTGATGTGGCTGGTGCGCTTCAAAATACGGTTGTAGCGGCCCTTCGCACGCGGCATGCCACGCTTCATGGTCGGACCCTCGTCTACAAAGATGGTGCCCACACGCAGCTCATCGATATCGGCGCCCAGGTTGTTCTCGGCGTTAGCGACCGCCGACATCAACACCTTGCGCACCAAATGCGCCGCTTTCTTGTTAGAAAACGCCAGAACTTGCTCGGCTTTCTCGACCGACAGGCCGCGGATCTGGTCCGCGACCAAACGCGCTTTCTGCGGGGAAATCCGCGCACCTCTTAATTTGGCTGTTGCTTGCATCATCTTGCGTCTCGTTTACTCGTCTATTGAGGCTTTATTTGCAAAGCCCTATTTGGACTTGCGATCGCCCGAGTGCCCTTTGAAGGTTCGGGTCGGCGCGAACTCACCCAGCTTGTGGCCCACCATGTTTTCATTAATCAGCACCGGAATGTGCTGGCGGCCATTGTGCACTGCGATGGTCAACCCCACCATCTCAGGCAGCACCATCGAGCGCCGCGACCAAGTCTTGATCGGACGCTTGCTGTTGGCTTCCACCGCGACGGTCACCTTGGCGGCCAAGTGGTGGTCAACGAACGGGCCTTTTTTAATCGAACGTGGCATATCAGCTTCCTAATCTGGTCATCACTTGCGCTTGCGAGCGCGTGAAATAAATTGGCCGGTGCGCTTATTCGAGCGCGTCCGCTTGCCTTTGGTTTGCACACCCCATGGCGTTACCGGATGGCGACCCCCTGAGGTCCGGCCTTCACCACCGCCGTGCGGGTGATCGACTGGGTTCATGGCCACACCACGAACCGTGGGTCGCACGCCACGCCAGCGCTTGGCACCGGCTTTGCCCAACTTTTCCAAGTTGTGCTCGGTGTTGGCCAACTGGCCGATGGTGGCACGACAGCTGGTCAGCACTTTGCGCATTTCCCCGGAACGGAGCAGCACGGTGGCGTAGCGTCCTTCACGCGCCACCAACTGAACACCTGCGCCGGCACTGCGCGCCATTTGCGCACCCTTGCCGGGCTTCAACTCGATCGCGTGCACCTGCGTGCCCACTGGGATTGACCGCAACTCCATGGCGTTGCCAGCCTTGATCGGCGCTTCCGAGCCACTCAACACTTCATCACCGACATTGAGGTTACGTGGCGCCAAAATGTAACGGCGCTCACCGTCTAAATATTTGATCAAGGCAATGTGCGCCGTCCGGTTCGGATCGTACTCAATGCGCTCAACCACACCTTTGATGCCGTCTTTGTTGCGCTTGAAGTCAATCACCCGATAGTGTTGCTTGTGACCACCACCAATGTGACGCGTCGTGATCCGACCATTGTTATTGCGGCCACCGGTGCGACTCTGCGACTCGACCAAGCCCGCGTACGGACGGCCCTTCCACAGGTGGTCGTGGCGAATAGACACCTTGCCCCGCTGGCCCGCCGATGTCGGTTTTGCTTTGACAATTGCCATGATCAATCTATCCTTGCATCACTGTTATGCGCTCTGACCGGCCTTACTCAGGCTGCAGGTCGGCGATGGCTTGGCCTTGGCGAATCCGCACATAGGCCTTTTTCCAATTCTTTTGACGGCCAGCGCGGAAACGGAAGGTACGCGTCTTGCCTTTCACGTTCAAGGTGCGCACTTGTTCCACGTCGACCTCGAACAAACCCTCGACAGCCTTGCGAATTTCTTCGCGGGTGGCGTCGCGGCTGACTTCGAACACATACTGGTTGGAGTCGGCCTGCAACCGCGCTGTCTTCTCAGAAATGTGCGGGTAACGAATGACTTGATACATTCTTTCTTTGTTCATGCCAGCCACTCCTGAATGCGCTCAATGGCCGCCTTGCTGATCAACACTTGCTCAGCGCCGACCAGACTCACTGGGTCCAGACGGTCAGCGGCGAGCACCAATACGCCAGGCAGATTGCGCGTTGCTAAATACACATTGGTGTCGACCTCTACATCAACTACCAAACCGCGCTTGAATCCCACCTGCTCGAATGCCTGCAGCGCCGCTTTGGTGCGTGGCTCGGTCACATCGAACGCATCCACAACCAGCAAGCGATCCTGACGCACCAGCTCAGACAAAATAGACTTCATGGCACTGCGATACTGCTTGCGGTTCACTTTTTGCGTGAAGTCACGCGGCTGTGCGGCAAAAGTCACCCCACCCGAACGCCACAGTGGGCTGCGGATGGTGCCTGCACGCGCGTTGCCCGTGCCTTTCTGACGCCATGGCTTACGCCCACCGCCAGAGACTGCTGAACGATTCTTCTGCGCCTTCGTGCCGGCGCGGCCACCCGCGAGATAGGCCAGCACAACCTGATGCACCAGCGCTTCAGAAAAGTCGCGACCAAACACCTCATCGCTGACCTGAATGCTGCTACCACCGTTGATTGCCAATTCCATAATCATCTACTCCTAGCTCAGGCCTTGATCGACGGACGCACAAAAACATGTCCACCCGGCGCACCTGGCACGGCGCCGCGCACCAGCAACAGGTTGCGCTCAGCGTCGATACGAACCACTTGCAAATTCTGTGTGGTGACACGCTCATCACCCATGTGGCCAGCCATCTTCTTACCCTTGAAGACACGACCAGGGGTCTGGCATTGACCAATTGACCCCGGCGCCCGGTGTGACAGTGAGTTACCGTGGGTGGCATCTTGCATACGGAAGTTGTGACGCTTCACCGCGCCGGCAAAGCCTTTGCCTTTGCTGGTGCCGGTNACATCCACATGCTGCCCATCTTGGAACAGCTCAACGGTGAGCTCGCCGCCGACAGCCAGGTCNTCACCCTCGCCTTCGGAAAGCCGGAACTCCCACAAGCCTTCTCCAGCCTCGACACCCGCTTGCGCGTAATGACCCGCATTGGGGCGATTCACCAAAGACGCACGCCGGGTTCCGCGAGTCACTTGAACGGCCCGATAGCCGTCACGCGCTTCGTTGCGGATCTGGGTGACTCGGTTGGGAGTGACCTCGATCACGGTGACGGGCACCGCGGAGCCATCCTCGGTGAAAACCCGAGTCATGCCTTTTTTCTTACCTACCAGTCCGATGCTCATGATTCTGTCTCTATTCAGTCAGCACTTAAAACAACTTGATCTGCACGTCGACCCCAGCCGCGAGGTCGAGCTTCATCAATGCGTCAACGGTTTTGTCGTTGGGCTCGACGATGTCCAGCAAGCGCTTGTGTGTGCGAATTTCATACTGATCGCGCGCGTCTTTGTTGACGTGCGGAGAAATCAGTACAGTGAAGCGCTCCTTCCGGGTCGGCAACGGAATCGGGCCCCGCACTTGCGCACCTGTGCGCTTCGCGGTGTCCACGATTTCCTGAGTTGACCGGTCGATCAAACGGTGATCGAAGCCCTTCAAACGAATTCGGATTTTCTGTTCGGCCATTGCCGTACGCCTTTGGTGTTGTAAAAGATCTTAAAAAAACCAGCCAATCTTTCGATCAGCCTGACAAGCAGAGCCCACCAGTCAACACTGGAGGGCTCTGCAGTGCCAGCCGCCCATTATAACCCCGGCTGGCGTGGGTTGCTAGTCTTTTCAGGCCTATTTGTGGATTTTTGCCACCACGCCGGCGCCGACCGTGCGGCCGCCTTCGCGAATGGCAAAACGCAGACCCTCTTCCATGGCAATCGGCGCAATCAGCTCAAC
>SL_7KL_010_BRINEDRAFT_10001243_pt1 | contig 12265 bp, 12 predicted proteins | sample SodLak_010_BRINE_FD_10663 | JGI IMG/M metagenome (IMG submission 10663)
CGGACAGGATGGTCAGGCCGGTATCCAGCGCAAACCCCGCGCCATCGGGCACCATCTTCTGGCCCATGCGATTGGCGCGCGCATCCTTGTGAAAGCGCGTCCTTGTAAAGCGCTCACGCTCGGCCTGCGGATAGAGCCGGGTCTGCGGCGTCTCGATAATACGCAGGGGGCCGCCGTCGAATCGCGCCTGCGGGGTCAGGGTCTGCCCGGTGGTGCGGCCCGCATCCTGCCCCAGCGCCAACCGGTCGCCCGCCTGCACCATCGCACCAATGCCCGCCGCCAGATGGGCCGAGCGCGCGCCCAGAAACTCGGGCGCATCGATCCCGCCGCCGATATGCAGATAACTGTACCCCCCGCGCGCGCCCGACAGCTCCAGCCGCGCGCCCGCGGGCAGCAGATGGCTTGCGTTCCAGACCAGTGGCGCCCCGTCGCACAGCGCACGCATCGGCGCGCCAGTCAGGGCAATGCGCAGGGGGCCATCCGCCTCGACGCTCAGCAGACTGCCTGCAACCTCTATCGCCGCCAGGCCCGCATCCTGCCCCAGCAGCGCGGCCCCTTCCGCCAGCGCCAGCCGGTCCATCGCGCCGCCCCGCGACAGGCCCTGCGCCAGATAGCCCCTGCGCCCCATATCCTGCAGCGTGACCCCTGGTCCTGCGCGATGCACTTGCAGCTCTGCCATCAGTCCAGTCTTTCCGATACAGCCCCGCCATCGGGGTCGCGAATGTTGTCAAACTCCTCGGGGCTGACACCGTGAAAGCGCAGCTCATCACCGGGGCGCAGCAGGAACGGCTCGGGCGCGTCGGGGCGGAACAGGCGCAGCGCGGTCTGGCCTACATGCCACCAGCCCGTGGGGGTGCTGACCGAGAACAGCACCACCTGCCGGATCGCCACCACCAGCGCGCCCTCTGGGACGCGGGGCGTCAGGTCTGTCTGGCGCGGGATATCCCATTCGGGCGGCAATTCACCCAGATAGGGCTGCCCCGGCGCAAAACCGATGGCCTGCACGCGCAGGGGCGCGGCGCACAGGGCGGCAGCAGCGTCCTCCGGGGGGATGCCCAGTTTCGCGGCGACATCGGGCAATTGCGGCGCAAGCTCCGTCCCGAATACGGCAGGCACCCGCCACAGCCGCCGCCCGCGCGGCAGATCAGCCTGATACCAGTCCTGCCGGTCCAGAAGCGGCTGCAACGCGCCTGTCAGTTGCACGTGGTCCGTATCAGCCAGTGAAAAGCGCAGATAGACCGATGTCAGCGAGGTCGCCGCCTCTTCCACTCCCGGCGGCGCATCCGCTTCAACTGCAGCACGAAAGGCCAGCGCGGCACGATTCGCAGCCTCGCTCAATGTGGCGCCAAAGCGGATCTGCAACCCGTCGATCCCGAGGACATGAACCTTGGGCTGGTCGGGTTGCTCGGGCGGAACGGGGCGGGACACGCATCCTCCATCGTTGGAAGTTTCATCGGTTTTTCAGCGCGCTATCGCGAGTTGCACTGCGCAACCGAGATTTTCGTTGACGAATTGCTAGCATAATGTCAACGTTTTGCACAAGAACAAAGAAACCACCCACTCAACAACAGGGAGACACAAATGACGCTTCGCATCACACTTGCCGGAACCGCCTTGGCCATGATGGCCTCGCCCACGCTGGCACAGACCGCGTGGGACATGCCCACACCTTACGGCGATTCCGTGTTTCACACCCAGAACATCACCGCCTTTGCCGATGAAATCCGCGAGGCTACCGATGGCTCGCTCGATATCACGGTGCATTCGGCAGGGTCGCTCTTCTCTCATGGGCAGATCAAGGATTCGGTGCGTCGCGGGCTGGCCCCGATCGGCGAAATCCTGATGTCGCAGCTTGTGAACGAAAACCCGGTTTTCGGGGTGGACAGCATCCCCTTCCTTGCCGCCAGCTATGAAGAGGCAGAGGCACTGTGGGAGGCATCGCGCGATGCTGTGTCGGCAGAGCTTGAAGAACAGGGGCTGATCCTGCTTTATGCCGTGCCATGGCCCGGACAATCACTGTTCCTGCGCGACGAAGTCACTGATCCCGAACAGTTGGAGGGCGTGTCCTTCCGCGCCTATAACAACGCGACCGAACGGATGGCGCAGCTTCTGGGCATGATCCCCACGCAGGTCGAAGCGGGCGATATCCCGACCGCGTTCAGCACCGGGCGCGTGGCGTCGATGATCACCTCACCCTCGACGGGCGTATCCTCGCAGGCCTGGGATTACACCAGCCATTATATCGACGTGCAGGCCTGGCTGCCCAAGAACATGGTCTTTGTGAATGCCTCGGCGCTGGATGCGCTGACAGCTGAGGAACGCGACGCCGTCATGGCCGCGGCAGAGGCCGCCGAGGCGCGCGGATGGGAGATGTCGCAAGCCGAAACCGACACCCAGATCGCCGCGCTGGAAGAGGCGGGCATGAGCGTGATGCAGCCCTCGGACGCGCTGTCGGCCCGCCTGTCCGAAATCGGCGAGATCATGGCCGAAGAGTGGATCGAGGAAGCAGGCGAGACGGGCGCTGCCGTGCTCGAGGCGTATCACGCGAACTGATCGCATTCAGGCAGGGCCAGCGGCCCTGCCTGCCCCGTCCCCTTCAGCTTCCGGACCTCTCATGCGCAAATTTCTGGATGGACTCTATTCTGCGGGGCTGATTGCCGCTTGCTCGTCGATGGTGGCCATCGCGGCGCTGGTCCTGACACAGATCCTCGCCCGCGTGCTGGACCGCGTTCTGGTCACGCTGGGCGCATCGCCCTATGGCTTTTCCATCCCGTCGCTGTCGGATTTCGGCGGGTTCCTGTTCGTGGCGGCTGCAACCCTCGCCCTGCCTGCCACGCTGCGCGCGGGCGGGCATGTCCGCGTCAGCCTGATGCTGAAACTGGGCGGGCCGAANCTGCAACANGGCCTGACCATTCTGGTGCTGGNNATCGCNCTTGGTCTGGCCGGTTTCGGGGCGTGGCATGCNGGCGCGCAGGCGCTGGATTCATGGCGCTTCAATACCGTGTCCTTCGGCATGGTCCGCACGCCCTTGTGGATACCCCAGGGCGTCATGACAATCGGTCTTGGCCTGCTGGTCGTGGCCATTGCCGATGAACTGATCGAGGCGCTGCGCGGGCGCGATCCGGCCTTCCTGCANGCCGAACAGGCACGCGACACCGGGGGGCACTGATGGACCTGCTGACCCTTTCGTTCATCCTCGTGGTGGTGCTGTTCGGCTTTCTGCTGACGGGCCTTTGGGTCGGGTTTTCGCTGATCGCCGTGGCGCTGGTCGCGATGGAGCTGACGCGCCCCGGACTGGCAGGCGCGGTCTTTGCCACCAAGATCTGGGGATCGCTGAATGTCTGGGACCTGACCGCGCTGCCCATGTTCATCTGGATGGGCGAAATCCTGTTCCGCTCGCGCCTGTCATCGGACCTGTTCCGCGGCCTTGCCCCCTTTACCCGCCGCCTGCCCGGCGGGCTGCTGCACGCCAACATCCTTGGCTGCGCGCTTTTCGCCGCCGTGTCAGGCTCATCAGCGGCCACCACGGCCACTGTGGGCCGCATGTCGCTGCCGGAACTGAAACAGCGCGGGTATGATTCAAACATCGCCATCGGCACGCTGGCGGGTGCGGGCACATTCGGCTTTCTGATCCCGCCCTCGATCATCCTGATCGTCTATGGCGCGGCGACCGAACAAAGCATTGCGCGGCTGTTTCTGGCAGGTGTCCTGCCGGGGCTGATGCTGGCCTCGCTTTTTGCGGGCTATGTCATGCTGTGGTCGGTGCTCAACCGCGACAAGCTGCCCGCGCGCGAACCCGCGCCAAGCTGGGCCGCACGATGGGACGCGATCAAGGCGTTGGGGCCTACCGTCGCGCTGATCTTCGCCGTGATCGGGTCGATCTATGCGGGCCTCGCCTCACCGACCGAGGCGGCGGTGATCGGCGTGGTCGGCGCGCTCATGATCTCTGGCCTGTCGGGCGGGCTGGACCGCGCAAGCGCCTGGGCCAGTCTGCGCGGCGCGGCCATCACCACCTGCATGATCGCCTTCATCCTTGCGGGCGCGTCATTCCTGACGGTCGCGATGGGCTACACGGGCATCCCGCGCTTTCTAGCCCAATGGATCGGCGAACAGGGCTATTCGCAATACACGCTGCTGGCCGCGCTTCTGGTCTTCTTCATCGTGCTGGGCTTTTTCCTCGATGGTATTTCCATCGTGGTGCTGACCACTTCGGTCATCCTGCCGATGGTCATGGCCGCGGGCATCGATCCGATCTGGTTCGGCATCTTTCTGGTGCTGGTGGTCGAGATGAGCCAGATCACCCCGCCCGTGGGCTTCAACCTGTTCGTGTTGCAATCCATCACCGGGCGCGGCATTTTCCAGATCGCCCGCATGGCCCTGCCCTTCTTTCTGATCCTTGTCCTTGCAACCGCCATCCTGTCCCTGTTTCCGGAGATCGCCCTGTGGCTGCCAAACACGATGCTGAACCGCTGACCCCGGCGCGCGCCCCCATTCCCGATATCGGGCCCGTGGTCAGTTCCGCGCATCTGGCCTCGTCCTCGCTGCCTGCATTGTCCGAGGTCGAGTTCGCGCTGACCATGGCAAANAACGCCTTTCACCGCTGGATGGTGCGCTGCATGACGGCGGCGGGGCTGCCCGGCCTGTCACCGCTGGAAGTGCTGATCGTGCATCTGGTCAATCACCGCGCCCGGCCCAAGACGCTGGCCGATATCTGCCTTGTGCTGAACATAGAGGACACGCATCTGGCCAATTACGCGATCAAGAAGCTGGAAGGGCACAAGCTGGTCAAGACCGGGCGCAAGGGCAAGGAAAAGACCGTCGCGATCACGGATGCGGGCACGCAGCTCTGCACCCGCTATGGCGAGATCCGCGAGGCGCTGGTGGTCCGGGCCGCGCGGCAACTGGGCCATGACCCTGCCGATATCAGCCGCATGGCGGCGCTGATGCGCACGCTGTCAGGGGCCTATGATCAGGCCGCCCGCGCCGCTGCCGCGCTCTGAGTGCGGGCGCCCTGCTTGACATCCCCCCTGCCCGCACCCCAAGGATGAGGGCGCGCGCGGACCGGGCCGCGTGAAAGCAAGGGGACCGCGCATATATGGCGCCAGAGGCTGTCATCATCATTCCGGCGCGCTATGCCTCCACCCGCTATCCGGGCAAGCCGCTGGTCGGGCTGACCGGGGCCGACGGCACCACCCGCACGCTGGTTGAACGGAGCTGGCGCGCGGCCTGCGCGGTCGCGGGCGTCGATGCTGTCTATGTCGCAACCGATGACACCCGCATCGCAGATGTCGCTGCCGGTTTTGGCGCCCGGACTGTCATGACCGACCCGGGCTGCGCCAATGGCACCGAACGCTGTGCCGCCGCCATCGCGCAGTTGGGGATCGTGCCGCGTGTTGTCGTCAATCTGCAAGGCGATGCGCCGCTGACCCCGGACTGGTTCGTGACCGCGCTGATCGAGGCCGTGCAGGCCGGGGCCGAGATCGCGACCCCCGTGCTGCGCCTGACGCCCGAGACCCATGCCCGTTTCCTCGAGGACCGGCGCGCGGACCGCGTGGGCGGGACAACAGCCGTGATGAATGCCGCCGGGCAGGCGCTCTATTTCTCGAAAGAGGTGCTGCCCTATACCGGGCGACGCTATGGGCCGCGCGAACAGGTGCCCGCGTTCCAGCATGTCGGCGTCTATGCCTATACGCCCCGCGCGCTGCTGGCCTATCTGCAGGCCGGTCCCTGCCTGCTGGAGGAACTGGAGGGGCTGGAGCAATTGCGCTTTCTCTATAACGGGATCGATGTGGCCTGTGTCGAGGTCGATGCCCGTGGCCGCGCCTTTTGGGAGCTGAACAACCCCGAGGACAAACCCCGCATCGAGGCGCTGCTGAAACGCGAAGGGATCGCATGAGCGTCCGCATTAGCGATATCCGCATCGGCAATGAGCTGCCCTTCGTCCTGATCGCGGGGCCGTGTCAGATTGAAAGCCTGGACCACACCCGCCGCATCGCCGGGGACCTGGCTGAGATCTGCGCGACGCTCGACATCCCCCTGATCTTCAAGGCGAGTTTCGACAAGGCCAATCGCACCAGCCTGTCAGGCGAACGCGGTCCCGGGATCGATGCGGGGCTGGATGTCCTGTCGCGCATCCGCACGGACATCGGCTGTCCGGTGCTGACCGATGTGCACGCGCCCGACCAATGCGCCCGCGTGGCAGAGGTCTGCGATATCCTGCAGATCCCGGCCTTTCTGTGCCGCCAGACCGACCTGCTGCTGGCCGCAGGGCAGACCGGACGGGCGGTCAATATCAAGAAAGGCCAGTTTCTGGCCCCTTCTGACATGGAACATGTCGCCGCCAAGCTGGCCGCGACCGGCAATGACCGCATCCTGCTATGCGAACGCGGCACGAGTTTCGGCTACAACACGCTTGTATCGGATTTCCGGGCGCTGCCGATCATGGCGCAGACGGGCTATCCCGTGATCTTTGATGCGACCCATTCGGTGCAACAACCCGGCGGGCAGGGTGGGCGCTCTGGCGGGCAGCGCAAGTTCGTGGCCCCGCTGGCGCGTGCCGCGCTGGCCGTCGGATGCGCAGGCCTGTTCATTGAAACGCATGACGCCCCCGACACCGCGCCGTCCGACGGGCCGAACATGGTGGCGCTTGCGGATATGCCAGAACTGCTCGCGCAGTTGCGCAGCGTGGACCGACTCATCAAGACCGGCTGACATAAAACAAGGCGCATGCAGGTGCATGCGCCTTGGTCATTTCCTGTCACTCAGCCCGGAATGGCGTGTCCTCACACAGCCTTGGCCACTGCCATCCGTTCGGCCAGCGTTTCAATCATGCGCTGGTGGTCGGCATCGAAATTGCGGATGCCCTCGGCCAGTTTCTCGGTGGCCATGGGATCAGCATTCAGCAGCCAGCGGAACCGCACCTCGTCAATCTCGATGCCCTCGGCGGCGCTCACAGTGTCGGGCGACAGGGCGCGCGGCAATGTGGCCGTATCATTCGCCATCTGGTCCAGCAGCTTGGGCGAGATCGTCAGGTTGTCACACCCCGCCAGCGCCTTGACCTGATCGACAGTGCGGAAGGACGCCCCCATCACGATGGTCTTGATCCCGTTCGACTTGAAGTAATTGTAGATCCGCCGGACAGAGGCCACGCCCGGATCGCTCTCGGGCGCGTAGCCCTCCACACCATCGGCTTTCTTGTGCCAGTCGGTGATGCGCCCGACAAAGGGCGAAATCAGATAGGCCCCGGCATCGGCGCAGGCGACGGCCTGAGCCAGCGAAAACACCAGCGTCAGATTGCAGTCGATCCCCTCGCGCTGCAGGATCTCGGCTGCGCGGATGCCTTCCCATGTCGCCGCCAGCTTGATCAGGATACGCTCCTTGCCGATCCCGCGCCTGGCATATTCGGCCACGATCTCATGCGCGCGGCGGACCGATGCGTCCGTGTCAAAGGACAGGCAGGCATCCACCTCGGTCGACACGCGCCCGGGCACCAGCCCGGCAAGCTCTGCGCCGATGGCAACGGTCATCACGGCGGCGGCGGCCTGCGCATCCTTGCCGTCGCGGCGGCAGGCGTCGATCTCGCGCATGATCAGCGCGTCCAGTTCGGGGTCCTTCAGCGCGGCCAGAACCAGCGACGGGTTCGTGGTGCAATCCACCGGCTTGTAGGTCCGGACGGCACCCAGCTCGCCCGTATCCGCGACAACGGTGGTCATGGCTTTCAACTGATCCAGCACAGTGCTCATGCGGGTCTCTCCTCATCCAGCGGTCGTTGGGGCACTACATAAGCGAAACGGTCGCCAGTGGCGATCCCCTAGTGTCAGCCATGGCGGCTTATGCCGGTTGGCGTGACGCGAAATGCGCGATGGTATTGGCCACGCCCTCACGCACAAGTGCTTCATACCACGCGCAGAAGGCATCTGAAAACCGATGTGCGTCTTTCAGATCCCCATAAATGCTGGATTGCTCCAGCCATGCCATGGGTCGCATCTGCGCGGCCTGTGCCGCCTGTTGCAGCGCGGGCCAGAGCGGGTCATTCGGCTCGATCCCCGACCCGTCCTCGCGCTTGCCGATGCAGTAGCGCGCCCAGATCGCCGAAACCAGCGCCAGCCCGTCGATCGGACTGCCCTGCGCCAGCCCGTCGCGGATGGAGGGCACGATGAACCCGGCATGGCGGCTTGATCCGTCAAAGGAAACCCGCCGCGTCGTATCCAGAATCTCGGGGTTGGCAAAGCGCCGCTCGATCAGGTCGATATAGTCGGACACCGGCATATCCGGCGCGGGCGCGACATGGGGTGCGACCTCGGTGCGGGTGATTTTCCGGAACATGGTGCGGATGCCGTCATGCGCCATGGTCGCCGAAATCGTGCCCAGCCCCAGCAATTCACCCGCCGCGCCGATGACCTGATGCCCGCCATTCAGGATGCGGATCTTCATCGTCTCGTATATGTGCACATCCTTGGTAAAGGTCGCGCCTGCGCGGTCCCAGTCCGGTCGCCCGGCGCAGAAATCATCCTCGATCACCCATTGACGAAACTTCTCATGCGTGACCGGGGCGGCATCCTCGATCCCCTTTTGCCGCACCAGCGCCAGTTCGCGCACGCCGGTCGCGGGCACGATGCAATCCACCATGCTGTTGGGAAAGCTGCATTCCGCATCAATCCATGCGGCAAGTTCGGGGTCCGACATGCGCGCCAACTCGACAATGGTGCGCCGCAGGATATCGCCATTGCCCTGCAGATTGTCACAGGACAGCCCCGAAACCGGCCCCAGATTGCGCGCGCGCCGCAGGCGCAATGCCGCGACGATGGCCCCGAAGGCCGTGCGCGGGCGATCCGGGTTGCGGGCATCATGCACGATATCCGGGTCATCGCGGTCCAGCCCGCCAGTGGACGGGTCCATGTAATAGCCGCCCTCGGTCACGGTCAGCGACACGATGCGGATATCAGGCGCGGCGATACGCGCGACCAGCGCGGCGTTATCCTCCTCGACCGGCAGGAAATCGATCATCGCGCCCGTGACCTCGACCGCCTGGCCGGACGGGTCCAACTCGATCAGCGTGGTCAGGAAGTCCTGACCTGTCAGCCGCTCGCGCATTGCGGCATCCCCGTGCCGGACACCCGCACCGATGATCGCCCAGTCCGTCGCCATGCCCATCTGCATCAGCCGATGCGTGTACCACGCCTGATGCGCGCGGTGGAAATTGCCCAGACCGATATGCACGACCCCCGGCGAGAGGCTGTCGCGCGCATAGCGCGGCACCTGCACCTCCGGGGGCATATGGGCCAGAGTATCCAGCTTTAGCGGAATCAGCTCATCCATTGGCCGCCATCCACGTTATAGGTCTGGGCAAGGATGTATTTCGCCTCATCCGAGGCCAGAAACACCGCCATGCCGGTCAGATCTTCTGCCCGGCCCATCCGCCCATAGGGCACGGACTCGCCCACTTCGCGCTTTTTCTGGCCCGGTGCCTTGCCCTCATACTGCGCGAAAAAGGCGTCGACCCCGTCCCAATGCTCGCCATCCACAACGCCCGGCGCGATGGCGTTGACGTGGATCCCGTATTGCACAAGGTTCAGCGCCGCCGATTGCGTCAGGCTGATGATCGCAGCCTTGGACGCGCAATAGACCGCGACCAGCGGCTCACCCCGCCGCCCGGCCTGCGACGCCATGTTGATGATCCGGCCACCACCGCCGCGCGCGATCATGTGGCGCGCGACAGCCTGCATGGTGAACAGCGCCCCCGCCACATTGATGTCAAAGCAGCGCGCGAAATCGTCGCGCGTGATCTCGGCAATCGGGGAGGCCGTGAAAATCGCGGCATTATTGATCAGAATGTCGATCTGCCCGAAATGCGCGACTGTCGTGCTGACAGCGGCGTCGATGCTGTCCTGCCGGGTGACATCCATCTCGACCGCGATGGCGGCATCACCCAGCGACACCGCCTCGGTGCGGGCGCGCGAAATGTCGATATCGGCAATCGCCACGCGCGCACCTTCGCGGATATAGGCATGGGCAAAGGCCAGCCCGATTCCGCGCGCCGCACCCGTAATCAACGCGATCTTTCCGTCCAGTCGTTTCATGGCAGGCGCAATCCCTGCTCGTCAAAACGGTGCATGAACTCGGTGCGCGGCGTCAGGTATATCCGGTCCCCATGCTTGAAGCTGACCTCGCCATCGGCGCGGACCGTGATCGTCTCGGCCAGCCCGGTGTCATGCACATGAAAAAACGTGTCCGACCCCAGATGCTCGGCCACACCGACCAGCCCGGACCATTGGCCTTCCTCAGCGGACACCGTGATATGCTCGGGCCGGATACCGATGGTCCGGGCATTGTGCCTGGCCGCCTCTGCCCCTTCGATCAGGTTCATCTTTGGCGACCCGATAAACCCTGCCACAAACAGGTTGCGCGGATTGCGATACAGCTCCAGCGGGCTGCCCACCTGTTCGATATGGCCGGACCGCAGCACCACGATCTTGTCGGCCATGGTCATCGCCTCGACCTGATCATGGGTCACATAGATCATGGTCGTTTTCAGCCGGTTATGCAGCTCGCTGATTTCCAGCCGCATCCCCACCCGCAAGGCCGCATCCAGATTCGAGAGCGGTTCGTCAAACAGGAACGCTGCCGGTTCGCGCACGATGGCGCGGCCGATGGCGACCCGCTGGCGCTGCCCGCCCGATAGCTGGCCGGGGCGGCGATCCAGATAATCCGTCAGGTTCAGGACCGATGCGGCCTGTTCCACACGCTTGTCCTGTTCCGCCTTGCTCATCTTCGACATGCGCAGCGGAAAGGCAATATTCTTGCGCACCGTCATATGAGGATAGAGCGCGTAGGATTGAAACACCATCGCCAGCCCGCGTTTGGCGGGCGGGATGGTCGAGGATTCCCTGCCATCGATCCTGATCGCGCCCGAGGTCACATCCTCCAGCCCGGCGATCAGCCGCAGCAGCGTGGATTTCCCGCAGCCCGAGGGGCCGACGAAAACCGTGAACTCGCCATCCTCGATGGTCAGGTCAAGCGGGGGGATGACCGTCACATCGCCGAAGCTTTTGGTCACCTGTTCCAGAACGATTTCACCCATCTCGATTTTCCTTACTTCACAGCGCCGAAGGTCAGGCCGCGCACAAGTTGTTTCTGGCTGAACCAGCCAAGGATCAGGATTGGCGCAATCGCCATGGTCGATGCCGCCGAGAGTTTCGCGTAGAACAGCCCCTCGGGGCTGGAATAGCTGGCGATAAAGGCCGTCAGCGGGGCCGCGCGTGATGCGGTCAGGTTGAGGGTCCAGAACGCCTCATTCCAGGCAAGGATGATGTTCAAGAGCACGGTTGACGCGATGCCCGGTATCGCCATCGGTGTCAGCACGAACAGGATCTCTTCGCGCAGACCCGCCCCGTCCATCCGTGCCGCCTCAAGGATCTCGCCGGGGATTTCCTTGAAATAGGTGTACAGCATCCAGACCATGATCGGCAGGTTGATCAGCATGATCACGATGGTCAGGCCAAAGCGCGAATCCAGCAGACCCAACTGAATGAAGATCAGATAGATCGGATACAGCACCCCCACCGCGGCAGCATCTTGGTGGACAGCATCCACAGCAGGATGTTCTTGGTCTGGTTGGACGGCACAAACGCCATGGACCAGGCCGCGGGAATGGCAATGATCATGCCCAGCAGCGTGGAGCCCCCCGCGATATAGATCGAGTTCCACAGAAAGCGGGTGTAATTCGACCGCTCCTGCACCACGCGGTAATTGTCCAGCGTCCAGTCAAAGAAGAACCACACGGGCGGGTCGGCGATCGCCTGCGCCTCGGTCTTGAAGCTGGTCAGGAACGTCCAGAGGATCGGAAAGAAGATCGCGAGCCCGATCGTCCAGGCGACGGCAGTGTTGATTGCCTTGCGTTGACTTGTGACAAGCGCGTGCCATGGTGTCCTCCCCTCAGCGATCCAGGTTCTTGCCGACAATGCGCATCAGGAACAACGCAAAGATATTGGCCAGAATGACCGCATATATCCCCCCGGCAGAGCCGAGCCCGACATTCTGACTCTCCAGCACCCGCTGAAGATCAGATAGGTCAGCGTTCGCGTACCGAACGAGCCCTGCGTGGTGACAAAAATCTTGGCAAAGATCGCCAGCAGAAAGATCGTCTGGATCAGGATGACGATTGTGATCGCGCGCGACAGATGCGGCAGGATGATATGCCAGAAGCGCGACAGGGTTCCTGCACCGTCCATCTCGGCCGCCTCGATCTGGTCGCTGTCCAGTGACT
>SL_7KL_010_BRINEDRAFT_10001244_pt1 | contig 12265 bp, 14 predicted proteins | sample SodLak_010_BRINE_FD_10663 | JGI IMG/M metagenome (IMG submission 10663)
AGGATGCTTTGATACGCTATATGGACAAGACTTTGCCGCCACCCACAAAGAAGGCTTTTATGGCAAAATGGCAATCGTTATCGAGGTGAATCGATTTGAATCGATTTAAATTTAAAAAAATCAAAAATCATCATAATCGTACGAAAGTTTCATCATACAGAATTCCTAGAATTACCTAGAACCCCTCCTAATTATCGACCATCCTTAAATGCCCAATGGTTGGGAATATGACGAAAATCGCGGTTCTCTGTTGTGTGTTCTCGGGTTCTGCGTCACGTGCGAATGCACTCAATACATTCGACGCACAATGGTTCTCGTTTCCCCCTTCTGCGTGGTGTGCGGCGCAACGCACAATGCACAATCATGACAGCGAATTTTGACTGAAAGTGGGTTTGTACATTACGTACGATTTGACTTTCTGGGTCAACGTTTTGGGATATTGAAATGCGTATCGCTGCATATGGAGGTCGGCATACTTTTTCAGCTGTTCCCGAACATGCACGTGTCTCTTGTCGATCTCGATCTCTTTCTCTTTCTCTTTCATTTTGGCTCTCGCATTTTGAATCACTGGAAACACCTTTGTCGACACGCCCTCGAGTACATGATTCACTTGGTTGATGAATACGTTTTGAGGCAATGCTTTCAGGAAATGTTTGTATTGTTGGATGTGTTTCGCCTCTCCGTCCATGATGTGCTCGAAACTCAATGATATATGTGTCTCGCTCTCATTCTGCTTTACGAATGCAAACTGAAAATGCTCACCGATCTTTTTGATGACATTTATGAATTCATCTCCTTTTTCAGCCTCCAGCATTGCAAGGTGCTCTCCATGATGTTGTAGTGTCTTTCCTTCTTTCTCACTTTTTTTCTTCTGTCTCGATCTGATCATTCGCCGCGAAAAGTTGAAAACGAGAGCAGATCCACCCACGACACCGATGAGGATGGGAATATAGTTCGACTGCATCACGAATAAAAGGATGCTGAAGAATTGTCTGAAAAAAAGGGGGTATTGTTGTGTGAGATTGTTGTCAAATAGGATGGGTCGAAGTTTATCATGGATGGCTTGTGCTGTAAATTCTTTTTCCATGCCTGGGCCGAATCTATGAAACAATTTTCCAACGTAATCGTGAGGAGGAATTTCATTTGGATTATTCGCTAACCATCGCGAGAGATAATCGCCATACATGAATGCATCCCGTAATTCTTGAATATCTCTCACATAAAACATCTTATTGAATATCTTTATTTTATCTATCACATGGCTCAAATATTCTTCGAATGGGGCGTGATCCCAACCCGGTGTGCCCGGACCCATATTTTTTTTATAAATGTAAGATCTCTGCATTGCTCTCACCATCATTTCCGACACCGTTTGAAGGCTCCATTCCTTCCTATCTTTAGAATCTAAAAGGTAATACTTCAGCTGGAAAAATGGTTCAAGGTAACTCTGAAAACTGTAAAATGCAGCTAAGGAAACAGACATCACAAATGGGGTGGACATGAGTTTGTGGCCGAGATTAAACGGCAAAGTGTATTTACTGGTGTCGAGTTTCGATTCACTCTCGTTCTTGTTCATGGGCAAAAGTTTTGGGAATGATATTTCTATAGCAATTGTTTCCGTATGTTGCGTCGTGTTTCGATTGTTTTCTCATTCATCCCATTCATCTCTAAACGATTTATACTATAAAGAGATAAAACCTAGAAAACGTTTCTACAAGTATTTGTATACTCTTGGTATGTCTCAGAATATCAAACACAAAAAAATACAAGATTCATGAGCAATTCAAAACAAGATCATCTCTAAATGTCGTCCCTCCTTAAATGCTGATTGGGTGGGAATATGACGAAAATCGCGGTTCTCGGTTTTGTGTTCTCGGGTTCTTAGTGTTTGCGTCTTGTGCGGCAAGGCATTCAAGGCAGTCAAGGCATTCAAGGCAGTCAAGGCATTCAAGGCAGTCAAGGCATTCAAGGCAGTCAAGGCATTCGCAACGCACATTCTCGGTTCCGCGTGGTGTGCGGCGCAACGCACAATTCTTTATTTCTATTTATAAAGGACATTACCGTATATGGTCTCTTATACTTTTCCTTTTGACACCTGTGAATCAGTAATCAGTGATGATCATCCATCTACAAGACCCATTCAGCCATGGTCTTTCGCGATCAACTTGATGTCCACATTATGGCTGTTGGGGGCATCGCTCCTGTTGGCGCGTACTCCGATCGTCCGTGCCACTCTCATAGCGTATGCGGCATTCGAGGCCTGGCACACCCTGTCCCACTTTCGGCATCTCGGGGACCGTCCCAAGTTCCAGATGTTCGTCGTACATGTCTTGGGATATTTCATGAGCATCTTCACGTTCATCGCAATGTCAGTCCTCGCCAAAGATTTCCGCATTCATGTCGTCTGGGCGACGGCCATCATAGCAGCGGTCGTTTTTGATATCTATTTTTATCTTTTCGTGGGAGGAGTGTGGACCATTTTCGGAGGTCTGAGTGTGATGGCGTTAGTAGTGCTCGCGAACATTCATAAGGTCCCGCGACACCTACTACCGCTGTTATTGGCCGTGATCGTGGGGGTCGCGGCTCTGTTGGGTCTGTTTGTGAACGAAGCTTACAATTGCGAGAAGATGCGAAGAAGGTGGGGTGCGAGAGTGCCTTTTCATGCAGCGATCGAAATTTTAGGTTTCCTATTATTCTTTGGTCTGTCTCTATTCTTCCTCTATTGGGAATCACATTTACACAACATGGGAATGTAAGACAAAATGATAAAACAATAAAACGATTCTAATTCACGCAAAATTCGCACCAAATTACCACATGCATGATGAAAACACCACCCAAAAAATGTACTTACAGACTCTTGCTATTCCAGGTGGTTAGGTGTCGACCGTAGGTCGCGCCTCCGGCGTCAAGGCATTCCCAAGCCTTAATTTGTACCACTGTAATTTAGCAGCATCTGTAAAAGACTATAATTACTTAGCTTGATCTTTTACTCGTTCCCGTTCTTCTTTTTTCTCTCTTGTTTCTTTTTCTGCATGGTGTGCGGCGCAACACACATCGTCATATTTTTTTAATGTGTAGATATATATGCATTGAACAAAATTTGGGCAAGGCTTGTGAAACAACATTAAATATGATCTCTAACTCACCATATGACATAAATCGTTTTGTAAGTGTGTATGATGATTTGAATATCACTTCTGACTTCTGTGATAAGATGATTGCTGAATATGAAAGATTGTTGTCTTGTGGAAGTGGTCATTCACCTGATCATTCCTCCAATAAAGATGAAGTAAGCTATTATAAATCTCCGAAAAACGAATATATGGATAAAAATCTTCTCAAAACTATTACAAATTCTGTAAGTCAAGCACTGTCAAAGTACTGTGTACTACATCCAACCATCTCAGCTTTTTATTCTAAAGGTGCATTTAATGATAATTATAACATCGATTATCATATTAAAAAAATTATTCCTTCAGGACAACAATCACACTGGCTTCCCTACTCAAGTCATAAACATGCTAATCGGATGATAAATTGGATTATATTTTTAAATGACATGCCGGATACCGAAGGAGGTATAGAATTCATGGAATTTGATATGAAAATACATCCAAAACAAAAAAGAGTTGTATTGTTTCCGGTTGACTGGTCTTTTATATATCGTGAGAATTTAACTATCACAAAAACCCAATATGTAATAACAGGATCATTTGGATATTTCCCATTTATGAAGTAATTTGGGTATTTCCTGGAAACAATATTTTTGAAAAGTAGGTGATGTATTTATTTCTAAATATAATTTCAAGTAGGATTTAGAAAGGAAGAGAATAAAACAAGAGAACCTATGACATCTACGCATTTTATAGGTATATATGATGATTTGGAAATCTCCCCAAATTTTTGTAATGACATGATTTCAACTTTTCACAACTTGTCTAAAAATAATAACGAACAAATCGAGAGCAATAATGGCAACTTCAGAACTGATCAGGCTGTATTTTTAGATAGAGAGGATGCTCGAGAAGATGGCTGGAAACTCAAAGAGGATGGTGTAGGTGTCTGGAAGCTAGAGGACGATGGTGCTGGAGGGGGCTTGAAGAAAAAAATAAAGATTTCTTTAGGAGGGGAAAAAGAAAAAAAAGAAATTGAGAGAGAAGATAACCCAAATATCACTCTACTTCTTCATACCATATTACAACAGGCAATCGATAGATATGTTGCAGAACATCCTGCATTAAACTTGTTGTCATTTTCTGCGAATTGTGTGAAACTCCAAAAAACATTACCGAGCGGAGGCTTTCATAATTGGCATTCAGAGAGACAAGCCTTTGATTTACACTCTAAATCAAGAGTCCTTGTTTGGACCATGTATCTGAATGACATACCGCAAGGTGAAGGAGAGATCGAGTTCTTAGAACTTGGCGTGAGGGTTCAACCAAAGGCTGGAAGAGTTGTCTTGTTCCCTGCAAATTGGTGCCACCAACATCGAGGAAATCCTGTTTATAGAACAATCAAATACATTGCAACAGGATGGTACCAAGAATCGGATACGTAGAAGTGAAAGGAAGAAAAGAGAACACTGTATGTGTTTTTGATCAGGTGGTAATTATAAATATATAATATACTCCCAAAGGGGTCAAGCATTCAAAANTTTTTTTGTTGAAATAATTTATACTGATAATTATTTTCCAACATGTCAAATATAAATTTGTTCAAANNATCATTCTCACCTGTTCGATTAACTAGTACTAAGTTTGACACAAGTATATTTGACCAAACCATGATTACAGAAAACAAAATGTTTCTGTTTGACGGAGGTAATCAGGTACAAGTAAAAGTCTTGAATCATGAAGAACTCGCACAAATTATGATAGACAAATGTATATTAAAGAGTTTGCCTGGTTTATTTGGCTTCGACAGTCAAGGGCCATTAGATCCCCATACTTATACTGCCAAGAGTAACAAGACAATTGAAAATAAAAACCATATATTCTCATTTTTGAGAGTTGATATGAGTTTAGGAGGCAAGATCGATTGGCACACAGACAACCATAAAGAGGTTTATAAAGGTAATACCTATCTTATTCCTTTACATAATTCAAAATCATACCTTGAGATTATGGTAGGTCCAATGAATATAGTGAGTGTGAAACTTGAGAAAGGTTCTCCCATTATCTTCAATCAAAATGTACCACATCGTGTAGTTTCAACAGAAAAAAATGTAGAGTTTTTTTTCAGTTTTCAGGTCGATGACTCAACCATTGAATCGAATAATGAAAATACTGAAACAATAGGAAGTGATGATCAAACTTTTAGGTCTATCGATAGCTCCAGTGAGTTTTTGGAATTGCAACAAAGAGTGAGAGAAAGTATTGAAAATCTCGTCAGTTGCATTCAAATGATACAGAATGAGGATCAAAATCAAAATAATGACATACAACTCATAATGAGAGAAATTATTAGTCTCAATGAATCATTGTGCGTCAAAACATAAAAAATAAAAAAACATCACGATCTACTCAAGTCTTTTATCATATATATGCAATCATGTCGTCATTCCTCCTATCGACACATTGAAATGAATACAGAAGAAGGAATATAGAAATGGAAATGGAAATAGAAATGAAAAGAATAAGAACAGAATCATGGGACTATCTTCTTTTCGACACACAACGCATCATCCTCTACAGTTTGTACATCGATGAAGTACAAGTAGTTGAATTACAATTTCTTGTCTGGGCAAAATATTGATGGAGAAAGTGACTCGACATTTTGTGTGACAATAGTTTCATAACAAGCAAAAATAGCTAAATGGGACTCATTGTTTTCATCCTCATCTATGTTTTTAAATCTGTACTGAAAGTTAGTATTAAATGCAAATGGTTGTCCAACCTCCAATACAAAAGATGAAATCTCACCATCATAATTTATAGTTTCGAATATCAAATTCTCTACCCAAATGGGAATCAATGCTATTCCTGTACAAACATATGAATTTCTTATCAGATGGTTTTTCTCTGACCATTCATTACACGATCTTAAAAACAAAACCTCTTTGCCTTCGCTTATCCGCCAAAAATGGTGAGATACTAGATCAAAATATGATTTTCCTATTGGATGGACATTAATTAAATCTACAGATTGAATGGATTGCCTCAAATACTTAATATCTTTACACAATATGAATTTTTTTAAACTGCAATTGAATACATCTACTTTACTCAACATTTCAAACATGCATTTCATATAATCGTCAAGGATTGATTGTCTCATGCATGTAATAACCGTTATATAAAGAAAATTGAGATCTTTTTCCTCCTCATGCTGAATAATTATTTGCTTTTCTTGGCCATCCATGAGAATCGCATTCCCTTTTTCCAATCGAATTGATTCAGATGATCCGATTTTTAGCTTAGCATTGCATGCGCAGATGAGAATATATTTGTCAGATGTACAACATGGGTCATCTAAGGTATCTGATGACGTTTCAAATTTAGAACCAGGAGATATCACATGAATGTTTGCTTTTGAACCAATACATGTAAATCCATTTTTTTTCTTTATATCTTCAAGCTGCATGACAATATCTTCATGTCTATCTATATCAATTGATTGTGGAGATGTTTGAATGCGTTCTATCATCTCATAAGTGCTTTCTTTCATATGACACGTATCAATGAATTTATAACCCATAATATCCTGTTTAATTGTTTCTGTCTCTATTTAACATATAACAATTTACGAAATAAAACGAAAGAACGAATAGAGATGACTGTTTGAATGGCCATTTTGTCATTTGTTTTACAAAATAAAAACCTCCCTTAAGACAAATGACAAATATTGAAACTGTAAATAACAATCAAGTTCAAGATGCAACACAATTATCCAAGAGAGAGAGTCTGTATCTATTTTACAAACTAATTATGGAATCGAAATCTTGTAAAGATTGCATTTCCCTTGGATCCCTTACCAAAATGTATGAGCAAATAATTGAAGATAATAATGACTTGACAATTCTAAATGAATTGTTTGAAAAAACAAAGAAAACATCAAGTGAAACTCATATATTCACCTGTACTGATTTTGAGGGCAAATGGAAGATTGACCAAGATGACCATTCAGAACTTGAACTTTTGAATAAATTTGATAAGGCTTATAATATCCTTGATTTTGAAAGATTAAGCAAGAATCCAACCGATCACTTACCTCCTTCAAGGCTTCTATTTGACAATTCTGATCTTAATCATAAAAAAACAAACGAGTACATGTTTTTTTTGCCACTTGTCATTGACTCGAATACTGTATTCTTTGATATGGTAGATGAAAGATTTGATCATATCATAAGACAAAAAGTGTCTGTTGGAAAACTTCTTTTTTGTAAGATAGACGCTGTATATAGGTTTATTAATGTTCACTACACACTGGAGGTGGACTCTAAACAATCAATATTTATCAAATGGACTGGAACAGTTATTCCACATTTTTGCCAAGGCACACATTTAAATTTAGAAGTTTCGGATAAAATCGTATGCAAAAAAATAAAAGGATGGAACTTGGTAAAGAAATCGAGATTAACAATTTCCCCTCATCTGACAAATACTCAAATTTTAGAATACAAGCTCCTGTTTGAAAAACATCAAAATATTCAGATACAAGATTTTTTTAAATCAAATTTTGCAAACATATTGCATGAAGTCCTTGATTCATCACATGAATCAGAGTGGATGGCAGTTTTCTTTCCTAAGTATGAGCACGAAGAAGACACCAAAGAGAATGAATCAAATATAAATGATGATTACTCTCATATGGCTCGATACAGATTTATCCCGGAAAATTATACCATTATATCAGATCACAAGAATTATGTTGATTTAATCCATTCAAAACAACAGTTCGCATACTCATTTAAGCAGATCAGTTTGCTTGATATAGAAAAGAATACTTATAACAATTGTGTTCTTTACTTCATTTTTGAATGGTGTAGATCAAATGAATTCAAATCCTTCTTACAACGTTGTGTAGGCGTATCCTCGGATTTAAAACTTAATGAAGCATTTTGTTCTTGGTATTGTGAAAATGATTTCTTAAGTCCCCACACAGATCAACCAAATGGTGATTTAGCATTCATCATTCAATTGTCCAAAGACTGGGATAAAAACAACGGAGGGTGCTTGGAATTGTATCAAGATAACAATTCTGCTAAGCTTGAAAAAGTTGTGATTCCAGTGTTCAACAGCTTAACACTATTTAAAGTTCCAAAAGATGGAGGAAAACTTCATTCTGTTAATCGTGTTAGAAACTCAGGGAAAAATAGACGCCTAGCAATAACTGGATGGTTTTCTTACATTCAAACTGAAAACTCTTAGTTCTCAGTGACATACGGTCTATGTTTTTTCATCTTCCGATCATACCATTTTGATAGCAAGACTCTCATGATCAATCGTCAATGTTTCAGTAATGAGCTTTGAAATCGTTTTACCATCACAAAATATGTATAGAACAGATCCATCCGAAGATAATTTTACTATAGATGGTGCAACAATTTCATTATAATCGTCATCATCATTTTCTATGCGTTTATATTTATTTTCGAAGTGACCCTCACTTTGCATCAATGTTGTGTTTAGCTTTTGTATCTTTTTTCCAGACTGAATGTACATATATTTGCCATCAAGACTTATCTCTAGTTTTAAACTTATTTCATCGTCTTCGTTTTCTTTATAAATTCCTTTTAAATTCATTGTGGGTGTGTCGATTTTATATAATGAAGTTACGTTGACAATTGTGTATAAACTTTGATCATCTCTGCTTATAAATATTTTATCAAATGTGTCATTTGTTTCCATCACAAATTCTCCCACTTGTGTCATAGATGATGTTTCTATCTTACGTATAATGTTGGATGCTTTCTGGCTTCCTATATATAAAAAATCTCCCTTATGAGATGTTACAAACCAAATTAACCTCTCTATATTACTAAAATCAACATCCTTATTAATTAGTTTTTTTCTTGCTCCATTTTCATTATATCCAACATAAAAAAATTTTGCATCTTCATTATTTTCAAGAGCTTCCCACTCTAATTTGGAATATAAACTATTGTAGTCAAAACTGGAATTCAATTCGTTGTGATCTGTACTTTCAAGTTCCGTGTCATTAACATATAAATATTTAATCATCCGTATTTAAATTGTTTATGAAATATCCAGAGAAAATAAAATAAGGATATAATTGTAGCTATTCATTATCTAAAACAAAAGACCAATGACAAGAACTTTATTGCGATGCATTTTTTTTAATATTCTGTTATGAACAATCAAACAAAAGTAAAAAGTTTTAGATCGTTCAGGCAAAATGTATTGAGGTTCTCAAACATGGATATTGACGATACTTACAGTGGTGCAAATTAAGGCTTGGGACACCTATGCACTCGACCTGTAAGTACATTTTTCGGGAAGTGGTTTCGTCATCCCTATTACGTTGGTGGCATCATTGTCATATTCATGTACCTGTAAGGTATCTTTCAAGAATATTAAAACTGCCTGCCACGTTGCGGTTCCACCACCTGCTTTCACATTTCACGTTTGTACAACGCAGTAGGTGATGTTTTCTGAACCTTTTATCAGTGATTCTATGAACGAAGACTGGATTCTCTAATGTACGTTCCTTACAACATGGACATGTCTTGCTTGTGTAGTGTTCATTTTGGATCACGACATGAAAGAACTGTTCCATGTGTCTCTTGATGCTGACGTTCGGAGCAGATGGTGTTCCCTTGAGATTGTTCATTCCTTTACCACCATCTCCGTAAGCAATCACAAAATCTCTTTTTACAACTGCTCTTTTCTCAGCATTTGTTTTCATGATTGCTGATTTTCGTATACACCTGTTGTATTTCATTGTATTTGTATACTTCGAATGGGTCAGGTTGACTGGTTCAGAGAAGGTCTCTTGCACCTGGTTGAAGAACTTCATCTCTGATGACCGTGTTTTTGTATGCACCGAGAATTTTGATTGGGCGAAATGAGGTTTCTTATACACCTTTTCCAAATCTGCTCTGCGACTGTCTCTCGATAGACAGTATTGTATAAATGTGTTTGAGTTACACGATTTTCCTGAATGCATTGACAACACCCCACTTTCAAAGAGATCAATATCATTCTCTTTTCGCAACCTAAGAGATTTCTTTCTTCGTTTCGGAAGCTCAGTATCTAAATCTCGTCTCCTGCGTGTGTAATAAAGTGTTTTCACCCCATCTGTGATGGCAAGAATATCTTGCGACTTCCCGGGGTCATTGCCCAAACCTTTTTTGTCTGCTATGAGCTCAGCTAAAAGGCGGCATAAAAGGGGCCCGTAATTCCAGCAGAGGAAAAGCCTCGAGGTCCTTGAGCTCCCCTCGATCCTGACACTCCTCGCGGCCCCGCTGGACCTCCCGGTCCCTTCGGTCCAGCGGGGCCATTCACCCCATCTGGTCCTGTTATACCGGGAGGTCCAGTTCCTATTGATAATGATGCCCTACCTTTGCTTGGTGAAGTAATTGTTGAAAGTACAATTTCTTTTTTATCATTATCATTTGTATCAGCAAATTGAATCTGTGAAATTGATTTTTCAACTAAATCTTTTAACCTTGCCTTTGACGTCATGCATATAATTACTGTAAAGATAATATTCATCAATAAAAAGATTATTGGTAAAATAGACTTGGTGTTTTTTAGTGTCGACCGTAGGTCGCGCCTCCGGCGCCCCCCGCCTAAATATACCCCACTGTAATATTTACCATTCCTAGTCAAAACAAAACCCCCTTGGACCAGCGGGTCCACTATTAGTTGGTCCCCTTAAACCACCATTACCCGTATTTCCCCTTGGACCTCGTGGGCCAGGTAGACCATCTGGTCCTATAGAACCTTCAGTTCCATCAACACCAATTGAACCATCAGCTCCTTTAAGATTGTCAATTGTCACAATTTCAATCTCATTATTATTTCTTATAAATTTTATCAATGTTTGTTCTATAGTTTGCTCGATTTCGATATTGACAATAGCATTTTGTTTTTGCAACAATGATGAACTCATTTTAGTGTAAAATATTTACAAAATTTAAAGTATTTATACTGTAATGCGAAAAAAACATAAATGAATAGGTTTCCAACAAGACAGTAATTGGGATAAATTCAAAAATAAAAATATTGTAATATAAGGAATGTGCTAAATAAACATCATGCATCCAAACATTTGGGGTACACAATTTTGGTTGATGATTCATTTATTAGCATACATGTACCCAGTTGAACCTTCGGAAGAACATCGAAAAAGGACAGCAGAATTCTATTCACATTTTTTGAAGCATATGATACCTTGTCCTAAATGCCAACAGCATATTCGAGAAAACATAAGAGAGGTAAACTTTATTGATGTCTGCTCTTCCCAATCTTCACTTTTTGCATGGACCATAGAAATCCATAACAAGGTAAATGAGAAAATTGGAAAAAAACAAATGAAATTTGATGATGCCAATAAGTTATATGCAAAACTAAGTGTTACAGACAAAGGATGGAAATTTGTACAAAAACCAAAAGAGACAAAGGCTTTATCATTAGAACATTTGAATTCTGAGTATTTTAACAATAAACAAAATACTAAACAAAGTACAACTTTTACACTACCACAATTATCGCATAACTTAAAATATAATATCACACTATAATTGATATTATATCAAGAATTGTTTGTGATACATGATGCAACATCCTTTAGTATGGTATACATTGCATTTGATTTGTTATATAAGCGAGCATACATCAGCATATAGAAAAAAAGACATAAAAATATTCATTCATCGATTTATCGATCAACTTGTCGCAAATAAGATCATTAATCCTAAAATACAAATATTCGTTGAACAAAACCATATCGATTTTAAAACAAGTTTATTTCAATGGTCTATAGATTGCCACAATCATGTAAATGAAGCTGACGGTCTGCCACAAATGTCAAAAGATGATGTTACCGATTTTTATTACAATTTAAGTCAGATTTCGAATCCTCAATGGATAATAGAATGAATATAATAATGGGCTATGAATGACCATTTACTTATATAGTTTTTTTGTTTTCGGATTGGTTTATTGTCAACCACGATTAAAACGTTGACCAGTCAGTGTCGACTTACGGTTGCGCTATGGTGTCAAGGCATTCCAGGCATTCCAGGCATTCCAGGCATTCCAGGCATTCCAGGCATTCCAGGCATTCCAGGCATTCC
>SL_7KL_010_BRINEDRAFT_10001245_pt1 | contig 12259 bp, 7 predicted proteins | sample SodLak_010_BRINE_FD_10663 | JGI IMG/M metagenome (IMG submission 10663)
GCTGCTGGCGGATGTGGAGGCGCATCTCAAGGAGGCCCCGGCACCCGCGAAGCCCCCAGAAATACTTGCCGACAAGCCCGCCCGCAAGGGCAAGCCCGGGCTCGACATGGCCGAGATGCGCCGCGCCATCGCCGCTGCCATGTCCCGCGCCAAGCGCGAGATCCCGCATTACTACCTCTCGCACCGGATCGACCTGCAGACGGCGCAGGACTGGCTGGCAGCCACCAACGCCGAACGCCCCCCTGACCGGCGCCTGCTCATGGGCGCGCTGCTGATCCGCGCTACGGTGCGGGCGCTGGGGAAGGTGCCAGAACTCAACGGCCGGTTCGAAGGTGAAGAGTATGCCCCGAGCGAGACCATCAATTGCGGCATGGCCGTGGCCATGCGCGGGGGAGGGTTGATCGCCCCCGCGATCATGGATTCACGCGACAAGGGCCTCGATGACATCATGGCCGCCATGCGCGATCTGGTCGCCCGCACCCGTGCCGGCCGGCTGAGGAACAGCGAGGTGACGCAGGGCACGCTGACCATCTCCAGCCTGGGCGAAAACGGCGTCGATGCGCTTTTCGGCGTCATCTACCCGCCGCAGGTGGCGCTGGTGGGCTTTGGCAGCCCGCGCCCGGAACCCGTGGCCCATGACGGCACCGTGGCCGCGCGGCTTTGCGTCACCGCCACGCTGGCCGCCGATCACCGCGTCAGCGATGGCCGACGTGGGGCCGCTTTCCTTGCCGAAATCGAACGACTGTTGCAGGAGCCAGACACGCTATGACACCCGAAGACATCCGCGCCGCCTTCATCGAGGATCTGACCTCGGTCGCACCGGACATCGACCCCGACACACTGGACGATGACGAGCATATGCAGGACGACCTGGGCCTCGATTCCATGGATTTCCTGAACCTGGTCAGCGCCTTGCACAAGCGTTTCGGCCTGCCGATCCCCGAGGCCGATTACCCCGAACTTGCCACCACCACCAAGGCAGTGCGCTATCTGGGCAAGGCGTTGGCGGTCTGAGGGACATGCATCGCGTGCTGACAAGGGCGCAGCTGGCGCTCTGGCTGGCGCTGGCCTTGCTGACCGCCAGCCTTGCCCCGGCAAAGGCCGACTTGCCCGCCACGGATGGCCCGGTGCTGCACGTATTCTGGAGCCTGACCTGCCCGGTCTGCCTGCGCCAGAAGCCCTGGATCGACGGGCTGGAGGCCCGCTTTCCGGGGCTGCAGGTCGAGCTGATGGAGTTGTCTCGCTCGGACCGCCACCATGCGCGCTTTGAAGCGATGGCAGCTGAACGCGGCATCCGGGCCGGATTCGTGCCGACGCTCATGCTTGGCAGCCGCGCCTGGGTCGGCGACACGCCGGCCCAGCGCACCGAGATCGAGGCGGCGATCAGCGCGGCGCTCACGGGAGCCGCGCTTGCCGCCGACGATGCCCTGCGCCTCCCGTTCCTGGGCGAGGTCGACACGGAATCGGCCTCGCTTGCCGGGATCACGGCGCTGATCGCCTTCGTCGATGGCTTCAACCCCTGTTCGCTCTGGGTGCTGACGCTGCTTCTGGGGATGGTCATCGCGTCAGGGTCACGCAGGCGGGTGGCGGTGGTTGGAATCAGCTTCCTGCTGACCACGGCGCTGATCTATGGCGCCTTCATCGCCGGGCTGTTCAGCGTCATGGCATGGGCCTTCGCGATGCCATGGGTGCGCTGGGCAGTGGCGCTGTTCGCGCTGGCCTTCGGATTGGTCAGCATCAAGGACTATTTCTGGTACGGACGCGGGATCAGCTTTTCAATTCCCGAGGCGCAGAAACCCGGCATCTATGCCCGCCTCCGCCGCCTGCGGCAGGAAGATCTGAACACGCCCGCGCTGATCGCCGCGACCGTGGCCATGGCGGCGGGCATCGCGTTGGTCGAACTGCCCTGCACGGCGGGGTTTCCGGTGGTCTGGTCCGGGATCCTCGCTGACCGTGGCCTGACAGCAGGGGCAGGTTTCTGGGGGTTGCTGGCGCTTTACGTGCTGATTTATCTGGGCGTCGAACTGACAATATTCGCAGTGGCCGTCACCGGCATGAGCCTGGGCCGGATGGGCGAACACCACGGCCGCGCGCTCAAGCTGATTGGTGGCGTGGTGATGGTGGCGCTGGCCGGGGCGCTGGCATTGCACCCGTCGATGATGGAGGACCTTGTCGCCTCGTTGCTGCTGTTCGGCGGGGCACTTGCGTTGGCGCTGACCTTGCTGGTGATTGGACGTCGTCACACTGCATGAAGCAGGATGCAGCCGGCCGCATGGCCAGACGCCCCCTACCCCGCGATCCGCCCGCCGCGCAGAGTGCTTCACATGGAAAAGTCTTGCCATCATCGAAGCGCGTGGGGCACGCTGGAATCCGGCCCCATCTCCAATACTTCGCGTGGCATGACCAAGAGCATTGACGGCATCATCTGGCAGGCCGATGCGGATACGCTTCGCTTTCACCATGTCAGCGGCAGCGTAAGCGATATCCTCGGCTACAGCGCCGAGGACTGGCTTTCCACGGACGATTTCTGGCAGTCGAGGCTGCATCCCGAAGACGCCGACAGGATCATCGAGACCTGCGTGAACCTGAGCCGGCAGCGCCTCCCCCACAGGCTCACCTATCGCATGATCGCGGCCGACGGGCGCGAGGTCTGGCTTCAGGACAACGTCAAGGTGGTCGAGGACGGCGCGCAGGCAACGCTTTTCGGGATCATGATCGACGTTACCGATTTTTTCGAGGAACGTCGGACACTCGAGGCGGCCAGCCGACAGAACGCGCATTACCGCGCGCTCTATGACCTCGTCCCCGTTGCCATCTGGGAAGAGGACTGGACCGGCGTTCTGGCAGAGCTTCGCCGTCTTCATGCGCAGGGGATCAGCGACATCGGCGCGCATGCGCGCGATACACCGGGGTTCACGCAGTCCATGCTGGACCGGCTGCGGGTGCTTGCGGTCAACGCCGGTGCGGTCGACATGTTTCGCGCCGCGAATGCGGCGGAATTGGTCGCGCGNGCCCATGAGGTGTTCGAAGCCGAACGGCACAGTTCGGTGTTCCTGACAGCGCTTGACGCGATACTGCGCGGCGAGCGTCAGATAGAAGGTGTCACCACCTTGCGCCGACTGGACGGCGAAAAGGCACATGTGCAGTTCCGGATTGTGCTGCCAGGGATCGAGGATCGCGAGGCGCATGTCGTCATATGCGAAATGGATATCACCGCGGCACATGCGGCACAGGAGCGTCTTGAACTGGTCACGCGGGCCACCTCGGATGTGATCTGGGACTTCGACATCCGCCGTGACACGCTCTGGGCGAGCGACGGGCTGCAACAGAACTTCGGCCTCGATCCTGCGGAAATGCAGGGGTCGCTGGAAAAATGGACCCGGCGCATCCACCCCGATGACATTGACGGTACCATGCGCCAGTTCGACAGGATCATGAACGAGGGTAATGACCGTTGGAATCAGGAATACCGCTTCCTGACCGGTGACGGCACCTATGTCTGGGTGCGCGATGAGGGGATCATCCTGCGCAACGCCGAAGGCGAAGCGGTGCGCATGATCGGTAGCCTGGTCGACATCACCGAGCAGCGCAAGATGGAAGAGCGATTGCTGCAATCGCAAAGGATCGAAGCGATGGGCAAGCTCACCGGCGGCATGGCCCATGACTTCAACAATCTTCTGACAATCGTGATGGGCAGCCTCGAGGCGCTGGAAGATTCTTTCGGAGACGATCCGGAGGCGCGGCAGAACCTCGATGTCGCCAACCGGGCGGTCGACCGGAGTGCGCGGCTGATCAACCAGCTCCTGTCCTTTGCGCGCAAGCAACCGATGGCACCGCAGTCCATCGACATGGCACAATCGATCGGCGAGATGAGCCAGATCATCGCGCGCACGCTGGGCGAGCAGATCGACATCAGGCTCGACGTGGCGCCCGGCTTGTGGAAGTGCCGAACCGACCCCAGCCAGCTGGAAAGCGCGTTACTCAATCTGTGCATCAATGCACGCGATGCGATGTCCGGCGGCGGCGTGCTCACCATCGGGCTGCGCAACGCCGAGGTAGCAGCAGACTGCACGCCCGCCGTGCAGGGGTTGACGCCGGGGCGTTATGTCGTGGTCTCCGTGACCGATAGCGGACATGGGATGGACGAGGCCACCCGGCGATCCGCGTTCGAGCCGTTCTTCACTACGAAGGGGCCGGGTGGCGGCAGCGGCCTCGGTCTGTCGATGGTGCAGGGCTTTGCGCATCAGTCGAAAGGCATCGTGGAGATTCAGTCCGAACCGGGCAGTGGCACGCAGGTCAGCGTCTACCTGCCGGCGGTAGCATCTGCCGGAACGGCACACACGCTTGCTGCAGCGCCGGGCAAGGCGGAACGCGAGGGGGCGGGGCATATCCTGCTTGTCGAGGATCAGGACATGGTGCGCGACCATCTGACTGCCCTGCTCGCATCCCTCGGTTACGAAGTCACGGCCGTGGGCACGGTCGCCGAAGCGGTTTCCGTGCTCGCCTCCGATACCCGTTTCGACCTGTTGCTTTCCGACATCGTGTTGCCTGGTGGCGAGTCCGGGCTTGATCTGGCAAGGCGGGTCGAGGTGACGTGCCCCGGTCTGCCGGTGATCTTCACATCCGGCTATCATGAGGCCCCGGCGGGTGCGGGCGCGAAGCTGCGGGAAGGCCAGAATTTTCTGCGCAAGCCGTTCCGGCGCAATGATCTGATCACGCTTCTTCAGCGGGTGCTGCCCCGGGATTGATCGGCAGGCATCTACACCCGGCCCGATCCCCTGCCCGGGCGCGGCGCAGGTTGCAGGGCCGTGGATCGATCACATCGACGGCAAGCGCGGTTCGGCCGCAAGGGCAACACGCACCTTGTGCGCAAGCTCTCTCAGTCGGTAAGGCTTGCCCAGAAAGGCGACGCCTGCATCAAGCCGACCGTTGTGAACAATCGCGTTCTCCGTGTAGCCCGAGGTGAAAAGAACCCGTAACCCCGGCCGCGCGGCCTGCGCGGCCTTGGCCAGCTCCCCGCCATGCATGCTTCCCGGCATGATGACATCTGTCAGCAACAGGTCAATGTCATCGCGCTGCGCGATGATCTTCAAGGCCTCATCGGCGTTGGCTGCGCTGATGATACTGTAGCCAAGGCCCCGGAGTTGCTTGCAAAGGTTTTCGCGGACAGGGGCGTCGTCCTCGACGACGAGGATCGTCTCGTTTCCGCCTGGAACGCTTCTGCGCTCCAACGCTCCATCAAGCTGCGTCGCCTCGAGGTGCACGCGGGGAAAATAGATCTTGACCGTGCTGCCTTCGCCAAGTTCCGAATAGATCTTCACATGCCCGCCGGACTGCTTGACGAACCCGAAGACCATGCTCAGGCCAAGGCCACTTCCCTTGCCCACCTCCTTGGTGGTGTAGAAGGGTTCGAAAGCACGGTGAAGGGTCTCCTGATCCATTCCGTGCCCGGTATCCGACACCGAAAGCAGCACATACTCGCCGGGTGTGACTTCGGCATGGTTGGCGGCGTAGTCTTCATCCAGCCAGCTGTTGTGCGTCTCAATCGTCAGGCTTCCGCCATCGGGCATGGCGTCACGCGCGTTGACGGCCAGGTTGAGCAACGCAACCTCAAGCTGGCCGGGGTCCACTTCGGCCATCCACAAATCGGGCGCCCGGTCGATTTCGATATCGATGTTTTCGGGCAGGGTGCGGCGAATGAGTGTCACGGCCAGGGGCAGACGTTCATTGAGATCCAGCACCTGCGGTTCCAGCGGCTTGCGGCGGGCGAAGGCCAGCAACTGATCGGTCAGTTCGGCGCCGCGCTCGGCAGCCCTGACTGTCACATCGGCCATGGCCTGTGCCTGCGGATTGTCGGCGAGGTGGTCGAACAGAATCTCGGCGTTGCCCAGAATGACCGTCAGGATGTTGTTGAAATCATGCGCGACGCCGCCCGTGAGCTTCCCGATCGCCTCAAGGCGCTGCGTCTGTTGTCGGCGTTCCTCGGCGGCTCGTTCCTCGCTGATGTTCGTCAGGCTACCCAGCATGCGCACGGGCTTCCCGGCATCGTCGCGAAAGATGATCCCGCTGTCCGAGACCAGCGCCCACGAGCCATCGCCCATTCGGAAGCGATATTCCTGGGTGAACCGGCGCGCGCCGCTGTCCATTGCGTCTTCTTCAAGCTGCAGGATCCGCTCCAGGTCGTCCGGATGAACATGCTCGCGCCAGGTGGTGGTTGTCCATTGGTCGGGTTCGGGCGCGTGGCCGAAGATCTCGGTCAGGCCGGGGCTCCACCACAGATTGCCGGTCTGAAGGTCCAGGTCCCAGATCGCGTCGCTGGACATCGCCGCCACCAGCCGGAAGCGTTCCTCGTGGATCCGGTTGACCTGTTCGGCCTGCTTGCGTTCGGAAATGTCGCGCTGGATAGACACGAAGCTGACGACCTTTCCCGTCTCGTCATGCACCGGGGTTACGACGAGTTCCAGCCAGTAGGCCCGCCCGTCCTTGCGGTAGTTGATCAACTCGCCCCTGACCGGATGGCCCTGCTCCAGCGCCGCGCGGATGCGGTCCCGTTCCACGCGGTCGGTCTCGGGGCCCTGGAACATGCGCGGGGTTTGTCCCAGAACCTCCTTGTCCGCGTATCCCATGATCCGGCTGAAGGCCGGATTGACAAATGTGATCTTGGGTCCGTCAGGCGCATCGAGCCGCGCATCGGTGACAAGGATCATGTCGTTGAGGTTTTCGACCGCCAGTCCCAGAAACTGCAGTTGCTCGTTGCGGCGCCGTTCCTGCGTGACATCACGGAAATAGACCGCAAGCCCGTCCGGCACCGCGCTGGCGTTGACCTCGAACCAGGTCTCCAGCGGTGCGAAGTATTCGGTGAAGCGCCGACTGCGGCCATCCGCGCGCACCTGCTCATAGGTTTTCTGGAAGGTGCTGCCCATGGCATCGGGGAATTCGTCCCAGACCACGCAGCCAAGCAGGTCATCGCGGCGGCGTTGCAGCAGCCGCTCGGCCTGAGCGTTGACATAGGTAAACCGCCAGTCGTCATCTAGGGTGAAGAACGCCTCGCTGATGTTTTCCAGCACGCTGGCGCGCTGGAACAGCGCCTCGTTCAGGCGCTCCTCGGCCAGCCGTATGTCGCTGATGTCCTGCAATGCGCCTTGCACGGCGATGATCCGGCCCGCATCGTCATGCACCGGAACACCCATCGCGCGCACCCAGATGCGCTTGCCCTTCGCGGTCACCAGCTGGCAAAATTCGTCGAAATCCTGCCCTTCGCTTGCGCAGAGCCCGAATGCTTCGGCAATCGTATCGCGGTATTCGGGCGCATAGTAGGCGATAGCCTCGTCCAGCGATGGCTCCTCGCCGCTGTCGATCTCATGAATACGGAAGGTGCCGGCGGTCCATGTCAGCCGGTTGCTGTCCATATCAACCCGCCAGCCGCCCAGCCGCACCTTTTCCCCGGCCAGATCGATCAGGTCAGCCGCCTCTTTCAGTTCATCCGTGATCCCGATGATTTCGGTAATGTCCTGGACAACACCGATCACACGGTCCCTGCCGCCAATCCGGTAACGCTTGCCGGTGCCGCGCATGACCCTGACGTCGCCATCCGGGCGGACGATCCGGTGCCTGAACTGGTACTTGTTGCCGGGCCCATCCCTGAAGATCAGGGCGTTCGCGAGCACCTGCGGCTTGTCCTCCGGATGCACCAGATCGAAATAGGCGTTACGGTCGGGAGCGGGCTGATCCTTGGGCCAGCCATAAAGTTCGTACACCTTTTCCGACCACTCGTTCCGCGCCTCGTCCAGATCGTATTCCCACTCACCCATGCCAAGCAGTTCTTCGGCGCTCTGCAANCGCGCCTCGAGCGAGGCAAGCCGCACCAGCCGTGATTCGGTCTCGTCGGCACGCAGGATCAGGTCATGAACCATGCCGGAAAGCGCACCGGCGTTGCCATCGGCCCCGTCGATGTGCCGCGCATCCGCGGAAAGCTCGGTGACATCGAGCAACCGCAGGATAATGAACTCCAGCGCGTCGTGGTCGTCCAAGACCGGGGTGTTGAGGACGCTCCAGACGCGGTCGCGCAGCACGCCGTCAGGCCCCGTGACCGCGTAGCGCACGACCGGAAGCACGTCCGTCGCCTTCGAGCGTTCAACCCGGCGGAAGGAGTTGCGCAGCCGCTCCATGTCGCGCGCGCCTTCCTCCCCCGGCGCCGGCGGGAACGCATCGAAGAAGCCGCGCCCGCGCAGTTCCGAAGGGCGCTTTCCCGTGGCCTGCGCAAACTCGGCGGTGCCGGCAAGGATCACATGCGTTTCGGGTTCGAGGACCAGCATCTGTCCGGGCGCCGCGTCAAACAGGCGGGCAAAGGTGCTGTCGGCGAGTGGCGACCGCCCAGCCTGTTGTGCCAAGTCGCGTTCGCGTTCCTGCAACCGCTCTGTCACCCGATGTTCGGCGGTCAGATCGGTGAAGGTGGCAAGCACGGCGGGCTGGCCACCATGCATGACCTTCCGCCAATGCACCGAAGCATGATGCACGGCCCCCGAACGGGTCCTGATCTGCCACTTGTCGGGATAGGCGGCCACATCCGAATGCTCATCGGCCAGAAAGGTGGCAAGCCGGGTGCGCAGGGCCTCGCGTTCTTCGGGCGGGCGGATGTCGGCGATGTTCAGCCCGATGATGTCGTCGCGCGCATATCCCAGCCAGACGCAGGCGGCGGCATTCGCGGCCAACACCTCCATACTGTCCTGTCCGAACACCCAGACCGGATGTGGCAGAAGTCCGAAGGCGTCCAACTGCTCGGAGGTAATGTCGATCAATTCTGCCGCTCGTGGTCTGCTCGAAAAACGTGCGTCCAGCATGCAAAACAAGCGCACAAAAGTCCACAGCGGCTGTCACACGCCCAGTTTTTCCCGATACATCCGCGCAGCTGCGTCGGCGGGCATTGGCCGCCCGATAAGACAGCCCTGCGCGACATCGCAACCCAGCGCGGTGATGCACTCCAGCGTCGCCTCGTCCTCGATCCCGCCGACGCTGACAGCCATCTCCAGCGTGCGGCCCAGCCTGACCAGAGATGCCACAATGTCCCGCGATTCATCGGACTTGGTCAGGCCCAGAACAAAGCTGCGGTCGATCTTGAGTTCCGAAAAGGGTGCCCGGACCAACCGCATGAGCGACGACACACCGGTGCCGAAATCATCGATCGCAAGCCCGTACCCGGCCATGCGCAGCTTCGCCAGTGTCTCGATTGCCCCTTGCGACAGCTCCGACTTGCCGGATTCGGTGACTTCGATGGTCAACCTGGCCGGGATAAGCTTGTGGCGCATGACCGCAGCATCAAGCCGTTCCCGGAATTCAGGCAGCTGCACAGTCGGCAGCGCGCAGTTGATCGCGACACGCAACCCGGCGTCCGGCAGTCTTGCGATGAAACCGCAGGCCTGGTCCAGCATCAGGTTGGACAGTTCGTCATCCAGCCCGTGCTCGTGAACCTGCGGCAGGAACGCACTGGGCGACAGCACCCTGTGGCGCGGATGCTTCCAGCGCGCCACGGCCTCGAACCCGCAGATGGTGTTTGTCTTCAGGCAGCGCTTCGGCTGGAAATACGCGGTGAATTCGCCGCGCTGCAGGGCTTCGCGCAGTTCGACAGCGGTGGGCGCGGGCAACACGTTCCCCGGCGCGGTCTTGGCCGGTGGCGGCGCTGCGCGTACAAGCGCCTCCTGCAGCAATCCGTCGAGCGCCTTGCGGCGGATGGGCTTGGGCAAGGCTCCGAGCACATCGTGCCCGTAGTGCCGCGCCGAATGGATCACCGTTTCGATCATGCGGCGTCCGTACCCGCTGGTCACGATGATCTGCGCCTCGCAGGTGGCTTTCAGGTCCCGGACCACGTCAAGAGCGTCATGCCCGGGCATGCAGGTGTCGATAATCAGGATTTCGGGCCGGAACTCGGCCATTTCCTTGTCAAAGGCTTCGTGATCCGTCACCGCCCGTGCCTCGTGGCCGAGCGCGGATACCTGTGCGGCAATGGTATTTGCCACGTCGTTCTCGTCATCAAGCACCAGCACCCGGCGCGCAACGGAGGGCCGCTTGTTCTCGGTCAGGGCTGCAGGGATCGCCTTTTTTGACGGGATGTCCCCGATGATGATGTCCGATTTCATGTCACTCTCCTACACACACGCAAACCCTTGGCGTGCCGCTTCCCACGAAGCAACGCATGGTATCCTGCGGCAACCTCGCCGCCGGGATGGGGGTTTCAGTGATGGCGCAAGGCCCTGAGATGCGGGGACGCCGCGCCGCCGTCGTCACGTTCCTCGAACAGGTGCTGGTGCGCACTGTCGTCGTCAGCGCCCCTGGGCGGTGTCACCAGCCGCGCCATGACCGATTTGCGTTCGACCGAGCGGGCCGAGCTTGTCGACCCCCTGGCCTCCGGCGCCGACCTGCGCGTGTCCTCATCGGTCCGCTTGCACAGGTCGACAAGCTTCAGATACGGCGCCAGCACGCGGATCTGACGTCCTATGAAACGCTTGATCCCGCGCTCCGACTCCTTGTCCGCCACCAGCAACGGCTCGCCCAGTTTCCAGTCTCCGGGAGTGAAGGCGCCGAAGTTGCTGGCGATCTGAAGCGCGTCGATGGTGCGCAGGGCTTCATCCACGGAACGCCCGACAGCCATCGGGTAGTCGAAGATCGCGCGAATCACCCCCTTGGGGTCGAGCAGATAGGTGCGGCGCGCGCACATCTTCCCGTCCGATCCCGCCTCGCGCGAGATCAGCCCGCAGGCACGGGAAATCACGCCCTCGGGGTCCGCGATATGCGGAAAGCTGACGCGGGCATCATAGATCGCCTCGATCTGGCGGGTCCAGGCGCCGATCTGGTCGACCGTATCACGCGTCAGCGCGATGATCCTCACATTGCGCTCTTCGAACTCTCCCGCGCGCTTTGCCAGCTCACCCAGCTCGGTGCTGCATACCGGCGTGAAGGCTGCCGGGTGCGACATAAGGTAAACCCAGTTGCCGCGCGCCCAGTCGTGCAGGCTCAACGAGCCGCGGGTGGTCACGGCAGTGAAATCAGGGAAGTGGTCGTTAACCTGCGGTTGCCAGGAGCCCTTCTCGCGATAACTCACCGGCAGCTTGATCGAGGTGCCGAGCCTGCGTCCATAACGGAAGATGCTGACGGACATGATGCCCTCCTGTGCTTGGTTCTTGAGGATCGTTGTCCACAACCCTGGCGGCAACATCAGGGCGAATTTTTAAAATTTTATGCAATCATGGGTAGTATGGCCCCGATGCCACAACTCAGGACGTGATCATGTAACCGACACCATGCACGGTCCTTATGAAATGCTGCCGCGCGCCCTGCGGGGGCAGCTTTCGGCGCAGGCGGCTGATGATCCCGTCGATGGCGCGCTCATTCCCGGACCAGTTGCGGCGGCGGACCGCCTCGATGATCTGATCCCGGCTCGCAACCTTTCCCTTGAACTCAACCAGAGCGGCAAGCACATCGAACTCGGCTGCCGTGAGCGCAACATCGCGACCCGAGGGACTCACAAGCCTGCGCGCGCTCAGGAACAGACCGTATCCGGCAATGACAAAATCCGGCGTGGGGCCGGTTGTCGTCTCAGGCGATTCAACCGGCGCGGGGAAAAGACGCCTTTCGAGCGCGCGCAGTCTTGCGACGAGTTCGCGCGGGCGCACTGGCTTTGCGAGGTAGTCATCCGCCCCCATCTCCAGCCCGAGAACCTGATCAATCTCTTCAGCACGCCCCGAGAGCATGAGTATCCCTGCATTGCTACGCGCCCTGATCTCTTGCAGCAGCGTCAAACCGCTGCCATCCGGGAGTTTCACGTCGATGACAAAGAGGGACGCGTCAAACGTCTTCATCGCATCGCGGCATTCCTCGAGCGATGAGGTCAGGCGAACCCCGAAACCTTCGCCCGAAAGCGCCCGGCCGACAAGACGCAGGATATCATGGTCATCGTCGACGACGATTACATCACACTCTCGCGCCACCGATCCGCCCTCTGATCCCATGAGAAGCATTCTCGTCTCGGGCGAATACGCTGCATGAAATTAACCTATTTGTCGAGGTAAACCGTGCCCGGCTGAACGGTTCGAAGCGTATCGATAACACCATCCGCAGTAACCCTGTGAGGAACACGCGTTTCCGCAAGCTCGCGGGTCAACCGGACCGGGACAACTGCCACGCACCGAACCGCAGGCCCGCGCCTGCTGCTCCCATTGCCCGAACAGGCCAGTGCCCCATGCACCGGCATGATCCCTACCCGCCC
>SL_7KL_010_BRINEDRAFT_10001246_pt1 | contig 12252 bp, 11 predicted proteins | sample SodLak_010_BRINE_FD_10663 | JGI IMG/M metagenome (IMG submission 10663)
AGCCGGTCTCGCGGATTATGCGCGCCCGCTGCTGGCCGGAATCCAGGAAATCGCCGGCGGCGTGCCCGTCACGCTTTGCGGATTCTCCTTCGGCGCCGTGGTCGCGGGAGAGATCGCGCGGCTGGCCGGTGATGACATCGCGCGGGTGGTCTTTGCAGGAGCCGGCGGGCTGGCGCTGACACGCCCGCCCATGGCGGAGATGTTGCGCTGGCGCGATCTCGCGCCGCCCGCGCTGTTCGAGGCGCATCGCCGCAATCTCGAAATCCTGATGATCGCGGATCCGGAAAATGTCGATGACACTGCGATCTGGATCCAGGCGCACAATGCCGCGCGCACGCGCGGGCTGTCTCGCCCGATCTCGCTGGGGCCGACGCTCGCGCGCAACCTGCCGCAGCTCAACCAGCCTCTCGCCTTCATCTGGGGCGAGAAGGATGCGACCGCGAAGGGGTATCTCCACGAGCGCCGGGATCTCGTGAAGAATGTAGCGCCCGATGCCGGCTTTTCGATCGTCGCGGGCGCCGGGCATTGGCTGCAATACGAAGACCCGGCGGGATTCGAGGCCGCGCTTTCCGTTCATTTGAGCGCGCCATGAATTGCCGGAGCGTCGCTGCCGGCACTCTCACCGATCTGCGAAAACCGAAGGGCGCCCATGACCGAAGTCCGCCCATGCAGGCTTCGACGTGATTCAAGGGTCTTCGGGAACGGGGCCAATCGGAGAACGTTGCACTTTTGAAAGTGGCGCGCAGCCGTGCCGCAGCGAAAGGCGACAGGCATGGGCTCGCGACGCTGGTTCACGACCGAAACGATACTTCTGACGGCGGGCCTTCTCCTGCTCGGCTACCTTCTCGGCGAAGTGATCCTCCTTGTTTTTGCGGCCATCCTGCTCGCGGTCGGGCTCGACGGCCTTGCCCGGGCGATCGCTGCGAGATCCCGCGTCTCTCGCGGATGGGCGCTCACTGGTGTCGCGATCGGCATTGCAGCAATCATTGCCGCTGCGCTGGCCCTGTCGGCGACGCGCCTCATCCAGCAGTTCCAGCAAGTGAGCGAGCAGGTGATCGCCTTCATCGAAGGCGTGCATGCCTGGCTCCAGGAACATGGCGCGATGGGATTGATCGAGGGGAGTGACGACGAGAACGGAGACCTCGCCAGTGCAGCGGGTGACATGGCCGGGCAGGCGATGACCTACGGAATGTCGGCGGTCGGCGCGCTCGCGAGCATCGTCATCCTGATCGTGCTCACCCTCTTTCTCGCATCGAGCCCGGCCCTGTATCGGGGAGGGGCCTTGCGCCTCGTGCCGCCGGACCGTCGACCGATGGTGGAAGACACGCTGTCCGCGCTCGCCCATGCGCTGCGCTGGTGGTTTCTCGGGCAGCTCGCCTCCATGGCGCTGCTCGGGGTCACGGTCGGGCTCGGGCTCTTCCTTCTGGGCATCGAGCTGTGGTTCGCGCTGGCAGTACTGACGGCGCTCCTGACCTTCATCCCGTTCCTCGGCCCGCTCGTCGCGACGGTGCCGATCGTGGCGGTGGGATTTGCCGAGGGGGTCCAGACGGGGCTGATCGTGCTGATCGGCTACATCGTGATCCAGAATATCGAGGGAAACATCCTGGTGCCGATGATCCAGCACAAGGCCGTCAATCTCGCCCCGGCGCTGCTGATTTCGGTGCAGGTGCTCCTCAGCCTCGTCTTCGGCGTGATGGGGCTGATCCTCGGCGCACCGCTCACGATCGTGGCGATGATCGCGGTGCAAAAGCTCTGGGTGGAACACACGCTCGGGGAGAAGGTGACCTAGAGGCCCGCCCGGAATGCGCGATGCCGCGCAACGAGGCGCGTCCAACTGGGCACCTCCATCGAGGACCGCCATTCGACCGTCCCGCGACACTGCGCCGTACGGCCCCGAAAACACAGGTGAGGTGACAGTGTCAGCCGCTGAGATCTACTCCCCCGAACCGAACCTGCTGGAGCGCAAATTCGCCGCCTATCTGGCACAGCGCGGCGCCGGGAGCGATACGGCAGACCATCCCTCCCGCGAAAGCGTGCAGAAGATCGGCCGCGTCACGAAATGGGTCATCATCCTGTCGGCGCTGGCGGGCATCGTCTCGGGCGGGCTGATCGGCGGGGCCGAGATCTGGATGCGCTATGGTCTCTTCGACGGGATGGACGATCTCGGCTGGCGGGAGGCGCTGCCCTACTGGCTCGCCTTCTACGCCTTTGCCGGCCTGGTCAGTGCGATGGAGATCGCCCTGCTCTACGGGCTGGCATTGAGCGGCATCGCGCGTGTCACGCAACATTCCGGCCTGCAACTCGCGCGCGGTGATGCGCGGGGGCTGTTCTCCCACAGTCTGGCACGGGCGGCACTGGAATTTCCCAGCCCGCAGGTGCGCGTCTACGGGATCGACCCCTATGCCTATGTGGCGAACTGGAAACTGACGGCGCTCAATATCGCCTACAAGCTGAAGGTCGGCGTCAGCAGCTTTCTCTTGCGGGTCTTTCTGCGCAGGGTGGCGGCGCGGGTGGCGATACGCGGCATGATTCCGCTGTTTGCCGGCCCGCTCTATGCCGTCTGGAACGCCTATATCGTCTGGCGCATCATGACGGAGGCGCGGGTACGCACGCTGGGCCCGTTCGTCGTGGACAACCTGATCGCCGCGCATTTCCGGGATACGGACGATGTGGACGACACCGAGAGAGACGTGATCCTGCACGCCGCCGGCGAGATGCTGACCCGGGGGCGCGATGCCCATCCCAACCAGATCTACCTGATGACCCGTCTGCGCGAGGCGCTCGACCAAGACGGGGACATCGCGCTCGACTGGCCCGCCATGCGCGGCCACCTCAAGGCGCTCGACGCCGCCGGCCAGACTCGCGTGCTCGATCTGCTGACAGTCTCCTGCGTGATCGGCGTGCGCATCCGCCGCGAGCAGATGGAGCTTCTGCGCAGCGCCTGCGGGGAATGCGGCGCGACCCTGCATGAAGACCGCGTGAAGGACCTGCACAAGGCCGTGATTCGCGGCCATCCCGTGAAGGGCGCGGAGCTTGCGGCCACGCGCAATGATACCCGTCCGGGCTCCGCGTGAGAACGACGGCCCTGAAGAAACCGATGCTGCCGGCGCCCGCGATCGGATCATGCCTGTTCTTGCTAGGTCTGTGACGGAGCAGGCGCGAAAAACTGCGCAGCACTGTTCATCTGCAAGGCATGATCACGGATCACATCTCACAAATATCGAGGCCGACAGCGGCGCCCCGCGCCGCTTCGAGGAGCATCTCGGGAGGATGCGCATCCGTGACCAGCTGCGCGAACGCATCCAAACGCGCGACTGTGATCGGGGCGCGTCGGTCGAACTTCCCGCCATCCATGGCGAGGATCGCCAGCTTGCTTCGCTTCATCGCAAGACGCTTCAGAAAGATCTTCTGCAGATCGAAATCGGTCGGCGCCCATCCCGAATCGTATCCGGAAGCGGAGATAATGCAGCGGTCGAACGTGTATTGCGACAGGCTTTCGGCGGTATACGCTCCAACCAGCGAACCGTCGGCGCCGCCGACAATACCGCCTATGACATGCGTTTCGACCTGATCCGCACCGGCAAGCGCCATGGCAGCCGGCAGGCTGGCGGTCACCACACGCAGCGCAACGGCGCGCGCGGCGAGCAGCTGCGCCACGGTCTCGAGCGTCGTGCCGACATCGAGAAACACGGTCTCGTTCTTGCGCATATCCGCGACGATCTTGCTTGCGATGCGCTGCTTTCCCTCGCGCGCAACGGCCTTTTTTTCCGAGTAGTCCCGCCGCCGCGCCTTGTCGATGGCGCCGGCGCCCCCGTGAAATCGCTCCACCAGCCCGCAACGGTCGAGATGGATGATCTCGCGGCGGACAGTCTGCACGGACACGCTGAAGAGCATGGCCAGTGCGTCGAGCGTGGCAAAGCCCTGGCGTGCGATATGGTCATGAATTGCACGCTGGCGCGCGGTCAGCACATGCATATCGGATTTACCGGATTCACTGGTCTGCATGGCCGTTCACCAATCGTTGCGGCTGTCTTGGAAGAGATGAGCCCATGGAAGAATATTTACAACCCTGTTTTTTCCTGCGTAGAAGAATGGAAGTCCGACCGGATGGCGCGTTCGATGCTCCGGCAGGCGAAGAACTGGAATCGAGGTGCTGCATGACGGAATTGTCGATCGATCCGCAAGGGCGGATCATTTCCGACGGATCGGTGTTCGATCCCCGGCAGCTCGCCTGGCGACCGGCATCCCCATTGACGGATGCCCGCGACCCGTCAGATCTGCGCACGATGAACGCACGCGACGCCCTGCGCCACCTCCATGAGACGGCGCCCATGCGCAGGCTGCCTGTCGGCGTGATCGGGCCACGGGAGGCGACACCCGGGCAATGCGCGATCGCTGAAACACTTGGGCGCGAACTCGCGAATCTGGGCCTGACACTGCTTTGCGGCGGCAAGAGCGGCGTGATGGAGGCCGTCTGTCGCGGGCATGCCGAGGCCGGCGGGCTGCCGATCGGCCTGCTGCCGGATGAGGATTGGCGCGCCGCCAACGACTACGTCGCCATTCCGATCGCCACCGGAATCGGCAATGCCCGCAATGCGATCATCGCGCGCGCCTGCTTCGCGATGATCGCCGTCGGCGGCGGGTACGGCACATTGTCCGAAATCGCGTTCGGCCTGCATTACGGGCGCCTCGTTCTCACCCTCGACGCGGCTCCCGATGTGGAGGGCGCAATCCGGTGCACGGATATCGATGACGCGCTCGATCGGCTCGCCGCGCGGGTCTTCAGCCGTGACACGGTCGAGATGCCGCCTGCATGAAGGGCGAGGGCTTTGTCATTAAACTATCATCAAGAGCCATTATGAGCGTTTTCTACCAAAAAAGCGCCGATCGGCGCATGGCGGAAAGCGTTCATGGCGGCTGTCACCCTGCAGGGAATCGCAAAGCATTATGATGCCCATCAGGCCTTGAGCGGGATCGATCTCGAGGTCGCCGACGGCGAATTCGTGGCCCTGCTCGGCCCGTCCGGCTGTGGCAAGTCGACACTTCTGAAGATCATTGCCGGGCTGGATGCGCAAAGCGCGGGCGCCTTGCATATCGGATCACGCGCCCTGCGCCACGAACGCCCCGCCGAGCGCAATATCGCGATGGTGTTCCAGTCCTACGCGCTCTACCCGCATATGAGCGTCTACGAAAACCTCGCGCTGCCGCTTGCGATGCGCGACCTCGCCGCATGGCAGCGCCTGCCGCTCATCGGCCGGTTCACGCCGGGCTACCGCCGCCGACGCGCCGCGATCGACCGGCGTGTCCGGGAAACCGCGCGGATGCTCGGTCTCGAAGCCTTGCTCGCGCGCAAGCCGGCGCAGCTCTCCGGCGGGCAGAAGCAGCGTGTCGCGGTCGGGCGCGCGCTGATCCGGCATCCGGACGTCTTTCTGCTTGATGAGCCCTTGTCCAATCTCGATGCGAAGCTGCGCGGACAGATGCGTGAGGAGATCGTCGCCGTGCACGCGCGCACGGGGGTCACCACGATCTATGTGACGCATGACCAGATCGAGGCCATGACCATGGCCGACCGGGTGGCCCTGATGATGGATGGTGTCATCCAGCAGGTCGCGCCGCCACGGGAGATCTACGCCGATCCCGTCAATCTGCGGGTGGCCGGCTTCATCGGTTCGCCACCGATCAACGCATTGGCGGCGCGGCTCGAGGGCGCTCGCCTCGAAATCGGCACGCGCGGGGTCACGCTACCGAACGCCGTCGCCATGACCGGTCGCTGCATTTGCGGAATCCGCCCGGAGGCCTTGCAGATTGCCGATGCCGACGCGGCACTCGTTGCAGGACGCATCACCCGGATCGAATTCCTGGGCGCGGAGGCCATCCTCTCGCTCGCGCCGGATCTGCCGGACCTGCCGGTCGTGCAGATGCGCTGTCATCCCGAGGATATCGACCACCTCGCAACCGGCGATACGATCGGCCTTACGGCGCGGCCCGAGGCTCTTCTGCTATTCGACCCCGACGGCGCCCGCATCCGTTTCCAGGAGGCGCGTGCCACCCGGGATCAGCCGCTGCCCGCCTTCCTGCCGCTGCGGAGTGAAGCCCATGGCTGATCCTGCGCCGGCGATATCTGCGGCACCCGCGAAGCAAGTCTCGAAGCAGGCCGCGCCCCGGAACGAACCATCGGGCGGGAAGGCGCGGCTGCGTGATCGCCTTGCCGGGATTGCCCTTGCGACCCCGGCAACGGCCCTGATGCTGGCGCTGCTCATCGGGCCGACCCTCGCCGTGGGCTTTCTCTCGCTGACCGACTGGGGGTTCGGCGCACGCAGCTTCGCCTTCATCGGGCTCGACAATTATGCCGAGATGGCCGGTGACCCGGTCTTCCGGCGGTCGCTGATCAACACGCTCGTCTATGTGGGTGTGGTGATGCCGGTCTCGGTGGCGCTGGCGCTCGCCGTGGCGCTGCTCATACAGGGTGGACGCTTCGGGCGCACGTTCTTCCGCACCGCCTATTTCCTGCCGGTCGCCTCGACGCTGGTCGCCATGGCGACGGTCTGGCAATTCATGCTCCATCCCAATCTCGGTCTGGTCAACGAGATGCTGCGCCTCGTCGGGCTGGCGGGCCCGAACTGGCTGACGGATCGCGGGCTGGTCCTGTTCACACTCGCCTGGATCGGGATCTGGGAGACGATCGGCTACAACATGATCCTCTTCCTCGCCGGCCTGATGGCGATCCCGGGGCATCTCTACGAGGCGGCCGAGGTCGATGGCGCGCATCGCCCGCTCGACAAGTTCCTCACCGTGACCTGGCCGATGCTCGGCCCGACCACCCTGTTCGTGATCGTGATCACCGCGATCCGCTCCTTCCGCGTCTTCGAATCGGTGGCCGTGCTCACCCAGGGCGGGCCCGGCAACGCCTCGCAGGTTCTGCTCTTCACCATGTATCGCGAGAGCTTCGTCTATTTCCGCGCCGGTTATGGTGCGGCGCTGACGATCGTCTTCCTCGCCTTCATCCTGATCCTGACACTCATCCAGATCCGCGTGATCGACCGCCGGGTGCATTACGCATGAGCGCGCGCCGGCTTCGCATGATCGCTCTCGAGGCGCTGCGCATCCTGCTGCTCGGGGCCGGCGCGGTGGTGATGCTGGCGCCCTTCGTCTGGATGGTGGCGACCTCGCTCAAATCGCCCTCGGAAATCTTCGCCGCCGGGTTCAGCCTGTGGCCGGAGGATTTCAACGCCTATGCGAATTACGCCCGCGCCTTCACCGAGGTGCCGATGCTGCGCTTCCTGCTCAACGGCGTGATCGTCTGCACGGGCATTCTGTTCTTCCAGATCGTGACGGCGGTGCCCTGCGCCTATGCCCTGGCGAAGCTCGGCTTTCGTGGTGGCACGATCGTCTTCGGCATGGTCCTCGTCGGGCTGATGATCCCCTCGCATGTCCCGGCGATTCCGCTCTATCTGGCATTCGCCAATCTGGGGCTGCTCAACACTTACTGGGCCCTGATCATCCCCTCTGCCGTTTCGGTCTTCGCGATCTTCCTCTTCCGACAGTTCTTCCGCAGCGTGCCGGATGATCTGATCAATGCCGCGCGGGTCGACGGATTGTCGGAATTCTCGATCGTCTGGCGCATCGTGGTGCCTACCGCCTGGCCGGCGATCACCGCCTTCTCGATCTTCTCCGTCGTCGCCAACTGGAACGACCTGTTCTGGCCGCTGATCGTGCTGACCGATACGGCGCTGGCGACGCCGCCTCTGGGCATTCTCTTCTTCCGCGACCAGGAGGCCGGCTCCGATTACGGCGCCCTCATGGCCGGAACCACCATCATCACGGCTCCCCTCGTGATCGTCTTCCTGCTCGCGCAGAGGCGCTTCATCGAGGGCATCACCCTGAGCGGCGTCAAGGGCTGACCGCCAGGGCACCTCGTCGAAAGACAAGCCCGACCAGGAGGTTCACCAATGAAACGGTTTTCGACAAGCGTCGCCGCCGCCGCGCTGATCGCGGGCGCCTTTGCGCTCCCCGCCCAGGCGCAAGAGACCGAAATCGTCGTCCACTATGCGATGCCCGGCGTGTTCGGCGGCATCCAGGAGGAAATCGCCGCGCGCTTCATGGAAGAGAATCCGGATGTGCGCGTCACCTTTCGCTCACCCTCCGACAGCTACGAGGACGGCGTACAGCGCGTTCTGCGCGAATCCATGAGCGGCGATACGCCCGATATCGTCTATGTCGGCCTCAACCGCATCCGCATTCTGGCCGAGCGCGAACTGGCCCAGCCGCTCGCGCCCTTCATCGATGATCCCGACGCCTTTGCCGAGGCGGGCTTCACCGACAGCCTGCTCGGCCTTGGCCAGGTCCGGGGCACGCAATATGGCCTCGCCTTCGCGGCTTCGACGCCCGTGGTCTATTACAACGCCGATCTCGTCGCGCAGGCCGGCGGCGACCCGGACGCCTTCCCCGACAACTGGGACGACCTGATTGCGCTCGGTGCGCAGATCGACGCGCTCGGCGATGAGATCGACGGGATCTACTATCATTTCTGGGGCAGTGACTGGATGTGGCAGGCAGCCGTCGGCTCCTTCGGCGGTGAACTGATGGACGAGGCCGAGGAAGTTGTTCTGTTCGACGACGAGCGCGGCCACCGGGCGGCTGCCCTGCTGGCGCGGTTCCGCGATGAGGCCGGCATGCCTGCCTACGATCGCAGCGCCGCGCAGCAATCCTTCCAGGCCGGGCGGCTGGGCATCAAGCTCGATTCCTCCGCCTTCCTTGCCCGCATGGAAGACGGCGTCGGCGATCGTTTCGATCTGCGCGTCGCATCCTTCCCCGTCGCGGATCGCGAAAACGGCTGGCTCCCCACCGGTGGCGCCGGCATCGTCATGATCACCGATGATGAAGCCAAGCAGGAAGCGGCCTGGCGCTACATGACCTTTGCCGCCGGCCCAGAGGGCGCGGCGATCGTCGTGCGCAATTCCGGTTACGCGCCCACGAACCAGCGCGCCGCCGATGATCCGCAATTCCTCGGCGATTTCTATGCGGAAAACCCCAACCACCAGGCGACGCGCGACCAGGTCGCCTTCCTCGGTCCCTGGTTCGCCTATCCCGGGGAACGTGGCGTGCGCGTGACCGATACGATCATGAGCACCCTGCGCGATGTGCTCGACACCGATGCCGATCCGGCTCAGACGCTGGACGCATTGGCCGATACCGTGCGCGCCGAACTGGCACGCTGACGATCATGGTAGCCTTCCGGCGCAGGCATCAGGCGGCTCGCCCTGTCTGCGCCGGGTGATCGCGCGGTCCCGAGAGATTGCTTTTTTTTGCGGCCCGGCGCGCCGCGTTCCGAACCGGCATGGCGTGTGACATGGCGTGTGACATGGCGTGTGACATGGCGTGTGACGTGGATGGGAGAGGCTCAGCCCCAGCCGCCGGAGATTTCCACGGTGGTGACGAGGTCGAAGCCGGCATCGGGAACGACATCGACATGCAGCACGATCTGGCCGGGCGTGGCGCCCGCCTGACCGCTGCGCCGGGCATCGCGCAACAGCGCGAGCACATGCATGAAGCGCTCATGCGCGATGAAGATGTCGAAGCGATGCTCGTCGCGCGAAGAGACGCCGAAATGATCATCGTCGATATCATCGAACCGCGCCGGCCATTGCAGGGCCCGGGCGCGCAACTGCTCCAGCGTTGCGCCCCAGAAGGTGACCTCCACATGGCCGAGATCATGCGGCCCGGCCGCATCATCCATCACGCCGAGACCCTTCACGCGGGCGACGCCGGTATCGTGGTAGGAGGCGAGCACGACGTCGAAACGCAGCGTTTCGACGCGCACGCGGATGACGCGCTTTTGCGCCGTCTCCGCCTCGCTCATGCTGCATGCTCCCGTGCAGCCCTGCCGCCCCCGGCCTCGGTGCGCAGCCAGGCCTCGCCGCAGGCCTTGGCGAGATCGCGCACGCGCAGGATGTAGCTCTGGCGCTCCGTCACGGAGATCACGCCGCGCGCATCGAGCAGGTTGAAGACATGGCTCGCCTTCAGGCACTGGTCATAGGCGGGCAGCACCATCTCGTGGTGATCGCCCCTGTCGCCCGCAGCGAGGATGGCGCGGCAGGCTTCTTCCGCGTCGCGGAAATGGCGAAACAGCGCCTCGACATCGGCATGCTCGAAATTGTAGCGCGAATATTCCTTCTCCGCCTGGAGGAAGACATCGCCGTAAGAGACGCGGTTTTCACCCTCGCCGCCGTTGAAATTAAGGTCGTAGACGTTCTCGACGCCCTGCACATACATGGCCAGCCGCTCCAGCCCGTAGGTGAGCTCGCCCGCAACGGGTGAACATTCGAAGCCGAGCACCTGCTGGAAATAGGTGAATTGCGAGACCTCCATCCCGTCGCACCAGCATTCCCAGCCCAGCCCCCAGGCGCCGAGCGTCGGGCTCTCCCAGTCATCCTCGACGAAGCGCACATCGTGCAGGTCGGTATCGATGCCGATGGCGCGCAGGCTCTCGAGATAGAGGTCCTGGATATCGGGCGGGCTCGGCTTCAGGATAGCCTGGAACTGGTAATAGTGCTGCAACCGGTTGGGATTCTCGCCGTAGCGCCCGTCCGTGGGGCGGCGCGAGGGCTGCACATAGGCCGCGTTCCACGCCTTCGGCCCGAGCGACCGCAGCGTCGTGGCCGGATGGAAGGTGCCCGCACCCACTTCCATGTCGTAGGGCTGGAGGATGACGCAGCCCCGCTCCGCCCAGAAACGCTGCAATGTCAGGATCAGCCCCTGGAAGGAGCGTTTCGGGTCCATATCGGCAGCCATGACGGGCCTCTCTCGCGTGCGAATTCGACGCCGGCACCCTTAAATCGCCCGTGGGACAAGTCAAGCCGCGCCTGGAGGCATGGCGGGCCGTGGCCCCGCAATTTCGAACCGGCACGGCGCGGGGCCGGGCATGGGCATCGGCACATACGGAACATGGCGGAGCCGGGGCTTCTGCGAGGCGGCATCCCGGGGCATGATGGTGATGGGTACAGCCTGCGGGCGGGCTGATCTCGACACTCATGATGCCCTCGCGGGCGCGCGACCCGCAGAAACGGAACCGGATGCTGACCTTCGCCGCCGCAGTGTTCTTCCTGATCGTCACACCCGGTCCGGGGGTGCTTTCCACCGCCGGCGTGGGGGCCGGATACGGTTACCGGGCGGGGGCGCGCTATGTGGCGGGTCTGTTCGTCGGCACCAATCTCGTCGCGCTCGCGGTAGTGAGTGGGCTTGCGGCGCTGGTTCTGTCCGAGCCGCGCATCAGACAGGTGCTGTTCGTCGCCTCGGTGGCCTATCTGCTCTATATCGCGTTGCGGATCGCCTTTGCCGGGGCGCGGGTGGCCTTCATCGAGACGCAGAAGGCGCCGGGATTCTTCGGTGGAATCGCCTTGCAGGTGATCAATCCGAAGGCCTATGCGGTCAACACCGCCTTCTTCTCCGGTTTCGCCTTCCTGCCGGGACATACCGGGCTCGAGATCGCGCTGAAACTCCTGATCATCAACGCGATCTGGATTCCGATCCATTTCGGCTGGCTCTGGGCCGGCGTCGCCCTGCGCCGGCTCGATCTCTCCCGCCGGGCGCAATTCGCCATCAACGGCGCCATGGCCACCGCGATGCTGGCCGTGGTGGCACTCGCGGCCTACGCGGCTTTTTGAAACGCTGCGCCGCCGAGACGGTCCGCGCGATACCGATCCTCGAAATCCCGATGAGACAGACGGTTTGTGGTGCGCCGCAGGCGGGGAGGTGACTGCATAAAATACATTGAAATAATGTTATTTAAAAAATAATACGTAAAAATATGATTTATCTGTAGACACCTGTTGTACTCCGTGAAATATGGGTATCGGAGGTATCGACATGGCAATCGAAATCGCAGGTATCGAACGGCGCTTCGCCGCGACGCATGTCTTGCGCGGCATCGATCTCACGATCCGCGACGGGGAGCTCGCCGCCTTGCTGGGCCCGTCCGGCTCGGGCAAGACGACGCTCCTGCGCATTCTCGCCGGGCTCGACTGGCCGGATGCGGGTGCGCTGCATGTCGATGGGGCGAACTGGCTCGCGCTGGAGGCCCAGCGCCGGGGTGTGGGATTCGTCTTCCAGAACTACGCGCTGTTTCCGCATATGCGCGTGGCCGACAACATCGCCTTCGGCCTCACCATCCGCCCGCGCGCGACGCGGCCTTCAAAGGCCGAGATCGCGCGGCGGGTGGAGGAATTGCTCGCCATGATGCAGATCCCCGATCTC
>SL_7KL_010_BRINEDRAFT_10001247_pt1 | contig 12251 bp, 11 predicted proteins | sample SodLak_010_BRINE_FD_10663 | JGI IMG/M metagenome (IMG submission 10663)
TAACCGCTCATATTTTTGATAATTATCCAAATATTAAGCGGCTGGTTATTTTCTCAAGAGATGAACAGAAACAATTTCAAATGCAGCAGGAGTATCCCACTGCTGATTATCCTCAAATACGATTTTTTATTGGAGATATACGGGATGAGCAAAGAATTAAACGGGCCCTGAAAGGTATTGACTATGTCATTCATGCGGCAGCGATGAAGCATGTACCTATTGCAGAGTACAATCCAATGGAGTGTATTCGCACGAATGTTTTGGGGGCTGAAAATTTGATTAACGCCTGCCTCGAAACGGAGGTGGAAAGAGTGGTTGCGTTATCTACGGATAAAGCAGCAGCACCCATTAATTTATATGGGGCAACCAAACTTACTTCAGACAAACTCTTTATTGCCGCAAACAATATTAAGGGATGGAATCCGATTAAGTTCTCTGTGGTTCGATATGGAAACGTGATGGGATCCAACGGCTCGGTGATTCCGTTCTTTTTGGAGAAGAGAAAAGAAGGAGTTTTACCCATTACCGACCCGGATATGACCCGGTTCAATATTTCCCTTAAGGATGGTGTTGAGATGGTGATGCATGCACTTGAGCACGCCTGGGGTGGTGAGCTATTCGTTCCTAAAATACCATCTTATCGAATAACGGATGTAGCCGAGGCGATCGGACCTGAATGTGAAAAACCGATTATTGGCATTCGTCCCGGAGAAAAAGTACACGAAGAGATGATTACCTCATCCGACTCCTTCAATACTTACGATTTGGAAAAGTACTACACGATTCTTCCTCAAACCCCACGTTTCAAACTCGAGGATTTTATTAGCACATTTAATGCGAAGCCCGTTGAAAAAGGATTTCGATATAACTCCGGGGAAAATGAAGAGTGGGAAACGGTGGAAAGTTTGCGTGAATTGATTAGGGAGCATGTCGATCCAACGTTTAAAGTATAGTCCACAAATTTGCGCAAATGTGCTCAAATGGAAAATGAAGAATACATATTAAAAGATGAGTGTTACAAGATCATAGGTTGTTGTATGGATGTGCACAATGAATTGGGTACGGGATTTCTTGAACCGGTTTATCAGGAAGCATTAAGCTATGAGTTGACTAGAAGAAAAGTTCTACACGAAAAAGAGAAGATGCTGGAAATTTCTTATAAGGGCAGAATTCTTGATAAGAAATACGTAGCAGACTTTGTATGTTTCGGTGAACTAATTGTGGAATTAAAAGCACTTAAAAGTTTAAGTAAGGAGCACACCGCACAGGTCTTAAATTATCTTAAGGCTACTGGATACAGAATCGGGCTGTTAATTAATTTTGGTACCTCTAAGCTTGAATACAAAAGAATAATCCTTTAAATATTTGTGAAAATTTGAGTAGAACAGTGGACAATTCACAAATAGCACAAATAAACTCAAATGGTAGTGATATATGAATAGCCGGAAACTTATAATCTTAAAATTTGTGAACATTTGAGTAAATCTGTGGACACCCCAATACCTTACGGCCGGCAGCATATTACAGACGAGGATATTCAGGCTGTCGTTGAAACTATAAAATCCGACTACCTAACCCAGGGGCCACGTATTGCAGAGTTTGAAGAAGCTTTTGCAGAGTATGTTGGCTCTAAATTTGCGGTAGCTGTTTCCAATGGAACTGCGGCACTTCATTTGTGTGCATTGGCATTGAATGTAGAGGAAGGGGATAAAGTGATTACAACGCCCATTACCTTTGCTGCCTCGGCCAATTGCGTTCGGTACTGTGGAGGTGAAGTAGTGTTTGCTGATATTGATCCTGACACATATCTGCTTGATGTAAATAAGGTAAGGGAGCTATTGGAGGCTTCACCAAAAGGAACATACAAAGGAATTATTCCCGTAGATTTTGCCGGACGAGCCGTTGATCTTGAAGCATTTCGTAAACTGGCAGATGACCATGATCTGTGGATCATTGAAGATGCCTGTCACGCTCCGGGTGGATATTTCCGTGATAGTGCCGGAAACCAACAACGTTGCGGAAACGGCAGCTTTGCTGATTTAGCTATTTTCTCCTTTCATCCGGTAAAACATATTGCCTCCGGCGAGGGTGGAATGATTACCACAAATCACAAAGATCTCTACGATAAGCTTTGTAAACTCCGCACCCACGGTATAACAAAAAACAGTGAAGAATTTAAAAACACATTGGGATTTGCAGTTGGGACTCCTCACGACTCAAGACTAACGACTCAAGACTACCCCAACTGGTATATGGAAATGCAGGAACTCGGATACAATTACCGAATTACCGATTTTCAATGCGCATTGGGAACCAGTCAGCTTAAGAAAGCGGATGAAGGAGTTCAACGACGAAGAGTAATTGCCCAAAACTATAATGAGGCTTTTGAAGGAAAGGGCTTCATAAAAGGACAATCCGGAGTAGTAGAAGGGCACGCCTATCACTTGTACATAATTGAAGTCGAAGACCGTTTGGGGTTATACAATTATCTGCGAGAGCACAATATTTACTCACAGATACATTATATCCCTTGTCACTTGATGCCGTATTACCGGCAGTTTGGTTGGCAAGAGGGAGATATGCCAAATGCGGAAAATTATTATAAGCATTGTATAAGCCTGCCGATGTTTCCAACGTTGACTGATGATCAACAGGATTTTGTAATCAGCAAGATCAATGAATATTACCAATGAAGAATTTAGCGATCATACCGGCACGTGGTGGAAGCAAGAGAATTCCACGTAAGAATATTCGGAATTTTCTGGGGAAACCGATCATTGCCTATTCCATTGAAACGGCTTTGGAAAGCGGTCTTTTTGAGGAAGTGATGGTCTCTACCGATGATGATGAGATTGCTGAAGTTGCGAAAAAGTACGGAGCGAAGGTTCCGTTTATGAGATCAGAAGAAAATGCAGATGATTATGCGACTTTAGCCGATGTCGTAGAAGAAGTAATTGGAACTTATCGGAAAAAGGGAGAATCTTTTGATGATGTTTGTTGCATTCTTCCAACAGCTCCTTTTTTAACGGTTTCTTTATTGGAAGAAGGATTTTCTCTACTGGCTGAAAACAGTGTGGATTCGGTAAAACCAGTTGTTCGTTTCTCTTATCCCATACAACGGGCAGTAAAGATGAAAAATGGTATGTTGGAAATGTTTAATCCCGAACATGCCAGGACACGGTCACAGGATCTTGAACCGGCCTTTCATGATGCCGGACAGTTTTATTGGATGAAATTTGAGGAGGGTATGAAAGGAGAGAGAAAAATGGGACTTGAGATACCTGAGCATTTAGTACATGATATCGATACTGAAGATGATTGGACAATGGCTGAATTAAAATATAGGTATAGTTTTGGCTAAAGAAATTCTTTTCCGATTAAATGCCGGTAGAAAATTTGGCATGGGTCACTTATCGAGAAATTTAACACTTGCTGAAGTACTCTCAGCTCAAAAAATAAAAAGTAGTTTCTTAATACATACAGATAATGAAAATAAAGTTATATCATTCTTAAATAGTAGAAATAAAACTGATTATGAATTTACATTTATTAATGAGGATCTTGATACCGATAATGATATCAGTATAATTTTACAACACTATGTAGATGGAAAAAGCTTCCTTATTTTGGATCATTACAATCATGATTTGCACTATCAAGAGGAGTTAAAAAGTGCCGGGATACCTTGGGCACAATTCGACTATAAACAAGAAAATCAGATAATTGCCGATATAGTTATTAACCCAAATGTTAGTGTAAAAGAATCTGACTATGATCGATTGATTAGTGGAGATACAAAACTTTGTGTGGGAGAGAGGTTTGCGATAATTAGTGAAGTCTTTAAAAAGACTGAAGCAAAACCACAGCCGGATAGAATTCTAATTGCAATGGGAGGAGGGGACTATCCACAAGAAGTTGTTGATATGATTGCTACTCTTGTATCAGATGAGAGTTATCGGTTTGATTTAATAACAACACAAGGTTTGTTTAACAAAAAGTTAAAGGAAAAGAATAACGTAGAGATTCATAACAACCCTAACAATATTGCTGATATTTATGGCAGAAATTATGCAGCTGTTGTAGCAGGTGGAGTCACTACTTATGAATTAGCTTATTTAGACGTTCCAATGATTGTTGTACCATACACCGAAAATCAACAAAAGAATGCGGAAATTTGGCAGAAGGTAGATCATGCTATTAAATTTTCATCACAACAAGAGTTTAAGAATAAACTTCAAACGAATAGTTTGAAGGTAATTCTCTCAGATTTATTCAGTCGTTATAAGAAAAGGAATAAACTTATTGATGGCCATGGAGCTGAACGAATAGTAGAAACTATAAAAAACCGGTACAATGGATAAACAAATTAGTTCAAAGTTTACGAGAGGGGATAAAGTTTTTCTCCGTGAAATGTCTATTCATGATGCTGAATATATTGTAAAATGGCGCAATGATCCGGCAATTCAAAAATGGATGTTTACCCAAAATAAATTAACTATAGAAGGTCATCTAAACTGGTTTAAAAAGAGAGAAAATAGGATTGATTATATCATTTGTGAAATTGAAGAAGGGATACCAATTGGTACGGTAAATTATATCAATATTGAAGATAAAAGAGCAGAAGCCGGAAAAATGTTGGGCAATAAAAACTATTGGGGTGGGGGGTATGCAAAAGAGGCTTTTATTCTCTGGCTAAATATTGGGTTTAATGAATTGAATTTTGATGAAGTCTATGTAAAAACGATGAAGCATAATAAACCAAATATTGGTTTGAATCGTAAAATAGGGTTTAAGGAAAAAGAAAACCGAACCAAGGAAATAACTGGTCATCAAAAAGTTGAAGAATTGGTAATGACTATTAATAAAGAAAATTTTAAATATTTACGATGAGTACCAAAGTTTATATAATTGCAGAATTATCAGCTAACCATAACAATGATTTTGAGTTAGCAGTCAAGACTATTGAAGCCATGGCGGAGTCAGGGGCTGATGCAGTTAAAATACAAACCTATACGGCTGACTCTTTATCCATTGATGTAAACAATGAATTTTTTCAGGAAAGAACAGATGGCTTATGGAAAGGGTATAGACCCTATGATTTATATAAAGAAGCGGCAATGCCTTATGAATGGCAGCCCAAACTTCAAAAAGTAGCGGAAGGATTGGGATTAGACTTTTTTAGCTCTCCTTTTGATAAAGAAGGTGTAGATTTTCTTGAAACGTTGAATGTATCCACATATAAAATCGCTTCTTTGGAGATTACAGATATTCCCTTGATTGAGTATACAGCTTCCAAGGGAAAACCAATGATTATTTCAACCGGTGTAGCTGAAATTGAGGATATTCAATTGGCCGTGGATACTTGTAGGAAAATTGGAAATAAGGATATTACTCTCCTTAAATGTACATCTGATTATCCGGCCACTTTAGAAGATGCAAATCTGGTTACGATTCCTGATTTAAAAGAACGGTTTGGAGTAAAAGTTGGAGTTTCAGATCACACAATGGGACATACCGTACCGGTGGTAGCAGTAAGCTTAGGTGCAAAAGTGGTAGAAAAACATTTTATCCTGGATAGATCATTAGGTGGTCCGGATTCTGCTTTCTCTATGGAACCAAGTGAGTTTAAAAAAATGGTGGATGAAGTAAGAAATGCGGAAAAAACACTTGGTAAAGTGAATTATCATGTGAGTGAAAAGGATAAGCTAAGAAGGCGGTCATTATTTGCTGTTAAGGATATTAAAAAAGGTGATATGATTACTGAGGAGAATGTACGATCGGTGAGGCCGGGATATGGGGAGTATCCAAAGTTTTTTAAAGAAATTAAAGGAAAGAAGGTCAAACGTAATATTTGCAAAGGCATGCCGGTTAACCTAGGTTTTGTAGAGGAACTATAATGAATTGGTTGAGAGTCTTAAAGAAGTGTATAAGTATTGATACAAATAATATTAATTATTTAAATGAATATATATTTAATCATAAATGTTTTGATGGAAATATAATCTTTGTAATGTACAATTGTTTTAGAAAAACAATTGCATATATTATAAATGACATAGTGGAATATTCTTATAAAAAAAATAAAGGGGGTAATCTACACCTATGTTATGTAGGAACTGTAAATCAATACAACGCCTTAGAAACTATTGTTGAAAAAATAGATGATGCGGTTTTTTTATGTAAAAATAAAAATGTAGATATTTATTTTTTAAGATCACCAGCTTATTTAATCTCTTGGTTTTTTCTCCCATATCTTTTTATAAAGTATTTTTCAGTTAAGCGAAAAGAGAGTAAACATAATTTGGCTTGTTATATAAATGACCGATTTAATTTCTATGGTCAATTTCTTTGGTTTATAATTTGTTTAAATAAAATGGAGCCAAAGTCTGTAATTGTAGCAAATGATCATTCTACGAGCTATAGATTGATGAAAGAGGCCTGCAAATTTTTGAAAATACCTATTATATATATTCAGCATGCTTCAGTTACAGAAAAATTCCCAAAATTAGACTTTGATATCTCGTTTTTAGAAGGTGAAGATGCTTTAAATAAATATAAATTAAAGGGTATAGAAGGAGATATATGTTTAGTGGGTATGCCAAAGTTCGATCAATATTATCAGCATATTAATACCAATAATTCAATATATACTATTGGGATTTCACTTAATATACGTGACCCAGAAGAAGCAATTGAAAGTTTACTTAAAGAAATTAGTAAAGCGGATTTTACGTTTGAGGTAATAATAAGACCTCATCCAAGGGATAAAAGACATAAATTTTATGAGAAAATGGCTAAGTGTTATAATTGCGTAATTTCAGATGCACGATATAAAAATTCATTTGATTTTTTAAAAACCATAGATTTAAATATTGCGTGTGAGTCAAGTATTCATTTAGAAGCAACATTGATGAATGTATATCCTGTTTATTACAAATTTAATCATGAAGTAAAAGACAATTATGGATATATTAAAAATAACTTAGTTACAGATATTGTAGACAGCCCAAGCGAACTTATTAATCTTATCAACTCTTTAAAAAATAATAAGCCAAATATCCGTAATAGAAGTGAATATTACGTTTCTACTGTCAATAGTAAATATGACGGCAAAAGCTCGGATATGGTGAAAGATAAAATCTCAAATTATTTTAAAAGTTGAGTAATTCAATTATTAGTATCCTGTAAAATTTGGATGCTTAATGACTTTTTTATTATAAGTAGATATTGAAATTTATGATAGTACTCATAATTAATATCCTTGGATTAGATAATGTAAATAAGGTAAATCTGAAAATATTCCCATGAGACAATTAGATTAATAACAAAAGTATGTTAAAAAGAGGTTTTTTTCCTAGCCTTAGTCACTAAGGGGTAATATTTATTTACTACTAACCTTGAACGACAGTTTTATTACTAATGGGGTGAAATCTAAGTTTAGTTTACTTCTTATTCGATCGTTATTAAATACTATATTGTTAGAAATAGGAGTTTAGGTTATAGTATAGTGACTCTCAAATGTTTCGAAAATTGATGGATTGTAAATATGAAAATCAGCTATTTGTCTTCTTCAATAGTCCCTTCTACGTATGCAAATAGTGTTCAGGTTATGAAAATGTGTGAAGCATTTTCTGATAATGGTAACTCTGTAAAGCTATATGTTCGAGAGAATTTGCAAAGTAACTATTCTGAAAATGAAATTTTCGATCAATATTCTGTAAATAAAAATTTTGAAATAGATTATTCCAGATGGTATAAAATTCCATTATTAGGAGGGTTGTATTATAAACATCAAGTTCAAAGTAAGTTAAATATAAATAAGACTGATATTTATTACGGCAGAGACAGGTATTCAATTAGCAGTTTAGCCAAAACCGGAACCCCGTTCATTTATGAGTCACATGAGCCTCCTCGTAATTTGGTTCATAATTATTACGAAAAAAAAATACTCAGATCCGATGGCCTTGTTAAATTAGTGGTTACTGCAAATTCTATAAGATCAATTTATCTAAAGAAATATCCATGGTTTGATGATTCTAAAATAGAAGTACATCCAAACGGCAGCACACCGGTTTTAAGTAAAAATGATATTAATTTTGATACTTACTCGGGGGTACAAAATGTTGGTTATGTTGGAAGCTTAGGAAAGGGGAAAGGCATTGATATTATATTAAAGATAGCAGAAATTATGCCTGAAAAAACTTTCCATATTGTAGGTGGTAAAGTTGATGCTATGAATGCTTGGGAAAATAAATGTAAAAGTGAGAATGTGAAGTTTTACGGCTTTGTGAATCAAAATAGCTTATCTGATTTTTATAAAAAATTTGATGTTTTGCTTTCTCCCTATCATAATTTAATCAACGATAAAACAGGAGTTCCCTTATACCCGTCTCCGCTCAAAAACATTGAATACATGTCAGCCGGGAAACCTATCGTAGCTTCTGATATTTTAGCCAATAGAGAGGTTTTTAGTAATAATAAGAACGCAATTTTATGTGACCCGGAGAATATTGATGAATGGGTTCGTGCTATACGTATAATTGAAGATGATGAGAAATTTGCTTTAAATTTAGTTCGAAATTCTACGAATGAGTACTACTCAAAATATACCTGGATAAACAGGGCAAAACGGGTACTCGAGTGAAAACAGTATATTTCAGCATACTGTTTCTTTATATTTATGGCTGGATAATAGCTGCCGGCATAGATTTTATCTCTCTTATTTCATTGTGTGGAATACTTTATATCTGTATAAGAAACAGGATTGATAAAAATATCTTGATATTGCTTATTGTTTCTCTTCTATATCTGATTTATGCCTTATTTATTATCACGGTTAGTCAATCTCTTGAAATAGATATTTTGTTAAGGGTAGCTAGATGGATGATAACTCTTTTAGGAGGCTATGCTATTATATTATTCTATAAAAAAAATAGGGTCACAAAAGAAGAAATTGTTTGGTGGATATTATTAGCGTTAACAATTCATTCATTGTTGATGATTGTAATGTTTCTAATAGAGCCTATCCGGAGTTTAGTATACAGTATCACCGGTGCATATAATATTGTTAATTTAAACTATCCTTTCGTTCACGGGCTCAGAATTACAGGTTTAACATATGGTTTATCACAAACATCTGTTGTTCAAAGTTGGGGGGTGATAATATCGATATTTATGTTGTTAAACCTTAAAAGTTACAAGTTTAACAAATGGATAATAATTTCATCCATACCAGTAAATTTAGTAGCTATTATGATTTCTGGAAGGTCAGGGTTGGTGATACTTATTTTAAGTATTACAATATTAATGATTGCATACTTTTTTTCGAATTTCAAGAACTATGAAAAGATTATATCTCAATCTTTTAAAATATTTGTAGTCTCGTTCGTTGGGTTGATGATATTTTTAATTGTTTTGATGGTAAATGTTGAAAAAGATTATTTCGGTTATACGATCTCACATGTAAGTGAAGTTACTGAGCTATTAACAACTGGTAGTTCATATACAATAGAGGTACTAAAAGGGATGTATTTTATCCCTGAAGATGATAGGATGACACTTTTTGGATCAGGGCTATTAGATAGAAGTGAATTAAATATAACAACTGATGTTGGATATGTAAGAATGTTATTTCACAGTGGTGTATTAGGTTCTTTTTTATATTATTCAACTTTTTTATTGGCACTAGTATTTATATTTACTTCGAAATTTACACCAACATTAAAAACTTTAATTTTTGTAATCTTTTTTTCAACACTCATACTCCATGGTAAAGAAGTTTCTGTATTTACCAGGACACAATGGAGTATTCAGGTACTTTTTCTTTCACTTTGTTTACTGTACAATAGGCGATAATTTCATGATAATAATTAGAGTCACGAATGACTTGTCATCCACAAATACTGCATATAATCAATTTGCCAGGTTTAGAGTTAGCTCGAATGATGAGAATATTGAAGAATTAATTTCATTCGAGAAAATTAGTTTTCAAAGCTTTTTTGAATCTGGGTCTCTTCAATTGTACGAGTGTGATTCGAGTTATGTAAAGTTACTTAAACAAATAGGAAATAGAATAAAGTACCATAAATCAAAGAATAGAAAAGTGATTGTTCATCATCACTATCCAAAGTTTGCAATTATACTATTGCTTTTAAAGTGGATTTATGGTGATGTGAAACACATATACACAATTCATAACACGTATAGCAATTATAGGTTTATTCACAAAGTTCTTACACGTATTAATATGCTCTTGGTGGATAAGGTTGTGTATTGTGGAAAAGCAAGCTCTAAGTCATTCAAGAATTTAAGATTTTTACCTAAGAGCAATAAACAGATGACCATTACCAATGGGGTTGATATTAAAAGAGTAGACAATACAACCTCTAATAAGAAAAATAAGACTGGTAAAATCACATTGGTAACTATTGCTAAAGTAACCAACCAAAAAAACATACAGTTTTTAATTGAAGTTTTTGAAAATTTACCTGCAGAATATCAGTTGGAAATTTTAGGACCTTTGAATGATGAGGATAAGAATCGAATTAAAAATTCACAGTGTACAGATCGGATATTCACAAGAGGCAGAGTAGAAAGAGAAGAAGTGTATAGAAAGTTTAAATCTTCGGATATTTTTCTTTCCGCAGCTTTATGGGAGGGATTACCAATTGCAGTATTAGAAGCTATGGCTTGCCGAATTCCCGTTATTTTATCAGAGATAGAATCACATGATGAGATTAAGGAGAAAATTTCGAGTTTAAAAACTACTCCTTTTGAAATTACAAATTGGGTTAATGAAATTGAAAAGCTATCAAAATTAGAAGAGACTGAGAAAAAAGCTATTGTGGAAAGGAATCGCAAGGGGGTTGAAAACAATTATTCATTAAGCTCCATGCATGCAAAGTATACAGAGTTATATAAATCTATTTAGAGAAAGATTTTCAAAGTAAAATAATGCTCATAGAATTCACCGGCTTACCCGGCTCAGGGAAAACAACAATAGCCAATAAATTAATCGACCGTATTGGTGGTGAGGTTGATGTAAAGAGAGGTACTTTTGATCACTTGGGAACGGTACAGCGTGTTGGTTCAAAATTGGCTTCCGCTTTTACATCGTTCATTATTTTTCCAAAAGATTCACTTCTTGTTGTAAAAGAGCTAATTGTCAATCATTACCGTAAAGTGGAAGCTGTGCGAGATGCCCTAAACATTCTTTATTTGATGGCGAGGTATCACAAGGCCGGAAAAGAAAAGGAGACTATTTATATTTTTGACCAGGGATTGATCCAGGCTTTTTTGTCAAGCTGTATCTATGGGGAGTGGTCGGATGGTATATTTGAAATTCTGAAAAGTTATACAGACCGTGTCATTTTTGTGGATGTTTCGCCCGAGGTGTCAGCACAACGCCTTAGTGAAAGAGGAGATAATAGCAGTCGTTCTCAAAAGCAGACAGATAAAATTCAACATTTAACAGAACAGAAAAATTTTCTACACAAGATTATAGGTCGACTTGATGTGCCGAAGAGAAAACTTTTGAGAATACAAAATGATGGAGAAATGAAAAACGAAGAAATTGACCAAATAAAAAGTTGGCTGATCAATGAAGAATAAAAAACTCCTTTTCCTCGTCAACGTCGACTGGTTTTTCCTGTCTCACCGCCTGCCGATTGCCCTTTCTGCAAAAGAGGCCGGGTATGAGGTTTTTGTGGCCACGGCTGATACGGGGAAGAGAGAAGAGATTGAAGAGTATGGACTAACCTTTATCGAGATGCCGTTCTCTCGGAAGGGAACGAACTTGTTTCGAGAGGCTATGATGCTTCCCAAAATATTCAAGTTGTACAAGCGCATCAAGCCGGACCTGGTACATCATGTAACGATTAAGCCGGTGCTGTTTGGCTCCCTTGTGGCGAGGTTTTACAGAAAAATTAAAGTGGTAAATGCCATTACGGGTTTGGGGTTTGCGTTTTCAAAAGATGAGAAGGCGTCATCCATTAAGATGCTGGTCAGTCGTGCCTATAAGATCGGCCTTCAAAATCCTCGTCAACGGACCATCTTCCAGAACGAAGAAGACCGTGCTGTATTTGTGGACAATGGGTTCATCAAGCCGGAGCAGACATCCCTGATTCGGGGTTCCGGGGTCAATATTCGTGAGTTCATCCCGGTTGGAAAAGCTGAAGAGCCACCGATAATATTGCTCGCCTCGCGGATGATTTGGGATAAGGGATTGAAAGAGTTTAAGGCGGCTGCGGAGA
>SL_7KL_010_BRINEDRAFT_10001250_pt1 | contig 12219 bp, 16 predicted proteins | sample SodLak_010_BRINE_FD_10663 | JGI IMG/M metagenome (IMG submission 10663)
GGCCTTTTTGAAGATGGGGGGCGCCCACCTTTCTATAATCGTGGGCGCATAATGTGTGAGGTACTGTTATTGCTGTAGAGGCATGTTGGGAACCATGTTGTCATGCCTGTCCCTAAGACAATTCTCCAGGAGTCAATGTGTGTGATGTCTAAGCCATGGTTATAAATTGTGTTAAAGGCATTATAGGGTGTTGTTTCTCTTGCTATCTGCAAAACTTTGCTTCGCTTGTAGTTCCAAAGCTTTGCACTCCGGCATGAGGGATTCAGGAGGTCAATTGAAGGGCACGGAAGGTCTATTTCTATATGTAAGAGTCTCCTCTTCTTTTGTCTCTGGTTGTTTTGGCCCTGTTTGTATCGACTGGGTGGCATGTTGGGGTGGTTTAAGGGCAGAGTAGGCAGGCGGTTCATGCGGTCGGCTGTTGTGGTATTTGGTCTATAATTAGTAAGCAATCTTTTACTTGGCGGATCAGTTTCAGCAGATAGATTGTTTGGTGCTTCCATAGCATCTGGTAGGACTTGTGCGTTGGTTAAAGGAAGTGCTTCCCCGTTGCTCTGTGGTTGTGGAAAGAAGTTCTAATCCCGAGTAGAGTCAATTGGGCCTGTGTATGTTGCAGTTAATTGGGTTGGTGGATAGGGTAAGTGGCGTCCAGTGAGTGAGTGTGTATAATGGGTTGTGGTGGGAGGTTGGGGGCGGGAATCGCTTGTGTTGGGGGTGCTTGATAGATACTTTGTTTGGTGGTTTAGGTGGGCTTGTTTTGATGGTGAAGGTAGGATCGGGCGAGCAAGTGAGATGGTTATTTACAAGTCTGCTGATGAGTGCATAGTTGATTTTGCGGAAGGCGGAAAGGGTGTTGGGTTCATTGTTTTTATTTCTGAATGGATCACAGCTGGAGTGAGGTCCATTGTAGGAGGGAGGTTGACTACGGCTGCTCGTCTATTGAGTGTAACCTTGTGTTTTGCGGATACCTTAGGGTGTCTGGACTGCTATGGAAAAAAAATGTGAGTTCCACTGCGGTAGGTGGGGTCATGGAGTCCATTCAAGCCAAGGCTCATAAGAGGTTAAGTGATGCAGGTGATCAAGGTAGAGAGGGTGTGAGGCGGCGGCTTGCAGAGTGAGAGGGCTTCATTTATGGCTTAATTTCTTCTAGGTACATGCTTTCTCCATATTTCATGAGGCAGAGTTTGCTTGAGTGGATGCTCATGAGTTGCTGCAGGTGCATACAGTAACTAAATTGTCGCCTGATATGTAGGTTGGTTCCTTCCCTTATGGTCAGGAACTCTTTTATGAGACTCGGGATATTTGCCATTTGCTTGGTGTGAAGGTTGAGGAGGATTGTGCAATGCCTTATCGAAGGATCCTCTAGGCTGGATGTAAGTGCAGTGGCTAGGCGGCTATGGCATTCAACTCAAATTGAGGGTGCCCCTAATTCAAAGTTTAGGGTGTCTTCTCTTATCATAGCAGTTGGGGTGGACTTCCAAAGTTTGAGCTTGTGTTTGATGACATAACCGATCATGGTATCCAGATTATTAGATCAGCTTTGGTGCAGGGGGTGACGGCAAAGGCATGGGCAAGGTTAGGAAGAATGGCTGTGCTTATTATGGTCAGTGTTTGGCGTGGAGGGGCATATGAAGCCCTCAGGGATTCTAGCTTCTGCCTGAAGTTGCATGTCATGTGCTGGATCTGGTGTTTCCAGTTGAAATCCATGGTGAGCTGAACCGTAAGATAAGGAAAGGGGGCATAAGATGGTATGAGCTGTGCCTTCTGATTCTGGATATTTATCTTACCTTCTAGTTGGTGCTGGAGTGTCTGGTGGGGTGTCACACCATTCGCATCTTTAAAGGGGCGAATATGCAGAGCACCTGTTACTTTAGTTTTGCTGCCAGGAAGTGCTGCCCAGTCCAAGTATAATGAAGGTTTACGGGCTTGCATTTTAAGGTCTTGGATTGTGTTGGTTTCACTTGTAAGGTCATCTGCAAATGAGGCGCTGCTGATCATATTGGCCAGGTGGGTATCCATTGGGCATTGATCCTGGATGCAGTTGTGTTTGTAGGCACATCCTCCTACATGGAGCCATCGAAGAAGGGGTTCCATATAGAGGAGAAAGAGGAAGGGAGAGAGTGTGTCTCCTTGGATAGTTCCTCTTTTAACCGGTATTTTCTGAGTGTATCCTGAATGTTATTTGAATGTTATTTGAACCTGATTCGTGTGGTTGCGTCTCCATAAAGTTCTTGACTGCATCAATAGCATCTGCAGGGAAGCCTAGGTCATACATGATCCAGAGCATCCGGTTGTGGTCTTTGGTATTAAAAGCTGATGTGATGTCAACATTTAGTGCATACATATCTTTCTCGAAGATTTTAGCATCCTCGAGACGCATTATGACATTCTGAATCTAGTGTATGGTGTCATTTTGATCGCAAAAGCCAGCCTGTTTAGAGCTGAGCAGGGAGTGTGCTTCTGCATAATCATAGAATGTGTTGGTGATCAGTCTGGTCCACAACTTGTAAAGCGTGTTGGCCAGCCCTATGGGTCTATAGGATGAGGTATCTGTCTCTGCTCCCTTATTCTTGTCTATGCGGACGGTGTTGCTGACTTTTTAAGAGGTTGGGGAAGACGAGTGGCCCACATGATGACAAAGAGTCTGTGAATAATGTCTTGGAATTCATGTGGAAGCATTCAAGAAGAAGTTCTGAGCATCTCATGAACAATGCCATCTGGGCCTGGAGATTCGCTATTGCTGAGAGATTGGATGCATTTGCAGAAGGTGCTTATGTCAAGTATTTCTGAGTGGATCCAGCCTCTTTCACTGTTATGCACCAGCTCAGCTTTGATTATGGGAGATTGTAGGGTAAAAGGATCCGGGTGTATTTCTGATCGTTTGTTTGTTCCCAGGGGTAGCCTCCGAGCGCCTCCTCTGGTAAAACCTTGCCAGTATTGATATTGACTGATTTGAGGGCATATGTGTAATACTTCTCTATGACTTGTGCAACTTTTCCAGGCTCTGTCGCAAAGGTATTTGTGTCAGGTTCATTTAGGGCTTTCAGGCCGGATCGGGGTGGTGCATTTTCATCCTTAAAGGCTCCCTGTTTAGGATGACTGTTTCAGTTCTGTTGCTTTTTATGGGTAAGCACTGTTTGCTCTGTGTTCTTGGCATCATCTTCTTGGGTAATGGCTTCTCTGGTGGAGAGGAAAAGCCTTTCTAGATGCTCTTTAGAGCAGAGGTATGTCTGGTTTTAGAGTCTGAAGTTCAGTGATTGCCCTACAGAGGGCTTCATTTTCCTTGTTCTGTTGTACGAATTTTTGGGGTGTAAAGTGTGGGGATTAGTGGGTGGAAAGGAATTGGTTTTGGATGGATTTGGTAAGCCTAGCCTCTTCTTCAAGGCGCAACGCTGATTGCTGATGGGTTAAAGTGGTTATGGTCTACAGACATTATTTTTGTTTCAAAGGAAAACAAGACGAGGTTATTTCAGGCGCTTGAAGGCCAAGAGAGTTATCCTAGAAACCATCCTTCTTGGTGTGGGAGGCTTTATCAATACCTCTCATATTTTAAATCATCTTGAAGAGCTCGGCCTTGGTACACAAAAGCACATCTGTACATGTCTGACACGATACTTTCCTTGAACTTCAATACTTTCCTTGTAATTGAATTACATGCCCACTCTGTGCTTTATGCACACAGACTCACAACAACAGACACGCTCCTAAAATATCCAGCTGCTCCCAAGGTCTTTGTCTGGAGCAGGGGGCGGAGTGTCACCTTCCAGATCCTCACTAGTTCTTCCTTTTCCCTGGTGAAGGAGACACACGGCTCTTCAGGCCAATGTGTCTCCTTTTCCTTTCTGATGTAGGAGTGGGTTCACTCCCTGCATAGTTTTCCTTTTCTTTTCTTTTCAAGGTTTCTGTCTAGTCTTAATGATGCTTACTGCATATTTTACTGTGAATAAGAGAGTCCTTACTAAGGAACTTGCTAAGGATCTTAGTAAGATCTCAAGCTCTTGCCAAGTGAGGGAAAAAGCAACCCTCAGTGAGGGAAAAAGCAACTGTGACGGACAGGAGCTTCCAAATAAGTCCTGCTGCATATTCAAGGCTGAATCAATCTGTCATTACATTAGCTGACTAGGAAGGTTACATTCCAGCGGTCAGGATGAAGCAACAAAAAATACAAAGGCAAGGAGCTTGCATACAGTTTAATAGAGATGTGTTGGCAACAAAGAAATAGATGTACCTGGTATGTCTGAGGCATGCAAGCAGCTTCAATATATACCTCCTTATGCACAACAGGTTGACAAAGTACGTGGTCCTCCAATCTTAAAAGGCCATGCAATACATGGCAGATAAAAGGAAAAACTAAGCAGGTAGTGGAAACACTCCCTACATTAATTAAGGAAAAGGGGCTGTAAGGATATGATCACTGCAATGGGAGGTTGCAATTGCTAACAGGTGCCAGCCGCAAGGGGCCAGAGGGGTTGGGATCTACCACCGGTGTTGGTCGTACCCTTTTGGCCAGGTCTGTCAGACCGTTACAGGGGCCCTCCACCAGAATCCATTCATGTCCTGCAATCCATTAAGGCCTTTGTGTGAGCAGTGCACCGGAAGTATACAACATGATATTTCTTTATCAATGTGATGTCAAGAAAGAACAAGTGCTAAAAGACCAAACTTGGCAATTATGCGTGCCAAGCACTAGCACCTTTAAGCACTTAGCTCATGTGAGCTTGATTGCATCCTGCAGCCGCATGCCAAACATGAGCGTTTGAACCACCCTTGTAAACCCAATGACCTGTTAAGAGATAATGAGGGACGCAAAAGGCCTTTGACACAACTTCATGGACTGTGCTGATCAGGAGCATAATCAGAAACTTTCCTTGAAGGAAAGGGGGGTAAAAAAGCATGGAAAAAAAAGACACGGCAAATTGAAGGGCCATAACATGATGTAAGCTAAACTAAATCTCCCTCGTGTCCCTCATGCCTATCTCAGGCATGCAAGGGGGCAAAAAGTGTGTTTCCCAGCTCCACATGCCGCGCGAGGGCAGCTTCATAGAGGCCTGTCACAGATGGGTCTGGTTGTATGATCTGCATGGAAGGAATTAGAAAGTGAGTTGGCTAGATGATCAAAGATTGGTGATAGAAGGAAGAGCAGGTCAGGCATGGTTGGAACTGCAGCGGTGCAATCTTCTTGAACTTACTTCTGCAATTTTCCTCCACTCACTTAAACACAATGAAAACAGGAAATGTTCCTTTGTTGAAGGCTTGGTTTATCATCCCGACTTATCATGCATTTACCTCACCTTCTCACTGAGCTTGGCTGGGTTTTGTCGGATGTATTCAGCCACATCAATGCCCTGATGGCATGCTGCTGCTTGCAAAGCCCCACCCAGCGCTGCCGTCTCCAGTTCAATTGGGAGCCTGCTGATTTGAGCAAGAAAATGATTGTATAAATGATCTACTTTCTCAATCAATCACATTTGTAGTGACTTAGGTACATTGATTTTATACATGAACTTGTGAACAAATGCACATGTAAGATCCTCATCCAAATTTGTAGAAGCAGGATTTTCAGTACTTCTGACATTAAACCACCATGCCTGCATAGTAAATCTTGATAGGTAATCTTTTTTAGCCGTCTTAGATGCATGCTCATCTTGCAGCAGCATCTTGAAGCTGCTTCAAAGGCTACCTACATGCCAAAAAGCCGTATCCGTGATGAGGCACATGCCTGAAGGCTTGATGCCGTGTCAGCATGCCCCTCAGGCACAGCAGCTAGCTATCCAAGAAATGCAACTTGTTAAGACCCCCAAATCCCCAAAGTCACACAGCTCACCGCCCACACATGTTTAGGGGCCCAAATGGTTACTAACAGAAGCAAAGAGCCGCCTGTCCCGTGCATGCATCTTTGTAAGCCCATAAGCAAGCCTCCTATCCACCTCCAGCCTTATACTGGCGACATCTGCCTGTCCGTGGGTAAGTCAGTATTCCCCTTGTTTGATTGAGTAACTTGGCCAGTCCCCTTATTCTCTGTGGTTCTCAGCGACCCTTTACCTGATGGGCAGTTGGAAGGCATCTGCGATGATGCGTTGCCACAAGGGGTTTCTGGCCCCACCCCCCACAAGGCGCAGCTCCGAAGGACACAGCAGCGCATGATTTGGTGTGCCGTGCTCTGCAAGAGCATTGCAAAACAGCAGCATCCTAGATTAATCTAAGCATACATGAGCATACAAGCTCTCAAGCTGTGATGCTGTGGCTGGAACAGGTGCCAACGTGCAGGCAAATGGCGCACAGCGCTACACTGGCCTCTGAAAGCCACCGCCTGACCAGGCCTGAACGCTGTAAAAGCTGCATTCAATCAGAGCATTACTAGCATCAGGGATTTGGATAGAGCATCAGGCATGCTGAATCAAGAGGCCTCACTACAGCAAATAATTAGTGCCATTGGGCACAAGGTTAAGCATCTGGAAGCACTCGTGGATGAAAAGCAGTGCTGAGGACTCACCCCGGCCCAGCTTCAACATCCTGTGCAACCCTGCCAACAAGGAGAAGCTTGCTCCCTCCAAAGCTGCTCTGTACAAAAGGCCAGGTCTTGATAGAGCACCTGTTCAATTCGCAAGGTCAAAATGCAGCAATCATAGAAGTTGTAAAGGACTCATGCAATAGCAACAGCAAGGAGAGCAGACTGCCATCTAGCACTGACGTCCAGGCCTGCAATTGTTTTTAAAAACAAGGGTGCAAGCCAGTAACGGACAGGAATCTATGCAGCCTGCGTTGCCAGCTCACCCGCAAACTTTCTCGAAACCAAGTGCACACTGCTCACACACACAGAGCACCTAAAGCTGCATGGGACTCTCTGAGCTTTCCGGCACAAGGGGGCAAACCTCTGGGCCAAGGACCCAGCCGGTGTTGGTGAACAATTCCCTTCCTTGACCAAGCCGGCCCAAATGACTGTTTAGATAAACAATAAAACATACCTGGTGTGAGCCCCAACAGGGCTCCTGTAGCTTGCGGCCAGTTGGGTGTGCGCTCTCCAACAAGGTAAGGCAGGAAAGACACACCACAGCACCCTGGCTGCGCATTCTCTGGCTGCTGTGCAAGCTCGGTGAGCTGGGGGTGGGTCATTCCAAATAACGCAGCAATCTGTGTGCAAATAAGCGTCAAAAGGCTGATGCATCGGGGTGTCCTTCAAATGCACTCACTGAGTTAGCAAAGCCAGCTCACCTCCCTCTGCCCCCCTGTCTATGTTCACCTTCATTTCCCCTTGCCAATAAAAATCAGGTATATTTCTAGGTATTTATTTACCTTTCATGCACAGACTTAGCATGTACCCACCTCTTGCGGTGGCATGGTGCAGTTGAGCGTACACATCAGGGGCAAACCTGGGATGGGAGGGATTGCAGAGGCAGTGCTTACATGCATGAATCTACCAGGCTGGACAAAGCTGCTTATGAAGAAGGAAAATAATAACCACCAGTGACTGAAAACAATTGCACATGAAATTAGAAAAATGGGCCACTTAGGGCTAAGGCACCATGCAGTCCCTCCATCATGTTGCTTGATTCTGCCATGTCTCGATGACGGAGGAAAATGTGTCATTGAAGATAATTACATGGGTGGGACATCAAAAGCTCATCCTTGATCATCAATAGATACGCTCACAACATCCTGACAAAATCCACCTACCTTTTCCAGTTGCATCAGCAAAAGGGCACACCTGAGGGCCACAAAAGCATAAGCCGTACTTTTTGGGCTCTTGCCCGTCAAAGGGGACATCACCCCCTTGACCATAACCCCCGTGGGCAGCAAAAAATGAGGGGCACTCGGGCCTTCTTTAAGATTGCCTTCAGGAGCTCCATTCAAGAAAAATTCAAAAAAGGACTAGGAGGGCTTCAAGCAGGCACCTCTTGGTTACCACAGATACATAGTCAGTAGTTGCGCTAAGCCTCGCGTTTGTTTGCCTCATAAGAGTTTCCCTTCCCTTGGTTACCAGTGAGCAAGGTAGCCATTGGCAAGCATAATGTGACCAACCCCATGAAGTACAGTCCAAGCACTGCCTGCCAACTATACTCACTGCACCAGATGGATCCATGAGGGGGATCTCAGTCACAGCAAAGAGCGTCCCGGATGTGCCCAGAGACAGCATCATCTGCCCAGGGTCCTGCGCGCACAGCCACAAGCGTGCAGCAGTAGTAGCACCAGCTCATGCGGGCCAATTACCCGCACCGATTGGCAGGGGCTGGGTACAAAACAATTGGCTCTGTCAAGGCGTCAGTACAAAACACAAGCCTGCACATATCCAGCTTCACTGCTCACTTAACACTGGCACCTTGGGCCTGCATGGCCCCTCCAGCAATCTCATGCAACCTCCTTCTAACCCTCCACCTGCTCCACCTCACAACCCTGCATCCCTGCCTGCTCTTGTGTCCATAATTCACAAGAGCATCACCTTGACCCCTGCACACTCGGGCAGCCCCGCCACCCACGCAATTTGTGATGCAGCCAAGGACTTCATGACAGGCATGCTGGGTTTTAGGAAGATGGACCGGTTTGGACGCGCCTGCAACGCAGCCAGGGGCTTATGAACAGGCATGCCAGATTTTGAAAGGAGCCGGATCAGAGCTATGCCTACCACGCAGCCAACTCCCAGTGCGCTCATGGCGTTGTCACCACTGCCTCCTGACACAATCACACTAGTGGGCAGGCCCAAGGCTGTGCTGGCCTCCTCTGTGAGGGTGCCCACAACCTGCACACACAGCAATGTGTTGCGCATGTGTTTTGCAGCCTGGCGCGCAACACCAGTGCTCCCGTGCAACACTGGACAGCTGTCCTCAGTTGACAGCCTGACAAATGATGCAAGCCTGTTGACTGATAACAAAGAACTTCAGCATATTGCAGGCACAAATGCATTCGCTGCAAACTCAACAGTGCCTTGTTGTACGCAACAACTGTTAGGTCATCTTTCGCACCCAGCTGATCTCCACCTGAAACAGCACAGCAGCTATGCGTGCAAAGAGGTGTGAGCTACCAGACCCTTGCTGCACGCACAGTGAGTTGAAAGCGTGCAAGTCATGCCAGTAGTTCAGCTGATACACGTGGCTTTTGTGTAGGGTTATAAACCGCGCATGGATTTATGTCTTCACTGACGCAGGAACAAACGGGAACATGTTGGGTCGCCTCAGTGACCCAACAGCAAATGCACGGTGTGCCCACTCCTGGGACTCTAGCCAGTTTGCTGTCCAGCAAGCCATACATCAAAGAGTCGTCAGGGGCTCCATCGTCTCAAAAGCAGCTGTCAGGTGAAATCAATGCCACTTACAATTTGAAACAAGCATCACGGCGAACCATGTAATGATACAAATCCCTATCAATTGACAAGTGCAGTATCCGAGACGGAGCTCTTTTGTTTTGCATGCCATACACCCAAGCGCACCTCATTCGGGCCTATGAGCTCAGGCACCCACTGGTGCAGGTTTTCATCTATGAGCGCCATTGCTGCTGCGTCCCACTCCTTCTTATACACGTCATAGTACGTTGTGCCGCTGGCATCGCCTGCCTGCATATGTGCACGCATTCAAACAGGCAAGTGAGATAGTGTTGTAAGGGGTGCCTTGGGCCGGCAAGCCTTTCCCTGTGATGAGCTCTCGTGCTCAGGAATCTTGCAATCTGCCCCTTAACACGCAAATGCTGGCTTGGCCTGATTTCATGATGCACAGAAAAAAAGGCTTGCTGCATCAAGCTGCACAGGCTCCGGCCCTGCCATGTGCAGCCTCTGTAGAAGCTCCAAGTGTCATGCTGCGTCAAACTTTGTCCTCACCTTCCTCCAGAGAGAGCCAACCCTGATCTAAAATACTTGAGTGAGGCATACTGCATTGTTGTTGCACTGTTGTTGCTTGTTCTGTGCACTCAGAAATTGTGCGGAATCCCTTGCTGCAAGCATTGTGAAGCTTCCTTGCAAGGGTCATGCATGCTTTTTTAAGTGATGTGCACATTTTGCTTCTTGCTTGCAAGCGCAAACGCCGTTAACCCAGACCTCAGCAACAATACGCCCAGTGAGCCAAAAGTTGACATAGTCGTGGGGCAGCATCACATGCTTCACTCTGGCATAAGTCTCCGGTTCATGCCTTTTCAGCCACAGCAACCTGTGGCACAGAGTGCGGTGAGAGTTAAGTGGAGGAGCTGATGGGGCAGCGAACAGAGCACGCATGGCAGGTGCAAGTCGCAAGAGCCATGCCTGCAGCAACCCAACTACTGGGAAGGGCACACGGGCTGGAGACTGGGAGAGACAAATTTTCTTGGCGGGCTTGCAGGTACACCTGTGCGTCGGCAGTCTCAGTTGTCCTACAACGGCTGTGGTCCTAGCTGCATGTAGATCTTGCTAACATCCCATTCTAACTTGAGGCTTCTGCTTGAGCAAGCAGCGCCAACAGTGCAGCTAGGCAAAGGGTCAGCAGGCTTTCTTCACTCACGTAGGGAAAAAAGCCACTGGTGGCAGGTCCATTGATTTCCATGCTAACTCAAAAGCAAGTACCCCGCTGCCCAGTCATAAGCTCTACCCAAGATCACCCACTTGGCACCAGTGAAGGAGGGGACAATGGTCCTGCCATGCGCGGCTGAGAGCTGTGCAGCCTCTGCAGCAGCTTCCACATCACACCACAGCTTGGCGGGTCGCAGCACCTGAGCAGCGGCGCAGAGGTTCAGGGCGCACAAGTGCCTTGCAGTTTGGCCGGCAGCAGCACATGCAGCCAGCCCTATTTCCACAAGAACATCGATCAAAGGGATAAGAAGGAAGGGTGGCTAACATCTGAGGCCTGGCAGAAAGTTATGGCTGCATGGCATCCGTGGCACCCTGGCCTTTTGGGAAGAGGCTGACATTTTCTCAGACAGACATTGGTTCGCTCCATCATTCTCTTTCCACACCGAAACAAACAGTATGCGTAGAAAAGAAAGTTGAAGTTGCAACTGTGCTGCGGACAATTTTGTGTGGTCACAGCCTCACCTGCTTGTCAGCGCCGAGTACCACCATGCCGTGTTGCTGACCTGACACGCCTATTCCCCTGATCTGTGCCCGAGTGGTGGCATCCAGGCCCGCAATTGCCTGATGAGTGGCCTCTATGCAACCCTACAGCATGACAAGCAGTGCACAGGTCACAAGCGATACGCTTGTTACCTGCAGTCCAATCAAGCTAACTTAAGCGCTACACTTTTGAAAGAACCAAATTGTCTACTGCTCAATGCAGTTGTGCTTGTAATTGCATGGCTGATACGGCTGCTCGACTGCTCGCACTTTAATCCAGCTGGAAGGATGCTGTTCTGCTCGGCCTTTGACGTTTGTTGGTATCAAACCAAAGGAACTGCTCCCTCGCCCGACCACTTCTCTTGTGTCAGCACAGTAACAGAGAGCTTTCACACCCTGCAGTGGTTTGATGTGTGCAGCAGATGAAGTGGCCACACTGAGAGGTTGTGCTGTGTGTCCTCGGCATGCCACCCTCAGCGCAGGCGCAGCACGTAATAGCAATCCAGGTTGCTTGCGGCTGGAAATTCAGGCAGGCAGTCTCATCAGGTGAAAGAAGTGGGTCACATTTATGTTAGGGTTATATCCTATGCTACGTTCCCCTATCAACTATGGAAAGGAATAGAATAATGCTTTCAGTGCAAGCATACGCATTCACAGTGTGCGCTACGAACTTGCCCATCAAAGCTGCATGCAGTGGGGAGACAGCATACCTGTGTGCCAACATCTAGCCCAATGTACAAGGGCATATCGAGCTTGATTGATTGTCAGGGTTTCAAATGGTATTGATCATAAAGGGTTTCTACAAATGGTATTGATCATAAAGCCGAATAATTCAAATTAGATATAAGTCAAAAATGGGGAAGAAGAGGGATGCGCCTGATTCCGCAAAGCCAGCTTCTGCAAAACAGAGGGTGAGCTTGCAGGATCGGTAACAAATATGCATGCTGTGTTTATGGATGCAAATTTCTTGTGCAGGTGGTACAGCTGCACCTCGAAGCCTTCTCACGACAGCACTCCTACAGCTGTCATGGATCAATTACCAGTCTTAACGGCACCACCCAGAATGATCATATCATTCTGGAAGCAATCCCTCTACATGTAAAGTTTGCTTCACTTAATGATTGGTGCAGACTCTGGACGAGGCGTTCGCCCGCAACAAGAGGCTCAAACCAGAAGCCGAAGCCCCGCCCCCTTCAAGCTTCCAAGAGCAGGATTAT
>SL_7KL_010_BRINEDRAFT_10001251_pt1 | contig 12206 bp, 11 predicted proteins | sample SodLak_010_BRINE_FD_10663 | JGI IMG/M metagenome (IMG submission 10663)
GAGCCGCGCGACACGTCCGAGCATGGGAAGGACCATCCGTTCAGCAGCTGCACGCTGGTTCGGGGTGGTGGCAGCATACGGCGGGAGGCGTGCACGGGGGACGTCGCTGTCGTCGGGCGTCGGCCGCCGTCAGGGCTCGCGGTCGCCGTCCGGCGGGGCCTCCTCCCACGCACGGCGGTGCGCGTCGGCCTCCTCGATGGAGCGGAAGCGTCGGACGCCGCGCGGCGCCCGGCGGCGTGTGCCGAAGGCACCCGAGATCGTCGATGCGGCGCAGGCTGCCCGCAACCCCTCAAGGGGGGAGTCGGCGCGCGGTGGATCGGGTACCTCGCTGATGTCGCGGTAGCGGTGGACCGGCATCTCAGTGGCTCCCGTCGGCGTCGAAGCCGAAGGCGCGGGCGAGCCGCTGCGCGTCGTCCCGGTCGCGCAGACGGACGGTGTCGCGCTTCATCCGGTACAGCGTCTCGGGCGTGACGACGGTGATGGTGACACCCCCTGCCGGCAGCTGCTGCAGCTCCAGGTCATCGAAGGTGAACGCGTCGCCGAGCCTGCTGACGATGTCGATGGTGAAGTCGACGTCCGGTGGGCCGTACTGGATGGCCGGATACTCGCTGCTGAGGTCCTCCGCGGTGATCGCCGCGATGTCGGGGTCCTCGAAGACGCGCGTCAGTGCGTCACGCAGCCGCTCGACGTTGTCGGCATCGGGCGGTACGAACAGGTCGAGATCCCGCGTCGCCCGGTCGAATCCGTGAGCGGCCATGGCCAGGCCGCCGAAGACGGCGTACCGCACACCGGCCTCCTCGAGGGCGGTCAGCACCTGCAGGACGTCATCGAGTTCCATGGGGGAAGGCTACGTGCTGCGGGGTGACGGCGGCTGCGCAGGTGCCGTGGCATCGACCGTGCTGTGGGCACGGGGGCGAGCGACGCCGTGTCCCCGTGGGCGTCGGTGACGACGCCCACGGGGACCGCGGTGCTCAGTCGTCGCTGTCGGCGTTCTCCACGACCGCGACCTCGCTGGCGAGCGCGAAGAAGGTCGGGGCCCACAACCCGACGAAGATGCCGAACCGCTCGGCGTGGGCGGCGTCGCCGGAGCTCTTGGCCTTCCGCCACGTGGCGATGCTGGCGAAGATCGAGGCGAAGCCGAGGATCTGGAGCAGGTCGCTGCTGATACCGAGCTGCTGCATGCGCTTGACGATCATGTGCGGCCTCCTGGAGGAGCGGGCAGGGTCTCCAGGTTCGGAAGCGCCGGGGTGATGGACCACGGTGGCCCGCTGTGCGACCGGCCCGCTCGAGGGGTGCCGTCCAGTCCCAGTCCTCAGGGGGTCGGTTCCTCCGGTGGCCGGGCGCCTGGTGCCAGCGGGTTGGTGTGGAACACCCACTCGTCGATGACCTGGCCGTCGCGCAGATGCTCGGTGACCAGCCGTGTGACCCGGCCGGGCTTCAACCCGGCGTACCAGACGCCGTCGGGGTAGACCACGGCGATCGTGCCCTTGGTGCAGATCTTCATGCACCCGGTCTTCGCGACCGACACCGTGGTGCGCAGCCCCTCGGCGTCGATGGCCTTGCGCAACGCCTTGGCGGTGGCACTGCCCCCGCAGTCATCGTCGGTGCACACCAGCACGTGGCGTTCCATCGTGTCGAGCTTCGCCTTGCGGGCGCGCTTGGTCAGTTTCTCGCTCATGCTCGCCTCAGATCGTGCGGTGCCGTGCGGTGCGCGTCCCGGTGCGGCTTCGGGTGGGCGCGCCGGCCCCGGTACGGCGGTTGCCCCACGGTACTTCGCGGGAGGGGTTCACGAAGTGCCGTGGAGCAACGGTGGCCGCGGGCCGCGGAGGCAGGGCGCGGGGAAACTCGCCCCGCCCCCGCGTCGGCTCACTTCGCCGTTGCGGACTCGTGCGCCTGCTCCGCGATCCGCGCGGGCCGCGAGGGCTGCAGCTGGGAGGCCACGACCATGCCGGCGACCAGCAGCACCACGTTCTTGGCGACGTAGCCACCTTCCACGGTGATCAACAGCGGGTTGTAGCCCTCGAACATCACCTCGGGCAGCATCACGAAGGTCAGCATGGTGCCGACCATCAGGCCGGTGAAGGCGAGCAGCACCAGCCGCATCGCCCGGTTCAACAGGAACCCGAGCCCGATCAGGATCTCCACACCGCCGAGGAAGCGCACGAAGATGTCCGGGTCGAACAGGTACACCGTGCCGGCGATCAACTCCGTTGCCGGGGTGTAGTCGATCACCTTCAGCCACCCGAACCACACGAACACCACGCCGAGCACGATCCGCATCAGCGGCACGCTGGTACGGCGCAGCCACCCGACCAGGGCCCGGTCGATCTGGACGAACCGGTCGATGGCCCGTGTGCGGACGTCGTTGGCAGGAGCGACCTCGTTCCGGGAGCGCATGGGGTCTCCTTCATGGTTGCTGATGGATGCGGTGCGCCGGTGTCGGGAGCGGTGCCACCGGCGCACGGTGGTGGGAGCTGTCGGTGTCACCCTCTCGTTCGGTGCAGGAGGGCCTTGCCGACTTCCAGGATCAGGAAGATCACGGCGGAGATGGCGATGGTCACGCCCCACGCGCTGGCCGGAAGGGGGCTGGAGCTGAACAGGGTGTGCATGATCGGCGCGTACACGAACAGCGCCTGGAAGGCGAACAGCGCCCCCACCGACAGCCAGGCGATCCGGTTGGTGAACAACGACTCCCGACGGATGCTGGTGCCGCGCAGGTTCCGGCAGTTGAACAGGTAGCCCACCTGTCCCATGGCCAGCATCGTGACCGCCATGGTCTGTCGGGTGGCCTCGTCCACCCCCTGCGCGCGTGCCAGGAAGTACACGGCGAGGGTCCCGCCACCGATCAGCAGCGAGGCCAGCAGGATCTTGGCTACGGCACTTCGCTCGATGATGGCCGCGCCGGGGACCCGGGGCGGGCGACGCATCACGTCCGGCTCCGCCGGCTCGAAGGCCAGCGCGAGCGACAGGGTGACGGCCGCGATCAGGTTCACCCACAGGATCTGGACCGGCTCCAGCGGCAGCGGCAGTGCGAACAGCACGGCGATCAGCAGCACCAGCGACTGGGCACCGTTGGTGGGCAGCAGGAACACGATCGACTTCTGGATGTTGTCGAAGGTCCTGCGGCCCTCCTCCACGGCCCGCTCGATCGTGGCGAAGTTGTCGTCGGCCAGGACGATCTCCGCGGCCTCCTTGGTCGCTTCCGTCCCCTTGATGCCCATCGCGACACCGACGTCGGCGCGACGCAGGGCCGGGGCGTCGTTCACCCCGTCACCGGTCATCGCCACCACCTCGCCACCTGCCTGGAGTGCCTCGACCAGGCGCAGCTTGTGCTCGGGGCTGACCCGGGCGAAGGTGTCGTAGCGCTCGGCGATGTCGCGCAGCTCCTCGTCGGAGGCCGCGTCCAGCTCCGCGCCGGTGATCGCGCGGGTGGCGTGGTCCGCCGCGTCGGGGTCCGAGGGGTCGATGATCCCCATGTCGTGACCGATCGCGGTGGCCGTACCGGCGTGGTCGCCGGTGATCATCTTGACCCGGATACCTGCCCGCTTGGCCTCCGCCACGGCCTCGATGGCCTCCGGGCGTGGCGGGTCGAGGATGCCGACCAGGCCCAGCAGGACCAGGTCGTCATCGAGGTCGCCGAGGGTCAGGGTGTCCCGGTCCGCCTCGGCCCGCCGGTGCGCGGCGGCCAGGACCCGCAGCCCCTGCTCGCTGAGCTCGTCGACCTCGGCCTCCCACCGTGCGCGGTCCAGCGGGCGCTGCGAACCGTCCGGTCCGAGCTCCGCGACGCTGCGGTCCAGGATCCGGTCGGGTGCGCCCTTGACGTGGATCCAGCGCGCACCGTCGGCGGTCTCGTCCAGGGTCGCCATGAGCTTGTGCTCGGACTCGAAGGGGACCACCGCGAGCCGGCTGAACCCCGTGGTGTCCAGACCGGACTTGCTGGCGAGGGTCCGCAGCGCCCCCTCGGTGGGCTCGCCCACGACCTGCCACTGGCCGTCGGCCTCGCGGATCGTGGCGTCGTTGGCCACGGCGTTGGCGGTCACCAGCGCGCGCAGGTCACCATCCACCTCGACGTCGGCGTCTCGGCCGTCAGCCAGGACCCGACCTTCCGGCGCGTACCCGATGCCCTCCACCTCGTAGGCCCGGACGGGGGTGACCAACCGCTGGGCGGTCATCTCGTTCTTGGTCAGCGTGCCGGTCTTGTCGGAGCAGATCACCGTGACCGAGCCGAGCGTCTCCACGGAGGTGAGGTTGCGGGTGATGGCGTTTCGCCGTGCCATCGCCTGCACCCCGCGGGCCAGGGTGATGGTCACCACCGCGGGCAGGCCCTCCGGGATCGCCGCGACGGCGAAGGCGGCGGCAGCGGTGAGCAGCAGCACGATCTCGAGGTCGTGGACGCCCCAGCCGAACACCAGCATGCCGGCTGCGACGCCGAGGATGACCTTGGACAGCAGCGCGCTGAACCGGCGGATCTGCCGCTCCAGCGGCGTGGCGAGGTCCTCCACCTCATCGATCATCGCGCTGATGCGCCCGATCTCCGTCTCCGCGCCGGTGGCGGTGACCACCCCGACGCCACGCCCACCGGCCACCAGGCTGCCGGAGTAGGCCATGCTGAAGCGGTCACCGATGCCGGCGTCCTCCTCCACCGGCGCGGCCTGCTTGGTGATCGGCTCGGACTCGCCGGTGAGCCCGGACTCCTCGCACCTGAGCTCCACCGACTCGAGCACGCGAAGATCCGCTGGGACCCGGTCCCCCGAGGACAGGCGGACGACGTCGCCGGGCACCAGGGACTCGGCCTCCACCTCGGTCCAATCGCCGTCGCGGCGGGCCTGCGCGGTCAGGGACAGCATGGAGCGCAGCCCCGCCAGCGCCCGCTCGGCACGTCCCTCCTGGACGAACCCGATCACCGCGTTGACCACGGCGACGGTCAGGATCACCCCGAAGTCCACCCACTCGCCGAGCACCGCCTTGAGCACCGCTGCGGCCAGCAGCACGTAGATCAGGACGTCGTTGAAGTGGCGTGCCAGACGCAGCCACGCCGGATTCGCGGGGGTCTCCGGGAGGCGGTTCGGCCCGGCGCGCTCGAGGCGCTCCTGTGCCTCCTGGCTGGTCAGGCCGGCAGCGTCCGCATCGAGGTGGCGCAGCACCTCCTCGGTGGGCTGGGAGTGGGGCGCCTCTGCGGGCGTGATGGTCGCGGCGCCCCCCTGGGGGGCGTCGCTGTCGTGGATCGTGGTGCGCATCCGTCTCCTCCTCGTCGTCTCGATCGTCAGGTAGGTCGTGCGGGTCGGGTCGGTGGGTGGGGGTCAGCGCGTGGGCAGCAGGAGCGCGGCGGTCACGGCGATCGCGATCAGCGCGACCATGGCGCCGCCCGTCCGCCAGCGGGTGAGGCGGTCCTCGAGTCGGTCGAGGCCCTCGTCGCGACGTCCGAGCGCCAGCGCCGTGTTCTGCAGGGCCGTGCTCGTGCGCTCCAGCCCCGCGGTGACCGGTGGTGCGGCGGCAGCAAGACCCCGCGCGGTCGCGGCCACGGCGCGCTCACCGAGCACGACCAGGTCCCCCGGCCACACCTCGGGGACCTGCCGGTCGACCCGTCGCTGCACGCCCACCGCGCCGGCGGCCAGCAGCACGCCGAGGGCGACCGGCCACGCCGCGTCGGTGACCAGCGAGCCGACGCTCGGGGTCGTGAGCACCGGCAGCAGTTGGGGGCCGGCCAACGGTGTGAGCGCCAGCATGGCCACCACCAGGACCAACCACGCAGCGAGCCCGGGGCCGTTGGCAGCGCCGGCACCGGCTGCGCCCCCCGCGCTGGCACCGGCTCCGGCCCCCGCGCCGGCCCCAGTTGCGGCACCCACGTCGGCACTGGTGCCGGCGGTCACGCTGAAGCCAGGCTGCTGCGCCCGCAGCAGGAGCAGCAGGCGCGCCATCAGCAGGGTGGTGCCGACCGCTGCCAGTGAGGCCAGGGTGGTGAGGTTGCCGCCCGGCAGCGCGAGGTCGATCGCCTCCTTCGTCCACGCCTTCGCGAAGGCGCCGCTCGACAGCGGTGCCCCGGCCAGCGCCAGCCCGGCCGCGACGACCCCCGCCAGCAGCGCGGTCCGCCGCCAGCCGGCTCCCACCTGCGCCAGGAGCCCCACGGCCAGGAACAGCACCGCCTTGGCGATGCCGTGGTGCAGGCCGTAGACCGCTGCGGCCGCTGCGGCCACCGGAGCGACCTCCGGGGTCGCCAGCGCCACCCCGACCAGCAGGGCGATGAAGCCCATCTGGCTGACGCTCGAGTAGGCCAGTACCACCTTCGGGCTGCGCTGGCTCAGGCCGAGCGCGACGCCGAGCACCGCGGTGGCCAGACCCAGCGTCACCAGCAGCTGCGACCAGGTCGGCAGCGCCACCTCGCCGAGCGGCAGCAGCTGCAGCCACCCGACCAGCCCGGCCTTGATCATCGCGCCGCTGAGCACGGCGCTGGCCGCGAAGGGCGCCGCGGGGTGGGCCAGGGGCAACCAGATGTGGAGCCCGAACACCCCGGCCTTGATCCCGAAGCCGGCGACCAGCAGTCCCACGATCAGGTCGCGGTTTGCCGAGCCGGCGATCGCGGCGGCGATGTCGGGCTTGAGCAGCCCCGTCGCGTCCGCGGCCGCCAGCAGCAGCCCCGCCAACAGCAGCGTCTCCCCGGCGACGCCCAGCACCAGGTAGACCCGGCCGGCCCGACGGGCCTCGACCGTGCGGGTGTGCACCACCAGGCCGTAGGCGGCCAGGGTCATCACCACGAAGGCGGTGTAGAAGGTGAGGATGTCGTCGGCGAGCAGCAGGCCGATGTTGCCGGTGAGCGACAGCAGCCACCAGTCGGCGTAGCCGCCGCGCTGCTCGGCCTCCGTGCGGGCGTACACCCCCGCCACGATCCACACCAGCGCGGTCAGCGCGAGCAGGACGCGTCCCACCTCGTCCAGGGCGAGCCGTGGCTCCAGCAGCAGCCACGGCAGCTCCGGTGCTGGGAGGACGGGACCGACCGCCGCTAGCACCAACGCCGGCGCCGGGGCGGCAGCCAGTAGCCACGAGGTGCCCCGGCCCGGCCGCACGGTCAGCATCGCGCCGACGGCCAGCGGGACCAGGATGGGCGAGAGCCACAGCAGCAGGTTCATGAGCCCACCACCTCGGCGGCGATGGACGCCGCCCAGTTCAGGGGGCTGAGCGGTGCCCCGGCGAGCAGGCCGACCACCAGCACGCTCAGGCCCGTCGTGACCGCCGGCAGCACCAGCCACGGGTCCCGCTCGAGGTCGCGGTCCATGGTGGGCGCGCCCGCCTCCTCGCCCTCGGGACGGAGGAACCAGATGCGGGCGATGATCGGCAGGAAGTAGGCGGCGTTCAGCACGCTGGAGGCGAGCAGGATCCAGATGACCCACCCCTGGCCCGCCTCCAGCCCCCCGAGCCCGAGGTGCCACTTGGTGACGAACCCGGCGGTCGGTGGGATCCCGATCATGCCGAGCGCGGCGACGGTGAAGGCCCCCATCGTCAGCGGCATGCGCCGCCCCACCCCGCGCATCTCGCTGATCCGGGTGACGCCGAGCTGCTTGGAGAGGTTGCCCGCGCAGTAGAACAGCGTGACCTTCTGGATCCCCTGGTGGATCAGGTGCACGAGCCCACCGGTCACCCCGGCCAGGCTCGCGATGCCCACCCCCAGCACGATGTAGGACAGCTGGCTGACCGTCGAGTACGCGAGCCGGCGCTTGAGGTCGTCCTGAGCCAGGGCCCGCAGGGAGCCGTACACGATGGTGACGGCCGCGAGCAGCAGCAGCGGGGTGAGCAGCCCGAGCTCCTGCGCGAGCGCGAGCCCGTACAGGTCGTAGGTCACGCGCACGATGCCGTAGGCGCCGGCCTTGACCACCGCGACGGCGTGCAGCAGGGAGCTCACGGGGGCCGGGGCGACCATCGCCTTCGGCAGCCACCCGTGCAGCGGCACGATGGCGGTCTTGACACCGAGCCCGGCGATCAACAGCACGTAGATCCAGACCAGCGAGGTGCCGTTGTCGGCCACCAGCCCCGCGAGCGGCACGTAGTCGAGGAACTCCACCGGGCCTGCCAGGGCGTGCAGCCACGCGATACCGACCAGCAGCACCGCGCCGCCGGTGACGCTGTACAGCAGGTAGGCGCGGCCGCCGATCAGCGCCTTGCGGTCACCCTGGTGCACGACCAGGGGGTAGGTCGCGATGGTCAGCAGCTCGTAGAACAGCAGGAAGGTCACGAGGTTGCCGGCCAGCCCGATGCCGATCGTGGCGGTGACGCACAGGCTGAAGAACCCGAAGAACCGCGACCGGCGTTGGCCCTGCTCGAGGTAGCCGATGGCGTACACCGTGGTGGTCAGCCACAGGATCGACGACAAGGTGATGAACAGCAGCGGGATCGGGTCGACGCGGAGCACCAGGTCGATGCCTGGCAGCAGCGCGCGGCGCCACTCGTACTCCGCGCCCCCGAGCACCCCGGCGATCAGTACACCGGTGATGACGACCTTGGCGAGCGCGCCGGCCATGTTGACGACGCGCCGGGTGCGCTCCTGCTCCTCGGCGAGCAGGAAGATGACGCCCGCGGGGACGAGCGAGGTCAGCAGGAGCAGCACCGGCAGCGCCGCGTTGAGGGAGAGGTCAGCCATGGGGCATCACCGCCAGGGGAGCGCCGACCTCCAGCAGGCCGAGCAGCCAGCTCGGGTACAGACCCAACAACAGCGCCGAGGTGGCGAGTGCGAGGGCGACCAGGTCCACACCACGCCGCACGGGGGCGTCGGCCACCTCGGCCACCTCGGCCTCGTCGGCCACCTCGGCCACCTCGGTCTCGTCGGCCTCGTCGGCCTCGTCGAGGTGGTGGCCAGCGCCGCCGGAGGAGAAGCACCGCTGCAGCAGCCGCGCCAGGTAGGCGGCGGTCAGCAGGCTCCCGACCACGATCACCGCGGCCCACCACCACTGTCCGGTGGTGATGCTGGCGACCACCAGGTACCACTTCGCCACGAACCCACCGGTCGGCGGTAGGCCGATCAGGCTGATCGCGGCGATCCCTACGGCGAAGGCGGCCAGGGGCCGGCGCGTGGCCGCGCCCTCGAGCCGATCCACGGTGTCCCCGCCGAGGGAGGTGGCGAGCAGCGCGACCGCCAGCAGCACCCCGGCCTTGGGCAGGGCGTGTGCGATGGCGTGGAACACCCCGCCCTTCCACGCGTCCGCTGCGCCCGCAAGGACCATCGGCATGGCGACCAGCAGCAGCCCCAACTGCGCGATCGTGGAGTAGGCCACGACCTGCTTCACCCGGTGCGAGCGCAGCGCGACCAGGCCGCCCCAGATGATGGCGGCCGCGCCGAGACCTCCGAGCAGTTGGGCGAGGATCGGCGTGGCCACCTCCGCGGCGGCGCCGCCCCACAGGCGCAGCAGCACCACGAAGGCGCTCTTGACGACCAGGCCGGAGAGCAGCGGGCTCACCGCGCTCGGCGCCAGGGCGTGAGCCGCGGGCAACCAGAAGTGCAGCGGCACGACCGGGACCTTGAGGAGCAGCCCGACGGTCATCAACGCGAGGCCGAGCAGAGCGGTCGGCTCGTCGGTCAGGCGCCCGGGCAGCTCCGCGATGACGGTGGTGCCGGTGGCCGTCCAGACCAGGCCGGCACCGGCCAGGAAGGTGATCGAGGCCACCAGCTCCGCGTAGAAGTAGCGGGTCCCGGCGGCCAGCAGGCGGCGCCCCCCGCCCCAGGCGACCATGGCGGCACCGGCGACGGCGACCACCTCGAGCATGAGGTAGGCGGTCAGCAGGTCGCCGGCCAGGAACAGCCCGTGCAGGCCCGCGACCAGCGTGAGCGTCAGCGGCCAGTAGTGCAGGCGGGGTGTGGCCAGTTCGCCCGACTGCAGGAGCGCGAACACCGCAGCCAGCAGGGTCACCACGACGCTCAGGAGCACCATCGCGCTGCCCAGGCCGTCGGCGGTGAGCAGACCGACGCTCTGCCCGCTCCCACCGAGCCGGTGCACGCTCGGGCCCTCGGTCAGGACGGAGCGCACGAGAACGATCACGGCCGCCAGGGTCAGTCCGAGCGTCGCGAGCGTGGCGGCTCCACGCCACCTCGGTGCGAGCACGGCGGTGAGCCCCGCACCGAGCAGGGGGAGCAGGACGACGGTGAGGGTCACGGCCATCGCAGCGGGTCCCGGTCGAGGGGGAGGTCGGTCCCGTTGTCACGACGCCCCTTGCGCTCCATGGCTGCGGCGACCCCCAGCAGCCCCGCGAGGGTCAGGCCGCTGACGGCGGCGACCACGGCGGCGCTGGGCCGGTCGGGGCCGGACAGCAGGGTCAGGAGCAGCCCACCGAGCGCCAGCGCGGTCAGCCCCTCGAGCCGGTGGCGGCGTCGCCGCGCGCGGAACAGCGCGACACCGCCGCCGACGAGGAACGCCGCGGCGAACCAGTGCAGGGCGCTGGTCATGGCCGGCGCTCGCACGCGGCGACGGTCGCCGTTCGGTGCGGCGCGCGGGACGGGTGGGACGGACGCAAAGCGGGACCTCCATACATACGCATTTTGATACGCGAAAAAGATAGCGCATGTATGGGTCGCGTAGACACACGTTCGTCCACCGCACGGACAGGTGCCCGAACGGCGAGGTGGGCTGGCTAGGCGAGCCGCCCGAGCATCGTCAGCAGTTCACCGACGGTGTGGTCCTCCTCGAGGGGGTGTCGCAAGCCGCCCTCGGGGTTGATCGTGTAGTGGTTGCGTCGGCCCTCGCGTTCGCGCACGACGTAGCCGGCCTCGACGAGGTCGCTGATGATCCCCTGGACGGCACGTTCGCTGATGCCTACCTCGTTGGCGATCTCCCGGCCACGGATGTCGGGGTTCTCAGCGATGCACACCAGCACGTGCGCGTGGTTGGTGAGGAAGGTCCAGGATCCGCCGGTGCGACCAGGCATGGGTTCAACCCTCCCGAAGGCTGCACCGGGAGCATACCTGCATGCGAAGCCGATTTCGCATGTCGGCTGCTGCAGTTCCGGGGTTGCGGGGTGGGAGCTCGCGGTGGTCGTCGTTGCCTTGTGGCGTTACCTCGACACGTACGAGCGAACGCCACAAGGCAATCTCCGCGCAGGTGTCGTGGGCGTCGGGGTGGCGGCCGGCGCTGCTCGCGGTTGCTCCACGGCACTTCGGTGACAAGGTCCGAGAAGTGCCGTGGAGCAACGCCGGCAGACGGCTGTGACGTCTGCGGGGCCGAACGGCCGACACACGGCTGTGGCGTCTCCGGGGCCGAACGGCCGACACATGGCTGTGGCGTCTGCGGGGCCGAACGGCCTACAGACGGCCCTGGCCTTCGCGCACGCGTGGACTCCGCCCGGCCGCGGACCCTGCATGCCTGTGGTGAGCCCGGGCGATCGAAGCGGCCGAGCGGACCGACCCCTCAGGTGGTCGAGGCGTCGTAGATGCTCTGGATCGCCTCGTCCAGGGTGCGGTCGAACTCCTCGTCGCTCTGCTGGTGGGTGAGGTCCCCGATCAGCGCTCGGGAGAAGGAGGCGATCAGGCCGGGGTTGCGGGCCAGGCGCTCGTTGGCGTCCTGCCGGCTGTAGCCCCCGGAGAGCGCGACGACCCGCAGCACCTTCGGGTGGTCGATCAGCGGGGTGTAGAAGCCGTCCTCGGAGGGGATGGTCAGCTTCAGCATCACCGGCTCCGGCATCGCGTCCAGAGCGGTGATCAACTCGGCACGCAGCAGCCGCTCCGCGGCCTCCTTGTCCGGCGCGTGGATGTCGACCTCGGGCTCCAGGATCGGGACGAGGCCGGCGTCCAGGATCTGGCGTCCCACCTCGGCCTGCTGCTCGACGATCGCGGCCACGCCGGAGTCGGTCGCGGTCTGCACCACCGAGCGCATCTTGGTGCCGAAGACCCCGTGCGCGCGGGCACGCTGGAGCAGGTCGTCCAGATCCGGCATCGGGCGCATCAGCTGCACGCCGTCAGCCAGCTCCGCGAGCCCCTTGTCGACCTTGACGAAGGGGACCACGCCCTTGGTGTCCCACAGGTACCGGGCGGAGGGGACGCCCTCGATGTCGCGTTCCATCGTGCCTTCGAACAGGATGGCACCGAGGACGCGCTCGCCGGTGAAGGCCGGTGAGGTGATGATGCGCGTGCGCATCGCGTGGACGAGGTCGAACATCTCCTCCTCGCCCTGGTAGGCGTCCTCCTCGATCCCGTAGGCGGCGAGCGCCTTGGGGGTGGAGCCGCCGGACTG
>SL_7KL_010_BRINEDRAFT_10001252_pt1 | contig 12206 bp, 13 predicted proteins | sample SodLak_010_BRINE_FD_10663 | JGI IMG/M metagenome (IMG submission 10663)
CTGATAGTAAAATAAAGTCTCTTCGAGTACCGAGGGTACTGTTCGATAGACTTAGATATAAAACCGTTGGTTATCAGATGCTATCGGCCGAAATTGAGTACCCTCTCTCGGACAGTTCCAGTAGAAACAAAGGGGTGGGGGGCTAGTCCACCGTGGGTAGCATTAACAGGACAGTAGTATACCGATTCCACGACAAATCGGTACAAATGATATTCCGTGGAGTATGTACATTGTAATTCATACTTTACTATCGAGAATATAGATCCTAACACCAACTGAGACCAATTACGATTTGAAACCAGCTGAAATTAGGTCAAAATACTCACGATATTTTCAATACTAGGATGGCATGCAAACGGTCTACAACTACCCGGAGAAAGATGATCACAATCTGAAAGATAGAAATTTACATTAAACATGTCAGCAATACTGATAGAGTAAGAACCAACTGTATCTCCATCTCAACGTGCTTGTCATCGTTAATAAATAACACTTTTGTAGGTCCTCTTCGTCTGCTTCGATTGCATCAGTTGGACAACCCACACTCACATCTATCTCCGAATCCACGCCCCACGCACCTCTATCGCGTGTTTTATACTGGTTGTTGGGTTGCTCCACATGAAATGAGGGGGTACTATGGACGAAACCACCGACAACACTACGAAGAATAATTCACCACCAACCGACTCATCGACTGACGAAGACCCAGTTGAGGATCAAAAGCGGTCGAACTCCACTCGAAACAAAGGGGTTGTGAGTGACTCTCGTAACAAGAAGACCGATCGCGAAGGCAACAACCAAACTGTCGAAATCGACGCTGCAGAGACAGGACGCGATCGGTCTTCCCCACGGTTCGACTTTGATAATGTGCTCAATGAGGGTGAAAACGAAAATAAAGGACTGTTTGATGATCTGCTCGCTGGAGAGCCAATCTTCGAGAATAAAGAGGTTCTTCGACCATCATATACGCCACACGAGCTACCACATCGTACAGATCAGATCAATCAGATGGCGACGATCCTCGTCTCAGCACTGCGTGGAGAAACTCCATCGAACATTCTCATTTACGGAAAAACTGGAACCGGAAAAACCGCGAGTGCAAAATTTGTAAGTCAGGAACTCGAGTCAACGTCACAGAAGTATGATGTTCCATGCGAAGTCCAGTATATCAATTGTGAAGTTACTGACACACAGTATCGCGTGCTTGCGCAACTGGCGAACAAATTTATTGAAAAAAATAAAAACGCGATCGACAACCGGCTTTCCGAACTCAAGTCGCTTATTGAACAAGTAACCGAGACTGACATAGACGTTGAAACTTCGCTTTCTGAGACCCAGTTTACGACCGTTTCTGGGATTGAGTCACGGATCGAAGAACTCGAATCTGATACCGCAGAGATGGAGCCCGTTCCGATGACAGGATGGCCGACCGATCGGGTCTACACAACGTTTTTTGAAGCAGTCGATTATAGCGAACGGGTTGTTGTAATCATGCTTGATGAGATCGACAAACTCGTTGAAAAATCAGGGGATGATACGCTCTATAATCTATCACGAATGAACTCTGAACTCAAAAACTCGCGAATCTCGATTATGGGGATCTCAAACGACCTCAAGTTCACGGACTTCCTCGATCCGCGTGTCAAATCGTCACTTGGTGAAGAAGAAATCGTGTTTCCACCATACGACGCTACCCAACTTCGCGATATTCTTCAACACCGTGCGGATGTTGCGTTTAAAAACGATGCCCTCACGTCAGACGTAATCCCTCTATGTGCTGCATTTGCCGCACAGGAACATGGTGATGCACGTCGAGCACTTGACCTACTTCGGACCGCGGGCGAGCTCGCTGAGCGTGGACAAGCCGATACGGTTACTGAGGCGCATGTTCGACAAGCACAGGACAAAATCGAACTCGATCGAGTTGTGGAGGTTGTTCGAACACTTCCGACCCAATCAAAGATTGTCCTCTTCTCAATTATTCTGCTCGAAAAGAACGGAGTCCACAATGTCAACACTGGGGAAGTATTCAATATCTACAAACGGATCTGCAATGAGCTAGAGGCAGATGTGCTCACTCAGCGCCGTGTAACTGACCTCATCTCCGAACTGGATATGCTTGGAATCGTCAACGCTGTTGTTGTTTCAAAAGGTCGCTATGGCCGAACAAAAGAGATCAGCCTCTCTGTCCCGATTGATGAGACCGAAGCAGTCTTGCTCTCAGACTCACGGCTCGGAGACATTGAAACCGTCCAACCATTTGTCCAAGCCCGATTCGATAACTGATACTGTCATACACATTCGTGTATAGAAACAACAGTCGAAAAGACAATACTGCATATTCTCCAGTTGAAACGAAGGGGTTACTCTACGTTTTTCGACCTAAAACAGTGCTTCCAACTGCGGCGATCCCAAAGAGCGGGATTGTCGGCGTCAGAACGGCTTGTCCAGTGAATGCAAGCCGAATCCATCCGAGATATGGGATTCGGAACCGCGCAACACCAGTTATCCAGTCTTCCTCGACAACTGGGGCAATTCCGCTCACCTGATCATATCGGCCGTTGTTGTCACCCTTTGTGATGTAGCCGTCAGTTGGTGCAGGACACGCGGACATCTCTGAACAGGATCGATCGCCTGATGCATCCGGATCTGCCCGATCGCTCCAATCTTCACCCTCTTCGACATAGAGATGTGGTCGGTGAATAATTGGTGGCCCAATGGTTCCGGGTTCATCAAAGACGACGACAGAACCGGGCTTATTGAAACTCTCATACCCAACGTCTTCGCCGTGCTCAAGCGTCACCACCCCGTATTCATCTGCATCACTTGGGGAGAATCGATCAGGAGCAGTAACAAACACCAAATCATATATTTGGATGTTTGGCTCCATGCTTTCGCTTTCGATCGCAACCATCGGCGGCCACACCCCACTGAGCCCAAACAGTAGTCCACCAATAAGTAAGACAATTAATGCGCTAAGCAGGATCTCACGAATAAACATCAGTGGTCCATCATTTGCGTGATAGAAGCGGTAGAAGAATCCGTGATCAGCACGAGGATCGACACTCGTTGATCGCTGATCTTCTTCAGCGTGGTCACCAGAAGAGGACGTTATGGGCTCGGTCTGTGTTGTCACTGCGTCGTCTATCGAGTTTGAGTTTGAGTTTGAGTTTGAGTCTGGGTCTGTAGAAGCGTTAACTCCAGTTTCAGTCTCAGTATCATTTCCAACTTCGGTTCCGGTAGGCGGTGTTTCCATCTCCGACGGTGACTTGTGTTGGTCATCCTCCGCTGGCACGTCACGCTCATCCTCTGGCGCGGGTTCGTCCCCGGAACTCATCGACACATCTTTTGTTCGGTGGGGTTTGAACTTTCTGGGTGGGCTTCTCCTATCGAGGCATCAATAGTTCGCTACGCTTTTTGTCACTCCACGCAGAGCAATGGGTGTGCCATCGGAGACTCCAGCGAGCGTTGTGCAATCACTTGCCCGTCATGGATACAACGCTGAACGGGAAGCAGTAACACTCCTCGCAAGAGCTCCAGACCCTCCAGAAGCCATCGGAGCCGTGCTTGAGAATATAAGCGAAGAGACACTCCGAATTACGGTTACAGATGTCCGTGCTGTCATTGACAGTGCACCTATTAAGGACCCTCCACAAGAGCCGCCAGTAGAAGCTCAAAATACCGAGTCCAACCAGGCAACTGATCCGATTCTCCAGTTGAAACCGAGGGGGTTACTAGCAAACAGCCTAAGAGAGATGACCCAACGGATTCCAGTGCTGTTGATGATGCTGAAGAGATCGATACAAGCGGCAATCGAAGAGCATCGGACATCTCCTTACGATCGCTGTCGATCGCAAACGATATGACCGGACAAAGTACGGGGACAGGCGAGTACAAACAGTTTGTTCGGACGTTTCGCGATCGGTACGAACGGCTCTCAAAACTGCTCCGTAGCCGTGTCAATCACCGGCCGACGAAGGCAATCTCGAAGATGCCTGGCGGGAGTGAAGCTGAACTCATCGGGTTGGTGAACGATGTTCGATCGACGAAAGGCGGTCATTGGTTGATCGAACTTGAGGACACAACAGGGACATTTCCGTGTCTTGTCACCAAAGACAAAAACATCTCAGAGCTTGTAAACGAACTCCTTATGGACGAGTGTATTGCCGTCCAAGGGCGGCTCTCTGATGATGCGGGAATTATGTTTGTTGACTCGCTTCACTTTCCGGACGTTCCGCGGACGCACCGACCAAGTACCGCCGATCGTCACGTCCAAGCCGCACTCATCTCGGATGTCCACGTCGGTAGTCAGGAGTTCATGGCTGAGGCATGGCATCAGTTTACGGACTGGCTCCATAGCGAAGAAGCACAACATGTTGAGTATCTGCTTATCGCAGGAGATATGGTCGAGGGTGTTGGTGTCTATCCAAATCAAGATAAAGAACTTGACATCATTGACATCTATGACCAGTACGAAATGTTTGCGGAGTATCTGAAAGAAGTCCCGGGCGATATGGAGATCGTGATGATCCCCGGCAACCACGATGCAGTCCGGCTTGCGGAACCACAGCCAGGATTCGACGATAGGCTCCGAGACATCATGGATATACACGACGCGCGCATTGTGAGCAACCCAGCGACGGTGACGATCGAAAACGTCTCTGTGCTCATGTATCATGGCGTCTCACTGGATGAAGTGATTGCCGAACTTCCCGAGGAGAAAGCAAGCTACGACGAGCCCCACAAAGCGATGTACCACCTTTTGAAAAAACGCCACGTTGCGCCACAGTACGGTGGCCGAAATCGGCTTGCACCCGAAACACAGGATTATCTTGTTATCGACAACGTTCCGGATATTTTCCATACCGGCCATGTTCACAAAATTGGTTGGGGAAAATATCACAATGTGCTTGCGGTAAACAGCGGCTGTTGGCAAGCACAAACTGATTTCCAAAAGAGCGTCAATATTAACCCTGATTCGGGGTATGCGCCGATCGTCGATCTCGATACGCTGAATATGACCGTACGAAAATTCGTCTAACCCTCTGGCTCGAGCCGATATCGAACCGTCCCCGCATTGTTAAATTGTGGGCCAGCGCCAACTTTTGTGAATCCTGCGTCCGTGGCAACGGTGCTCCGCTCGTCGTTTCCAGCCTCAACGAGTAACTCAACAGTCATCCCTTCAGCGGTTGCGAATCGAACTGGCTCTTCAAGGAGCTCAATACAGGCCTCACGCTGGCCACCAAACTGGGTGACATGCACTGTTGACTCCGCTGCATCAAAACTAACGAAGCCCAAAAGCGACGCTCCTGCACCCCCAGCGTCAACATTCGGATCGGCCGCCCGTGAGTTATCTGCTGCAGCAACCCGGACTGTTCGATCGTGTACAAGATTACGAACCACGTCAACAGGTGCATCACTCATTGCCGCGATCGCCTCCGCATCAGCTTCGACCGCGTCACGAATTTGCATACTATGCGTTCGGCGGCGGTGGCGATAAAACCATGGCCGTCTGTCTCTCGTCAACCGATACTGAAGCCTTTAAGCACGTTCCACAATACCACACGGATATGAGCAAAGCGACCAAAATTACGCTCGGTACGATCGCCGTTTCAGCTGTCCTGTCGATTGGAATTATTCTGTCGTTCGCACTCGCGTAGATGTTTACAGAGCGATCGCTCTCAGAACCGCTTTCTGCGGTCCACAAAGCGTACGCTCCGGATGCACTCACCTTCTCGCTTGACACTGATTCGGAGATGCTTCCACCAGCGGTTGCAGAAGAGTTAGGGCTCGTTGTTGAGTCGCTTTCTCCTGCACAGTATCCCGCGTCGTGGCTGCCGTCCGATGCACCACAGCTGTTACAGCGCTACGCGAGCAGCGATTTCACGATCGGCATGCCAGGCGATGGGACCGTCATGTGGACAACACAGACGACACCACCATGTGTGTTTACGAAACATCGTGCAACCGGAACGCCAGATGCATTCCTTGATTTTCTGCTGGCAGAAGCATACGTACAACTACATCTTGCTGTGCCTGAGCACTTTTTACCGTACTTTGGCGAACAATACCGTGAGCTTGCGGCGGTCTCTGGACTCTCTCCAGGAGAGACGTATCAGCTCGCGGCTGCGCTGTTTGATGGCTGGGTCGGACTGCAGACACGGTCGGAGTTTCGATCGTGGGAAACCGAGCATCCAGCGCTATGGGAAAGTTGGGTAGACGCTGGAGAACGTCTTGAGGGCCGACTTGACTCGCTTTCCCGAGAGGTCGCACACGGCAAACTCACATTTGCGGAAGCAACAGAGTATGCTTGTTCAGCGATGAAACATGATCTCAAACTACCAGCACCGTTCTCCGCACTCAACACAACGGCATACATCGACCATGGGCCAAGCTATGCGGTTCGCTGGGCGGAAAAAACGTTTGCACAGCTTCGAGATTAATCCGCCATCTCGACGTGGACGCTCCCATCTTCATCGAGATCGACAACACCAGCAAACAGTTCGCGGAATTTCGCAACCGTCGACTCATCGTGAACCTCTTTTGAGAGGTGGAAGATCCCAACTGCGTCGTTTTCTTCGAGGAGTGCCAGAAGCTGTTTTGATGCTTCATACACGCCATCATCGTCAGCGTAATATGCCATCTCCGTGAGCGAGTCCACACTAATTCTCACCTTTCCATCGTGTGATTCAAGAAAGCGTCTGGTCTGCTCAACAATCCCACTGAGATCGTCCGGTGAGGATACGTAGTGGACGTGATCTGAGGAGCGTCGCGAGTAGCCTCGCTCAACAGAGAGCGTATCTAAAATCACAGCTCGTGACTCGTCGACATCGTAGTGCTCAAGTTTCTGTTCGACTTCCCGAGCGGTCGTCCGAGTAGAAATAACGAGGAAGTGATCAGTGTCGGTTTTCAGGAAATCCGTGTCGATCCGATCGGTTTCACCGATACTTGGATGTAATAAGAGAAGCCCTGTGCCACCTGGAATTGTTTTTGGTGCCGACTCAATTGCAAGCGAATACTCCATATGGTTGTCACCCACCGAATAGCCTTAATCCTTCATGCTAAATGACCAATTCAAAAACATAACTATTTAAAATACACTATCCGCTGTTGCAGCGCCGACAACACTGAACACTGCGCCCACGCTCACCGCTTTGAATGTAATTATCGCGGTTTCGGCTGTCGTTGCGCCATTATCGAGCAAGAATGTATCAGGTGCGTCAAATAAGAGTGCAAGCACTAACACAGATCCAAATGCGATACACACCAACGAGAGAAACCGAACTGGGATTCCAACGATATCTTGTTCTTCGCTTGGATCTCGTTTTGTATCTGCCTTGTATAATGCTGCGTATCCAATTGCACAAACAATTCCGATCGTTGCGAACGCTTGCCAGAGGTTCATGCCCGCAGCAAGCAGCCACACTTCTTCGGTAACGACGAACGGCCCTGCAAGCAAAAATCCACCAACAATCTGCTGTGCTGAGTCCGCAATTCTGAAACGCCGACGCTTTCTGAACCCTTGTATCGGTGGGAGCCGTGGTCTCGATTTCACACTCTCATAATCAGTTCCAGTTAGGTAGCTGTTTCCGTCGATGCAAGCCGAACTCGTTTAACCGATCACCGCCCACTACCCAATATGAGCGTCCGTGAGGAGTTTGACGACTGGGCCACCGATGGCCGGGATAAAGGGATGGAGGAGCGTCATTGGCATACCGCAAAGCACGTGCTTGCACGAATGCCGATCGAAGCAGGCGAGACCGTTCTTGACCTTGGTACGGGAAGCGGCTATGCGCTCCGTGCACTCAAAGAGACAAAGTCGATCGGCCGGGGCTACGGGCTTGATGGCTCTCCAGAGATGGCTGCTAACGCAGCAGACTACACTGACGATAACTCGATCGGGTTTCTAATTGGCGACTTTGACTCGCTCCCATTTGCGGATAACAGCGTCGACCATGTGTTTACGATGGAAGCGTTCTACTACGCGGCAGATCCAGCACATACGCTCGAAGAACTGCAGCGTATCATCCGTCCCGGTGGAACCGTCTACTGTGCAGTGAACTACTATGAGGAGAACGTCGCCTCTCATAGCTGGCAGGACAACATTTCCGTTGCGATGACTCGCTGGAGTCGCGACCAGTATCGCGACGCATTCCGCGAGGCTGGATTCCACGTTGCTGAACAGGATACGATTCCTGATCTCGAGATTGAAATTCCACCGGAATCAGCGTTCCCAACGGACCGTTGGGAGACACGAGACGCGATGATCGATCGCTACCGAACGTGGGGGACGCTTCTCACTGTCGGTGTCGTTCCATAACAGATCCATGACCGATCCAAACGACCTCCCTGCAGAGCGCCAGCCGATCGATGACGTTCCGACAATCACGTGCGCCCGTTGTAATGGTGAGTGGGACCTCTCCTATGAACTCGACGAGCTACAGGTTGGTAATCAGGCTGTTGAACAGTTTGCACTCGATCATAAACGCCATACCGGACACTTTCCGGATGATGTTGTCCCATGGATTGTGACCTGTACTCAGTGTCCAGATGGTGAGGAATATCTCTCCGATCGACCATCAAAACGATGGGCACGGACGCATGCTCGACATACCGGCCATCGGGTGATGGTCCATCATCAGTCGCTCGATGAGAGCCTCACGATCGAGCCATCGGACACCCACAGCTAATTTGGTATGTTAGTTGACAGTGACAATATGTGCATGCTCAGGCGCAAACGTTACTGTCACTTCACCTGCTAGCGGATCGGTTGTTCGCAAACGCAGCTCTTGTTTTTCCCATGTCAGATGGACGCGGGTTGTTTCGCCAAGGAATTCGGATTCGACGACCGATGCGACGAGTTGATTTGTTGCCGTTGTCTCCTGTGTCTGTACCTGCAACTGTTCGGGTCGGATACAGAACGTCACCCGATCGCCTGTTGTAAGTGAGTGATCTGCAGAGACTCCAATGTGTACCACTGTTTGGGCAACCGACACACGAGCAGTCCCTGCGGCCACCTGTTCGACCGTTCCTGTAAACAGATTATTGTCACCGATAAAGTTCGCCACAAACGGTGTCTGTGGTTCGCGATAGATTGTCTGTGGCGTTGCGATCTGTTCAACCCCTCCACCGTTGAGCACTGCAACCCGATCGGAGATTGAGAGCGCCTCCTCTTGATCGTGGGTGACGTACACCGTGGTAATTCCAAGCTCGGACTGAATCTGTTTGATTTGCACGCGAAGCTGTTCACGGAGCTGTGCATCAAGCGCGCTCATCGGCTCATCAAGCAGGAGCAGATCCGGGCCTGGTGCAAGCGCCCGTGCAAGCGCAACACGCTGTTGTTGCCCACCTGAGAGCGCTTCCGGATCGCGATCACCCATTCCAGGTAAGTCGACAAGCTCCAGTAGCTCCGTTACCCGATCGCCAACGGAAACCCCACCTGGCGGATCAGTAAACCGAAGCCCATAGGCAATATTCTTCGCGACAGTCATGTGCGGGAACAGCGCGTAGTTTTGGAACACAACACCAACACCTCGCTCTTCCGGTGGGACACCGGTCATCTCCCGGCCATCAAACCGGATCGCCCCGCTTGTTTGAGACTCAAACCCTGCAATTAACCGAAGCGTTGTTGTCTTTCCACAGCCGGATGGCCCAACTAATGTGAAAAACTCCCCATCAGATACCTGTAAAGAGATCTCATCCACAGCGGTTGTTTCTCCATACCGTTTTGAAATTGTGTCCAACTCGATCGTTGTCATCGTTCCTCCGTCATCATAATCCACCACCGCGTTGTTCCGCATCGCCACCAAAGCGCTCAATGATCACGAAACTTAGCGCCGTCACGACAAGCAGAATACAGCCCATGGCGGTTGCTGGGCCAAGCCGTCTTCCAAGATAGCGCTCGATCGCAACGGGCATCGTGTACTCACCGGAGCCAGTTGCCAACACGATCGTCGAATTGAATTCGCCAATACTAATTGCAAATGCAAACGCTGCACCTGCAACGACCCCAGTCCACACAAGCGGAAGTTCGATATCAATCACTGTTCGGACACGGGTTGCACCCAAACTCCGAGCTGATTCGATCAGCGTCCGATCGAGCGACGCTAACCCTGGTGTAACGTTCCGGGTGACAAACGGATATGCACTCACCGCATGGGCTGCGACGATCGCAAGCGAACCAGCAACCGCAATTCGCCACCCTGCAATCTCGACACCAAACACTAGCCCTCGAAGCAGCCCAAGGCCGACAATGATCCCGGAGACCGCAAGCGGTGCCATTGCGATCGCGTCCATCACCTTTCGACCCCGATACTGCCGCGTCGTCAGAATAGAGACAACAACACCCATCGGGAGCGCAATTGCAAGCGTCCCAACCGCAAATATGAGCGAGTTCCGAATTGCAGGCAGCGGTCGTACCTGAAAGCTTGCACCCGTTGTCTGTCGCTCAAGCAGGAACTGATAATGCGAGAGCGTGAACGATCCATCGCTCGTTGTAAGGCTGGCAATAATCATGCTTGCGATCGGGCCAACAAACACGAGCAGTGCAACAACGGTATACCCAGCGACTGAAATCCGTGTGAATACGGTCTTTAGCGACCATGCGGTCGGAATGAGCTGTCGGCGTGGCTGGGTGTGGATACCTCGGCGAAGCGTTCGTTGTGCATCCTCATAACGGAGATATGCGTATAGCAACCCAAGTGAAATAACGAGTTCAATTGTCGCAAGGGCTGCGGCTTCGGTGTAGTTGAGATTCGTTAGCTGTCGGTAGATGAATACCTCAATGGTTGCCAGTTGGTAGCCACCAAGGGCCAACACGATCGGAAACGACGCAAACGTAAAAATGAACGTTAGCGTTGCACCCATCACGATCGCCGGTTTCAGCTGTGGAAACACCACATCGTAGAACGCACGCCATGGAGATGCGCCGAGGCTTCGAGCCGTTTCGATCGCTCGTGCATCGACTGACTCCCACGCAGCGGTTGTGATCCGAGCAATAAGCGGTGCATTGTAGAACGCATGTGCAATGACGATCGCGTGCAGCGTAAACAGCAGATTTGTTGGTCCGAGCCCAACCAGGCCGAGTGCCCGATTGAGGGTTCCATTCGCTCCAAACGTCGCCACAAATCCAACCGCGACCATAATTGAGGGCAGCACAAACGGGAGAATTGTAAGCGAGCGTATCGTCTTTCGCCCGCGAAACTCAAATCGCGCGAGAATCCACGCAGCTGGTAACCCAATTGCCACACTCAAAAGCGTTGAGAGTGCGGCCTGATACGCTGTAAATCCGATCACACCCATCCGAGGATCGGCAAATCCAGCTGCAGCGCGTTGAATAAGGGCATCGATCGCTGCAGTGAGCGACCCTGCACCAGTAATCGAGGCTAGCTCACCAACATAGAACTCGTCTGTAAGGATCTCAACAAAAGCGGAGAGTGAGAACGCCCCATCAACGCGAACAGCCTCAACGAACACCGTGGAAACCGGATAAAAAAACAGCAGCACAAGCAGTCCGGTTGTGGCGATCGCACACAGTGTTAGCAGGTGCTTTTCGACCCACGATCCTCCAGCACTCATTGTTCGTCTCACCGCTCTGTTGGCGGCAAGTTAGTTTCCTGCGAACTGTCGTTCCCAGGCGTCGATCCACTCACTGAGATTTCCGTCGAGTTCGTCGTATGTGAAGGTCACTGGCTCAGGAGGCTCATGCGCGAACTCGTCATATTCGGGATCAAGCTCTGCAGTGTCGGTTGCTGGGAAGACAACATTTCGCTCCGCGATCTCTCCTTGTACATCCGGCCGAAGGACAAACTCCATGAAATCGGTCACAAGATCCGTATTCTCTGAATCAGTAAACTGTGCCATCCCTTCCGGATTCGCATAGGCCTGATCGTTGAGGAATCGAATCTGATGTTCGCTCAGATCTGCGTCCTCCATGTTTGCAAACACTTGGTCTGTTGAGTAGGAGACGACCATCGGTGCCTCTCCTCCCTCGTATGCGGCGTACGAATCGGACCATGAGCCAAGCACACGAACATCATTGTCCTGAAGTTCCTGCCAGTAGTCTAGATACTCGTCTTCGCCAACGGTGTATATTGTGTGCAAAAAGAATGCACGGCCAGTTTGGCTCTCTGGGCTCTGTGCAAGCAGCTCGCCTCTGTGTTCTTCTTCAAGCAGTCCCTCAAACGTCTCCGGTGCCTCGGTTTCGT
>SL_7KL_010_BRINEDRAFT_10001253_pt1 | contig 12206 bp, 14 predicted proteins | sample SodLak_010_BRINE_FD_10663 | JGI IMG/M metagenome (IMG submission 10663)
CCCGTTCCTGCTTGGGCGCGGTGCGGCGCGCGGGTTCGGTTGCCGTTTGCGGCATTGTTGTTCCTTCCTTCTTCAATCTTCGCGCATGGGGATCAGCGCGGTGTCATCCCAACTCAGCCAGACCTGCGCGCCGGGGTCGCGGGGGCCGTCCTGCGCGGCGGTGTTGGGCACCGAGACGACGATCACATCCTCGGCCCCTTCCAGCCCCACGTGGTAATGCACCCGCTCGCCCATATAGACCCGGTCCCTCAGCACCCCCGCCAGCGCCTGGCCTTCGGGGCGCTTGGGGTGCAGGGCGATGCGTTCGGGGCGGATCGCCAGACAGGGCGTGCCGTTGTACCCGGCCAGCCGTTCGCTGGGGACGCGACATTACGCGGTGTCAGTGATGCGGATGCGGGTCATCTCGCCGTCCTCGGCCATGACCTGCCCGGTCAGGAAATTCATGGAGCCAACGAAGCTGGCGACCTTGCGGGTCTTCGGGCGCTCATAGAGCCCCGCGGGCTTGTCGATCTGCAGCACGCAGCCCTCTGCCATGATCGCCACCCGGTCCGAAAGCGCCATGGCCTCTTCCTGGTCATGGGTGACAAGGACGAAGGTGATGCCGACGCTGCGCTGAGCGACAGCCGGGTCAGGGGCGACGCCAATGGCGCAAGGTCCATCTGGCCATGGACACCGCCACCTCCGACATCCGCGCAATCGAGTTCACCCCTAGCCGGGACGGCGACAGCCCCGTCCTGCCGGACCTGCTCGACCAGATCCCCCAGGACGAAGACATCGGCACCGTGACGGCCGACGGCGCCTACGACACCCGCCGCTGCCACAATGCCATCATCGCGCGAGGCGGCACGCCAATCATCCCGATCCGGAAGAACGGCCGGCCGTGGAAAGATGACTGCCCAGCTGCCCGGGCGCGCAACGAAACCCTGCGCGCCACGCGCCACTACGACCGGGCCTTCTGGAAGCGATGGACAGGGTACCACGCCCGCAGTCGCGCCGAGGCCAAGATGCGAGGCCTCAAGNCCTTCGGTGAGCGCATCGCCGCNAGAGATCCCGACCGCCAAACCGCCGAAATCCACATCCGCGTAGCCCTCATGAACCGCTTCAACGCCCTCGNCACCGCCGAGATCGTCCGCGTGCCTCGACCCTCAAGGGGAAAGGGGAAGCCCCGCCTCAGGCCACCTTTCTGCAACAACGCCGTTCCGGGCCGGGACCTGCGCGAATGCGCTTTTCATCACTCCCGCCGTCCCCGGAACCAGGTACGGGCGTCCAGCAAAATCCGAAACGCCGGTGCGGGCACCCCGCCCCGCGACCCGGAAGCGCGATTCACCGGGCGTCCGCCGCCTTCTTGTGGCAGCAGCAGATGGGATGGCAGTGCCACCGGGGATAGCGCCCCGGGGCGGGGTGCTTTCGGACGCGCGGTCGTATATGTCCAGCGCCTGGTGGATGGCCATTTGTCCGGGGCTGGCGAACTGCCCGGCCGTGGCGGGGTGAACCTGCTTGAAGACAGATCGCGCAACAAGTTCGACGCCAAACCGAAGACCAACCGAAGAAGGCAAGACCCATGATCACACGCAGCCATACCGAAACCATGGACGGCGCCCATCGCGCGCTCTTGTGCGCAAGCGGCCCGTGGGTCCATTTCACCGGAGTGCAGCCCGGCAATCTGGACGGCGACATCAAGGCCCAGGCAAGCGATGTCCTGACCCGGCTGGAGGCGCTGATGGCCGATGCGGGCGTGGCGCAAAGGGACCTCTTCACCGTGACCATCTGGCTGAAGGACATGCGCTATTTCTCGGGGCTGAATGCGGTCTGGAATGGCTGGGTGGACAGCGCCGACCCGCCCGCGCGCACCTGCGTTTCGGGCGAGCTATACCGCCCGGACCTGCTGCTGGAAATCGTGGCGGTCGCCTATCGCGCCGAGCCTGCGACATGAGCATTCAGAAATCCGGACGCATCGACGGGTTGGGGCCGAAGATCTTCCTCGGCTCGGCGGCGGGGGACATGGCATCGGTCTGCCTGACAGCCCCGGACAGGGGCGCCGATTTCGTCGGCCAGACCCGCGATATCCTGGCCGTGATCGACGACCTGCTGGCCGAAATGGGCAGCAGCCATGACCAGATCGTGGCGGTGCAGCTCTGGCTGGCCGACATCGCGGACTGGCCCACATTCGTGCCGCTCTGGAACGCCTGGATCGATCCGGAAGCCCCGCCGGGGCTGTCGGTGGTGGAAATGGCGGCCTCGCGCCGCGACTCGCTGCTGGAAATCCGCGCCTGGGCCACGCGCAACCCCGGTCAGGCGGCACAGCTGCCGGATCAGGCCGCAGAATGACCCTGGGACACGCGCTTTCTGATGCTTCTGAACCTGTTTGACACCACGGTGTAATGGTGCGGTCCTTTCGCAGGAATGGAAGGAAGCATGATGGGACAGGTTCGTGACGAGAACGCCACGACCACGTGCGCGCTCGGGGCTCTACAACAACGCCGTGTGCGATGGCCGAAGCACTGCCAGGACGGAGATCCGGATCAAGCCCATGCAGGGCAAGGTCCCGGCTACGCATCATCGGAAAACGAAGACTTCAGCCAGTCCTCGAACAGCTCTGTTTCCGGCTTGCGCGGCCTGAGGGACTTTGGCCGGGCGAGATAATGTGATTGCGAGAACGGAAACGGGTCGCCGATCATGCCGATCTCATGATGCCCCCGGGCCGCTTGGCGGGCAAACCGTGTCAGGATCGTCGCGCAACCGGCGTTTGCCATCACAAGTGCAAGGGCGGCCATGCTGGTATCGACCGAATAGGCCGGCGCGGTGTCCGGCGGCTCGAGTCCGGCGGCGGTGAAGTAGCGCGTCCAGGTGTCGTCATATCCAAGGATGTATATGAGTGGTTGATCCCTGAGGTCGCTTGCGCCGCCTATGGTCTCGATCCTTTGACGGCTGGCCACCGGGGTGATCGTTTCGGTGGATATGACCTCGCTCGGTCCGTCGAATTCTTCGCTCCGCCCCAGTCGCAGATCGACGTCGATATCTTCGTCAGCGGCGGAATGTGCCCAGATCGTCGACACAAGCCGCACGTTGATGCTGGGATACTGCGCCTTGAAATCCGGCAGGTGCGTCGCCAGCCAAAGCGCCGCGGTCGATATCGGTGCGCGCACGGTGATGCGCCTCTCATCCTCCATGCCGAAAAGATTGGTTGTCGCGGCACGGATGTCCCCCAGGGCCTGTCCGACCGAGAGCAGATAGGCCTCGCCCTCCGAGGTCAGGTGCAGATGGCGGGCCTGGCGAACGAACAACTGGCATTTCAGCGCCGCCTCCAGTGACCGGATGTGCAGGCTGACGGCTGTTTGTGTCAGCCCCAGCTCCTTGCCCGCCAGGGTGAAATTCTGCAGCCTCGCTGCGGCTTCAAAAGTCCTGAGCCAGACCAGATTGGGAAGGCGAGAGGGCATTTACCACCAAGAAATTTTGGTCATGATTGCCGTTTAATATCATTTTACGCAAGGCGGATGCTGCTGCATACCGCCCGTAGGGACGGTCGCAGCCTGCGTGATCAAAATAGCGCCACCCAGGTCAGGCCCGGCCAGAAAAGGAAACGCCATGAGCCTTGATACCGCGCAGAACATGAGCCACTGGCAGGAACGCACCGAGCTTGCCGCCGCCTTTCGATGGACCGCGCGGCTGAACATGCACGAGGCGGTGGCGAACCATTTCAGCCTCGCGGTCAACGCGGATGGCTCGCAGTTCCTGATCAACCCCAATCAGGCGCATTTCGCGCGCATCCGGGCATCCGAGCTTCTGCTGCTGGACGCCAATGACCCGGATGTGCTTGACCGGCCCGATGCGCCGGACCCCACGGCCTGGGGTCTGCACGGCTCCGTCCACCGGCGCTGTCCGCACGCGCGCTGCGTGATGCATGCGCATTCGATCTTTTCAACCGTGCTTGCCTCGCTCGCGGACAGCACCCTGCCGCCGATCGATCAGAACACCGCCACTTTCTACAACCGCGTGGTGATCGACGAGCAGTTCGGCGGGTTGGCGTTCGAGGAGGAGGGCGAGCGCTGCGCCGCCATGCTGACCGATCCGTCGAAAAAGGTGATGGTAATGGGCAATCATGGCGTTCTGGTGCTGGGCGACAGTGTCGCCGATGCGTTCAACCGGCTCTATTATTTCGAACGCGCGGCCGAGACCTATATCCGCGCCCTGCAAACCGGACAGCCGCTGCGCGTGATTCCGCCCGAGATCGCCGAGAGGACAGCCCGCGAGCTTGAGGATTACCCGGGCCAGGCCGAGGCGCACCTTGGCGCAATCCGCGCGATCCTCGATCACGAAAACGCCGACTACGCCACCTGAATCCCGGAACCAGACCCCCCAACCCGAAGCCCCGAACCCAAAGCCCCGAAACCGGAGCGAGAAGATGACCCAGATCACCCTGAGCAACACCGGCCTGACGGTTCCGCTTTCGGCGGGCGAGGCCTATTTCAATTACTGCTGGCTGCGCGATGCCTGCCCCAGCTGCATCGACAACCAGACCCGCGAACGCGTCTTCGACGTTGCCTCCTTGCCGGAACTTCCCCGCGCGCGCGCCGCGTGGCTGGACAGCGACGCGGTTGTGATCGACTGGCAGGGCGAAAGCCACGTCAGCCACATACCGCTGTCGCTGCTGGAGACCTTTGCCGCCCGCGGTCGCGCCGAAGACCCCGCTGACCTGCCGCCGAAGCTGTGGCACGCGGATCGCGCGCGGTACTTCACCCGTGTGCCCCAACAGGCCGTTCTGAGCGATCCGGACGCCCGCGCGCGCCTGACCCGCGCCCTGATCGAAGACGGAATCGCCATCGTCACCGATATGGCAGCCGACAAGGACAGCCTGCCGCGCCTGGTCAACGCAATCGGACCGATCACGCCCTCGGCCGAAGGGCTGTTCTTTGACGTCCGGGTCGAGATCGCGCCGACGAATCTGGCCTTCACCGCTGGCCCGCTGGAAATGCACACCGATCTGCCGGGGGAAGAGGCCGCCCCCGGCGTGCAATTCCTGCATTGCCTTGAAAACACCGTCGAAGGGGGGCTTTCGCTGTTCCTGGACGGCGCTGCCGTGGCCGAAGCCCTGCGCGAGGAGGACCCCGAGGCCTTTCGCCTGCTGGCCAGCTACAAGATCCCGTTCTTCTATCGTCACGACAACTGGGATTATCGCGCCCATCAGCGCGTGATCGAAACCGATCCGGAGGGGCGCGTCACCGGCGTCACCATTTCCCAGCACCTTCAGGATGCGCTGGACCTGCCGCAGGGCATGCTGGACAGCTACTACCCGGCCTACATCAGGTTTCTGAAGATGATGCAGGAGCCGCGTTTCCTTGTGCGCTTCCGGTCCGAGGCCGGCAATTGCGTGATCTTCGACAATCACCGGATCGTGCACGGCCGCGAAGGGTATGTCGCCGACAGCGGAAAACGTCATCTGCGCGGCTGCTACACCGACCGGGGCGCCTTGCGTTCGACCTATCGTGTCCTGGCGAAACAGGGCCATTCGGGCCTCAGCCAAGCCGAAAACGCGTTCACGGACATGGAGAACCGCTTCCAGGCCTCGCCCGAAACGGCGAACGACCCCGCGCCGGTGACGCAGAATGCGGCTCAGGCGCAAAATTAGGGATCGCGGTGATAGCAGGGCATCTCGCCCCGGACAACGCAGGCAGCAAGCTGGCCGGCAGCCTGGGGCGCAATTGACATGACGCGGTTGTGCAGGACCGCAACCGCGAAACCACCCGGAAAGCGCGCGCGTGCTGATCATACAGGGTCACCGTGTTGAAAGATGCGTTCTGCGCTAGGCGCCGTTCCGCCGCCGGGCCACGATGACGGCGGCCAGCCCTTCGGCGAACGGGGTTGGCGCCTCGCCGAAACGCTGCGTGTATTTGCTGGCATCGACACGATAGGGGCGGTCCCATTGGAACCGCATTTCCTCCAGTTCCGACAGAATCGGGACGAAGAGGCCGAGAGCCCGGCGCAGCAGGGCGGGCATCACGGTCACGCGCAGGGGCACGTCCGCGATCTCTGCAGCCATCGCCAGCAATTCGCGGGTCGTGCGCGTGGGTGCGTTGGGGACATGCCATGGCTGGCCCCAGTCGGCCTCGGGCGCGTCAATCAACCGGGTGATGGCGCGCGCGAAATCCGGGACATAGGTGTAATCATGCGGATGATCGACCGGAAACGCCATCTGCGCCGGTTTGCCCGACAGCATTCGCGCAATCCCTTGGCCCACCAGCATCGAGTTCTGCGCATGCGGCCCATAGAAATCGGACGATCGCACGGCACACCCCATCACACGACCCGCAGAATGCGCCTCTTGCCAGAGCCGCGTCACTTCGGCCCTTGCTCCGGGCTTTTTCCCGCCCCCATTGAGCGGCATGTCCTCGGTCAGCGGGGCCGACTGGGCCCCATACATGTAGAGGTTATCGGCCAGCAGGAAGCGCGCGCCGGTGCGAGCGCAGGCGTCAAGACAGTTCTGCGCGACCCTTGGCCAGTCGCGCCGGAAGTCCTTGCCGGAATAGGGCAGGCCCAGCGCGCAGACGAGTGTATCTGCATCGCCCATCGCCTCGGCCAGCCCTGCGCCGGTCACGGCATCGGCGGGGGCGAAGTCCACCCCATCGGGCAGGGTTGCAGGCGGGCTGCGCTGGATGGCCCGGACAGGGTCACCGCGCGCGGCCAGTGCTTCGGTGACCGAACGGCCAACAGTGCCGTAACCCAGAACAGCGATGCTCATGTTATCCTCACATGAAACCATGCCAGCATTGGCGATTATCCCTCAGAACTCGGCGCTGGTGATGGTGGCGAGGAAGAAGGGCGCGTAATCGGGCGTGCCCCACATGTTGCCAAGCTCCACGCGCGCGGGGATCAGGAAGCCCTGATGCCGCGCCATCTCCAGCATCCGCCCGCCGAAGGGCTGCAGGCGAAACACCTTCTCGGGGTTCGCGTCGGTCCAGCGCATCGCCCAGACCTCGACCGGGTTGCCCTCGGCGTCGAAACTGATGTGCATCGGCCCCAGCCCCGGCGCATCGGAAAAGCGGAGCTCGGCGCTGTCGGGGCCGGTTTGCGCCCACTCGGCCCCGAACTGCGGCAGCAGGCTTGCAGGCGCCCAGACCGATTCCAGCATCACGCGGGCGGCGGCGGCGCGGGCGTGGTCCTGGGTGCCGCCGATGCGGGCCAGGGGGATCAGGCCGTGCAGCCAGAACTTGGTCCAGCTTTCTTCCCGGTCGTCCGCGCGGTGATAGCCGTCCGAGCCGCCAAAGCGCATCAGCCCCGTTCCGATCTCGGCCTGCCAGACAAAGCCCCGCGCGGGGGGCGCAAGGATCTGCCGCGCGGTCATCGGCAGCGCATTGCCATTCATGATGAAACTGCCTTCCATCTCCAGCCGCACCATACGGTGCAGCGGCGTGCCGGGTTCGATGGCCCGGGCGAAGTAGCGCTGGGCAATTTCGGGCAGGCCCTCGACCGTCGCTGGATCGTAGCGCGTCGGCTCGCCCTCGCGCGCGGCCTCCAGCGCTGTCCAGACCCGTGCTGCCTGCGCCCGGTCACGGGAATGGACCCAAAGGCCAAGGGCGATGGCGGCGACAAGTATGATCGTGAGGCTGAGCAGAATGATCTTGAACAGGGTCATGGGTCAGGGTCCGTGGGAAACGGAGTGACGTCTTGCTCCGCTTCAAGGGGGGCGTGTGTTACGAGGAAACCGGCGATCCTGTCCCGCAACTCGGCATGATGACCGAGCAGCAGATGGCCCCCTGTCTCGAAGAACAGGGTCTCGGCCAGCGGCAGGTGTTCGGCCGCGAAGGTTGCGGTGGTGAGGGGCGTGATCCGGTCATCGCTTGCGTGGACGATCAGCGCGGGCGCGACGATGGCGCCGAGATCAAGCGCGGCGGCAGGGTCGATGGCCGCACCCTCGTTCGCCAGCCCGTCCCGGCGAGCCGTCACCGGCAGGAAGGCGGCGATCATCGCGTCGACGAAGGCGGCCTCGGTGGCGGTCATCTGCGCCGTCAGCTCGGGCCGTGCGTCGAAGATGGGGGCCAGCGCGCGCGGTGACAGGCGCGTAAGCGCCCAGAGCGGCAGGTCGGTGGCGAAGAGCGCGTCATAGAGCCAGATCGGGATCGGCAATTCCTGCTCTTCGGCGTCAAGGGGCGCGAAGGGTGCGAGCGACAGCAGGATGAGCGCCCGGGTCCGCTCCGGGTGGCGATGGGCGAAGTGCAGCGCCGGGGGCACGCCACCGGACATGGCGGCGACAACCACCCGGTCCAGTCCCAGCACGTCCAGCATCCGGGCAAAGGCATCGGCCTGCGCGGCAGTGGAGCTGTCTTCGGGCATCGCCGAACCGGGATAGCCGAAGCGCGAGGGCGCGATCCAGCGCGTGCCCTCGGGCAGGAAGGCCTCGGCCATCAGCCGCCCCTGATCATGCCCGCCGCCCGCGCCATGGATCACCAGCACCGGCGCGCCCTGCCCGCCTGTCGCAAAGGCCACGGGGCCGAAAGCGGTCTCGATCACCTGCGCCCCGGCCTCCAACCGCGCCGCGATGGCGCGCATGTCGCTTTTGTATGCCCAGCCTATGGCGAGCAGCGCGCCGCAGGTCGCAATCAGGAGAAGCCATCGGAAGGGCGGCCCGCGCATGGCTCAGCCGAAGCCCCCGAAGGCCAGACCCCAGTGTCGGAACAGCGCAGCTGTGACCGCGAGGGTCAGGACAAATCCCAGATGATGCAGACGCCGCCCCAGGCTCCACCCCGGCCCACGCCAGACGACGAGCAGCGCCAGCAGGATCAGGACCAGCACCGCCAGCACATCGGCCAGCACCAGCACGGCCACCAGGGTGGGTTGGGGGTGGTTGATCAAATATTCCATGCCAAGCTGCATCGCCGAAGCAACCGCAAGCCCCGTGGCGATGACCAGCAGCCAGACCACAACCGCTGCCGTCACCCCCAGACCGGCGACCAGTGTGCCCATGCGGCTGCCCCCCTTCAGCCCGCGCCGCCAGATCAGGCCCAGAGCAGTGGTCAGCGCCAGCAGGGCCGACAGGCCGAAGCCCAATGCCGCCAGCATCGGATCGTTGGACAGGCGCATCCGCTCATAAGTCATGCTCCCCGAGCTATCCATCAGCCGCACAACCCGGCCCGTATCATCGCGAATCGCCATGATCCGTTCGCCATGAGGTTCCTGCCACAAGTCCGGGGCTATGGGGTCATGCCGAACCAGCGCGCCCTGCCGCATCGAGGGAACCATTATGGCCCCATCTGGAAGCGCCTGCACGCTGATCTGCGGCGCCAGGGCCTGCAGGGGGCCGCTGAACTCGCGGCGATTGGCAAGGTAGCGCCCGGCCAGCTCTGCTGCGCGGTCGGCGGCATCGGGCACCGGCTGTGGCGCGTCACCTGACAGCCCTGCCTCGGCCGCCAGATGCGCAAGGATCAGGTCCGGCATGATAAAGGGCAGGCTGGCCCCGGTGCCGCCGTTTTGGGAGACAAACACACCCGCATCCAGTTCGGGGATGAAGACCAGATTGGACAGGAACTCGTTCAGCCCGCCCGCATGGCCATAGGCCATGGTCCCGAACAGGGGCCGCGCCTGAAACCCGTGGACCATATCCGGGGCCCCGTCCAGATCGTCGAAGAGCCGCGTGCGCATCTGTGCCATCGTCTCGGGGGCCAGCAGGCGGGTGCCGTCCAGCGCCCCATCGCCCAGCAGGAAACGCAGGAAGCGCGCCATATCGGCGGCCGTGCTGGCGAGGCTCCCCGCGGGACCGAAACTTCCGATATCGACGCGGAACGCCGGATGACTGATCCCGCCCTGCACCCGGTAGCTGCGCGACAGCGGCGGCTGGTCGGGGCGGGCCGTGGCCTCGCTGTAGGTCGTGTCCGCCATGCCCAGCGGGTCGAGGATGCGCGTTTGCAGGAAATCCTCGAACGGCACCCCCGCCACATCCTCGACGATCTGACCCGCCAGCGCCACCCCCCAGTTGGAATAGGCCGTCACCTCGCCGCGCGGAAATACCTGCGCCGGGGCCGAGGCCGCCAAGGCCTGCGGGCGCGGCAGCGCGCCGATCTCAGGATCGAACAGAGCGTAGCTGTCCTCGAAGCCGGGGCGGTGGCTCATCAGTTGCGCAAGCGTCAGCGGCTCATCACCCGGCACCGTAGTCTCGCGCAGATAGCCCGCGACATCGGCCTGCAGATCCAGCGCGCCCTCCTCGACCAGCATCATCACCGCGAGCCAGGTGAACAGCTTGCTGGTAGAGCCGATCTCGAAGCGCACATCGTCCGCGCCGGCGCGCGTCCCTGCGTCAAGGTCGGAATACCCCCAGCCGCGCAGGATGACCTCATCCCCCGCCACCAGCGCGCCAATCGCGCCGGGTACCGCTTGCGTGGTCATGAAGCCCTCGGCCAGCGCATCGAAACGGGCGGCAAGGCTATCGCGTTCGGGCGTGTCTGCATGGGCCGATGCGATGCTCAGCCAGAAACAGAACAGACAGCCGAACAGAGCGGTCAGGGATCTGATCATTACAATTACACCGGTGATTTCGAGGCGCGTTATCGCGCATTTTCGACACGCCCTATCACATCAGTCGCACCCCCAGCATGACGCAGGTCAAGGCATCGGTCCGAGCGGTCCTTTCGGTTGGGCCTTCCGAGCGCGAAGGTGATGCGTCAATCCTGCCGCAAAGCAGTCAAGGAACGTCTGAAAAACCTGCCGCTTCCGGCGTGATCTGGTAGTCTGGGGCAACGCTTTCGAGGAGCCCAGCCGATGCCGAAACAGCCTGCCATTCCCGGTCTCCGCGATGCGATGAAGAAGAAGGTCACGCGGCGTGAGCAGTTTCTGGCAGAGATGGAGGCGGTGGTGCCCTGTGGGCGGCTGCTGGCGCTGATCGCGCCGCACTATCCGAAGGCCGGGCCGAAGGGTGGGCGCCGGCCGATGCCGCTGGAGATATGAGCCGGGCCAGAAATCGATCCGGGGGATCGATTTCCCGGCGATTGGCTTCGGGTCTACTTGCCTCACAGAACTGGTATGCCCTGAGCGACCCGATGGCCGAAGAGACGCTGTATGACAGCGAAGCGATGCGCCGCTTTGCCGGGATCGAGCTGGGCGACGACCGCATCCCTGATGAGACCACGATCCTCAACTTCCGCCATCTGCTGGAGCGGCACGGGCTGACCGAGGCGATCTTTGCGGATGTGAACGCGCATCTGGCCGACAAGGGGATCAGCCTGCGCTCGGGCACCTTGGTCGATGCGACGATCATCGACGCGCCGTCCTCGACCAAGAACAATGCCAGAGCCCGCGACCCCGAGATGTCATCGACGAAGAAGGGCAACGCGTGGTATTTCGGGAGTGAGGAAGAACAGAAATTGATCCAGTGGATCAATTTCCCGACGAACGCGCATATCGGCGTGGATGTGGACAGCGGCGTGACCCACAGCCTCGACACCACGACCGCCAAGGTCCACGACAGCCAGGTCTTGGATGCAGTGCTGCATGGCGCCGAGACCTCGGTCTGGGCCGAGTTGCCATTGGAGCGCCATTGGTCCGAGTGACAATGGCGACGGCTAAGTCAGCGCCGAGCGCGAGGCGGCATTCAAGGGCACGGGCAAGGTTTGGGGTGTGATGCGCAAGGCGCCGAAGGGCAACGACCTGCACCCCTTCGACGAACGGATCAACCGCATCATTTCCACGGTGCGCGCGACGGTCGAGCATCCCTTCCGGGTCATCGAGCGCCAGTTCGGCCATGTGAAGACCCGCTACCGCGGCCTGACCCGCCAAACCGGCGACGAGACCTGCACGAATTGAATCGGCACCCAGCGATGCGCCAACGGTCCGTTCTTCGATCACCTCCAGCGCCGCAGGCAGCGAGCCCGAGTTGAGCATGACGGCCAGCATCTGCGTGTCCTCGGGCGTGAACTGCCCGGTGATCTGCCCCGATGCCAGCGCGACAGCCTTGGACGCGGAAGAGCACGCTGCCGTAGCAAAGTGATATTGCCTTTTGGCACACAATCCGTATGTTTCTGCCAAAGGAGATCGCCTTGCAGTTCGCCACCGTCCAGTCGATCACCTCACGTCCGGACCTTCCCGTCATCACGGACGAGGAAGCGGCGGCGCTGGCGCGTGCCACGGTGAACCTGTTCCGCGCCTGGGGCCTGACCGACGCGGAAGCCCGCACCCTGCTCGGCGACATGGCCCAGCGCACATGGGCGCGCTGGAAGGCTGGC
>SL_7KL_010_BRINEDRAFT_10001254_pt1 | contig 12205 bp, 12 predicted proteins | sample SodLak_010_BRINE_FD_10663 | JGI IMG/M metagenome (IMG submission 10663)
GGGAAGCCGGATCGAGATGCTCGATCACCTCGACCAGCACGATTGCATCCGCTTGCGGCAAGCCCGGCGGCGGGCGGGTGATGTCGCCGGTGATGATCTGCACTTTTCGCGCGCCGGGATGATCGTGCAGGCGCGTGCGCAGCCGCCCCAATGCGGCTTCGTCCTTTTCAACCCCGGTGATCGCCACGATCTGCGGATCATCCAGCAGGTGCAGGATGAAGTCGCCGTCGCCGCAGCCGAGATCGAGGATGGCCCGCGCGCGCGCCTCGCGCAGCACCTCCGCCACCGCCCTGAAGCGGGCCTCGTGCAGGAAATTGGTCATGTCGACCCCTCTGCCGACCCCTTCGCCGACCCGCCCGGCTTGCGCATCAGCACCACATCGGGGCGCGGGATCGTGCAGTGCCAGCCGAAATGCGCGGCGATCCAGTGCATGGTCTCTTCCCGGTAGAACACGACATGGGTGGGGTCGCGCCGGTAATACCAGCCGGCGAAGCGGGCATCGTCGTTCTGGAATATCGTCATCAGGCCAAGCCACCCGCCGGGGCGCAAAAGCGCGTCGAGCCGGGCGAATTCGAAGGCAGGATCATGAAAATGCTCGGCGGTTTCGGTGCAGGTGACGAAATCATACGTCGCCTCCAGCACCCGGGTATCCGGGGCGAAGACCGGATCGTAGAGCGCAACCCGGTGCCCGGCCTCGCGCAGCATCGCCGCGAGTGCCGGGCCGGGACCGCTTCCGTAATCGAGGCCGGATGCGCCGGGGGGCATTTCCGCAAGGAGCGGATCGGCCAGCCGCGCAAGAAAGGCGCGGTAGCGCGGGTCTTCCGGATCGTTTTCGTGCAGAGCGTAATGGGCGCGTTCGGTCTTGCGGTCGGGATGGTGCGCCGGATCGAGAAAGCGCAGGCCGCAGGTCGGACAGCGGAAGTAATCGCGTCCCGCGACCGTGACGAAGGCTTGCGCGGATCGGCTGCGGCAGAGCGGGCATGGCGGCGTCGCGGGTAGAGTGGACTTGACGGGCATGGCTTCGCCTCATCCGTCGCGTCGGCGCCCGAGATAGACGCATTGCACCGCTTCGTTATCCTGCAAGGGATTGTAAAAGCGTACGGTCTCGGCACGGGCCGTGTCGAACACGCCGGAAAGCCGCTCGGTGAAGAGCGGGTCCGGACGCTCGTTCGACCACAGGCCGAACACCCCGCGCGGCGCGAGATGGCGCGCAAGCCCGGTCAGCCCTTTCGGCGTGTAGAAACTGTCGCTGCGCGTATCAAGCAGCGCTTCCGGGCTGTGATCGATATCGAGCAGGATCGCGTCGAAGAGGCGACCGGGTTTATCGGGATCGAAGCCGTCCCCGGCGCTCATGGCGAAGAAATCGCCCGCGACGAAGCGCACGCGCGGATCATCGCGCAGGATATCGCCCAGCGGCAGCAGCCCGTCGCGGTGCCAGGCGATCACCGGTTCGAGATATTCCACGATGGTGAGCGAGCGCAGGCGCGGATCGGCGAGCGCTTCCACTGCCGTATAGCCGAGACCGAGCCCGCCGACCACGACATCGAGGTGATCGCCTTCCGTCATGGCCAGCCCGGCGCGGGCGAGGGCGATTTCCGAGGCGGTGAACTGGCTCGACATGAGGAATTCCTCGCCGAGCTTGACCTCGTAGACATCCACGCCCGTGCGCAGATCCCGCCGGCGGCGCAGGCTCACAGGCCCGATCGGCGTGGGACTCCAGTCGAGTTCCTGAAACAGCGGCGGCATCGCGTCCTCCGGTGGTGCGCCCGGCGGCTGCCGGACGCTCCTTGCCTAACGGAAAACCGGTCGCGATGCACGCGCGCAGCCGTCACGCGGCGCAGGCGAGGAAACCCTCGCGGATCGCCGTCTCGTCGAGATTGCGCCCGATGAAGACGACGCGGGAGCGCCGCTTCTCGCCGGCTTTCCAGTCCCCCTGGACATCGCCGTCGAGGATCATGTGGACGCCCTGGAAGACGAAGCGCTTGGGCTCGTCGGGGAAGGCGACGATGCCCTTGCAGCGCAGGATGTCCGGCCCCTGAACCTGCGTGAGTTCGGAAATCCAGGGCAGGAATTTCTCGGGATTCACCTCACCGTCGAGGGTGATGGCGATGGATTGCATCTCCTCGTCATGGTGGTGGTGATGGCCCTCCTCGAGGAAATCCGGCTCCAGTTCGATGATGCGCTCCAGATCGAAGGCGTTGCGCTCCAGAACCTGCGCGATCTCGACATCGCATTTCGTGGTGCGATGCAGCCTTGCATAGGGGTTGATGGTGCGGATACGGGCCTCGACATCGGCAAGCTCGGCCTCGCTGACGAGATCGATCTTGTTGAGCAGGATCACGTCGGCAAAGGCGATCTGGTTCTTGGCCTCCGGCGCATCCTTGAGTCGCTCCACGAGCCATTTGGCATCGGCGACGGTGACGACCGCATCAAGCCGTGCCGCATCGGCGACATCCTGATCCATGAAGAAGGTCTGGGCGACGGGCGCCGGATCGGCGAGCCCCGTGGTCTCGACGATGACCGCATCGAACTTGCCGCGCCGCTTCATCAGCCCGTCCATGATGCGGATCAGGTCACCGCGCACGGTGCAGCAGATGCAGCCGTTATTCATCTCGAAGACTTCCTCGTCCGCGCCCACGACGAGGTCGTTGTCGATGCCGACTTCACCGAACTCGTTCACGACGACGGCGTAACGCTTGCCGTGGTTTTCGGTGAGGATGCGGTTGAGGAGCGTCGTCTTGCCCGCGCCGAGATACCCGGTCAGGACGGTGACGGGGATCTTGCCGGTGGCGGCTTCGGTCTGCGGCTGCGTATCGGACATCTGTTGCCTCCTGATCGAAGGCGGCGGGGCGCATCGATCGCCCCGCCGCTTCGCAATTGCCGGAAGGCCTCAGGAACCGAGACCTTCGCTGATGAGACTAATATTGTGTCGCATCATGTCGATGTAAGTCCCCGCCGGGCCGTCGGGCGGAGAAAGTGCATCGGAATAGAGCGTGCCGGCAACCGGCACATCGGCCTCCCGGGCGATCTGCTCGATCAGCCGGGCATCGGTCAGCGATTCGGCGAAGACCGCGCGGATGTCGTTGGCGCGAATGGTCTCGATCAGCCGCGCCACATCCCGGGCCGTGGCTTCGACCTCGGTGGAGGTGCCGAGCGGCGCATCGAATGCGAGGCCGTAGGCATGGGTGAAGTAGCGGAATGCATCGTGGCTGGTGATCACCAGCGCGCCTTCCGGCAGCCCCGCGACGGCAGCGCGGATCTCGGCATCGAGCGCGGCGAGCTCGGCGATATAGGCCTCGGCATTGGCGCTGTAGACATCCGCGCCATCGGGATCATGCGCGATCAGCGCATCACGGATACTGGCCACATAGACCTTCACATTGCCGACATCCTGCCAGGCATGCGGATCGAACTCGCCATGGGCGTGGTCATGATGATCGTGCCCGTGATCGTCATGGTCGTGATCGTCATGGTCGTGATCGTCATGGTCGTGATCGTCGTGGCTGTGCCCGTGATCGTCATGATCGTGCCCGTGATCGTCATGGTCATGCCCGTGATCATCGTGGTCGTGCCCGTGATCATCATGGCTGTGCCCGTGATCGTCATGGTCATGCCCGTGATCGTCGTGATCGTGGCCGTGATCATCATGGCTGTGCCCATGATCATCGTGATCATCCGCATGCCCGCCATCGGGGATCGCGTCGATATTCTCCGCAACCGCGATGACCGGGGCCTGCGTGCCCGAGGAGGCGATCAGGCGATCGATCCAGCCCTCGTAAAGAAGCCCGTTCTTGAAGATGATGCCGGCCTCGGCGAGGCGGCGGGCATCGGCGGGGCTGGGCGAATAGACGTGACCGTCGCCATCGGGGCCGACCAGCGTCGTCACATCGACGCGCTCGCCGCCGACCTGGCCGACGAGGTCGCCAATGATCGAGAAGGTCGCGACCGCCTGGACGCGCTCCTGCGCGAATGCGGGAAAGCTGCTTGCTCCGACCAGCATGGTCCCGGCAAGCAATGTTATAATGTTACGTCTGTGAAGCATAAAAACCTCCGTTATTCGCATCAGCGCTTCAGGCTTCGAGGTGGCGGCGTGGCAAGGCGGCCCGGATCAGGCCGCTTTCACGCCCGAGGAAGAGCGAAATCAGATAAGCGATACCGGCGACCAGGATGATCGCGGGGCCGGCCGGCAGGCCGTGATGGTAGGAGAGCAGCAGACCGCCCATCCCGGAGAGCATGCCCGTGGCAACCGCGATGATCACCATCATGGTGACATCCGCGCTCCAGAACCGCGCGGTGGCTGCTGGCAGCATCATCAGCCCGACGGCGAGCAGGGTCCCGAGCGCCTGGAACCCGCCGACGAGATTGAGCACGACGAGACCGAGAAAGACGAGGTGCAGGGGCGTGCCGATCCGCGCGACCGAGCGCAGATAGACCGGATCGACGCATTCCATGACCAGACCGCGATAGGTCGCGGCGAGGATCAGCAGGGTCACGCTGGCAATGCCGGCGATCAGGATCAGCGCGGCATCGTCGAGGGCAAGCACGGAGCCGAACAGCACATGCATGAGATCGACGCTCGAGCCGCGCAGGGACACGATGGTGACACCGAGCGCGAGCGAAAGCAGATAGAACGCCGCGAGAGACGCGTCCTCCTTGAGCACCGTATAGCGCGTCACCAGCCCCGAGAGCACGGCCACGACGATGCCGGCGGTGAGACCGCCAAGCGTCATGGCAGGCAGCGACAGCCCGGCGATCAGAAAGCCCACCGCCGCGCCCGGCAGGATCGCATGCGCCATGGCATCGCCGGTCAGGCTCATGCGCCGCAGCATCAGGAACACGCCGACAGGCCCGGCACCCAGTGCCAGCACCAGCGCGCCGAACAGTGCGCGGCGCATGAAATCGAACTGGATGAAGGGGCCGATCAGAGCGTCGAACACGATCACGTCACCGGGATCACGCGCGTTCGCAGATCTGGGCGAACGGGTCGTTCGCCTCGACCATGCGGCGGGCGCGCAGGAGATTCTCGGGATGCAGCACGCTGTCCGTCGTGCCCCAGGCCACGGGCTCGCGCGCGATCAGGAGCGTCTCCGGGAAGACTTCGCGCACCAGATCGATATCGTGCAGGACGGCGATGACGGTGCGGGCCTCGTCATGCCAGCGCCGGACCAGATCGAGCAGATCGCGGGTCGTCTTGGCGTCGATCGCGGTGAAGGGCTCGTCCAGCAGGATCAGCGAGGCATCCTGCAACAGCAGCCGCGCGAACAGCACGCGCTGCATCTGGCCGCCCGAAAGCGTGCCGATGGTGCGGCGCTCGAACCCGCTCATGCCGACGGCGGCGATCGCTTCCGCGATGCGGGCGTGATCGGCACGGCGGATCCCGCCGAACAGGCCGCGCCGGCTCCACAAACCCATGGCGACGAGGTCATAGACGGGAATCGGGAAGCTGCGATCGAGCTCGGCCGCCTGCGGCAGATAGGCGATGCGGGCCTGCTGAGCCGCCTCGCCCTGCTGTGCCGCCTCGCGACGCGGCATCTCGATGCGCCCGCCCAGCGGACGCAATGCGCCGACGATTCCCTTCAGAAGCGTGGATTTGCCCGCGCCGTTGGGCCCGACGATCGCCGTCAGGCTGCCACGCGCGATCGCCCCGTCAAGATGATGCACGGCGGGGTGCCGGTCATAGCCGAGCGTCACATCGTCGAAACGGATTGCTGCCTGTGTCGTCATGTGCGTCATCGGTACCGTCACGTTCAGATCCAGCCGATCAGGCGCGCCAGCGTCAGCCAGACCAGTGCGAGCAGGAGACCCGCCCCGGCAAGGCGCTGCAAGGCCGACAGCCGCATCAGCGACCAGCTCGGCGCCAGCGCTCTTGCGCGCGGCGCATGGCCGTGACCTGCGGCTTGATGGCTGTGGGGATCACTCATGAATGTTCTATTATAACATCTCTGCCGGTGAGGCTAGGGGCCTTCCCGATTTTCCCGCGAAATGATTCCGGCGGCGCGCGACCCGCCCGGGGTCTTGCTCTTCCCTGCGCCCGAGGCCACATTGGCCCTAATCACCGGGCGGAATCCCACGCCGCCCGGCATATGAAAATCTGGAGGATGCTTCATCATGACCGCCACCATCGTGGGCTGGGCCCATATGCCCTTCGGCAAGCACGATACCGAGACCGTCGAGAGCATGGTCGTGCGGATGACCCGCGAGGCGATCGCCCATGCCGGGATTGAGGCCGGTGATGTCGACGAGATCGTGCTCGGCCATTTCAACGGCGGCTTCAGCGCCCAGGATTTCACCGCATCGCTGGTGCTCCAGGCCGATGACGCCCTGCGCTTCAAGGCCGCGACCCGCGTCGAGAATGCCTGCGCCACCGGCTCCGCCGCCGTGCAGCAGGCGGTGAAGACGATCGAGGCCAAGCGCGCGAAGGTCGTGCTCGTGGTCGGCGTCGAGCAGATGACGACGACGCCGGGCAAGGAGATCGGGCGCAACCTGCTCAAGGCGTCCTATCTGCCCGAGGATGGCGAGATCGAGGGCGGCTTTGCCGGCGTGTTCGGCCAGATCGCCGCCGGCTATTTCCAGCGCCACGGCGACCAGTCCGACGCGCTCGCCATGATCGCGGCCAAGAACCACGCCAACGGCGTCTCCAACCCCTATGCCCAGATGCGCAAGGATCTCGGCTACGAGTTCTGCCGCACCGAATCGGAGAAGAACCCCTTCGTCGCCGGCCCGCTCAAGCGCACCGACTGCTCCCTCGTCTCGGATGGTGCGGCGGCGCTGGTTATTACGGATGTCGAGACGGGTCTGCGCATGAAGCGCGCCATCGCCTTCCGCGCCACCGCCCACAAGCAGGATTTCCTGCCCATGTCGAAGCGCGACATCCTCAAATTCGAGGGTTGCAGCGTCGCCTGGGCCAGCGCCTTGGCCGATGCCGGCATCACCCTCGACGATCTCTCCTTCGTCGAGACCCATGACTGCTTCACGATTGCCGAGCTGATCGAATACGAGGCGATGGGCCTCACCCCCGAGGGCGAGGGCGCGCGTGCGGTCAAGGAAGGCTGGACGCACAAGGACGGCAGGCTGCCGGTCAATCCGTCGGGCGGCCTCAAGGCCAAGGGCCACCCGATCGGCGCCACCGGCGTCTCCATGCACGCGCTCTCGGCCATGCAGCTTGCCGGCGAGGCGGAAGGCATCCAGGTCAGGGACGCCACGCTCGCCGGCATCTTCAACATGGGCGGCGCGGCAGTCGCGAATTACGTTTCGGTGCTCGAACGCATCAAGTGAGGGAGCGGGCGCCGGCCCCTCATGGAGGGCGCGCTTTCCCTCCCCTCAGGGGAGGGATCAAGGGTGGGGTGCACCCGGCTTCTGCAATGCGCGACGTTGATCATCTGCATCGCCGTCTCTCCCCACCCTCATTCCCTCCCCGCTGGGGAGGGAGGCTGCGGCGTGCCCTTCATGCGAGGGCGATCTTCACCCTCCCAATCCGGGTACGGGATTGTATGATCGGGCCTCAAAGGCACCGTCGCGCGCGCTGCCGGAAGCACCACCCGAAACCCATGACCCGCATTCAGATCGGAGACCATCATGAGCCTTGCAGGAAAGACCGCCCTCGTGACCGGAGGCACTTCCGGGATCGGCCTCGCCATCGCTCGCGCGCTCGCCGCCGAGGGCGCCGATGTGGTGATCAACGGGTTGGGTGATCCGCAGGAGAATGCGCAGATCGCCGATGACATCGCGCAGAACTGCAAGGTCAAATCCTATACCTCGCCCGCCGATATGTGCGATCCCGATGCGATCGCGCGGATGATGGCAGAGGCGAAGGAGAAGCTCGGCACGATCGACATCCTCGTCAACAATGCCGGCATTCAATATGTCTCGGCGGTCGAGGACTTCCCGATCGAGAAATGGAACCAGATCATCGCGATCAACCTTTCTTCCGCCTTTCACACCATCCGCCTCGCCGTGCCGGGCATGAAGCAGAAGGGCTGGGGGCGCATCATCAACACCGCCTCGGCCCATTCCCTCGTTGCCTCGCCTTACAAGGCGGCCTATGTCGCGGCCAAGCACGGGCTCGCGGGCCTGACCAAGACCGTCGCGCTCGAGACGGCGCAGGCGGGCGTCACCGTGAACTGCATCAGCCCCGGCTATGTCTGGACGCCGCTCGTCGAAAACCAGATTCCCGATACGATGAAGGCGCGGGGGCTGAGCAAGGAGCAGGTCATCGAGGACGTGCTGCTCAAGGCGCAGCCCACCAAGCAGTTCGTCACGGTCGACCAGATCGGCGCCATGGCGGTGTTCCTGTGCTCGGATGCGGCGAGCCAGATCACGGGGGCCAATCTCTCCGTCGACGGAGGCTGGACGGCGCAATAACGCGCGCAAGTTCGGGCATCTGGCTCAAGTCCGGGCATCTGGCCAAACGGGCAATCGGTCGGCGCGCGCTTGTCAGTGCCGGGCGGCTTTGCGATGCATCGGCAGGGTCGACGCGAGATCGTCCCGCAGGAGGAGCCCGCCATGCCGCCAATTGCCACCGGTCGCCATTTTCTGCAGATCCCGGGGCCGACCAATTGTCCGCTCCCCGTGCTGGAGGCGATCGCGCGCCCGACGATCGACCATCGCGGGCCGGAATTCAAACGCCTCGCCGGGGCGGTTCTCGAAGGCATCCGCCCGATCTTCGGTACGCGCGAGCCCGTGGTGATCTTTCCCGCCTCGGGCACCGGCGCCTGGGAAGCCGCCCTCGTCAACACGCTCTCGCCGGGCGATCATATCCTGATGTTCGAGACGGGCTGGTTTGCGAGCCTGTGGCGCAAGCTCGCCGAACGGCTCGGCCTGAAGGCGGAGATCCTGCCGGGCGACTGGCGCGGCGGCGTCGATGCCGCGGCGATCGAAGCGCGGCTGCGCGCGGATCGCAACCACGTGATCAAGGCGGTCTGCGTGGTGCATAACGAGACCTCGACGGGCGTCGCCTCCGACATTCCGGCCCTGCGCAAGGCGATCGATGCGGCGGGTCATCCCGCCCTGATGATGGTGGATACGATCTCCTCGCTGGCATCGATCGAATATGATCACGACGGCTGGGGTGTCGATGTCACGGTGGCGGGATCCCAGAAGGGGCTGATGCTGCCGCCGGGGCTGTCATTCAATGCAGTTTCGCCCAAGGCGCGGGCCGCTTCCGCCACGGCCCGGCTGCCGCGCGCCTTCTGGGACTGGGAGGACATGATCGCGGCCAATGCCTCGAACGTCTTCCCCTACACCCCCGCGACGAACATGTTGCAGGGGCTGAAAGTGGCGATCGAACTGCTCCAGGCGGAGGGGATGGACAATGTCTTCGCCCGGCACGAGCGTGCGGCCCGGGCCACCCGTGCCGCCGTGGCGCATTGGGGGTTCGAGACGCAATGCGCCGATCCCGCCCGCCATTCGGCCTCGCTGACGGCGGTGCGCCTGCCCGAGGGCCATTCCGCCGACGGCTTGCGCGAGACCATCCTGGAGCGTGCCAACATGTCGCTGGGCAACGGGCTCGGCCAGCTTGCCGACCGCGTCTTCCGGATCGGGCATCTGGGTGATTTCAACGACGCATCCGTCACCGGCACGATCGCCGGTGTGGAACTCGGCCTGAAGCAGGCCGGGATCCCGCATCGCGGCGGCGGTGTCGAAGCGGCGCTCGGCATCCTTGCAGGCAATGCCTGACGCCGGAACGAAAAAGGGAGCGGCAAACCGCTCCCTTCGATACCGATCATCATCAGGCGAATATCAGGCGCCGACGCCGCCGCGACGCACCGTCACGCGGGCACCGGGGCGCACGCGGTTGTAGAGGTCGACGATATCTTCATTGAGCAGGCGCACGCAGCCGGAAGAGACGGCCTCGCCGATCGACCAGGGCTCGTTGGTGCCGTGAATGCGAAACAGCGTGTCGCGGTTGCCCTGATAAAGATAGAGCGCGCGGGCGCCGAGGGGATTCTCGATCCCGCCTTCCATGAAGGTGGGGAGGCTGGGGTCGATCCGGCGCATGTTGTCGGTCGGGCTCCAGTTCGGCCACACGCCCGTGCGCGCCACGCGGGCATCGCCGCGCCAGGCGAAGCCGTTGCGGCCGACGCCGATGCCGTAACGCATGGCCTTGCCGCCTTCCTCGACGAGATAGAGGAAGCGGTTGTCGATATCGACCACGATCGTGCCCGGCGCCTCGCGTCCGGCATAATCGACGCGCTGGCGGTGGAAGCGCGGATCCAGCATGGCCTTGTTGACGAGCGGCACGTCATAGGGATCGTCCGCCATCAGACCGGAATACCAGGCATTGAGGTGGCGCGTATCCGCTTCGAGCACCGGATTGGGCTCGTGCGGCTGGCAGGCCGCGACGGCGAGGCCGAGGACGGCGAGCACGGCGACGCGCAGAATCTGGAACCGGGCAAGGCCCTTCAGGGCGCAGGAAGCGATCATGACCTGAAGCAATCCGTCAATACGTGATTCGGGGGGAGGATACCGACCCCGTAGAACCCCTAAGGGATTGCCATGAAATCGCCAAGATCTCCGTCGCCGCGTCCCGCCCGTAAGCCGCCTGATGTGACCTTATTGCCGCACACCATGCAAAGTTTCATTGCCGGCTTCAGGCGACCTGCATCGTGAGAATCTGCGTCGCGATGGTGAAGTAGATCACCACGCCGGCCACGTCGGCGATCGAGGTCACCAGCGGTGCGCTCGCCGTCGCCGGATCCATGTCGAGGCGCGACAGCACGAAGGGCAGCGACATGCCGATCATCGCGCCGACCAGCACGATCGCCACCATCGACAGGGCCACGACGAGGGCGATTTCCGGCCCGCCCCGCCACACGCCGATGAAAGAGACAGCAAGGGCCATGGTGACGCCGAGCAGGAGCGCGGTGGCGAATTCGCGCCCGAGCACGGAAGCCCAGTCGCTCATGCGCACATCGCCGGTGGCCAATGCGCGCACCATCAGCGTCGAGGATTGCGAACCGGCATTGCCGCCCGACGCGATCAGCAGCGGCAGGAAGAACAGAAGTGCGAGATGCGCCGCGATGGTATCCTCGAAGAATGCGATCCCGGCGCCGGAGAAGATGTTGCCGAAGACCAGCAGCACCAGCCAGACGATGCGCGCGCGATAGAGCACGAAGATGCTCGCATCGCGCACATTCGCCTTCAGCCCGGTCACGGTACCGACCTTGTGGAAGTCGCTCGTGGCCTCCTGCTCCTGCACGTCCATGGCATCGTCCTGGGTGACGATGCCGACGAGCTTGTCGCCGCCATTGATCACCGGAAGCGCGATCAGGTCGTAGCGGGAGATGATCTGGGCGGCGTCCTCGCGGTCCTCTTCGGCGCGGATGAAGACCGGGTTCGTATCCATCAGGTTGCGCACGCGCGCATTGGCCCGCGCCACGATCAGGTCGCGCAGGCTGATCACGCCGACGAGCTTGCGCTCCTCGTCGATGATATAGGCCTGATACACCGTCTCGGCGTCGAGCGCCTGGTTGCGCAGGGCCTCGATCGCCTCCTTGGCCGTCATGTCCGGCGTCAGGGTGGCGTAATCGGAGGTCATGATCGAGCCCGCCGTATCCTCCGGATAGGAGGCGAGCTTGCGCAGGTCGTCGCGCTCGGCCTTGGCGAGGCCGGGCAGCACCGCTTCCTGGGCGACGGGGTCGAGATGCTTGAACAGATCGACGCGCTCGTCATGGCTCATCGCGCTCATCAGCCGCGCAAATTCGCGCCGCCCCATGAGATCGGAGAGCTCGACCTGGTATTCCGCATCGAGATAGCCGAAGATCTGCGCCTGCTCGTGCAGGTCCACATGGCGCATGGCGGCCAGCGCCTCGGCGGCTTCGAGCGTATCGAGGATGGTGGCGATATCCGCCGGTTCCTGCGAGTCGAGGAAGGCGCGCAGGGTCTTCTTCTCACCGTCTTTCAGACAGGTGCGGATCGCCTGCGCCACGATGGCGAGGGTGTCCTCGTCCGCGAGGACGCTGCGATCGATCTCGAGATCGAGAAGGGCTTCGTTCTTGGTCATTGCCACCTCCTCGCCGGTAGATGCACCGGCGTGAGGTGGTCGGACGGCGATCAGCCGAACAGAACCGTCATGCCGGTGCGGTTACCCGCCTGCGCATCATGCGCGTCTGAATTCATGGCGCTTCCGCAGAAGCGCCGACTAGGGCTGTCGTCCATCATTCTCTCGATAGGATTTGCATCGCAGGTTGAAGCGATGCGGCGGGCA
>SL_7KL_010_BRINEDRAFT_10001255_pt1 | contig 12205 bp, 14 predicted proteins | sample SodLak_010_BRINE_FD_10663 | JGI IMG/M metagenome (IMG submission 10663)
CACCGCGGCTTGAAGCCCCACAGGATCTGCTCGATGAATGCATCCTCGCCCCTCCGGGTCAGGTTCGGCGGGTGGGTGCCCGGTGCAATGTTGTAACTCGGCTCCGTGTTCCCGGCATGGTCCAGGAAGCCCATTGCAGCCGCGATGGTCTCGGTTGCTGAATACAGTGCATACCGTCCGCACATACCCTCGACCTCGACGTGACAAGCGACCTGGTGCACGTTGTTGCTCTGGCCCGCAGATTGCTGGAATTCGAGCGAATCGCGGAGCCCCGTATACACGTTACATGAGCGTAAACGGGAACTGGGCGGTAAGGCACGGATCGCGTTTTCCCGGGTGTTCTCCGAGAGTGGGCCATCGCGCCTGGTTTTGAACGGCGCTGTTCGGAATCAAAAAAAATGCCCCTGGAGGACAGGGGCAGAAGGGAGCTAGCCAGGCAACGCCTGGCTGAGGAGGATCATGCCCCACAGGTGCGTTTCAGGCCGCCCGTGGTAGAGGCGTGCAAACAGATCGGTGTTTCCTTAGCGGAGCCCTATGAAAGACAATATGGCCAGTACGATGACTACGGCTCCGATAATCCAGATAATGTTGTTCATGAGAGGTTTCGATTCCTGCCTGTAAGGCGTTTCGCCTGATGTCACAGATTGTTATTCCACATTAACCGTATGCCGGTCGATTCTCTGTGCGTTGCCGTCCATATAGCGCTTTTCGTGATAAACCGGAGCCAGATGCAAAAAAACACCGGGCCCTGACAGGGCCCGGTGTTTTTTATTGCAGTTACTGCCGGATAGCGATCAGTCTGACTCGTACTCCGGGGCGTTCTTCAGCGCATCTTCGTCCATGTCGACAGAGAGCGAAGGTTCGTCATCGTCGAAGGACAGCTGGACGCGATTCCAGTTCACGGCAACGTTCCTTTCGCCGATGCCGAGCCGGCCGCCGGTACCGATGATCACGGCCACGACCTTGCCTTCTGAATCGATCACGAGGTCGTTCACCGTGCCGACTGAATCGTCGCTACCGCGAGATTTGACGTCCTGACCAATCAGGTCGTCTGCGGAGTAGCCGTCCTGCGGCTTGCTGGTGATGTGGTCTTCCTGCTGGTCCGCATCACCATATCGGACGTGAGAAGGGGCATCGTCGTCATGATCATCATCGGCAGTCATGCCGGTCCGGTCATGGCCTTCGCCCTCGCGCATACCCGGCTGGTCCCTGGAGCCCGCCTGGCGATCGCGGCCTTCCTCGGAGGTTGCGCCCGGTTGTCCGGTTTGGCGTGACTGCTGTCCGTGGTCGTCATCCGAGGTCATGCCCGACTCTTCGGAATAGCCCAGCTAGTTCTCGCGATCTGCACTCTGTTCGTCGGCGAATGCGGATCCGATGCCCAGCGCTAGGGTGGGTGTCAGCATTGCTGCGAGTGCAAGTGATGTGATTCTGTTCATGTTTGGCTCCTGATTGTAGCCCGACGGAAATATGACGATCGGGTATACTGCATACGCATCCGGTCCGCAGTGATGTCGTCAACTCCGCGTAAGATGTTGGGGCAATTGCCACAACGGTTCCGAATGCAGGGTTGACTGTGACTGAATATTCTTGGCGCGTCGGTTCGCTGGCGCACCCGAATGCCGTGAATCAGGCGAGTTGCGGAAGGTGGGGCAACACAGGGTCGTGTTGGAAAAAAGGGGGCGAGAGAGAGCCCCTGAGAAACGTCCGGGTCAGATGCTTCCTAGTTTGAGCTGTCCTCTGCTGCCAGACTCCTGGTGCTGGTTCCATAGAGCCGCTCAACGCCGCGCAGGTCTCCCGGCTGCAGATCCTGATAACGCTCGGTGTATCTGAACGACATCACCTGTCCGGACGGCCCGGGGTGATCAAGACCGATCACATGGCCGATCTCGTGGATCAGCGTGTAGCGAATGTCGTACACGTCCTTGTCTCCATCGAAGCCCACTTTCCACGGTTGTTCCGGGTTCAGGCAGACGCGTGCCTGATCGATGGACTTGACGCCATTCTCACTGCCGGCCTGAAACTCGACATTGGCAAAGGCACGCCCGGCGGGTTGACCCTGTGCACCGATGAGAATATCTGCCTGATCGGGATCGTCGGCAGGGATGAACGAGATGTTGGCGGCATTCTCCCAGACACGGAAGGCGGCTGTCGCTTCGTCCCGGAGTTCGGTTCGGGATATCCCGGATCGTTTTGCCAGCTCGTCCATGGGCACGAGATGGCGGCAGTTGCCAGCCTCGGCGAAGTACAACGGGGCATGCACGAATGCATAGCTCACGACGGCGCCTGTCCCAAGCTCCGTGCTGCCCCATTTGCCGTTGTAGCCATCGATCTTCAGTAACTGGAACGCGTCATCGCCACTGCTGGCTGCGGTGGGAACAAAGCTCGCAATCAGGCAGAGCAGCAACGGGCAGATGGATGGACCTGCGCGCCGCGTCACGCTTTTTGGCATTCTTCCCCGCCCCCCGGATCGGCTCTATGTCAGGAGCCAGTGATTAGTCGAAACGAAGGTTAAGGCGGGGCGACGTCAAATTTATGGCATGGCGTCACAAAATTGGGATTATTGTGGAGCGGTGTTGATCTTTTCTAGCCGTTGGGAGCGCGAGACTGGGGAAACGTCGTCATTTGAGGACGCGGGTGGAGGGTTCCAGACAGAGTGTCATTAATTTGGCGACCGGCTCAGGCTTCGGGTGAGCCCGGCCTTGATCTGACTCCAGGTCGCGACCAAAAAGGCTGTCAGGGGAACGGCCAGAATCATGCCGGCCACGCCGCCGAAAGCGATCCCCCAGAAAAATACGGAGATCACCACCAGCACGGGAGGCAAGCCGGTGCGATGGGCCATGATTCTGGGTGTCAGAACCCAGCTCTCTATCAGCTGTACTACCGCGAAGACCAGAATGGTGACAACGAGCACTCCGATCCCGCCGTCGGGCTGAAAATAGGATAGCGGCAGCACGATCACGAGTCCGATCACGGTACCCAGGAACGGCACCACGTTGAGCAGTCCGAGGATCAACCCGATCGGAATGGCCAGTTCCAGTCCCACCAGACTGAAACCGGCTGCGAACATGATGCCCATGATCGCGGCAATGACCAGTTGCCCCTGAAAGAACGCCGTGACGTAGCCCATGAAAACGTCCGCGAAATAGAAAATCTGGGTGCGTCTTTCAGTGCCCAGAAACGAGAGCAGTTCCTCAGTCCTGCTGCGGAGGTGATGGCCGGACAACAGCGCGAAAAACAGATAAAGAGGGACGAACCCCAGCCCAACCAGCAGGCTAAGGAACGACGCCATGGATTTGCCCATGCCGTTTTCGGATTCGGATCCCACCAGCCCGTCGAACGCGCCGCTCTCGATTCGCGCCGATAGCATTGATGCGATACCGGGAAACTTGTGCTTCAAGGTTCTCTGAAGCCTCTCCAGCATTTCCGGTATGCCCTCAGCAAAGCCGGTCACCTGGGTCACAACCGTTGGCAAGAGCAGGAATACAATCCCGACAAGGATCAGGGTAAATACCGTGAACAGGAGGGTGACGGTGAGAAGACGGCCGAGGTGTAGCTTGCGCTGCAGGAAGCCGACGACCGGGAATAGTACGAGCGACAGAATGCCAGCCACGGCAAGCGGCACGATCAGGTTGTAGAACGTCTTGATTACTATCGAGAAACCCCAGAACACGAGTCCAATCAATGCAATCAGGATGATGCCGACGCACAACACGGCCGTGTATCGAAAAAGCCGAAGCTCCAGGGGGGTGAAAAGGTTGTTTCCGTTTCTCGTTTCCAAGGGCCTCGGCATGGGCTTGTCGCTTGCTTTCGGGTTTTTCCGCCGCGGCCGAAGGCCATATCTCGGACGACATGAGCAGTGCTATCCCAAAATGCCCTTACCCCTTGCGGCTCGTCTGCACGCTAGCGCACAAAAGACCCTGCCCGGTGACGGTTGGCGGCTTCATTGTTGTTCAGCGCACGGATAATCGCCAAGTGCGCGCCTACAGTCGATGTTGAATCCAGTGTTGCCTTCGCTGCTGCGACATTGAGTTTGTGTCAGCTCGGCACGACGTGGCCGACCCTGGATCAACGGCCCTTTGAGGAAAGCGGCCGTCACCCCGCGCTGGACCTTCAGCGTTTCGATACCCAGGAGATACCTCATGAGAACGACAAGCAACGACGGCCCGGTAGGGGATACGTTCAGGCGCGTGGCATCCGGTGCGCATGATGCGGCGGACAAGGTGGCCGAGGCCACAACGGGTGCGGCGGAGAGCCTGAGCGAAGCGGGTGAAAAGGCCCGTGAAGTTCAGCAGGAGTGGTTCAAGACCGCGGGGGAGTATGTCCAGGAGAATCCATTGAAGGCTTTGGGCATTGCTGTGGCGGTTGGCTTTCTGCTGAGCCGTCTATCTGGCGCCGGCAAGAATGCCAGTCAGCGGCGCTCCTGACCCGGGGGTGATGGATCCGGTCGCCGGCGGGCTGCTCGACCGATACCGGGCATTCCGCCGGAGTCGCGGAAGGCGTGCATGCCGTGCTCGGTTAGAAAATGGAGTGGTGTCACGCAAAGCAGGGCGCGACACCCAAACGGAGGTGTCGCGCCCTGGCGCGGGAGTCTACCTGACTCGCATGTCGTTGCTGACCGACTTGACGCCTCCCACGTCGCGCGCGACCTGTGTTGCCCGGGTCGCGTCCGCTTCGGAGCTGACGAAACCACTGAGTTGAACGTCGCCTCTGAAGGTTTCGACGCTGACTTCCATCACGTTGAGGTCCGGGTCGTTGAGGATTGCCGCTTTCACCTTGGTGGTGATGACGCTGTCGTCCAGGTATTCACCGGGTGCCTGGCTGGTGGACGTGGACGCGCAGCCAACCAGGGCCAGGGCGAGAAGGAACACGGAAAGCAAGATGCCAATGGGTTTCATCATGACTGACTCCGAACTCGTGCGGGAAGCGGTGATTTATCAACGCGATGGCGTTAGTGCTTCCTGTTCGGAAGAATAAGCGGATTGCACGGTCCAGTCGGTGCGCTGGCGTACCCGTGTCGCCGGAGGCAGGCCTGCGTTGGCGGAGGGTGGGGGTACCGGTTGTCGCGGAAGCCGCCGTGACGATGGTCGATCAGTGTCTGGCCAGGGAGACTGCCCCCTGCGCGCCGGCGAGAAGCAGCCCGATATCCTCCGCGGGAAGTGGACGGCCGAGGTGGAATCCCTGTCCCAGACGGCAACCATGCGCCCGCAGGAACTTGCTCTGTCGCTCGGTTTCCACGCCTTCGGCAATCACGCGGTGGCCCAGGTTACGGCCCAGGCCGATGACCGCGCCGATGATCGTCGCGGTTTGCGGGGTGGTACTGATTTCACGCACGAAGGACTTGTCGATCTTGAGGGTGTCGATAGGGAAGCGCCGGAGATAGCTCAGGCTGGAGTAGCCGGTCCCGAAATCGTCAACGGCGATCCTGATGCCCATGTCCTTCAGGGTTTTCAGCCTGGTCACTGCCATGTCGGCGTCCTCCATCAGGACGCTCTCGGTCAGTTCCAGTTCGACGTTATCTGGCTCCAGGCCGGTCTCTTCAAGAATCTCCCGCAGACTCTCGATAAAACGGGTGTGCCTGAATTCCATTGTCGAGACATTCATGGCAACAGGTAACGGGGTCTTGTGTGCTGCCTGCCAGATCTTTATCTGACGGCAGGCCTCCAGTCTGACCCAGTGCCCAATGGGAATGATCATGTTGCCGTGTTCCGCAATCGGGATAAATGAATTGGGATAGACCAGGCCTTTTTTCGGATCCCGCCAGCGAACCAGTGCCTCCATGCCGACCATTCGGCCGCTGGCAAGATCCACCTGCGGTTGGTAGTGCAGCAGGAACTCTCCATCATCAAGGGCATGGTGCAGGTTGGTTTCCGCGGACCGCCGGCGCCTGACCTGGTTGTTCATGTCGGCCCGGAAGAAGTGGTAGCTTTTCCTGCCAGTCGTCTTGGCGTGATACATGGCGGTATCCGCATGCTGGATCATGGAATCGACCTCTTCGCCATCATCCGGATAAACGCTGATGCCGATGCTTGCCTCCACCTGCAGCATCTGCCCGTCGATCCGTAGTGGCTTGGATAACTTCGCCAATACCTTTTCGGCCACCTGCGCGGCGTCCTCCGGCCTTTCGATCTCGGCCAACAGGATGACGAACTCGTCGCCACCCTGACGGCAGACCGTGTCCGTGGTCCTCACGCACTTGCCAAGGAGGTCTGCGATGGCCCGCAGGACATGGTCGCCGGTCTCGTGACCGTGTGAGTCGTTGATTTCCTTGAAGTGATCAAGGTCGAGAAACAGCAGACCTATCTGCTTCTTGTGTCGCCGGGCGAAACTGATCGCCTGACCGAGCCGCTCATTCAACAATGCGCGGTTTGACAGGCCGGTAAGAAAGTCATGCTGGGCCAGATAGGCCATTTTGATGGTCATGGCGCGAGACTGGCTCACGTCCCGGAAAACAATGACGGCGCCCGATACCTCGCCACGGCGATCATGGATTGGTGCTGCCGAATCCTCTATGCCGGATTCGGTTCCGTCCCGGCGCAGCAACACGCAATTCGCCGCCAGCCCCACGGTCCTGTTCTCGTCCATGGCACGTTTTGCCGGATTCACGGCAGGTTGCCGCGATGATCCGTCGATGATGTTGAAAACCTCTGCCAGCGGCTGCCCTGCGGCCGCCTGAAGTGTCCATCCGGTGAGGCTCTCCGCGGCTTCGTTCAGATAGGTGACGTTTCCCTGGACATCGGTCACCAGCACGGCATCACCGATGGAGTTGAGTGTGACCTGTGCGCGCTCCTTTTCCTCGAACAGGGCCTCTTCCGTGCTTCGAAGGGCCGCCTCCACCGATTTCCTCTGGATGACGTAACGCAGGGCACGCGGTAACCAGTACGCGTCGATCTCACGTTTCGAGACGAGGTCGTCTGCCCCGCGGAGAATGATTTCCTGCGCCTTGGCCTCGAAGCCTTCTTCGCCGCTCAGGGCAAGGATGAGGGCATTGGGCGCGGCCACGCGGATCCGGTCGAAGGCCTCCATGCCCGAACAGTCCGGCAGGTTGGGCGCAACCAGTACGACTTCCATATCAGTTACCGCCAGGCATCCGAGTGCATCGGCGAGCGTCGTCACCCGTTGCACCCGGAACGCACCAATGCCGGCCTGCCCCAGGGCATCCTCGATCAGTTGCGCATCGTCCGTATCCGCTTCGACGAGCAACACGGGCGCCGGGCTGACAGCACTGTCAGGTGCAGATTCGGTGGACAGGGCATGCATGCGGGACGTCTCCATCGGCGAGCCTCTGATTCGTCACCCCTTGGTGAAACGCTGATTCATTCACGCGCCTTTCCCGACGACCAGAACCGGCCTCGGGGGCAGACGGGGAAGTCAATCAGCATTTCACCAAGGATGTTTACCGGCAGCGATCCTCGTCTGTTCGTTTTCGCACAAAGCGGCAGCCCCCGCGGAGCCTTGCCAGATGACCAAAACCGGTCTCGGGCGGAGACGTGGGAATAAGTCAGCGTTTCCCTAGACGGTCAGAGGCGACAGCCGGACCCAGCGAGCCGGGAAGGCATAGCTGTATCGCGTCGGGCATACCATGTGTTTCTGCCGTGTTCTGGGGATTTGGATGACGCTCCCGCCTTCGCCTTCCCAGCTTTCGATGGCTGCCCGTTTTCGCTGTTTCCAGCTGGCTCCGGAATCGGGAACAGAGTGGGAATCCGCCCACGGGCCCGGAAACCCGGATTTGGCAGATCGTGCAGTGGCGCGTTTGTCTTGCATGAGGTTGTGGCCTCTCTTGATCGTTTTGCGGTAATTGATGCTGCGTCAATCCTCTGGCCTTGTCTGTGCGCTAACGAGCCCTCGGGCTGGCGTTTGTACGCTAGCGAACAGACGCTCCGGCGGCGACGTTTGGACAATCGCCATGTTCCACAACCGTGATAATCCGCCGCTAGCCCATGCTGCTTCAGGCGCGGTTTTCACGGTCTCTGCGTCGCAATTTATGGGGGTGTGTCCGATGAAAGGAATTCAGCGATCAACTGCCCTTGTCCGAATCCTGCCGCCGTTCCTGAGCATTGATGCCGAAGGCGCCGTATGGGATGCGGATCCGGAGCCCGATGTCGATCACCTCGTTCTGGCAGAGCTGGTCCGCAAGGCATTCCGGGACGACCCCGGCTTACAGGGCAGACATATCCAGATAGAGGCGTTCGCGGATGTCATTCAACTCAGCGGCTCCGTCAGGTCGCTGTCCGATATGCGGCGAGCACTGGAACGTGCACGCACTGTCAGCGGCGTGACGTCCATCAGGAACTGTATGCAACTTGCCTGGAGGTAATGTCCCTGCCCGCCAGGCTTGTTGAAGTGCCATAGTTCTGGAGTCGCCCATGGAAACCGCGTCTACTGCCACCCGTGGCGGAACCTGAGCGCGCATCAGGACCGCTTTCATGTTTAGAACTGCGCCGGAGGGCTGATTGATCATGTCAACCAGCAAAGCGGCAACATTACCAACCTGTGATCCTTCTCATAACACGCTGCTCGCCGGTCTTCCGGAAGAGGAGTTTGCCCGGATTGCGAGAGACCTGGAGCTTGTTCAACTGCCGCTGGGGGATTCCGTCTGCGAACCCTACATCGAAATGAAGCACGTCTACTTTCCGGTGGATTCCATCGTCTCTCTGCTGTGCGTCATGGAGAACGGCGGGTCCGCGGAAATCGCCGTGGTCGGCAACGAGGGAATTGTCGGCGTCTCACTGTTCATGGGGGGCGAAACCACGCCCAGTCGGGCCGTCGTGCAATCCTCCGGGTATGCCTACAGGCTGAAGGGTAGCCTGCTCAAGGACGAGTTCTATCGTGGGGGCCCCATGCAGCGCGTGCTGCTGCGCTACACCCAGGCCTTGCTGACCCAGATGGCGCAGACGGCTGTCTGCAACCGTCATCACTCACTGGATCAGCAGCTCTGCCGCTGGTTGCTGCTCAGCCATGACCGCCTTGAATCCGATGAGCTGGTCATGACCCAGGAGTTGATCGCGAACATGCTCGGAGTGCGGCGCGAGGGTGTAACAGAAGCTGCCGGAAATTTGCAGAAAGCCGGTCTGATCGCCTACCACCGGGGCCACATCACGATCAAGGACCGCGCCGGGCTGGAAGCCCGCGCCTGTGAGTGCTATGCCGTTGTCAAGAAGGAATACGATCGCCTGCTGCCGATTGACGGAAACGCCTGACAACTTTCACTGGCAAGGCGCGGTGCCGGTCCGGTAGCCCGAGAGCTACCCGGACCGGCGGCGGAGCGCCATCAGGCGCCGGCATTACCGGGTAACCCTAAGTTCAGGTTCAGTCCGTGCGGTCATCATCTGCCGCGCGCTCGAAATCCCTGATCTGCTTCTCCGCCTCGTCCTTGCTGACGCCGTATGCCTCCTGAATCTTGCCTGCCAGTTGATCCCGCTTCCCGGCAACCTGTGTGAGCTGATCGTCGGTGAGTTTGCCCCATTGTGATTTCACCTTACCGGTGTACTGCTTCCAGTTGCCTTCAATCCTGTCCCAGTTCATTTCGTGGTTCCTCGAATCTTTGGACGGGCGGCGGGATTGCCGACCGGACGCCATGGCACCGCTTCAATGTTTTGTGAGTTTGCCGAGGCGTTTGGAGTTGGCGACGGCTTGCCGATGCACGGGTGTTATACCTTTCCCGACCACGGTAATGCTGGAGTTCTGCCATGCCTCGAGGGGACGCAGATACATCGACCAGTCACCGAATTTCACGCCCCACCATGGCGTCATCAGGGCAAGCGCAAGGTTCTGGTTACTGCGGAGCATTTCCCAGGCCATGGCGTTCCAGGATTCCCCGAAGGCCGCAATCTTTTCCTCGCCCATGCGCTGAAACTCACGCCTGTCGCTGGCGCTTGGAGTTGCGCCGGCTGTCATCATGCGCGTCAGCCGGTGGGCTACCACCAGCGGCGCCGCAACGGCCGTTTCCGACATCTCACGGAACGCTCGGTTGCTGCTTCGGCGATTACGTCTGGTCATGGGTTTGCTCCGTTCATGGAACCACAATGAAAGAACCAGGGCAGGGGGGGTTCCCCCGCGCCTGTCGACTTTCAGCGCAGGCCGAGAAAGCCCAGAATGAAAATCACGATAACGACGAAGCCGACGATATAGATGATGTTGTTCATGGTCTTGACCTCTGCGGGACCCGATTTGTCCGAGCCGCCCTTGACGGTGATTGCGTGAACCAAGGGTAGGCAAATGCGGTGCCCGGGTTCTGTGCGTTCCCGCCCATACCGCCGTCCCTCAGATGAAGGAAGCACTGATTTATTCCCGTGTCTGCGCTCGAATGGCCAGCATTTCCTTGAACCAGGGTGCGGCAGCGCACGGACGCCGCAACGCTTCAACCGTGAGCCTCTGCAGTATTTGCCAATAAGTTGGTTCGGGAGATCGTCTTGGCTTCAGTCTTACCGCTCGTTCCCAGGGTCAACGGGCTGCTTTCTCTTATTTCCGATGATGAGCGAGCCTGTTTCCTTGAATCCTCGGAGCCCGTCAGCCTGAGTTTCAACGAAATTCTTGTCGAGCCTGGTGACGTCCTGCAGCAGGTCTACTTTCCCGCTGACAGCTTCATTTCCATCATCACGTCCATCGACGGACGTCCCAGTCTTGAGGTCGGCCTGATCGGTAACGAGGGCATGCTGGGCGCTTCCCTGCTTCTGGGGGTGGATAGTTCTCCGACCCATGCGCTCGTGCAGGGCGCAGGAACGGCCCTTTGCATGGATGCGGAAATCTTTCGCCGGCAGATTAAGGACTATCCAGCGCTGCACCGGGCCCTCCTGCGGTATATCCATGTGACCATCCAGCAGCTTGCGCAGACAGCTGCCTGCACGCGTTTTCATGTGGTGGAAGCACGCCTCGCCCGCTGGTTACTCATGACGCAGGACCGGGCCTGTGCCAATACCTTTGATGTCACCCAGGAATTCCTTGCCTACATGCTGGGTGTGCGTCGTGTGGGGATTACTGCGGCAGCCTCTGACCTGCAACGGCGCAAGCTGATCAGTTATAGCCGCGGGCACATGGAGATTCTGGATCGCGTCGGCCTGGAGGCTGCCTCCTGCAGTTGCTATGCCGCGGATTGGGAGTCCTACAACCGGACCATGCAATACCCGGATGCTGAGCAATAACCGGATGCGGACTCTCAGGGCGATTGAGCGGCGTCCCGACCGGTCTTGACGAGCGGGTTAACCGAGGTGATTGCTGTTTTCACGCGCTGCCTCTCGACGACCTGATTGCCTTGCCCGAACGTCTTCTCGCTTGGGCCCAGCTCCGGTTGGGTTCCGGTTGGTTAATGACTTGTCGGCGAGGTTTCCTGCCTCGACAGGTTGCGGTGCTGGATCGCAGGAGTAGGGCGCCTACTTGTTGCAATACCGCTTTCCGGCGTCCCGTTTCCGAATCGGAAGCGACTCTGCTGACTCCTTTACGGCGTTCGGGCCTCCCGCAAGGCCGTCCGCTCGAGGCTCGTTGTGACGCCCATTTCATCGGAACCGGTGCCTTGCCGGAGGGCTCGGCATGGGTCAAGACGTCAGTGGCAGGACGTTTGCAACGTCTGGCGAAGTACACAGCCATGGACAGACCCGTGACGGGGGAGAGAATGGACGCATCCCGGTATCGTTTTCAGGTGGACTGGCGCGCGGTGGTCCTGTTGCTGGCGGTTGGCAGTTTTCTCGCCCTATCGGTGGTGGTGGGGAAGCTGGCGGATGGTGCTGGCGCCTCGCGGCTNCTTTTCCTCTGTGTGTCGCTCATCGGCGCNGGAGGCCTGCTGGGCGCTGCTGGGCGCCATTGCCCGGGCCCAGGGGGCCTGGAGTGCGCTGGATNCCANGGTGNTGNGNTANGCANTGNTNTCCGGCCTGNTNCTNGCGATTCCCTATGCGCTGGCATTCCTTGCNGTCCGNCATGTGGATGCNAGCTTNATCACCCTNAGCTTCGTTTTCCCNGGACTTCTCACCTGGTTGATGGCGGTGCCGATGGGCATGGAACGGTTACGGTTGGGCCGTCTGCTCGGGGTTTTTCTGGGTTTGGCCAGCGGCGCATTGCTGGTGGTGGGAAAATGGCAACAGCCTGATGCGATACCGCTCTGGATCGGAGCGATTCTCGCGGTGCCGTTGTTCCTTGCCCTGGGCAATATCTATCGAACCATGGCCTGGCCGAAGGGTGCGGCGCCAGTGATGCTGGCATCGCTGATGCTGGCAAC
>SL_7KL_010_BRINEDRAFT_10001258_pt1 | contig 12198 bp, 12 predicted proteins | sample SodLak_010_BRINE_FD_10663 | JGI IMG/M metagenome (IMG submission 10663)
ACAAGCTGCGGGGTTCCCCCTTCAATGGGCAGGGTATAAATTATTGACTGCCCGTTGTGATCCTCGCTATGGTGGCTGATCCCAATCTTTGTACCATCAAAGGAGATAACATGATCGTTATTGTTAGACGTGGCAAATCCCGTATCCATAACTGAGGGTGTTTTTGTCTCAAGGTCGAAATAGTAGAGAAGTCCGTCGGCATTATAGATCAGTGTTTTGCCGTCAACCGTCCAGTTGGGAGCCTGAAGAGATCGGTTTTCCTGGTGCAAAACGTGACGATGCCCGGTTTCTACATGTACCGTTTCCAGGCGCGAACCGATGTACTCTTGGTAGGGTACATAATCATCATCCACAGGTATGGTAATTCGTACGTTCATAAACTCAGCGGTAACATTCTCGTTATCATTTTCTGAAGTTGCATAAAGGCCAACTATGCACTTCATCATTCAATTCAATATCTGATATTTCAATCGACTGGAATGGTTGCCCGAACCGAGCGGCAGAAAGTATGTATCGATCTCCTTTTCGTTCAATCTGAATTACATCAGCAAACGGTAAATCCATATTTATCTGTTTTGATTGCTCACCATTCTGAGAGTACTGAAGAGATGTTAAACCGCCGCCATTCTCAGTAACCGTATTCACATAATCTGATCCGAGATCTATGCTGTTTCGGATACTCCATCCCGCTATACCGTCATTGTCTTCATTTGAAATGATTCTTGCCCGAAGTATAAAATTTCCGCTGGCTTTCCTGGTAAGGAATTGAGTATTTCCAACCTCACCGCTGCTGATTTTATACATTTGTTCTTCAGCATCATATTTAGCCGTTCCCTCAGCTGTTGGGTCCCCGATATCTATAGAATGGTCGAATATCCCTAACTGCTGGGAATACCCCAACTGATAAGACTGGAATATGAGCAGTAAGGTGAAAAGAATGGTCAGTGGAAGGCTAAAAATTTTGAGTGGATTCATAATTCCGGGATTTGTTGAATTCCTTATATCTGTTATAATGTACTAATTGATATAATTATAGCTAATTCAGGAATCAGATGTAGCAAATTCAGGATAGGCAGGTTCAGTATTTTAAACCTTGATTAAATAATTTACAGAATACCGGCTTCTTCATTCAGTTCAATGGACTGAACATCATCATGCTTTGAGAGCTGTTTTATTTCAGAACTCTTCAGCTTCGTGGAAAGAATGTTTTTCATTAATAAGTTGTATTCTTTCAGATGCAACTTTTTAATGTCTGCTCCCTCATTTAAAACGACTATTATGCTGTAAATTTTATTGGTTTCAGATGAAATTTCACTACGAAGCGGTTCAGATATTTTTTTCATGGTCAAAGTATTCTATGTTATTAAAAAAGTGCCCAAAAAATGAATTCGGGCACTTTACAGAGAGTTAAGCTATAGCTTTTTCGCAGTTAATTAAGCCATAACCGTAAAGTGTGTCATAACCGGAATCACCCAGGTCACTGGCTGAAGAAGTAATTCTTCGCTCAACATTTACAGGACTGATGCCCGGGTATTTTTCATAAATCAGTGCAGCAAGACCGGCCACATGCGGGCATGCCATACTTGTTCCTGATTTTGTGCCATAACCATTGTTCAGAATTGTGGAATTGACATTGACCCCGGGCGCAACAACTGTCACCTGATTCCATTCCGAATGTTCACCACCACGGGATGATGATCCTGCCAGTATACTGCTCTGGTTTACCGATCCTACAGCAATCGGGCTGGCTTTTGATGTGCCCCGCTGGTAGGAATTAGCCGGTGCGCCAACATATGGAAAAGAACTGTAACCGGAGTTGCCTGTTGCTGCAACTACAGTAATTCCATTATCCTGACAGCGCTTTACCGCGTTAGAATAAGCTGCACTTGGCGCAGAACTGCTACCCAGGCTCATACTGGCTACCTGTATTCCATTTGTAATACACCAGTCCATACCGGCAATAACGCCCGACATAGGTCCACTTCCGCCATCGGATAACACTTTAACAGCATAAAGTTTGCTCAGTGGAGCAACACCCACTACACCGATAATGTTATTTTTTGCGGCAACTATACCCGCACAGTGAGTCCCATGGCTGTGCCCGTCATTATAGCTGGTTACACCACTGATAAAAGATACTCCTCCAGAAATTGACAGATCTGAATGATTTGCAATACCGGTATCAAGAATGGCAACTTTTACACCACTTCCCTGATATCCTTTCGCCCATGCCTCCGGAGCTTTAACCAAGCTAATATTCCATGGAATGGGTTGCTTAGGCAATAAAATGGGAGGAAAAATTGGCAACCTTGGTAATGGCTGTATAGGTCTCGGATTAATTGGTAAAGGTGAATTTGCACGTTCACCGTTTCCGTTTACAGGTGTCTTACCGCGTGTTCCCAGGTAAAGCATAGAAGAAAACATGTCTACCATCGCACTATGATATCCTTCATCATAAGCAAGTGACTCACTGGCGTTTTCTTCCAGTAATGAAGCATTCATGTATTCGGCCTGCTCTTCTTCGTTGGTTAATTCTAAAACATGCATTTCTATATCTTCTTCTACAGCTAAAACCTCTTTATTTTTTAGCAGGTTAGATTTTTCCTCTTCAGAGAGTTCAATAGAGCTGACACCTACGTGCTCAAAATGGAGAACGTCCTTCTTTCCCGGAATTGCATCAGTCTCCATGAATGTAACTCCATCCTTACAGTCTTTCTTGGCCACGCCAAGAATACTACTCGCCTCAGACGAGCCTATAGCCTGATCTTTATAGGTTACAAGGTACCTTTTTCCTTTTTTCTCTTTCATTTGTATTCACCTCTTTCATTATTATGCTCCTACTCTGTTTTTGGCTTTTCGGATACCGCCATTTTTTCGGCGTCTGATTTTTATTTGACGCCGTTATTCAGGTTAATACGGTGTATTACTAGATTAGCTTTGGAGCACTCAATATTCAGAAAAGACAATTTTAAAAAGTGAACCTACACCGAATCTCCTGATACTTCTCAGCTTGTTTGCTTTACGAAATATCAATCTATTTTAAAAAAATATGATATCCTAAATGAAAAAATATAATTTTCAAATTAATTAGAAATTATCATTGAATATACTTAACCGGGTATGATCGTCGCTTTAGGCGGAGGACTGAAATAGAATAAAAATTCGTTATCATAATGGCATGAAACTCCCAATTAAAAATATGGTTTGCCCACGATGCGTGGAAGCTGTGGATCAGATTTTCTCTGAAATGAATCTTCCGGTGACGAATGTTGAGTTGGGTTTGGTTGAAATTGATGCCACTCTCACCGAGGATAAAAAGAAATTACTAAGAGAAAAATTGAGCAGCCGTGGGTTTGAACTGATAGTAGATAGGAAAACTGAGCTGATAAATTTGGTAAAATCAACAGTTATCAGTTACATAGAACATCTTGAGAATAGTAATAACCCCAAAAAATTATCTGATTATATTTCAGAAAAAACCAATTACAATTATTCTTATCTAAGTAAAGTGTTTTCTGATAACCGGAGTAAAACGATTGAGGGTCTTTTTATTGAGTTGAAGATAGAACGTGTTAAAGAACTTCTTCAATTCAGAAAGTGGACGTTGAGCGAAATTGCCTGGAAACTCAAATACAGCAGTGTTCAGTATTTATCAAACCAGTTTAAAAAAATTACAGGGCAAACTGTTACAGAATACTTAGAGGCTCAGAATACGTCCAGAAAATCTTTCGATAGTATTTAACCAAATATTTTACACATCTAACCTGCGGTGATGTAAGTATTTCCGGTCAATTCCTCTCTATCTTAATTCCAGTATGAAGTAAAATCTTGAAAGGTAGAAATTTAGAATTGCAGCAATATGAAGAAGACATTTAATGTACGAGGAATGCATTGTGCGGGATGCAGTCAGTCGGTTGAGAAATCATTAAAAAAGATATCAGGAGTGATCGATGCCGATGTACAGCTGACCACCGAGAAAGCTGTTGTAGAATTTGAGAATGGGGAGTACTCTTTCGAAGAGATAAAAAATACCGTAGAGAATGCAGGATTTGAGCTTGAAGATGAAAAGCTGGAAAAATCAATTTTTATAATCGGGGGAATGCACTGTGCCGGATGTGTGTCGAGCGTGGAAAAGGCAATTGGATCTGTGCCAGGAGTCAGGAAAACATCTGTGAATCTGGCTACAGATAAAGCAGTGGTTGAATTCAATCCGGATGAAACGGAGGTCAGTCTGATTGAAAAAAACGTTCAGGGTGCCGGTTACGAAATCACCAGAGAAGAGAGTAAAAAAAACAACCGGCTGGAGGAAAAGAGAAAGAGAGATGAGGAAAAACTACGTTCAGCGAAAAACAAAATGATAAAAAGCTGGATTATCACCGCGCCTTTAATGGCCTGGATGTTCGTTGATATGGTGCTCAATATTCATCTAACGAGTCATCTGACTATGGAACTGGCGATGTTTGCAGGTGCCGGTTATGTGATTTTTGGGCCGGGTATGGAAACGCTCAGAAGTGCCTGGAAATCTGCCCGGGTACTTACGCCAAACATGGACGTTCTAATTGCTTTGGGTACTATTGCTTCGCTGGTGACGGGATTACTGGCATTAGGGATATCAAACAGGAGTGCTTGAATCGCAATTCTATAGTTTTGCCGGTATTGCGGCCATGATTATGGCATTTCATTTAACGGGCAGATATGTGGAGACCAAAGCAAGAGGGCGTGCCTCCGAAGCTATTACCAAACTTCTGACGCTGGAAGCGAAACAGGCGCGTGTAATCAAAAATGGTAAAGAGCAGGAAATCCTTCTCGAAGAGCTCAGGGAGGGAGATGTGATGATCGTCCGTCCCGGAGAAAAAATTCCCACAGACGGTACGGTTGTGGATGGAAAGAGTTCTGTTGATGAGTCGATGGTTACAGGAGAATCCATGCCTGTTATTCGCGAAAAAGGTGATAAGGTAATTGGCGGAACTATCAATACAGAAGGAAATATTCGGGTTCAGGCGGAAGAAGTAGGGGAGAATACTTTTCTGAATCGTGTAATCAAACTCGTTGAGGAAGCCCAGGGCTCAAAAATTCCAATTCAGGATTTTGCCGATAAAGTGACCGCTGTTTTTGTGCCCGTAATTCTGGTTTTGGCAATTATTACGTTTACAATCTGGATGATATTTCCGGAATCACTTCGTCCGTTACTGGTTTGGGCTGACACTTTTATACCCTGGATCATTACAGATCTTGAACCGGCAAGTCAGGCATTTTTTGCNTCATTGGCCGTATTGGTAATTGCTTGTCCATGTGCGCTTGGGCTTGCAACTCCAACAGCTTTAATGGTTGGTTCNGGGCTCGGTGCAGAAAATGGAATTTTAATTCGGCGGGGTGAATCCATTCAGCGNCTCGATGAAGTAACAACATTTGTTTTTGATAAGACCGGAACCTTAACCAAGGGAAAACCTGAGGTAACAGACTGGATAACTTTAGAAGAATCAAGTGATGATGTATTAAAAATGGTTGCTGCTGTTGAAGAGATGTCAGAACATCCAATTAGCCGGGCAATTACGAAGTATGCTGATTATTCGGATTTGCCTGCTGTTGAAAACTTTGAAACGTTTACGGGGATGGGGGTGAAAGGCCGGGTAGAAGAAAAAACAGTATTAGCCGGTAACAAGAGTTTAATGGAGAAATTTAATGTTGAAATGACTAAAAAAGTAGCCAAAAAAGCCGATGGTTTGCATGCTAAAGGCAGAACTGCAATTTACGTGGTTATCGATAATAAAATGGCTGCAATAACAGGTATCGCTGATACTATTAGACCTGAAACGCCGGATATGATTGATGCTATTCAAAAGATGGGTTATAAAACAGTAATGTTGACCGGTGACCAAGCCGAAGTGGCCAAAATTATTGCAGACGAAATTGGCATAGATGAAGTTATTGCAGAGGTAAAACCTGATGAGAAGGCAGATATGATAAAAGACCTTCAGCACAAAGGTGAAATTGTTGCTATGGTAGGGGATGGAATAAATGATGCACCCGCGCTTAGCCAGGCCGATGTGGGAATAGCTGTTGGCACAGGAACAGATATAGCTATTGAATCTGCTTCAATTATTTTGGTAGATGGAAATCCGAGGGCTGTTGTACGCGCAGTTAAATTGAGCAGAGAAACATTCAAAAAAATACGCCAGAATTTGTTCTGGGCTTTTTTCTACAACGTTGTGATGATTCCTGTTGCAGTGATCGGCTGGATGCATCCCGTTCTTGCGGAAGCAGCTATGGCTTTAAGCTCGATCAATGTTGTGGGAAATTCAAGACGTTTACAGAATAAAAATATTAATTGAATGTGAATAACTTCTCATAATTAAGATTCTACTCGAACAAATAAACCGTGCTTTTTGTATATATTTTAGCTGAAAATGTGTAGAATTAAGCGCTTAGAAGATCTTAAAATATTTTAAGAATTTAGTGTGGATAACTTGATCTTGATGTATTAAATCCTTACTTATACGGTATATCTACACGGCTCTAATAATCAATTCGTTCTCAGATGAAAAACTGGAAACAGCTTCTCTTTAAAGTAGCTCTGCTGGTGGTTATCGCGATTGTTGTTTTTACAGGATAGCATTTTAATTATCAGTTTTTATAAGACAGTATAAATTTTTTGGACTGCATTCACGATGCCAGTTCTTTAATCATTTTTATGTGGTCAATTCCGTCCACATCGTAGGGTTCGCTTATCGTTCGGAAACCAAGTGATTTATAAAAACTTTCCAGGTGTTGCTGCGCTTCAATCGATACTTCTTGGTGATTATTCTTTCGGAGAATTTTAAATGATTTTTTAAGAAGTAATTTACCTAACCCTTTACCCCTGTAATTTTTTTTGATCACTATTCTGCCAATGGAAATGGTATCAAATTTCAAACCTGCAGGCACAAATCGGGAATATCCTGCCAGGGTAGCACCATCAAACAAAAATATATGTTCTGACTTTTCGTCGATCCCATCTATATCATCATAAATACAATTTTGCTCAATTATAAATATATCCTGCCTCAGCTTTAACGCTTTATATAGCTGATCCGGTTTGATGTCTGATAGACTTTTATGATAGATCCAGGTTAAATCTTTAAACTTTTCCATTTTTTTTACGTAGCCAATATTTGGTAATTGGAATTCGGATGCATTGAATCATGTAACAGGATAAAAATAATTGTAATGATAATTGAAATCGTACTGCTATGTTAAAAATACTTTTAATAAACAGTCTTGTAATTTTTTTTGGGGCCCATTTTCTCGAAGGTGTAAAAATAAAAAATTATTTTACAGCTTTAGGAGTTGCACTGTTATTGGGGCTTATAAATGTTTTCATTAAACCTGTAATTGTTTTTCTTACACTTCCTTTAACAGTGCTTACACTTGGGCTTTTTATTCTGGTGATAAATGCCTGGATACTAATGATTATTGATAAGCTTTTAGACGGGTTTTCTATTAAAGGCTTTTGGTGGGCAGTTATTTATAGTATTTTTATTTCAGTATTAAATGCTATTTTGCTCAGGATTTTCTGAATTTATTTAAAAATTAAAAGAACCTTTTTTGGTATTTTTGCACTTCTAATGATTACCGAAGCATTCAGTTTTGGTAAACCAAATTTTAAATATGGTTTCAAAAAAAGTAACTGTTAAAAACGAGGCAGGGTTGCACGCGCGTCCATCCTCTGTTTTAGTTAAAGAGGCATCAGGTTTCCAGTCCGAATTTTTTATAAAATTACACGGATATAAAGTTAATGGAAAAAGTATACTGGGTGTAATGACTCTGGCTGCAGAGTATGGCGCAGAGTTGGAGTTGATTTTTGAAGGTGATGATGAAAATGAAGCATTAAAAAAAATAACCGAACTTTTTAATAATAAGTTTAAAACAGATTAAATGAGTCCAGTTTCAATCGAAATTACAGGGCGACCGGCATCTCAGGGAATTGGCATAGGAAAAACAAAACGTTTAGTTAAGAAACAGCAGGTAATACAACCCGAAAAAATTAACCCGGCTGATGTAAAATATCATCTTGAGAAAGTAAAAAAAGCCAAAGAAATTCTTAACAGTGATTTTGAGGATCTGAAAAAATTAACTAAAGATCCCGAGGCCGAAAAAATATTAGAAGCTCAGATTCAGTTGTTGCATGACCCCGAACTTGAAAAGCTGATAAATTCCAAAATTGAAAACGATCATTATACGGCTATATATGCTATATTCAGCTCATTCAACCAATATATTGAGATATTAAATTCTGCCAGTCCGGATTGGGCTTCGGAGCGAACCATCGACTTATCATCCATCCGGGATCAATTTCTAAAAGCCATTGAAAATAAGAAAGAGAGATTTTCAGTTCAGTCCGGAGATATCGTTTTTGCCGAAGAAATTTCTCCAACCGCAATGATTCGTTTAAGCGATGTAAAGATTGCCGGTCTCGTATTGCAAAAAGCCGGGCTTACATCACATGCTGTTATTCTTTCGCAGTCGCTCGGAATTCCCTGTGTAATAGGTGCTCACTGGAACAAAACAGCGTTAAGAGATAATATGGATGCAATTGTCGACGGAACGAAAGGTAAAGTTATTCTGAACCCTGAAGATAATTACATCAAACAGTTTAAATCTTTGCAAAAAGATCAGGAGAGTAAGAGAAAAACAATTTTAAAATGGGCTTCAAAACCAAATAGAACAAAGTGTGGCTCTGAGTTTACGGTTCGTGCAAACATCGAGTTTTTAGAAGAGCTTCCGCGGCTGGTGACTCATGGTGCGAATGGTGTAGGCCTTTTGCGAACCGAAACTCTTCTGTTTGAAGCAGAAGAATTTAATGTCAACGATCAGGTAGAGTTTTATAAAAAAGTTGTTGAGGCTTCTGGTGACTATCCTGTTACCATCCGTCTTTTTGATGCCGGCGGAGATAAACTTTTGAGTGATTACGAAACAGAAGCCAACCCGTTTTTGGGATGGAGGGGAATAAGAATGCTGCTCGATAACAAGTCGCTTTTAAAAAAGCAGCTCGAAGCAATCTATCGATTATCCGGTAATTACAAAGGCAGGGTAAAATTATTAGTGCCCATGATTACCGGAATAGAAGAGATTGAATCTGTTAAGAGCGTTTGCGCTGAAGTGGAAAAAAAACTAAAAAATGCTTCCATTCCTTACGATGAGAGCATGCAATTTGGGGTGATGATTGAAGTGCCCAGTACGGTAATTATGGCTCAATCGATCGCTAAAAAGGTTGACTTTTTTAGTATTGGCACGAATGATCTCACCCAGTATACCTTAGCGGTCGATCGTGGAAATGATAAAATATCGGATCTATTTGACAGCGATCACCCGGCTATATGGAAAATGATAAAAATGACTGTCGATGCGGCTCAAAAAGAGGGGATACCGGTTAGCGTTTGTGGTGAAATGGCATCAAAACCGGAAGCCGCGGCATGTTTACTTGGATTGGGGATTAAAGAATTGAGTATGAATCCGGCTTCAATTCCCGGAGTAAAATCAATGGTTTGCAATAAAACTCTGCTTGAAATGAAAAAAATATCTGATGAAGTGCTAAAATCAGAAAAAGTAAGCGACGTACATCGCATTTTTAAAAATGGTTTGAAAGAAAAGTAAAATTTCGATGTTCTTAAGATTAATCTGTCCATTCAGTTACTCAGTTTAACCGGGAAACGATTCCAAGAAAAAATTAACAAATGTATTTTACTTATTTAATTAAATAATTAAAATAAAAATCACATATAAAATAAATAGAAAATGCATGAATGTTTTTTTGAGTTAAATTATTAAGTATTTTGGTCTTGATCTTAATCTGTAAACTCAAAATAGAGTAATCATGCTAAAAAGAACATTTACACCAAAACGAACTGTTTGCAAAGTAACTTTTTCTATTCCGGCAGAATGGGCTGATTCAAAAGTAAACCTGGTAGGGGATTTTAACGACTGGGACACTGACACGGATAAACTGGAAAAAAAGAAGGATAAATGGGAAATTACAAAAAGGCTTAAGCCCGAAAATAACTACAGATTTCGGTATCTGATTGATGGTGAAATCTGGAAAAATGATGATGCAGCAGATGCATATGAGCCAAATGAATTTGGCACTGAAGATTCTGTTGTAAAAATTGGCAAATAAATATGTATGAATTCCTCGTTTAATGTTGAAGTCTTTAAAAATCAGCTTCGAACATCTTGGCTCGGAAGCGAGGTTATCTATCTTAAACAGGTCGATTCAACAAATAGTTATTTTAAAAAAATACCTTCATCTGACCTCGTTCACGGTACGGTTGTACTAACTGATAATCAAAGCAAAGGGCGGGGTCAGTATGAAAAAAAATGGGAATCCTTACCGGGTTTAGATCTTACCTTTACAATTGGTTTGTGTCCGCCCAAAGCAGACAGGCTCACGCTTTTAACACTCGGATTTGCAGCATCTGTTGCTGAGGTTGTGGAAAAATATGTTCAGCAGCCTGTATTATTAAAATGGCCAAATGATGTATATGTGGCCGATAAAAAAGTATCCGGTTTATTAACAGAATCTGTGTTTATTGGTCAAACCCCTGATCGCGTGTGTGTAGGTATCGGGTTGAATATTGGTAAAAGAGTATTTAGCGATAAATTAATGCATACAGCTACATCCTTATCATCGCTAACAGAGAGAAAAATTTCGAGGGAGAAAATTTTAGCCCAGTTGTTGTTAGAGATCGAAAAAGCCTATCATAAGTGGCATAAAATGGATCATTCTCTGCAAGAAGATATCAACAAAAGAATGATTAACTACGGAAACTGGATAAAACTGCAAGTGAACGGCAAGGTTTGGAAAAAAAAGTTCAAGTTTCTTGGAATAAATGAAAAAGGAGAGCTTCTTACCTTGAACGAGGATTTAGATGTAAATACCTTCTCTTATGAACAAGTTCGAATCATATCCGGCGGTAAAGAAATTTCAGCATGAGTTAAAAAAGCTTGAAGCTGAATCACCGAGTTTTGTTGTAGGTGTTAGTGGCGGACCGGACTCTATGGCTCTTCTATATATCATGCACCGGTTAAACCTCAATCCGTTTGTTGTTCATTGTAACTATCAGCTGCGCGGAAATGCCTCTGATGATGATCAAAAACTGGTGGAAGAAGTTTGTGCACTCTGGGAGCTGGAATGTGTTTCAGTAAAACTTAACCCAGAGAAGAATGAAAGTAAAAACTTCCAGCTATGGGCAAGGAATCAGCGGTACTCAATTTTTCGGGATATTCTCAGAGAACAGAGTGCGGATTTTATAGTTACAGCCCACCACGAAGATGATCAGCTTGAAACGATACTTCAAAAAATTTTAAGAGGTTCGGGTATATCTGCCTGGAAAGGAATTAGTGTTAGAGAAAATGATTTATTCAGGCCGATTTTAAATGTGAATAAATCAGAGATCATGAAGTTTGTTCAGGATCAGAATGTTCCATACAGAATAGACAGCAGCAATGAGGAGTCTACCTACGCAAGAAATTTTTTGCGACACCAGTGGTTTCCGAAGCTTCAAAATTTATTTCCGGGATGGAGAAAAAACCTGCTAAAATTGACTGATCGCGCTGAAGAATACGACCTGATGACAGACTATGTATTTCATTCTATATCAGATTCTCCTAACGCGTTCAGAAAAAAGGAATTCCTTGAGCTGCCGGAAGAGATACAAAAATCTATGATATATAAATTGCTGAACAAAAACGGATATTCTGGATTGATATCTGACGGAATGCTGAATAATGTCTCAAACCTTTATGAGTTGCAGACCGGTAAGGCACTGAAACTTTCCGAAAAGTTGAAAATAGTATCAGACAGAGATCAATATATTCTGGTAGAGGAGACCTCAACCTTCGTGCAAAGAGAAGTGGCGAAAAGGGAAATTCAGGATGGAATAGAAATTGATGGTATTAAGATGACCGAGAAAAACTTTTCGGATGGAATTACAAAGGGTAAGCTGAATCTGGATGTCGATAAATTAAAATTTCCGACAAAGATAAGAACCTGGCAGGATGGTGATGAAATTATCCCGCTTGGAATGAAGGGAAGTCAGAAAATATCAGATCATCTCACAAACAGAAAAGTCCGGCCCTCACAAAAAAACGAAGCCATCGTTATTGAATCTTTTGATGGTACGATTTGTGCCATTATATTTCCGCACATTGTAAAAAAGAATC
>SL_7KL_010_BRINEDRAFT_10001259_pt1 | contig 12195 bp, 9 predicted proteins | sample SodLak_010_BRINE_FD_10663 | JGI IMG/M metagenome (IMG submission 10663)
GAAGTGCGCTATTTCTCGGTGAATTCCTATGCCGCGATGGTCGAGGCCATGCGCGCCGGTCGTCTGCATGTGGGCGGTTTCGCCACCGGCTCGGTGCCGCTGGGCGTCAACTGCGCGGGCCTGCATCCCTATGTCACGATGAGCCTCGACGGCGCCATCCGTGGCTACGAGATGGAGATCATCACCCATGCCGAGAGCGACATCGAATCCATGGACGACATCATGGGTCGTCAGATGGCCTTCGTGAACCCGGCTTCGAATTCCGGCTTCCGCGCGCCGTCCGCGCTGCTCGCGGCCGAGTTCGGCATCGATGTCGAGAACGATCTCGATACCGCCTTCTCCGGCGGCCACGATGCTTCGATCCTCGGTGTCGCCAACCGTGACTATGATCTCGCGGCGATTGCGAATTCGGTGATGGGCCGCATGGCCGATCGCGGAGTGATCGATCTCGACGACATCCGCGTACTCTACCAGTCCGAGACCTTCCCGACCACGGCTTACGGCGCGGTCTACAATCTCACGCCGGAACTGCGTGCGAGCATCCGCGAAGCCTTCCTCACCTTCGAGTGGGGTGGTGCGCTGGCGCAGGAATTCGGTGATGCCGACGGCTTCATCGAAATCGACTACAAGCAGCACTGGGACATCATCCGCCGCATCGCCGCGCAGTCCGGCGACGAGCTGTCCTGCAGCTGAAGCCTCTCCCCGACCATGACGACCCGGCGCAACCCGCCGGGTCGTTCGCATTCGCCCGCTGATTGAAGCGGTACGCCTTGTGACGAACCAGCGAGACGCCCCATGTTGCAGATCGAAGGCCTGACCATGCGCTATCCCACCGGGGATCTCGCGCTCGACAATGTGGATCTGACCGTCGAACGCGGCCAGGTGATTGCCCTGATCGGCCCCTCCGGCGCCGGCAAGAGCACGCTGATCCGATGCGTCAACCGCCTCGTCGAGCCGACTGCCGGCGCGATCCGCCTGAACGGGACGGACATCGTTTCCATGGGCCGCGCGAACCTGCGCCGCACGCGGCGGCGCCTGGGCATGATCTTCCAGGAATACGCGCTGGTGGAGCGCCTGAGCGTGATGGAGAACGTGCTCTCGGGGCGGCTCGGCTATGTCGGCTTCTGGCGCAGCTTCCTGCGGCACTATCCGCAATCGGATATCGACGAGGCCTTCCGGCTGCTGGAGCGCGTCGGGCTCGATCATATGGTCGACAAGCGCGCCGATGCGCTTTCGGGCGGCCAGCGCCAGCGTGTGGGCATCGCCCGCGCCCTGATGCAGAGCCCCGACATCCTGCTCGTGGATGAGCCGACCGCGAGCCTCGATCCCAAGACCTCGCGCCAGATCATGCGCCTGATCACCGGCCTGTGCCGGGAACGCGGGCTCGGCGCCATCATCAACATCCACGACGTCCCGCTCGCCATGCAGTTCGTCGGGCGCATCGTCGGCCTGCGCGCCGGCGAGATCGTCTATGACGGCCCGCCTTCGGGCCTCGACGACCAGCGCCTCACCGACATCTACGGCGAGGAGGACTGGAGCGGCACGCGCGCCAGGGACGGCGACGAAGATAGTGACGAAGCGGAAGTGCAGACAAATGCCGCGCGCAAGGTGGTCAGTGCCGTCGATCTGCCGGAGATGAAGAAGGTCGCCGCATCATGAGTATCGCTGCTCCGGGGCTCGGGGTCGCGCAGGCCGGATCGCGGCGCTGGCGCAAGCCCCCCTTCATCGCCGATCCGCGCCTGCGCTACGCGATCTATGCCGGTTTGCTGATCTATCTCGTGATCGGCATCGGCTCGGTGAATTTCAACTGGGACCGCATGATCGCGGGGCTCGATCGCGGCGTCGCCTTCGTCTCGGCCTTCCTCACGCCCGATTTCACCAGCCGCTGGACCGATATCTCGAAGGGCCTGCTCGAGAGCCTGACCATGACGCTGATCGCCACCGTGTTCGGGGTGATCCTCTCGATCCCGGTCGCGCTCGGGGCCGCGCGCAATATCGCACCCTGGCCGATCTACGCCTTCTGCCGCTCGATCATCGCGGTGAGTCGCGCCTTTCAGGAGGTGGTGATCGCCATCGTCTTCGTGGCGATGTTCGGCTTCGGCCCCTTTGCCGGGGCGATGACGCTGGCCTTTGCCACGATCGGCTTTCTCGGCAAGCTGCTGGCGGAGGATATCGAGGATATCGACCGCTCGCAGGTCGAGGCCGTGCGGGCCACGGGTGGCTCCTGGTTCCAGCTGCTCAATTACGCCATCCAGCCGCAGGTGGCGCCGCGCTTCATCGGTCTTTGCATCTACCGCCTCGACATCAATTTCCGTGAATCGGCGGTGATCGGGATCGTCGGCGCCGGCGGGATCGGCGCGACGCTGAACACGGCGCTCAGCCGCTACGAATATGACAGCGCCGCCGCGATCCTGCTTGCCATCATCGTCATCGTCTTCATCGCCGAATACAGCTCCGGCTACATCCGCAGAAAGTTCCTCTGATGCCCGTCACGCAGATCGACGACCGCAAGGTCTGGCAAAGACGCGACCGCGCGCAGCAATTCCGGATCTGGCTCGGCTGGCTGGCCGGGGTGGCGCTGTTCATGCTCTGCTGGGAATATATCAGCCGCCAGACGATCTGGATGTTCGTCTGGGATGCGCCGCAGCAGGCCTTCGACATGGCACGACGCATGTCGAACCCGCCCTGGAGCTATGCCGAGCGCATCATCCAGCCGATGTGGGATACGATCAACATCGCCACGCTGGGCACGCTGATCGGGATCGTGCTGGCAACGCCGCTCGCCTTCCTCGCGGCCTGGAACACCACGCCGAGTCGTTTCGTGCTGCGCCCGCTGGCACTCGGGATCATCGTGGCCTCGCGTTCGATCAATTCGCTGATCTGGGCGCTGTTGCTGGTGCTGATCCTCGGCCCCGGCCTGATGGCTGGAATCATCGCCATTGCTTTGCGCTCCATCGGCTTCATCGGCAAGCTGCTCTACGAGGCGATCGAGGAGATCGACGAGAACCAGGTCGAGGCGATCCGCGCCACGGGTGCAGCGCCGACGCAGATCCTCGGCTACGGGGTCTGGCCGCAGATCCTGCCGGCCTTTGCCGGGATCAGCGTCTATCGCTGGGACATCAACATCCGCGAGGCGACCATCCTCGGCCTGGTCGGGGCCGGCGGGATCGGCGTGCAGCTATCCGCCTCGGTGAACTCGCTGGCCTGGGGGCAGGTCACTGTGATCTTCATCGCCATCCTTCTGACCGTGGTGGTCTCGGAATGGGTCTCGGCCAAGGTGCGGCACGCAATCATTTAAAGCTGCGGCACGCAATCATCTGATGACAGGTCATCGCCTCTGTTGACGCACCCCACCCCTCAGAACGCCTCCTCCCAGGTGCGCGAGAGCCGCACGGCGGAATTGATCAGGCCGACCATGGAATAGGTCTGGGGGAAATTGCCCCACAGGGCGCCGGTTTCGAAATCGGCGTCTTCGGAGAGCAGGCCGAAGGCGTTGCGCAGCTTCAGGACCTCCTCGAACATGGCGCGCGCCTCGTCGCAGCGCCCGATCGCCCAGAGCGCATCGACGAACCAGAACGAGCAGATCAGGAAACCCGTCTCCATCGTGCCGAAATCATCCTCGACCGCATAGCGCTTGACGAGGTGTCCCCGGCGCAATTGCCGGTCGATGGCATCCACGGTCATGACGAAACGCGCATCATCTGCGGGCACGAAACCGAGCTCGGCCAGAAGCAGCAGCGTCGCGTCGAGATCCGCGCCCTCGAAGGTCGAGACGAAATGGCCTTTCTCAGCGTTCCAGATACGCTCGCAGATGGCGGCATGCATGAGATCGGCGTGGCCGCGCCAGTGCTCGGCACGTGCGTCGAGCCCGATATGGGTGGCGATGCGTGCCAGGCGGTCGCAGGCGGCCCAGCACATCACGGCGGAGAAGGTGTGCACCGCCGCCATGGTGCGCAATTCCCACGGCCCGGCATCGGGCGTGTCATAGACCGCGACCGCCTTGGCGCCGAGCTTTTCCAGCTGCTCGAACAGGTGATGCATCCCTGCGCGGTGCAGGCGCCTGTCGAAGAAGAGATGCGTGGAAGCGAGCACGACGCTGCCATAGACGTCGTTCTGGATCTGGGTATAGGCGGCATTGCCGTAACGCACCGGCCCCATGCCGCGATAGCCCGGCAGGGCTTTTGCCTCATGCTCTTCGAGCTTGCTCTCGCGGGTGATGCCGAAGAGCGGGGCGAGGTTCTCATCTTCCGAATCATCGACGATATTGGCGATGAAGGCGAGGAAGCCCTCCATCGTGCGGGTGGTGCCCAGCCGGTTGAGGGCATGCACGACGAAATAGGCGTCGCGCAGCCAGCAATAGCGGTAATCCCAGTTGCGCTGGGTATGCGGCGCTTCCGGGATCGAGGTGGTGAGCGCGGCGACGATGCCGCCGGTCTCCTCGAAATTGCAGAGTTTGAGCGTGATCGCCGCGCGGATCACATCCTCCTGCCATTCGAACGGGATCGAGAGCGAGCGCACCCAGTTCGCCCAGTAATCCGCCGTGCGCTCGAAGAAATCACGCGCCGTGGCATCGACGGCGCTGCGCAAGGGCTCATCCGGGCCGAAGATCAGCGAGATGCGCGATTCGAGCACGAAGGGGCGCTCTTCCGCGACATAGGCGATGGGCGCGTCGGTGGTCAGCCGCAGCGCCTGGCCGGGGCCGACGAAGCGCATGTGATTGGAGCCGCGCGTGATCTCGGGGGCGCGCTCGCCCCATTCGAACATCGGGCGCAGCCGAATGCGGATGCGCGGGCGGCCCGCGATCGGGCGCACCCGGCGCACCATGCCCGGCTGGCGGAAGGTGCGGTCGTAATGGATGAAGCGCGGCGCGAAATCGGTGATCTCGACGGCATTGCCGTCATCATCGAAGAGCGTCGAGATCAGGATGGCGGTGTTGCCGAGATAATGCTGCTCGCAACGCGTCATGCCTTCCAGCTCGACGGCGAAGACGCCGCGCCGGGCATGCGTGCCGTTGCCGACCTCCTCCCCGTCCAGCAGGGCGCAGAAGACGGGGTCGCCGTCAATGCGGGGAAAGCATCCCCAGACGATCTGGGCGCGCCGATCGATCAGCGCGGCGCTCATGCAATTGCCGATCACGGCGATATCGAGCGAGCTCATGGGCCGGCCCTCCGGTTGGCGCGATTCGTGACCCGAAGTACTTTACCTGAACCAGAAAAACAAATTCTCAACGCCGCCGGAGATTGTGCCCGACGCGTCGAGAGTGCCAAAACGGGCCGAGGTGGCCACATCACCTCATCCCGCCCATACGGAATGCCGAGAAAAGCGCCGTCCGGGCAGGCTCTCGCGGATTGCGATACGCTGCGCTCTTGCGTATCGCTTGAGGGAAACCTGCTGAACGCCCGCGCATTCTGACCGGAGGCCGCCATGCCGCATGATTCCGCCATTCTCGACGCGCTGCGCGCCGTCACCACCGCGACACTGACCACCGTGCTCCTGAAGAAAGGCCTGCGGCGCTCCTGGATGCGGGGCCCCAAGCCGCTCTATCACGCGCATGAACGCCTCGTCGGCCCGGCCTTCACCCTGCGTTTCGTGCCCATGCGCGAGGATCTCGCCACGCCCGAATCCTGGTCCTCGCCGCGCTCCACCCGTGCCGCGATCGAAGACATGCCGGAGGGCGCGATCGCCATCGTCGACGCGATGGGGATCGATGATGCCGGCATCTTCGGCGATATCCTGTGCGCGCGCATGCACAAGCGCGGCGTGGCCGGGCTGATCACCGATGGTGTGGTGCGCGACGGGGCCGGCGTCTCCGATACCGGCCTGCCGGTCTGGGCGAGCGGCGTCGCGGCGCCGGCCTCGGTGGCGGGGCTGACCTTCGTCGGCTGGCAGGAGCCGATCGGCTGCGGCGGCGTGGCGGTGTTTCCCGACGACATCATCGTCGCCGATACGGACGGCGCCGTGGTGATTCCCGCCGCCATGGTCGAGGAGGTCACCCATGCCGCCGTCGAGCAGGAGCGGCTGGAAATGTGGATCATGCGCGAAGTCGAACGCGGCGTGGCGCTGCCGGGCCTGTATCCGCCCAACGAGGAGACGAAGGCCCGCTACGAGGCGCAGAAGGACGATCTGTGAGGGCGCATCCGACCTTGTGCCTGCTTGTCTCGCAGGCGCGAAAAGGTTAGGACCACGCGTCCTTCACATTTGACCCCCGTCTGATGTGATCTCACGAGTGAGGAGGCTATCGCGATGCGTATCGACGCCGTTTCCATCGGCAAGAACCCCCCGGATGAAGTCAATGTCGTGATCGAGGTTCCGATCGGCGGCGAGCCGATCAAATACGAGCTCGACAAGGCCTCCGGCACGCTTGTGGTCGATCGCTTTCTCTATACCTCGATGCGCTATCCGGGCAATTACGGCTTCATCCCGCACACGCTCTCCGATGACGGCGATCCGTGTGACGTGCTTGTCGCCAACACGCGCGCCATCGTGCCCGGCGCGGTGATCGCGGTGCGCCCGGTCGGGGTGCTGATCATGGAAGACGAGGCGGGGCAGGACGAGAAGATCGTCGCCGTGCCGACCTCCAAGCTGACCAAGCGTTATGACGGCGTCAAGGACGTGTCCGACATGCCCGATATCACGCTCAAGCAGATCGAGCATTTCTTCGCGCATTACAAGGATCTCGAGCCCGGCAAATGGGTCAAGATCGTGCGCTGGGGCGATGCCGCCGAGGCGCGCAAGATGGTCAAGGAATCGATCGACCGGGCCCGCAAGGAAGGTTGATCGGCAGATGAGACGAGGGCTGGTCTGATGGAAATCCTCGTCATAGGCGCCGGTGTCGTCGGGCTCGCCTGCGCGCGGGCGCTCGCCATGGCCGGGCATACCGTCGTGGTGGCGGAAGCGACGGGGTCGATCGGCTCCGGCGTCTCCTCGCGCAACAGCGAAGTCATCCATGCGGGGATGTATTACCCCACCGGTTCCGGCAAGGCGCATCATTGCGTCGCCGGGCGCCGGCGGCTCTATGCCTTCTGCGAGAGCCACGGCGTGCCCCATGCCCGCCCCGGCAAGCTGATCGTCGCCACCAGCGAGGCCGAGCGCAGCAAGATCGAGGCGATCGCCGCGCAGGGGGCGATCAACGGCGTCGAGGGGCTGGAATTCCTCGACGGGGCCGATGCCCGGGCCATGGAGCCGGAACTTTCCTGCGTCGCGGCCCTGTGGAGCCCGCAGACCGGCATCATCGACAGCCACGCCCTGATGCTCGCCCTCCAGGGCGATCTCGAGGATCACGGCGGCATGGTCGCTTTCGCGAGCCCGGTCACGCGTCTGCGCCGTCATGAGGGGCGCTGGCAGGCGACGGTGGCGGATGAGGAAATGCCCTTCGATGCCGTCGTCAATGCCGCAGCCCTCGGCGCGCAGGGGCTGGCAAAGGCGACGGAGGGGTTCGACGACAAGCTGATCCCGCCGCTCGTCTATGCCAAGGGCAATTATTTCGGCTGCACCGGGCGCCCGGCCTTCTCGCGCCTGATCTACCCCGCGCCGACCGATGGCGGGCTCGGCGTCCACGTTACCCTCGATCTCGGCGGTCGGATGCGCTTTGGCCCCGATGTGGAATGGATCGACGCGGAAGATTACGCCGTTGATCCGCAGCGTGCGCAGAGTTTTTATGCCGCGATCCGGCGCTACTGGCCGGGCCTGCCCGATGACGTGCTGACGGCGGATTATTCCGGGATCCGCCCCAAACTCTCCGGCCCCGGCGAACCGGCGGCGGATTTCATGATCTGCGGGCCGGAGGAGCACGGTCTCCCGGGCCATGTCGCCCTGTTCGGCATCGAAAGCCCGGGGCTGACCTCCTGCCTGTCGATCGCGGATGTCGTGGTGGCGGCTCTCGACGAAAACCAGGCGGCTGCCTGAACGGCATCCATGCCTGCGCGCAACATTGCCGCAATGCCGTTCTCTCTTGCCGCGCCTGCCTTCGACCCGCTATAGCCCCGTGGTCGACAGCTTCTGCAACACCCAGCCCAGGCGCCCTCCCATGCCCGATCTTCTGCTCGAACTGTTCAGCGAGGAAATTCCCGCGCGCATGCAGCGCAAGGCCGCCGAGGATCTGCGCAAGCGGGTGACCGATGCGCTGGTCGAGCGGGGCTTTCTCTATGAGGGCGCGCGCACGCTGGTGACGCCGCGCCGGCTCGCGCTCCACATTGCCGGCCTGCCCGCGAAGGGCGAGGATCGGCGCGAGGAGCGCAAGGGCCCGCGCGTCGGCGCGCCGGAAGCAGCGCTTGCGGGCTTCCTCAAGGGCGCGGGGCTTGAGCGCGTCGAGGATGCCGAGATCCGCAGCGACGCGAAGAAAGGCGATTTCTACGTCGCCGTGATCGAGCGCCCCGGCCTGCCCACGCCCGAGGTTCTCGCCGAAATCCTGCCGGAGATCATTCGCGGCTTTCCCTGGCCGAAATCCATGCGCTGGGGTGCGCAATCAGCCACGCCCGGTTCGCTGACATGGGTGCGCCCGCTGCGTTCGATTCTCTGCACTTTCGGCCCCGAGACCGAGGAGCCGGAGATCGTGCATTTCGAGATCGGCGGCATCGCGGCGGGCGACGTCACTTACGGTCACCGCTTCCTCGCGCCCGGGCCGATCCCCGTGCGCCGGCTCGACGATTACGTCGCTGCTCTGGAGAAAGCGAAAGTCATCGCCGATTCGCAGCAGCGCGCCGACATCATCGCCCATGACGCGCGCGATCTCGCCTTCGCCCAGGGGCTGACGCTGGTGGAAGACGATGCCCTGCTCGAAGAGGTGGCCGGGCTGGTCGAATGGCCGGTGACCCTGATGGGCAGCTTCGACGAGGCGTTTCTCGCCATTCCCGATGAGGTGATTCGCGCCACCATCCGCACCAACCAGAAATGCTTCGTGCTCGCCGGCCCGGACGGGCGGCTTGCCAACCGGTTCATCATGGTCGCCAATATCGCGGCCAGCGATGGCGGCGCGCAGATCGTGGCGGGGAACGAGCGCGTGGTGCGCGCGCGGCTCTCCGATGCGAAATTCTTCTGGGAGACCGATCGCGCCACCGGGCTGGAAGCGCGTCTGCCGCGCCTCGATTTGATCATCTTCCACGAGAAACTCGGCACCCAGGCCGCCCGCATCGCCCGGATCGGCGATCTCGCGCGCGAACTGGCTCCGATCGTGGGCGCCGATCCCGCTCTCGCGGCGCGCGCCGCGCAGCTCTCCAAGGCCGATCTCGTCACCGAGATGGTCGGCGAATTCCCCGAATTGCAGGGTCTGATGGGGCGCTATTATGCGCAGGCACAGGGCGAAGATGAAGCCGTTGCCGCCGCCATCGGGGATCATTACCGTCCCCTCGGCCCCACCGATGCCGTACCGGCGGAGCCCGTCACCATCGCCGTGGCTCTGGCCGACAAGATCGATACGCTGACCGGCTTCTGGGCGATCGACGAGAAGCCGACCGGCTCGAAGGATCCCTATGCCCTGCGCCGCGCCGCGCTCGGGGTGATCCGGCTCCTGCACGATAACGGCGTGCGGCTCGCGCTGTCGCGCGTTTTCGAACCGCTCTTCATCGCCTGGGGCGAACGCCTCGCCGAGCAGGGCGTCGCGGTCACGTCCGGCGTCGGCAAACGCGATTCAGGCAAGCAAGGCGGCGCGCCTACGCGGTCCGACGAAGCCGATCTGCTCGCCTTCCTGGTGGATCGCCTCAAGGTCTATCTGCGCGATCACGGCGCGCGCCACGATCTGATCGATGCGGTCTTCGCGCTGCCCGGCCAGGACGATCTCACCTCCGCCGTGCGCCGGGTCGAGGCGCTCGGGCGTTTCCTCGATACGGAAGACGGCGCCAACCTGCTCGCGGGATTCAAGCGCGCAGCCAATATCCTGCGCATCGAGGAAAAGAAGGACGGCAAGACCTTCGAAGCCGCCCCCGATCTCGCCCTGATCCAGGAGCGCGGCCAGATCGAGGAAAAGGCCCTCGCCGTGGCGCTCGCCCGCAGCCGCGAAGAGGCGCAGGCCGCGATCGCGAAGGAGGATTTCGAAGCCGCCATGCGCGCCCTCTCGCAATTGCGCGCACCGGTCGACGGCTTCTTCGAGAAGGTCACCGTCAATGCCGAGGATCCGGGCTTGCGCGACAACCGCCTGCGCCTGCTCCACGCCCTGCGCGAAGCCACCCGCGCCGTGGCCGATTTCAGCATGATCCAGGGGTGAGAGCGCGGCTGAGAAGTGAAAGTGCCGCCTCAATCCGCCACGAGCCGCTCCCAGCCCACCGCATAGACGCGCACGCGCCCGATCACATGCGCCGTCGCGCCATCGGGGAAATAGGGGGCGAAAGCGGGGTCGCGCAGGTTGAGGCCGCCGGTGAAGGCGCCGAAGGCGGGCATGATGCAGCGTGTCGCATCGCGGGCGAAACAGCGTGCGCGCAGCCGCCCGGCCCGGCCCGTGATTTTCGCCACGGGATGCAGATGGCCGGCGATTTCATGACCGGCTTCGCATGACGGCTCATGCACCAGCCGCACGCCTGCGAGTTCCGTGCACGCGGCGACGTCGCCCCCGAGCGAATCGGGCAGGGCGGGATCGTGGTTGCCGGTGAGCCAGAGCCAGTCGCGCCCGCGCATCAGATCAGCCAGCATGGTGCGCTCGGTCGCGCGTGCCGCGAGCCGGGCGGGGCCGGCGCCGTCATGGAAGGAATCGCCCAGCGCGACGATGCGGGCGGGGTCACGCCGCGCGATCACGGCGGCGAGGCGGTCGAGTGTCTCGCGGGTATCGTAGGGTGGCAGCATGAAGCCGCGCGCGGCGCGCGAAGCGCCCTTCTCGAAATGCAGATCGGCCACCAGGAGCGTGCGCTCGTCGGGCAGCCAGAGCGCGCCGGAAATGTCGCAGATCGCAGCGAGACGCCCGAGGCTGAAGGCGCTCTCGGCGGCAGATATTTCGTCGGCTATGCATATTCTGGCCAAATTCATGAGCCGGCTATCCGATAAGCGTGTTCAGGCATTCCCGGTCCCCGCCGCTTCGCGCATCAATTCCTCCTCCGCCTGCGCCAGCAGATCATCCGCGCCTTCGCCGTAGATGCTTTCGCGCCCGATCTCGAGCATGATCGACACGCCGAGCGGCGAGACGCGGGCGAGCGGCTGGTGGATGATTCGCCCCTTGATCCGCTCCAGCATCACGGCGAGGCGCTTGAGGTCAAGCAGCCCCGTCGCCGCATCCTGACGCGCCGCGCGCAGGAGAATGTGGCGCGGATCGTGCTTGCGCAACACGTCATAGACGAGATCGGTGGAGAAGGTGACCTGGCGCGTGGTCTTCTTCTGGCCGGGATAATGCCGCTCGATCAGCCCGGCGATCACCGCGCAATAGCGAAAGGTCCGCTTCATCAGCGCCGATTCCTCCAGCCATTCCTCGAGATCATCGCCGAGCATGTCCTGCGCGAACAGATCTTCGATGAAGCCGGGTTGCGTCTTCTGTGCGAGGGCGATATCGCGCAGGCCCCAGACGCAGAGCCCGTAATCATTGGCGACGAAGCCGAGCGGCTTCATCCGGGCGCGTTCCAGCCGCCGGGTGATGAGCATGCCGAGCGTCTGATGCGCGAGCCGGCCCTCGAAGGGATAGGCCACGAGATAGGCGCGCCCCGCCCGCATGAAGGTCTCGACGAGGAGATCCTCCGGCCCGGGCAGGCGCGAGCGCAGCCTTTGCAGGTCGAGCAGTTCGACGAGCTGCTCCGGCAGCCGCGCCCAGCTCTGCGGATCGGCCAGATAGCCGCGCACCCGCGCCGCGAGATAGGTCGAGAGCGGGAACTTGCCCCCGGCATAGCTGGGGATCTTCGGATCCGTCCCCGCAGCGGCACGCGAGACGATGGCCGCATCCTCGGTGAGCCCGTGGAAGGTCAAGACTTCGCCGGCAAAGAGAAAGGTATCACCCGGGGAGAGCGTCTCGGCGAAATATTCCTCGACCTCGCCCAGCACCCGCCCACCCCGCCCCAAGGGCTGGCCGGCGCGACCGGGGCGCCCGAGCCGTACCTTGACCATCGTGGCCTCGACGATGGTGCCCACATTCATGCGGTATTGCTGGGCGGTACGGGCATCGCGCACGCGCCACAGCCCGTCCCTGCCCCTGATGATGCGCGCGAAGCGCTCATAAGCCGTGAGCGCATAGCCGCCGGTGGCGACGAAGCGCAGCACGTCGTCGAAAGTCTCGCGGTCGAGATCGCG
>SL_7KL_010_BRINEDRAFT_10001261_pt1 | contig 12181 bp, 9 predicted proteins | sample SodLak_010_BRINE_FD_10663 | JGI IMG/M metagenome (IMG submission 10663)
TCATGGCCCACGGCGCTCACCACCGGAATGACTGAAGCGGCAATGGCGCGGGCCACGGCCTCTTCATTGAAGGCCTGCAGATCTTCCAGGGAGCCACCGCCACGACTGACCACCAGCACGTCCACGTCCCGGCGCTGATTGGCGAGGGCGAGGGTGGTGACAATGTCCTGCGCCGCTGCGGCGCCCTGCACGGCCACCGGATAAATCAGCNCCGGCAGTGCCGGGAACCGCCGGGCCAGCACGCTCAGGATGTCGCGAATGGCCGCCCCGGTGGGAGAGGTGACAATGCCCAATCGGCGGGGCAGTGCCGGCAGCGGCTGCTTGCGCGCCGTCTCGAACAGGCCCTCGGCCCCGAGGCGACGCTTGAGTGCTTCAAAGGCCTGCTGCAGGTCGCCATCGCCGGCGGGTTCCATGTGTTCGGCGATGAGCTGGTACTCGCCCCGGGGGGCATACAGCCCGATGCGCGCGCGGATCCTCACCCGGGCGCCGTTCTCGGGGGAAAACCGCAGGCGCAGGGCCCGGTTGCGGAACAGCGCGCATCGCACCTGGGCCTCGGCGTCCTTGAGAGTGAAATACACATGCCCGGAGCGGGGCTGAGCCAGGTTGGAAATCTCCCCCTCAACCCAGATCAGCGGGAATGCCTGCTCCAGCAGCCCGCGGACTTCCTGNTTGAGGCGGGAGACGCTGTAGACTTCATGGGCATCGGCACGGCTCATGCCCGGAGGTTAGCAGCTTCGGCGGCCGCTTGACCCGCGGTTTGTTCGGGAGGCCGCCTGCGCCGTATAATGGCCGGTTAACCCGCCGGAGTTACCAAGAGGACGTCGCCATGCAGATTATCCAGGAAGCCCTGACCTTTGACGACGTTCTTCTGCTGCCGAACTATTCGGAAGTTCTGCCCCGGGATGTCGGTCTCACCACCCGAGTGACCCGCGGCATCGAACTGCGCATTCCGCTGCTTTCAGCGGCCATGGACACGGTCACCGAAGCGCGGCTCGCCATCGCCCTGGCCGAGCTGGGCGGGATCGGCGTGATCCACAAGAGCATGAGCGCGGCGGACCAGGCCCGCGAAGTGCGCACCGTCAAGAAATTCGAGAGCGGCGTGATCAAGGAGCCCATCACCGTGGCGCCCACGGCCACGATCCGTGAGGTCCTGCTGCTCATGGGCCAGCACGGCATCTCTGGCGTGCCGGTGGTGGAAGGCGAAAAGCTGGTGGGCATTGTCACCAGTCGCGATCTGCGCTTTGAGACCCGCCTGGAAATGCCGGTCACCGCCGCCATGACCGGCGAAGATCGGCTGGTGACCGTGGAAGAGGGCGCCGAGCGCGACGAGGTGCTGACCCTGCTTCATCGCCATCGCATCGAAAAGCTGCTGGTGGTCAATGGCGATTTCAAGCTGCGGGGCATGATCACCGTCAAGGACATTCAGAAGGCCGAAGACTTCCCCGACGCCTGCAAGGACGAGCACGGCCAGTTGCGGGTGGGGGCCGCCGTGTCCACCGGCGCGGGCTCCGAGGAGCGTATCGAAGCGCTGGTGGAAGCCGGCGTCGACATGCTGGTGGTGGACACCGCCCACGGCCACAGCCGCGGCGTACTGGATCGGGTGGCCTGGGTCAAGAAGCACTTCCCGGATGTGGAAGTGGTGGGCGGCAACATCGCCACCGGCGACGCCGCCCTGGCGCTGGCCGAGGCCGGGGCCGACGCCGTCAAGGTGGGCATCGGCCCGGGGTCCATCTGCACCACCCGGGTGATTGCCGGGGTGGGGGTACCACAGGTCAGTGCCATCGACAACGCCGCCACCGCACTCAAGGGCCGGGACATCCCGGTGATCGCCGACGGTGGCATTCGCTACTCCGGAGACATGGCCAAAGCCATCGCCGCCGGCGCCCACTGCGTGATGATGGGCAGCATGTTCGCCGGGACCGAAGAGGCGCCGGGCGAAGTCGAGCTCTACCAGGGCCGGAGTTACAAATCCTACCGGGGGATGGGCTCGATTGGTGCCATGTCCCGCAATCAGGGCTCGTCGGATCGCTATTTCCAGGAGGATGCCGGCGACGTCGACAAGCTGGTGCCCGAGGGCATCGAGGGGCGGGTGCCCTACAAGGGCGCCATGAGCGCCATCGTCCATCAGCTGCTNGGGGGACTGCGNGCCAGCATGGGCTACTGCGGCTGCGCCGATATTGACGATTTTCGGGACCGGGCCAGATTCGCCCGGATTACCAACTCCGGCGTTCGCGAGGGCCACGTCCACGACGTGAGCATCACCAAGGAAGCGCCCAACTACCGTAGCGACTGATCCCATGACCCCGGACATTCATGCCGAGCGCATCCTGATTCTGGACTTCGGCTCGCAATACACACAGCTCATCGCCCGGCGCATCCGTGAGGCCGGCGTTTATTGCGAAATCCCCCCTGGGACAGTGACGAGGCACGACTGCGGGACTTCGCTCCCAGCGGCGTGATCCTCTCCGGGGGGCCGGAGTCGGTGCACGCGGACGAGGCCGGCACGCCACGGGTGCCCCAGGCGGTGCTGGATGCNGGCGTCCCGGTGCTGGGCATCTGTTANGGCATGCAGGCGCTGGCCCACCAGCTGGGNGGCGGGGTCGAGGCCTCCAGTCACAAGGAATTCGGTTATGCCGAAGTNCGGGCCCGGGGCCACTCCGGTCTGCTGCGGGACATCGAAGACCGCACCAACGCCGAGGGCCATGGCCTGCTGGATGTCTGGATGAGCCACGGCGACCGGGTCTCGGAGCTGCCGGCGGGCTTCAAGGTCATTGCCAGCACGCCCTCGGCACCCATCGCCGGCATGGGCAGCGATGAGCGGCGTCTATACGGCCTGCAATTCCATCCCGAGGTCACTCACACGCCCCAGGGTCAGCGCATTCTGCAGCGATTCGTCCACGACATCTGCGGCTGCTCGGGCCGCTGGACCGCCGGCAACATCATCGACGACCTGGTTGACCGGGTGCGGGCCACCGTGGGCCGGGACAATGTGCTGTTGGGGCTCTCCGGTGGCGTGGACTCCTCGGTGGTGGCGGCGCTGCTGCATCGGGCTATCGGTGATCAGCTCACCTGCGTGTTCGTCGACAATGGTCTGCTTCGCCTGGGCGAAGGCGACGAGGTCATGACCACCTTTGGCCGTCATATGGGGATTCGGGTGATTCGGGTGGACGCCGAGGAGCGNTTTCTCACGGCGCTGGCCGGAGAAGCCGATCCGGAGGCCAAGCGCAAGATCATTGGCCGGACGTTTATCGATGTCTTTGATGAAGAGGCGGGCAAGCTCGAAGACGTGCAATGGCTCGCCCAGGGCACCATTTACCCGGACGTCATCGAGTCCGCCGGTGCCAGCACCGGCAAGGCCCATGTCATCAAGTCCCACCACAATGTGGGGGGGTTACCGGAGCGGATGAACCTTAAGCTGCTGGAACCCCTCCGGGAGCTGTTCAAGGACGAAGTCCGGCGCATCGGCGTGGAACTGGGGCTGCCGGCGGAAATGGTGCATCGTCATCCCTTCCCCGGGCCGGGCCTTGGCGTGCGTATTCTCGGCGAGGTCCACAAAACCTACGCCGACTGCCTGCGGCTGGCGGACGCCATTTTCATCGAGGAACTGCGCGCCGCCGGCTGGTATGACAAAACCAGTCAGGCCTTCGCGGTTTTTCTGCCGGTCCGCTCCGTGGGTGTCACCGGTGACGGCCGTCGCTATGAGTGGGTGGTGGCTCTGCGGGCCGTGGAAACCGTGGACTTTATGACCGCCCGCTGGGCCCATCTGCCCTACGACTTCCTTGACCACGTCTCCCGCCGGATCATCAACGAAATCGACGGCATTTCCCGTGTGGTTTATGATATTTCCGGCAAGCCGCCGGCGACCATTGAGTGGGAATGACCGGAATTTTTTACAGGGTTTTTTATGGGTTTGAAAATTTTAAAGCCATGATATAGCCGGTGCCGGGGTCAATTACCTGTTAGGTCGTCTTGTCTTTTTGTAGCGCGTTAGCTGCATTTCGTGCATGCGATATCACATACTCACCACGGATCACTTCAATCGCTGGTTAGCCGGAATCCGTGACGGCGAACTTATCATCTTGCTGTGCGGTGGTAAAAAATCTAGGCAGTCACGCGACATTGTCCGTGCGCAACAAATATGGAGTGAAGTGGACAGTTGAATCATGATTAAGCTAACCGAATATAATCTCTTTGACCACTGGCTGGGCGAGGATGAGCTGGCCGCCCTAGCGTATTCGTTGTGGCCCTGGGGCATGCCATTAAACACAAGGGTGCGGCCAAAGCCCGTTTACCCCATTTCCGCTCTGTATATCGGCCGATGTTCTTTAAGTCATCCGGAGCCCTCGGGGTGACTTTAAAAATCGTTGATCAGGGTGGTTATTGTGAAATTATCAATGTACTCACGAGCGCTGGCCTGTTCAGCGCCCTGGGCCAAATAACGTGTAGGGCATCCCGGACAACGTTACTTGCGGAGCCGTAACGCCCACTAGCAATCTCATTGCTGATGTAAATTTCCCAGTGCTCGCCGAGGCTAAGACTATTCGTGAGCACAAAATTGAGTGCCCAACCTGACGCACTCAAAATAATTAACGGCTTGTATTTGATCGGTTACTGCAGGCGGCAACGTTTGCTACCAACTCCCGGCGAGCGCCGCACATCGATGACTCGATATCGACAATCCCTGTGATCTCATCAAAATGAACCGTCACGATACGAGCCGTTGCGATAATCTCGGCCTCGTCACGATCGATGCCGAAATGCCGAGCCAAGTTCTCGGTTCCGACCGGTTCTGGTGCGTGTCGCCGCTCATTGTTGTGGAAGCGGAACCAGTTGTAACCTGCCCACCCTATGAAGATCACGCCCGCCGAGCCAATCGCGATCCCGTACGCTTGGATCGCACGCAACGTCTCCATGGGGTCATCTGCAATCAGGGGCGTGAACAGGTAAATCCAGATACCCCACCCCGCGAGACTGATGAGCTGGCTGATATAGCGCCTTCCACTCGGCTCCAGGTCTGAGCGGTCGATGACTTTGGGGATTCGTGGTCGCAAGTGCTTCATGGGCTCATTCTTCCGGCGGCCGCAGCCCGCGATCTGGGCTGATCCATCGAGCCCGCTCTCCGGTGCGCTTGAGAAGGGCACGCGGGACGGCTGCGACCGTTGTGACCATAGACAACAGCCAGAACGCCAGTGGATACCAGATCACCCAGAAATAATTCCGGAAAAATCGACCATCGACCTCGTAGCGACGATCGATCATCAAACTGACAAAGAACTGAATTAACGCCGTCAGTCCGAGAATCACGCCCGCCCATTGCGGCAGCAGCCGCGGCTGGATCCAGCCTTCCGGAAGCTCGGTCACCAGACTCAGCAAAGCCACCAGGATGACGACAAACATGCCATAGGCCCAGACGATACTAACCACATATTCAAGTGCCACGCCCCATAGTCGGCGCTTGGGCCAGTGGAACAGGCTGGCGCCGTGGCGAAGCACCGTCTCCACTCCCCCTTGAGCCCAGCGCAGGCGCTGCCGCCACAGCCCTGCTAGGGTTTCCGGCATATAGATATAAGACAGCGCACTGGGCTCGTAACGTATGTCCCAGTGGTCGAGCTGCAACCGCCAGGAGATATCGATGTCCTCAGTAACCATATCGTTGCTCCAGTACCCGATCCGATCGAGGGCGGTGCGACGAAACCCCGCGATCACTCCCGAGACGGTGAAGATGCGCCCATAGGCTCGCTGGGCACGCTTGATCAGCCCGATAGTGGCCGAGAATTCCCCAACCTGAAGCTTACCCAACAGGCTGCTGCGGTTGAGGATCCGCGGGTTACCGGTAACAGCTCCGACCCGGGGCCCCGAGGTCAGATGAAACATCATCCAAGCCACGGCCTTCGGGTGCAGCAGTGCGTCACCATCGATACAGATCAGAAAGTCGTTTTGTGCTGCCAGTGCCCCGGTCCGCAGGGCCACGGCCTTGCCCTGATTGCTTGCCAAGTGCACCACACGCAGACGGGGATACTCGAGGGTTAGTTGTTCGAGAATCTCGGGGCTTGCGTCGCTGCTGCCATCGTTGATGGCGATGATCTCGAAGTCGTGGTATTCGCTCGCATGGGCGTAATGGATCGTGTCGCGGATCATTTCGGCCTCGTTGAAGCAAGGGATGATGATGCTGCACGCAGCCGAGCTACCACTGTTGGGCGGATGATCAGGATCCGCGCCCTTGCGGCGTTCCCAGTGGAAGTAATACCAGACACCCCCGATGATCCAGATCCAGGCCATGATTAGCGGGTAGAAGAAGACAAATTTGGTCAGGGCGTTGAAGGTCATGCCGGGCTCCTATCGCGGATAAGGGAAGTTATTCAGCGACATGCCCTCGAATGTGGGGCCGAACTCCGGCTGATCCCGCAGGAAGTCGTCCGGGTAGTACCCGAAGTTCAGCACTCCGCGCCGCACCAGCTGTTCCATCCAATCGCGCAAAAGCGTTGCTTCCAGCCAACGGCCTTCGCCCCGCCAGTCACGCGCCTGCAGCTCGAATACAACGTCCTCGAAGCCCCCGATCTGCTCCTCCACCGCATCTGCGAGTTGGGTCAGCCAGACATCCGGCGGCAGCTCAGTCCCGTCCAGCCAGGGCATAGCCATGATGACGACCTCGTCGTACGCCTTGACCGCCGCAGGCAGCGCCTGGGCGAATCGCGCCTCGGCTTCCGGTTCCAGAATCACCCGTGCATACAGGTTGCGTGCGGTGCGAAAGTCGAGGGACAAATTGGTAAGGGTGCGCAAACGGCTGATTACCTCTTCACCGAAATCGATCAGGGCCTCGGTCTTCTCCTCCGGTCTCAGTATGCAGTTGCCCAGCGGACGATCCGTTCCGGGCCAGCGCGCCGTTTCGTGACAGGCCGCAAGATCCTCGTCTGCAGCCAAGTAGGCGTCGTCGTGGATCAACACCCCGGCAATACCGCTGGCTGCCATCCCAAGGTCCTCGTAGATCTCGCCGACAATCTCTAATGACTGGGGCAGAAACGGGCTCAGGCGGCGATAGTCTCGATCCGCCGGCACGGGACTACCCTCGGGCCCAAGCCGTCGTACCGACAGCTCGGCATGGAGGTCCTGATCGGGTAGATCGAAGGCAAGCAAGGGCATCCAGGCATACACGCGCACCCCGGCCCGCGTCCGCAGCTGCCAAGCGACTCGATTGAATAAGTCGGCGCGCACGGGCAGGTGCCGATTCGGGAAGTACAGCGCATCCGCGTTGCCATCACCGTTTGGGTCGGCAAAGGCTTGCAGGTAAACCGTGCGGATCTGCATCCGCTGGATGCGGTCCAGGAGTACACCGAGATTGCGATTGGTTTGCTCCGGATCGGGATCGTAGACGTAGTCAAGATCCACATGGATCACCCGCTGCGGCTGTGGGGACACGGCCCGTGTTGCGGACTCGGGACGCGCGTTCTGCGCAATCTCCACCGGGCGCGGATCGTCACTGATCAGCAGGCGATTGAATCGCGATTGTTCGGGGTGATTGACCGGATCCGCACCTAGCGAAATTGACCAGGGCATACCGGCCTCTGACGCCAGCGCGTCCACCTCCGCAGTGTGCGCGCCGTACGGCCAGACGACCGCGCGCGGCGCAACGCCTACCACCGCCTCCAGTGAGGCACTGCTGGTCCGCATGTCATCGAGGATCCGTTGACGGAACGTGTCATGATCCTCGTAACGGCCGCTTTGCGGGTCATAACGGCGTGTTATCGCTGCGGGCTGCTCGTTTCCCTGCGGGTTGGCCAGGATTCCGCGATGCAGATCGTGACTGTGACTGGCGAACTCCACCAGCCCCGATGCCTGCATCTCGCGCAACTCGGACAACGCCAGAAAGCCCTCGGCTCCGAGCGGCACCTCGTTGTACTGGACCGTGCCGGGCGGGGCTTGATCTCCGGTCGCCTCGAGGCTCGCGACATCCGCGAATGTCTCGGGGTTGTAGGTGACATTCTCGCCGGCCCAGACGGTCTCCAGCCAGCCGGTCTGCAGGGCAACCAGCGCGGGATGCTCATAGGCCTGCAACAACGGGAACACGTGGCTGTAGACACTGGCCAGACCGTCATCGAAGGTCAGCAGCACCGCATTGGCTGGCAGCGGCTCCCTTCCCTCGCGCGCATCAATGATCTGCTGCAACGAAACGGGCTGCCACCCCTGCCGCTCCATCCAGTCAAACCACTCCACCAGCCGCCGCGTGCTGACGGCGTACGGATCCGTGTCCCTTCCCGGCAAAACGTCGTCGCGTACATCGTGATAGGAAAGCGCGAGGAAGTGCCCATCCGGAACCGTGAAGGCATCCTGCGCATGCACTGGGCCGTGCCACACCCCCACAAGTGTCAGAAGAATCATGAAAAGACGTTGCATCAGAAGGTCACTCGCAGGCGCACAAGCCCGGAGAGCCGGTCTTCCCGGTTGCCATCGTAAGCGGTGGAACTCCAGCCTACGCCGTAATCGACGGACCAGCGACGATCCAAATCCCAGCGATGCTCGTAGCGCAGTGCCACGGTCGGATCACTGCCAAACCCGGACTGGTAGCCGATACCAGCGGCGGCTTGAAAACGTTGCGTAAAGGCCCGATCGAAGTCGCGCCAAGTAGTCCAGTCGTGGTCTACCCGAGCGGAGGTGTTGGCCGATTGCTCCGGATTAAAATAGGGTCCGCCCGGCTGGCTGTTGTTCTGGAAGAAGAGATCAACACCCACATTAGTCGCGTGGTGGGCACTGGCATACACCCGTCGTGTCACGCCCCCGCCCAGTGAACTCCGACGGTTGCTGTCATCAATCGACAGCAAACCCACGTTGGCATACGCCGAGAGGGATTCGTGGGCCCGCCAGTCCACGGACGCCGAGGCTGACCAGCCTTTCAGACCCGCATCGATCGCCCGCAAGGGCGTCTCTATCGAATAGCTGTCCGCTTCGGCTCCGATCCGCCAGTGGTCACCGAGCCACCGCGACCACCCGGCCGCGACCCCGGGGTCGCATCCCCCTTGTAATCACGGTCGAAGCGAACCCAGGCCTGCTGGCGCCACGCGTCCCACTCGATGCCCGCACCGACGCGATCATAGCGGCCTTCGGTATCGCCGAAGGTCGCCGTTGTGTAGCGGTGTTCCAGAAAGGCCCGCAGTGGATGCCCGGACCAAGGCGAATTCAGTCGTGTACGCCACTCGCGGTCGCGATCACCACTTACCAGTACATTGCCGCCCGATGTCCGGCCAACAATGACCCCGCTTTCGATGGAAGGGCGGCCACGGTCTTCCAGCTCTTGCGACAGGCGGTGAACATCCGTGCTCCGGGGGTAGTCGGCCCGCAGGGAATCGACCTCCTGCGCCCAGGCGTCGTGCTCGCCGAGGTCGCGCGCGTTTTCCGCCCGATTGAGCCGTGTGTCCCGCGTATTGGGCGCCCAGCGCTCGGCCACTTCGGTAATGTCTCGCGAGCGCGCCGGCCAGCCCCGCCAGCGGGCCATACGCGCCTGGGTATTACGCAGACCGGCGTGAGCCGGACCCTGGCGGACCAGTTCCTCGCTGCGCTCCCAGGCTAGCTCTAGGTCCTGCCGGTAGGCCGCGTCGTACACCCGAAGCTGGTCGACATCGACCCGCTCCCAGTTGGAGATTGGATCACGGTTCGGACCGATATTCAGCCAGACCGGTGTGTGACGATGGGCGCGTTCAAGCTGATCCGCCGCCGTAGAATAATCCTCGAGCGCGAGATGGGTGTAATAAAGATCCAGCAGCAACGAGACCTCCGGTGGTTCGTTCTCCGAAACCAAAGACTCGTAAAGACGCAGGGCCGCTTCGGGCTGCTCTTCGGCCAGGTAGGCATCCGCCGCCGCCCGGCGCACATAAACAGGGGCGATCTTCCGGTTCGGCAATGCCTCGAATGCCTCGATCACGGCCGGCATTCGCTCGAGCTCGCGCAGTAGCACGATCCGATCAAAACGAACCCGCAAATGCTGCGGATGGGCCTCCGGGATCCGAAAAAGGAATGGGTTTACCCTCGCCAGAACAGAATTTAGCTGCTGGTTTCGTTCCTCGTGGCGGCCTTCGGCCTCCAGTTCGGAGCGGAGATCCAGTGCCTGCCGGATATCCGCTGCGATCGCATCCGCCTCGGCCTGATAGCGAACATCATCCTCGAACAGATCTGGCCGTTCCTGCATCGCGAAGAACGCCTGGTGGCTGGCCCCCAGCGTCCACAACGCCAAAGTCTGCTCCTGGAAAGCCAGAGGGTGCTGTGCATCGCGGGCACGCGCCCGATTGGCCATCGCCAGGGCCTGCCGCGGTGCATCCGACTGGCGCAGGCCATACGCCATCAGCGCCAACTCCTGAGCCGATTCGGGCAAGGGAGCGATTTCCGCGAGGGCCGCGCGCGCGATCGCGGTGTCTCCCGCCTCAGCGCTGGACACGGCGAAAAGAATCTGCGCGGAGGTACCTAGCTGCCCCTTAGATTGGCGCAAAACATTCGCCGCCGCAGCGAACTCGCCCTCGTCACGCAGGGCTAGGGCCCAGCTCATGTGAGCATAGTTAGGAACGGACTTGGGATCGAGGTCTTGCGTGCGAGAGGCGATCGCGGCGTTGTCTCCGGCCAGGCGCAGAACAACAATCAAGTCTGCTTGCAAACGGGGCTGATTGGGGGAGCGGGCATCCAGCGCGCGCAAGCGATCGGCAGCCTCGATTACCTGCCCTTCCTGGACAAGTGCAACGGCCTGTTCACGCTCCTGATTCAGAGTCGAAGCATGCCCGGGCATCCACAGGATCCATGGCAGCAAAAGGGCGCAAGTGAACCGTATGTAAAGTTTGGCGGAGACTCGGGGCATGCGGGCCCAGTCGTATTCTCTTTCCCTGGCCATCAGCCCGTTTGCCCGATAGTTTGTACCCGATAGTTTGTACGGGTTTCAGGGTACCACAGGTAGGCCATCAATAACGGCTACAAGTAGGGTACATTATCTGAGCGTGGTACTATCGCACTACAGGAAAGTAAGTCATTGATATTCAATGGGAATGACCCATGCGCCTTGGGCGCCATATTGGAGCGTAAATAATGCGAAATGATCTGCTTAAGCGTCTCAGTCAAGGGCCGGTAATTTGTGCTGAGGGCTATTTGTTTGAAACCGAGCGCCGTGGCTATATCGCCGCCGGCGAATTCGTCCCCGAGGTCGCACTTGAGCACCCCGAAGTGCTCGCGCAAATTCATCGCGATTTTCGCCATGCAGGAAGGGATGAGCGTTGCCGAGTGCTGCCAGCGTCTTGAAGCGCAAGGTGCGGCGGCGGATGGCGCGGTATCGTTGGTGTGAACGCTGCCGCCTGAAAAGGCCGAGGAAGCGGCCAATCAGTGGACACCCACCGAATTCCTCGCCGCACTGCAAACCGCCTTTGGCTGGCGCTTGGGCCACCTGCTTGAGGTGAGTGAGCGCCAGGTTTACCCGCTGATTGCGGTAACGGCCGATCAGTTTGTGACCGACCGCGCCGTGATCCTCGGCAACGCCGCCCATGCCCTGCACCCCGTGGCAGGCCAAGGTTTAAACCTCGCATTGCGCGACGTCGACGCCCTGGCAAAAACCCTGGCAGCCAAAACCGAGACACCCACACCCGACCCCTACGATCCCCAGCGCCTGGCCGACTACGAAAAGGAGCGCCGCGCAGATTATCGGCGCACGTTTACTTTCACCGACGGGCTGGTGCGGATATTTTCGAACCAGTTTCTGCCATTAGTGGCTGTCCGAAATGTTGGCCTAACCTTGCTTGACCTGTTTCCACCAGCCCGCCGGCTCTTGCTTAAGCAGGCCACAGGCGGCAACCCGATGGGCGCCTCCGCCAAAGACTAAAACGGACACCCACATCTCCCACCACATCACCCACACCCCCACCCACACCTCCGCCGAAGACTAAACCAGACACCCACACCCACATCTCCCACACCCCCAAAGGCACCAAAAAAAAGGAACCTTTCGAAGGCAGCTGTAATCGTATATAAAGGCAACAAGTCTTTATATTAAGGCTTAAATTAAAAAGGAAACGTGCATGGAAGGCTGGTTTTCAAGAGTCCTGCACGTCGCTGCGGGGTTACTGCTAGTCCCATTTGTTAGTGGCTCGGGCATTGTGAGCTCAAAAAGCATCTGTGCTGAAGATGGCAGCGATGGAGAATTTTACAGTTTCTATATTGT